>ODAI010322976.1_pt1 | contig 68057 bp, 54 predicted proteins | sample 1539321 | NCBI WGS metagenome assembly ODAI01 (sample SAMN02144231, study PRJEB22623) | gut metagenome | biome: sheep rumen | host: Ovis aries | place: New Zealand
AAGCGTTCTCAAGATCAAGCATACCAGCAATCAGGTTCTCACATGCAACGGCACGGATACCACCCGGAACAGCTGCGGGAACACCGATACAGGATACAGAACCATTCTGTGTACCCTGAACACCAGCACCACGTGTAACACCAAGACAGCGAGCCTCAAGGTAAAGCATGGACTTTCCTTCTGCCATACCCATCTGAACCTCAGAACCTGTACCTGATGTAAATCTCATCTTAACACCACGGGAAGCGTAGCAGGAAGCCAGGAATGCCTTGGACCACGGAGTATCGTCACCATCCATGAATACGTCCTCAGTTCCGTATACGGATACTGTCTCAGCATATGCGGTGTAACCTCTCATACCAAGGTCAAGCTCTGTAGCCTCCTCAACAGCACACTGTGTGAGGATTCCGGGACGTCCTACGTTAGCACCGAGCATGATAGCCATAGCGTTAAACGGAGCGTAACGTACGATACCAACTGTTGTCTCCATCTCTGCGAAACCACGTACAGCTGCCTCAGCTGCGTCGGCTGCGATCTGGATCATGTTGTCTTTTACGTTTGTTACGTGACACTGGTTAGCTGGTTTTAATCTACATCTCATCTTGGTGATACCCATCATAACCTCAAGTACGTTGAGCTCACCAACAACTTCTACTAACTTAGCAGGAGTGATGGCTGTAGTATACTTTAAGCACTCAGCTCTGTTAACATTGATGTCAACGAGCATACGGGCGATCTCGAGGGAATCTTTAGCCATAGCTTCCTCTGCGAAATCAAGATTAATAGCATATTTTGCGATGAATGCGTCAAGCATGTCGAATTCATCTTTTGTCTTTCCGTCCATTTCAACAACTTCGCCATTAACGATGCTGATGGAAGGAGTCGGATCGAACGGGCTGTTCATGGCAATAAAGCCAACCTCTGGCCATTCTTTAGCATAACCATCCTGATTAACAGGTCTTGCATCTAATGCTTCAAAACGTTTACTTTTCACGGTCTCAACACCTCTCAAATTCTCAATTAAACTCTCTTCATTATGTCACAATTCCCCGCCCTGGCCTGACGGACTTTACTATCCGTAAGCGCGGACGGCTCTCATGTGCACCCGGCAGCTCTCACCCCACCCGGTTCACATAAACTCACGGCTTATATCTTAGATATATGGGCAAGTAGCGGACTCTAACGGCAGATCCGGCTCAAGAGCCTTAAGGAGCTGCTTACCAACTTCTCTTGCACCAATGATAGCCTGACGAACTGCTCCGGAATCTCCAGTGAAGAACATGTTAACCTCGTTGGAGAAGGATGTTCCGCCATTACCAGGTGTAGCGATAGCAACGGGATCGATTGTAGCGGTCTTGCAAGCTGTATCGGCTAATACGATACCAATACCTGAAGGAGCACCTACGGTGATACCAAATGCCTTACCTACAACAGCGCCGAATGCCTTCTCTAAGCAGTAGGAAGCGCGTGCTGTGTACTGGAACTCAAGATGTCCGGCAGGATTGCCATAAACATCGCCAAAGTGCTTGTCAACGAAGCTGAGAGCTACTTCTACAGCTCTTCTTGCATCGGAAACGTCCTCAGCACCGAATACTACGAGACATCCATGTCCAGCGCCGCCTTCTGTATCTCTCGGGCACTCAATCATGCAGACTTCTGTGTTTGTAGCCTTAACAGCCTCATCACAAGCGTAGATCTGAGGACCAGCACCAACACGGTCAGAGATGATACCGATGGAACGATACTTCGGGTCAATCTTTAACAGCTCATGAACACTGTAGTCAAGGTTAGCGATAACTAAACCGATTGTGTGGCCCATAGCTGTTCCAACATACTCTGTTAATCCGCAAAGATCAGCATTGATTTTAGCGCCGGGATCTTCACACTCAGTAGCCATGCTAGTTGTGGAAGCAGAGCCACCCATCTTCTTCATAACTTCGTCCATGATTTTAGCCATCATTTCATCTTTCATTGAATTATACCTCCATTAATAATTGATCAATCAGACTAAGACTTCTCTTATTGTGGTAAGATCTTCTCTACGTCGTTATGCGGTCTTGGGATGACGTGGCTGGAAACTACGGTACCAACTTTATCAGCTGCAACTGTACCAGCGTCTACAGATGCCTTAACTGCACCTACATCGCCTCTTACCATAACTGTTACGAGACCGGATCCGATCTTCTCATAACCAACGAGAGTTACGTTTGCTGATTTAACCATGGCATCGGCAGCTTCGATTGCGCCAACCAAACCTTTGGTTTCAATCATTCCTAAAGCTTCTTTCTGCATAATTGACCTCCTTATAAAGTGCTGTTCTGTCCAACTGGGTTGGGTTTTTGGACAGACTTTCCTTAGGTTGATTTATAGGATAAGATAATTATATAGCAATTTTCACAAAATAACTTGGCTAGTGCCTATAATTTTTTAGCTTTTAGACACAGAAAAGCTCACATTCACGAGCAATTTCATGATACTTTGTTGCTATGTTTTTCTTTGGAAATGCGGCTTCTTCCGCACCCCCCCGCAGCGCACCGGGATTATTTTGCGATGCGGTCAAGAATTCTGTTGATATCATTCGGAGTAACTTTTCTAGGGTTGGCCAGAGTACAGGCATCTACCATGGCTCTGTTAACAATTTCCTGTCTGTTTGCTTCGAATTCTTCCAGGGAAATCCCACACTCAGTGATACACTGCGGGCGGTCCATGTAGCGCATGAGACGGTTGATCTCAGCGATCAGATTGGACACGCCAACCTTAGGTGTCGGTGCCGGAAGTCCTATAATCCTGGCCAGCTTCTGATACTTCTTCGCGGAGTCATTGCTGTGCTTGGCTGCCTCTCTGGTCATGTCGGCATTGAAGTCGATGACGTGGGGCAGTACCAAGGCGTTGGCCCGTCCGTGAGGAATGTGGAATATGGCGCCGAGCGCGTGAGCGATACCGTGGTTCAGTCCCAGGTTAACCAGACTGAAGGCCATGCCCGCGAGGCAGGATGCCCTGTGCATCTTATCTCTTGCCTTGATATCGTATCCATTACGATAGCAGCGAGGCAGGTACTCAAAAGCGAGCTCAGAAGCCTTCTCCGCAAGTGCGTCAGAACAGTCACTGGCCGTCTCAGCCACGTAGGCCTCGATGGCGTGGGTGATCACATCCATACCAGTATCCGCGGTAATGAACGGCGGCGCTGATTTAACCAGCTCCGGATCAAGGATTGCTATATCCGGCATAAGGCTTTCGTCAATCAGCGGAATCTTTTTGCCGGTTTTCGAGTCTGTCACCACCGCAAACTGTGTAACCTCTGATCCGGTACCGCTTGTGGTGGGAAGAGCGATCAACTTGATCCGCTTCGCCGTCTCCGGATTCTGCACGTCATTGACCTTCTTGTCCATATAAACAATGGCCTTGGCCGCGTCGATGGAGGATCCTCCACCGAGAGCGACAACGTAATCACAGTTCTTATCCTGAAGGAAATTAATACCCTTCTCGATCATGTCCATGGGCGGGTCCGGGATAACCTCACTGAACACTGACACACTTGCACAGTTAGCCAGCTTCTTCTTGATAATATCCACCATACCGGAATCCACCATGAACTTGTCGGTGATCAGAACTACATTCACGTCCTTGAGCTCAAGCAGCGCATCAATCGCATCCTCACTGAACAGAACTTCCGTGGAAAGTTTAAAGCGTTTCATCTTCTCCCCCCTTTCTTATTTTGAATTTTTCTCTATACTCAGATGGCGTATATCCTGTCTTCTTTTTGAAGGCTTTACTGAAGTAGTTGGCTTCGTTATACGCCAGATCCAAGGCAATATTAAGCACGGGAATATCCGTGTTCACAAGCATCTCCTTGGCTATGTCCATCTTCCGGTCCGTCACGTAGGTGATGAAATTCACACCCATCTCTTTCTTGAAGACCTTGCTGAGATAGTAGGTACTGATATTGACATGGTTGGCCACATCCTCCAGGCTGATACCCTTTTTCAGATTCCTCTCAATATAGTCCACAACCGCCTTCATACCGTCATCGGACATCTTGCCCTTGATATTCATCTTATCAAAGAGCAGGTCCACCATGCGGATTACTTCATTGTAGGCGTCATGCTTGTTGTTGTAAAGCAGGTACTTGATCTTAAGCTTTTCCATCTGCATCACCAGGTCATTGGTATCACTGATACCCATTTCCTCAGCGATTCGCACAACCAGCTTGGCGACTTCCTGCAATCTCTTGGAGATAATGTTGACATCTTTCTCTTCTAAATATAACTGGTCGATGTACTCTCTTAAAATGTCTACACTAGCCTTGTAAGAGCATTTTTTTAGTTCCATTTCCAGTTTTGAGAGCAATTTATTACTCTTATCAGTGATTCTTCCTTCGCCCAGCCTGGAGGCGAAATTCTTCACCGCGGCAAGGAGAACCTCCTTGCGGATGGGCTTGAGCAGAAAGTCATCCACCTTGAGCTTAATAGCCTTGTGGGCAATGGTGAAATCGTCGTAGGCCGTGGTGATAATAATCACCATCTCCGGATGTCTCTTCCGGGCATATTTGATGACCTCCAGGCCATTCATGCCGGGTATATTAATATCCACCAGCATGAGGTTTACATCCTTGGTATCTATGATCTCAACGGCCTCGAAACCGCTCTTGGCTTCCCCGACAATCTCCGCGTCTAGCAGGTTCTCTTCTAAAAATATCTTTGTAGAAGTTCTCTCCAGCTCTTCGTCCTCTACAATCAGAATCTTATACAATACAGCAACCGCCTTTCTAATCTTCCCTCTGAATCTGTCCACTTCAACGACCAGTCTTAGCCAAACCGGTCCCAACCGGCATAAATCATCTTCAGCAGCAGGGATCTGCCTCTCTCCGCATAGCCCTGCTTTTGGCAGCAAATCCTGCCTCTTCCTGCAAAGCCAGTCTCCAGCGGCAAAAGTCTTTCCCCTGAGCAAATAACCGGCACAAAAACTCTGCCTATACCGCCATGGGCACCCGGATAATCACTTTTGTACCCTTGCCGGGCTTATTGGCGCTGACCACATCCAGGGCATACTCCGAACCAAAAAGCCGGATCAGTCTTGAACTGATATTATAAAGACCCATGGACCCTTTCATATTACCTTTGGAAGCATCTCCTCTGAGGATGGAAACGATTTTTTCCGGCGGAATGCCGTCGCCGTCATCCTCCACCTCCACCTGCAGGTCACCCTTTTTCTCAAGAGCCCTGATCTTCACCGTGCCGCCGGCAGCCCGGTTCTCCACGGCATACTTGATGGAGTTCTCCACCAGAGTGGTCAGGGACAGGAAGGGGAACTTTACCGGCATAAATTTCTCCGGTACATCTATGGTGTACTGGAGCCTGCTTCCCAGACGGATCTTCTGGACTTTCAGGTAATTCTGGACATGGAAGACTTCATCTCTTAAAGAACTTAAAGGATCTGAGCTTTTCCGCAGAATATAACGCATCATATCAGCGAAGGAATAGACCACGTCCTCTGTCATTTTGGCATTCTCAAAAAAGGCCAGCCTTCCAATAGTATTTAATACATTGAAAAGAAAATGTGGATTGATCTGATAGTGAAGAGCCTTCAGTTCAATATCCCTCAGAGACTTCTCCATCTCCAACCGGAGCTTCTCCTCCTTCATCAGCTGGAAATCCTTCTCCCTCAGTTCCGCCTCCACCTTATTATCGTACTCTTTCTGGACAGAATAATTGTAACTGTCACACAAAATCTGGGCAACCGCCTTGATCTTCTCTACGGAAATAGTCTGGATCTTCTCATAAAGCCTGGTCAGAGTCTCATCCTCTTTCCACTCCTGGGTCTGGCTGGTAATCGGCTTCAGATTATCATAGGTCGGACTCTTGACCTGACCTGCCAGGATGGCCCCTACATACTGGCCGTCAATGGTGATGGGTATGGCAAAATCAATCAGACCGGCATGGCAGATGTAGACATAGGCCTTGCCCTGTCTCTTGGCTTTCCTTCCTCCGCAGGCATCGCAGTAGTAGCAGCGCTCACGGAAACTCTCCACCTTGCGCAGCTCCTCACAAAAAGGCGTGAAATTACTGTGCCTGGTGATGGGCTTGCCATTGTAATCCACAGTGACAAAAGCAAGATCTGTGGCCTTGGCCCAGTTATCCTGCAGGTCCTGCAACTCCTTTACATTTACGACATCTTCTATATTAATATTGGCTTTAGTACCGTTATTCTTCGCCAATCTGCAATCCCCTCCATATAATATCCCGTTAGTACATTGCCTGGAAATGCTCAGCTTTTCTTTCTCTTTCTCTCACATTTCATAAGATACTTATGAGCCTGCTCAGCACAGTTTCTGGCATCCACCGTAAAACAGTCCGCACCAATCTTTTTTGCCCTGGCTTCATCGAGACCATAACCGCCAACCATAATATAAACCTTGTCCCGGATCCCTTTAATCTGGAATTCGTCGACCACCGCCTGCATATCCTCGGCGCTGCCCGGCAGAATTCCACTCAGGCAAACCACCTTGGCCTTGCAGGCCAGGGTTTCATCCAGAAACTTCTGGGGCGATATATTCACTCCCAGGTCAATCACCTGAATATCTTTACTTTGCATCATCAACTTCACCAGATTCTTCCCGATATCGTGGACTCCGCCATTGACGGTCCCCAGGACCACCGGTCCCAGTTCCTTGACCGGCCTGCGGCCAGTGTAGCTGTTAAGGGCCGAGATCCCTTGGTCCAAAGCCCGGGTGATACTTAAAATCTCCGGCACTCCCACTTCCTCTACACGGAATCGTTCTGTGATCTCTTCCATGCCATTGAGAAAGCCTTCTTTCAGGATTGTCTGGTAGGACTCACCTTCATCAAGAGCCATATTCACGAGATCTCTCACCCGTTTGCCCTGCCCCCTCTTCAGAGAGTCTATAATCTCATCAATCGTTGTGCCCATATGATCCTCCAAGTAGTAAATCTATGTAACCACTTTCATTCTATCCTTTTTTGTATAAAAAAGCAAATTTTTATCGATGATTTGACAAAAAAAAATTATTATCCATAAATTTCCACAAATTTTCTTTTGATTTTATGTAGCTTTTATCCATTTTAATCGCAAACACACAGGGAAAAGGTCCAAAAAAAGAGAGAGCCTCCCAGTAATTTGCAAAAAATTGCAATGACTGAGGGACTCTCCCTGAAATGTTTATATTATACTTTGGAAATGTGTCACCATATACCTGTCAGCTCACCGGCTGCCAATGGTGAATCCCAAAGAATCCACCAGGCCGGACAGACCTCTTATACCAGAGGCAGCTTTTCCAGCTTCCAGATATCCCTCACATACTCCTCGATGGTACGGTCAGAGGAAAACTTGCCGCAGCTTGCTGTCTGCAGTATAGCCATGCGGGCCCATCTGGCCTCATCCCTGTAGGCTTCGTCCACACGCTTGTGGGCATTCTTATAGGAATCAAAATCGAGAAGGATAAAATAAGTGTCCTTGTCAAGAAGTTCATTGTAGAGTTCCCTGAACAATTCCGGATTTTGGGGGGAGTAATATCCATTCACAAGCTGGGTGAGCACCTGGCGCACATCCTGGTTGTTGTTAAAGATATCCCTCGGATAGTAATCATGGTTCTTCTCATGTTCCATGATCTGCTCCGCAGAACATCCAAAGATGAAGGCATTCTCCTCGCCCACTTCTTCAACGATCTCCACATTGGCACCATCCATGGTTCCAATGGTGGGAGCACCGTTGAGCATAAACTTCATATTTCCTGTTCCGGAAGCCTCCCGGCTGGCAGTGGAAATCTGCTCGCTGACATCCGCTGCCGCGAAGATCAGCTCGGCGTTGGAGACACGGTAATCCTCGATGAATACCACCTTGATCTTACCGTTGATGGAGGCATCATTATTAATGCGGTCCGCCACGGAATTAATCAGCTTAATGGTAAGTTTGGCCGTACGGTAACCAGCCGCTGCCTTGGCACCAAAGATAAAGGTTCTCGGAACGATATCCATATCCGGATGTTCCTTAATCTGGTTATAGAGATACATAACATGAAGAATATTCATGAGCTGGCGCTTGTACTCATGCAGTCTCTTAACCTGGCAGTCGAAGATGGACCGGGGATCCACATCGATATTATTGTGGTCCTTGATATATCTGGCCAGACGAACCTTGTTCTGGTACTTGATATTCATGAACTCTTTCTGACATTTCACATCATCCACATAAACCTTAAGTTCTCTAATGTGGGAGAGGTCCGTGATCCACTCGTCGCCAATCTTACTGGAAACCCATTTTGCCAGAAGGGGATTACCATGGAGAAGGAACCTTCTCTGGGTGATACCGTTGGTCTTATTGTTGAATTTCTCCGGCATCATCTCATAGAAATCTTTCAGTTCCCTCTTCTTGAGAATCTCTGTGTGCAGACGGGCTACACCATTGACAGAGAAACTGCCGGCGATGGCAAGATTAGCCATGCGCACCTGACCGTCATAAAGGATGGCCATCCTGGCAATCTTTTCCTGGTTACCCGGGTAGCGGGCCTGGATGTCATTTACAAATCGACGGTTGATCTCCTCGATGATCTGGTATACACGGGGAAGCAGTCTGGAGAAAAGCTCGATAGGCCACTTCTCAAGGGCCTCTGCCATGATGGTATGATTGGTGTAGGCACAGGTCCTGCTTGTAACCTCCCATGCCTCATCCCACTCCAGGCCTTCCTCGTCAACCAGCAGTCTCATCAGCTCTGCCACTGCCACCGTCGGGTGGGTGTCGTTGAGCTGGAAGGCTACCTTCTCATAGAGCTTGCGGATATCGTCGTGGGTCTGTTTATATTTCTGGATGGCTCTCTGTACGGAAGCAGAGATGAAGAAATACTGCTGCTTGAGACGCAGCTCTTTTCCTGCCATGTGGTTGTCATTGGGGTAAAGAACCTCACAGATGGTCCGGGCAAGGTTCTCCTGCTCAACCGCCTTCTGGTACTCGCCCTTGTCAAAGGACTGGAGGTTGAAGGTATTCACCGCCTGGGCGTCCCAGACACGGAGTGTATTGACAAAATGATTGCCGAAGCCCACTACCGGAATATCATAGGGAATGGCCAGCACACTCTGGTAGCCCCTCTGGATAAATTTAGGCTTGCCATTCGGTCCGTTCTCCACGTCAACGTACCCCCCGAACTTCACTTCAAGGGCGTACTCATCTCTGCGGATCTCAAAAGGATTACCATTCTTCAGCCAGTCGTCCGGCTTCTCCACCTGGTAACCGTCCTCGATGACCTGCTTGAACATACCGTAGCGGTAACGGATACCACAGCCGTAGGCAGGATAATTGAGGGTTGCCAGGGAATCGAGGAAGCAGGCCGCAAGCCGGCCCAGGCCTCCGTTGCCCAGGGCAGCATCCGGCTCCTGGTCCTCGATAAGGTCCAGGTCAAAGCCCATCTCAGCGAGGGCCTTCTTTACCTCATCATAATAGGTCAGGTTAATCAGATTATTACCCAGGGCTCTTCCCATAAGGAACTCCATGGACAGATAATAAACAATCTTCTTATCCTCTGCCTCAAAAGCCTTGTGGGTCTTGATCCAGTCGTCAATAATCGTATCCTTGACTGTCACAGCCACCGCCTGGTAAACCTGCTGGGGTGTAGCCTCCTCCAGGTCCCGGCGGAAAAGCATTCGGACATTATCCTCCACCAGTCTCTTGAACTTCTTTTTACTATACTTTTCTTTTCTAATCAATGAAGTATCCTCCTGACTATCTTTTCTCGACGCCGAGTGTAACCTTCTCTCCGTTTATCTTCCACTCCTTGGTATAACCTTTGGCGGCGTCGAACGCAATTGCATCTGCCAATACATCATTCTGGATCTCAGCGGTATGAGCATCCACGATCTCTTTGATCTTGTCATTGCCCTGGCCACTTAAGATGATGTGGTCGGTCACCTCGAAACCGGCCTCTTTTCTCATGGTCTGCACTTTACTGATAATCTCGCGGACAAATCCTTCCTCAAGTAATTCCGGTGTCAGATTGGTATCCAGCACCACAGTCACTCCGCGATCTTCCTGGGACACATAGCCTTCTCTTTGGGATGTAGAGATCAAAAGTTCCTCAGGCATGAGATTTATAGTACCATCATTTAAGCTAATTGTCAAAAATCCATCTTTATCAAGCTGTTTTTTGGCGGCGCTCCCGTCGATATCCGCGAGAATCTGGCGGATTTTGCCCAGGTCCTTACCGTATTTGGGACCCAGGATCCTCATCTGCGGCTTGAAGGAATAATCTGTCAGTTCAGAGACGTCTTCTAAGAAGTTCACCTTCTTGACATTCAACTCCTCCTCGATGATCTCTTTATAGAAATCATTAAGTTCGGTCTCTGCCTTGACAAACATCTGACCGATAGGCTGGCGGTTCTTGATACCGGAAGCATTTCTTGCGGCCCGGCCCAGAACAACAATCTGGAGAACCTCATCCATATTTTTCTCCAGGTCCTTATCAATAAGCTCCACATGGACTTCCGGAAAATCGCAGAGATGGATACTCTCCGGTGCGGACGGATCCACTGTCCTGACGATATTCTGATAGATATCTTCAGTCATGAAAGGAATCATGGGAGCCGCTGCCTTGGAGATGGTCACCAGGGCAGTGTAAAGGGTCATATAGGCATTAATCTTGTCCTGCTCCATGCCCTTGGCCCAGAAACGGCTACGGGACCGGCGGACATACCAGTTGCTCATGTCATCCACAAAATTCTGCAGGGCCTTGGAAGCCTCAGGAATCTTGTAGCTGGCCAGGCACTCATCCACAGTCCCCACACAGGTGTTGAGCTTGGAGAGCAGCCACTTGTCCATGACGGACAGCTTGTCCGGCTCCAGCTGGTATTTTGTCGGGTCAAATTCATCAATGTCCGCGTAGAGGACATAGAAGGCGTAGGTGTTCCAGAGGGTGCCCATAAACTTGCGCTGGCCCTCCGTCACGGCCTTGCCGTGGAAGCGGTTGGGCAGCCAGGGGGCGCTGTTGGAATAGAAATACCAGCGGATGGCGTCTGCCCCGTAGTTCTCCAGGGCATCAAAGGGATCCACGGCATTGCCCTTGCTCTTGCTCATCTTCTGCCCGTTCTCATCCTGGACGTGTCCGAGGACGATAACATTCTCATAGGGCGCCTTGTTAAAAAGCAGGGTGGACTCGGCCAGCAGGGAGTAGAACCAGCCTCTGGTCTGGTCCACTGCCTCAGAGATAAACTTGGCCGGGAACTGCTGCTCAAATAATTCTTTGTTCTCAAAGGGATAATGGTGCTGGGCAAAGGGCATGGCTCCTGAATCGAACCAGCAGTCGATTACCTCCGGCACTCTCTTCATCACGCCGCCGCAGTCCGGGCAGGTGATGGTCACCTCATCGATGTAGGGCCGGTGAAGTTCCACCTTTACAGCCTCCGGATCACCACTCTTTTCAGCCAGCTCCTGGCGGCTGCCGATGCAGTCCATCTTACCGCAGCCCTCGCACTGCCATACATTTAATGGTGTACCCCAGTAACGGTTTCTGGAGATCCCCCAGTCCTGGATGTTCTCAAGCCAGTCTCCGAACCGGCCTGTTCCGATGGTCTTGGGAATCCAGTTGATCGTGTTATTATTACGTATCAAATCATCCTTGACTGCCGTCATCTTGATGAACCAGGACTCGCGAGCATAGTAGAGAAGGGGAGTGTCGCAGCGCCAGCAGTGGGGGTAATCATGCTCAAATTTCGGTGCGGCGAAAAGCAGGTTTCTGGAAGCCAGCTCCTTGATAATCTCCGGATCGGCGCTGACCGCGCCATGCTGCATCTCTTCCTCTGTGGGCTTGGCCCTCATGCCGGCAAAAGGAGTCTCCGGCTTCATGACACCGTGCTCATCCACCATCTGGACAAAGGGTGCGTCATATTTTCTTCCCACACGGGCATCATCCTCACCGAAGGCCGGAGCGATATGAACGATACCGGTACCATCGGTCATGGTTACATAGTTATCACAATAGATAAAGAAGGCCTTCTTGTGCTGCTTTTCCACAGAATCAGCGGCACACTTGTAAAGAGGCTCGTATTCTTTGTATTCCAGGTCTTTACCGGTCATAGTCTCCAGGATCTCATAGGCCGGCTTACCTTCCTCTGCCAGATCTCCCAGCACATTGTCCAGGAGGGCTTTTGCCATATAATAGGTATAACCGTCTGCGGCCTTGACCTTGGCGTAGGTCTCATCCGGGTTGACACAAAGGGCGATATTGCTGGCCAGGGTCCAGGGTGTTGTGGTCCAGGCCAGGAAACAGGCATCCTCATCCTTCACCTTGAAGCGGACGATGGCGGACCGTTCCTTGACGGTCTTATAGCCCTGGGCAACCTCATGGGAAGAAAGGGGCGTTCCACAGCGGGGGCAGTAGGGAACGATTTTAAAACCTTTATAAAGAAGTCCCTTGTTCCAGATCTCCTTTAAAGCCCACCACTCAGACTCGATAAAGTCATCATTGTAGGTTACGTAAGGGTCATCCATGTCAGCCCAGAAGCCGACCGTGGAGGAAAAGTCCTCCCACATGCCCTTATATTTCCACACGGATTCCTTACACTTGTCGATGAAGGGATCCAGGCCGTATTCCTCGATCTGCTCCTTGCCGTCCAGACCCAGAAGCTTCTCCACCTCCAGCTCAACGGGCAGGCCGTGGGTATCCCAGCCGGCCTTGCGGGGAACCATGTAGCCCTTCATGGTCCGGTATCTCGGAATCATATCCTTGATGACACGGGTCAGCACATGGCCGATATGAGGCTTGCCGTTGGCTGTGGGCGGTCCGTCATAAAAGGTGTAGACCGGATCTCCCTCCCGGATCTCCATACTCTTCCTGAAAATGTCATGGTCTTTCCAGAATCTGGCCGTCTCTTTTTCCCGTTCCACAAAATCAAGATTTGTCGATACTTTCTTATACATGAACTTCCTCCTGTTTAAATCCGCCATAATAGTATAAAAAAACTCCCATCCCAGTAAAATAAGGATGAAAGCACTGCAATCATTATACCACCTGTCCATACTGTCATATGTCTCTTCTGTAACGGGAAGAACCCGTTGCCGCTTACTGAAGCTTTCTGCGGCACAACTCAGGAGTGATCTTCGGTTACCTGCTACCGGCGGCGGATTCCCACTATCTCCGCCTCACTGGGGCTTTGGCAAGGACCTACTGTCTCCATCTCAGTTTTTTCACAGAGGATATCATATCCCATTCCCCAGAAAATGTCAACAAAAATTCTTTTATTTTACCAGATGCTATGATAAAATAAACTGATATTTTAAACCGCCGCAGTCCATAAACCTGCGGCCTGTCAGCAAGAGGAAACAGCCATGATCAAAAAAGTAATCGTTTCCATACTGTGTGCTCTCATAGTAGCCTGCGTAGTATCCTGCGGTTTTCTGGCCCTGTATTTTATACTGCCCAGCCAGAAGGCCCGGATGTCCATCAGCCTGCCCAGGTCTGTGGAGGACAGCAGCGAGGTCCTTGCCGCCCAGGCCACCAGCCAGGAGGACGGGACTAGTATCACCTACATTCCCAATGTCAACGAGTCGCTTACTCTCAGGGAGGAACCTGACAGCCGCGCCTCTGCCATAGCCAGCCTGCCCCTCTACACCCACATGAAGATTGAGCAGGAAGTGGATAACAGTCCCTTTGTCTATGTTCTGGTGACCTCCGGCCCTTACGAAGGCTACCAGGGTTATGTGAACAGTGATTATATACAGCCTCTGGGCGCTGACCCGGAAGCGACGGAAGGAGAGGAGTAATTATGTTTTCGACAAATTTAACCATGATGACTGACTTGTACGAACTGACCATGATGCAAGGTTATTTCCTGGAGAAAAATGAAGACATCGTAGTCTTTGACGTGTTCTACAGGACCAACCCTTCCGGCAGCTCCTACGCCATCACCTGTGGTCTGGATCATCTGATCAGCTATATAAAAAACCTTACTTTTTCCTATGAAAATATCGATTATCTCAGAAGTCTTGGCATCTTTAAAGAAGAATTTCTTTCCTATCTGGCCGGCTTCCATTTCAGCGGGGATATCTACGCCATTCCTGAAGGAACCGTGGTCTTTCCCAAGGAGCCCCTGGTCAAGGTGATCGCTCCCATCATGGAGGCCCAGCTGGTAGAGACCACTATCCTCAATATTATCAACCACCAGAGTCTGATCGCCACCAAGGCTTCCCGGGTGGACTACGCCGCCGGCGGCGGTGTCATGGAGTTCGGTCTTCGCCGGGCCCAGGGACCGGACGCAGGAACCCTGGGTGCCAGGGCTGCCGTAATCGGTGGCTGTGTGGGCACTTCCAATGTCATCTGCGGTGAGCTTTTCGGCGTTCCGGTCATGGGCACCCACGCCCACAGCTGGATTATGAGTTTCGATGATGAATACACTGCCTTTAAGACCTATGCGGACATGTACCCGGATGCCTGCATCCTTCTTGTAGATACCTATGATACTCTGAAGTCGGGTGTCCCCAATGCTATCCGTGTTTTCAGGGAAATGCGCCAGGCCGGTATCAAATCTGCCAAATACGGTATCCGTCTCGACAGCGGCGACCTGGCCTACCTGTCCAAGAAAGCCCGGAAGATGCTGGACGAAGCAGGTTTCCCGGACGCCATCATCTCCGCTTCCAGCGACCTGGATGAGCATTTGATCAACAGCCTCCGGAACCAGAAGGCGGCCATCACCTCCTGGGGCGTGGGAACCAACCTGATCACCTCAGCTGACAACCCTGCTTTCGGCGGAGTCTACAAGCTGGCGGCCATCAAGCATCCCGGTGACAAGGAGTTCACTGCCAAAATCAAGATTTCCGAAAATCCGGAGAAGATCACGAACCCGGGCAATAAAATCATTTACAGAATCTATGATAATGACAGCGGCAAGATCAAGGCAGACCTGATTTGTCTTGAGGGAGAGACCTATGACACCAGCAGGGACCTGACCATCTTTGATCCCATCTCCACCTGGAAGAAATCGAAACTGCCGGGCGGAAGCTACACCATGAGGGAACTTCTCCAGCCCATTTTCCAGAATGGCCAGTGTGTCTATGAATCACCGAAGACCATGGATATCAAGGCCTACTGTAAGAAAGAACTGGATACACTGTGGGATGAGAACCGTCGTCTGGTAAATCCCCAGACCGTCTATGTGGACCTGTCCAGAAAGCTTTTCGACCTCAAGCACCGGCTGCTAGGCGATGAGAAGGACCTGCAGAATCAGAGTGAATAAGGTAGCCTTAAATAGAATTATTATTTACAGAAGACTTATTTGTAGAATTTAATATAGAAAAAAGTCGCGTCGCCGTAACATTTCCTGTCCTCTCAACAGAGGATGTCAGATGTAGCTGCGACGCATTTTTTGCGGGCATTTGCCGGGCCCTGTGCCCCCGGAACAGGACCGGTCCGGATATATGTTTTTCCCTTTTCAACAAGAAACACTTTCCCGGTCCATTTCTATTCATTTTCCCAAAAAATTATGATAACATTCACAAAACCATGGAAAATACATCTGTTTTTTCCAGACGGGAAGGCTGCAGACAAAGACCAAAAGATAAAAGATACATGGAAATATAAGAAGGAATTATCATTCAGAAAGGAGTTTTTTATGTTAGGTTTTGATTATTACACCCCGACACTGGTCCGGTTTGGCAAAGACACGGAATCTTCCGCAGGAGAATTGATTAAGTATTTTGGAGGCTCCAGGGTTCTGGTCCATTACGGCGGAAAAAGTGCCCTGCGCTCCGGTTTAATTGACAGATGAAGAGACCGCAGAAAAAGGAATCGCCGCTATGGAAGACTTCTACCATAAGATTGGCATGCCGGCTACCATGACTGAGCTGGGAATCTCTCCCACAGAAGACCAGATTCGCCAGATGGCCCAATCCTGTATGGAGGCGTCCGGCGGCGGAGTCGGATCTGCCAGGGAGCTCCTGCTTGACGACATGATTGAGATCTATACCATGGCTTTATAATTATCCCCTTTTCCCCGCCAGAAATATAATGATAATAAAAAGAGAGCAGCTTGCGCTGCTCTCTTTTTTGGAGAAGGTATTTTGCTGTCTTTCAACAGCAAGAATAATAATGTATTGGGGGGGGGTTACGCTATTATAATAGCACCTCCACCCATATAAGTGTGCATAAATATTTAAAAAATAAAAAAATATTTTTGTGCAAAGTATAAGGAAAATGTTTTGTTTATCAGCCCTCACCGGCTTCTCTTTCCTCGAAAAGGGCCTCGAACTCTTCCCTGTTAATCCTCTCCTTTTCCAGGAGCAGGGCAGCACAGGAATGGAGGACATCCATGTGATCTGTGAGAATCCGCCTGGCATCCTCATAGCAGGAATCGACGATCCTCTTCACTTCATCATCAATCTCGCCGGCGACCTTTTCACCGAAGCTCCTGGAATGACCCAGGTCCCTGCCCAGGAAAATCTCATCGGAGCTTTCTTCGTAATTCAAAAAGCCCAGCTTCTCGGACATGCCATACTTGATGACCATGGCCCGGGCCGTATCTGTCACCTGCTTGATATCCTGGGAGGCTCCCGTTGTAATATCATCGAAAATAAGCTCCTCCGCCAGCCGGCCTCCCATGCCGACCTTAATGTCCTGGAGCATCTTGCCCTTGGTAGCAAAAATATTATCATTTTCCGGCAGAGGCATGGTATAACCCGCTGCGCCGACTCCCGTCGGTATGATGGAGACCGTGTAGACCGGGCCCACATCCGGCAGGACGTGGAAGAGAATGGCGTGGCCGGCCTCATGGTAGGCTGTGATCCGCCTCTCCTTTTCGGGGACCACCTTACTCCGCTTCTCCCGGCCGATACCCACTTTGATAAAAGCCTTCTTGATATCATCCATCTGGATAAAGCTGCCGTTTCTGCCGGCCGCGAGTATGGCGGCTTCATTCATCAGATTCTCCAGGTCTGCACCGACAAAGCCCGGGGTCGTGCGGGCAAGCTGGTGAAGATCCACATCGTCACCGATGTTCTTGCCCTTGGCATGGACTCTCAGAATCTCTTCCCTTCCCTGGACATCCGGCGCACCGACGCTGATCTTACGGTCAAAACGACCGGGACGCAGAATGGCCGGATCCAGGATATCCACCCGGTTGGTGGCCGCCATAATAATAATACCCGTGTTGGTGCCGAAACCATCCATCTCCACCAGGAGCTGGTTGAGGGTCTGCTCCCTCTCGTCATGGCCTCCGCCCAGGCCACTGCCCCTGCGCCGGGCCACGGCATCAATCTCATCGATGAAGACGATACAGGGGGCATTGTCCTTGGCCTGCTCGAAAAGGTCCCGCACCCTTGAAGCGCCGACACCCACAAACATTTCCACAAAATCCGATCCGGATATGCTGAAGAAGGGGACTCCGGCCTCGCCGGAAACAGCCCTGGCCAGCAGGGTTTTACCGGTTCCGGGAGGACCCACCAGAAGAACACCTGTCGGTATTCTGGCACCCATGCGGGTATACTTGCCCGGGTCCTTCAAAAAGTCCCCGATTTCTTCCAGCTCCTCCTTCTCTTCTTTGAGGCCTGCCACATCAGCAAAGGTCACCTTTTTGGCGGCAGGATCCACCATGCGGGCCCTGCTCTTGCCAAAATTCATCATCTTTCCATTACTTCCGCCGGCGGCTGACATCCGGTTCATCATCCAAAACATGAGCAGGATCAGCAGGAGGGTTCCCATCCAGGGCATGACCGATGAGAGCAGACCTCCCTCTGTCACTTTCACATCCTCAACCTGGCAGGAGATACTGTACTGGTCTGCCAGACTGACCGCCTTGTTGACATCTGTCAGATGGACTGTCCGGGGGGCAGACCCATCCTTGAATTCCACCAGGACCGAGCCTGTGGGGACCTGGGCATTCTGAACGATATCCAGGGAGGCAACCAGACCATCCCCGGCATCCTTTTCCAGGTCAGCATAGGTGTAGCTTTCCTCGACGGGGCCTGTGCTCATTTTCCCTGAATAGTAAGTCAGGCCCATGTAACTGATCATGGCAACAATCATTACCACAATAATATATCTAACATTAGAATTCACTCAAAGCTCCTTTCCCAGGAATTCCGGAACGGACAGCCATTAAAGGTCTGTCTGCTCCAGCTGCAACTTTTTAGCGGAAGCTCAGTCTTTAACAGACTCTTCCGGCTCCGCTTCTTCCTCAGTATCCGGCTCCTCCCCGGCCGGGTCCTCCATCAGGTCCTCATCCGGGTCCAGAACACCAATAAAGGGGAGGTTCCTGTATTTCTGGGCGTAGTCCAGTCCGTAGCCTATGACGAACTCATCAGGAATGTCAAAGCCCAGATAATCGATCTCGATGGGGACCTCTCTCCGGTCAGGCTTGCTGAGCAGGGCACAGAGCTTTATGCTGGCCGGGTTCCTGTAGCCCAGCAAGGGCATCAGATAATGGAGGGTCCTTCCCGTATCGATAATATCCTCAACGATAATAACCTCTTTATTCTCCAGGGTATCGTCCAGATCCTTCTTAATACGGACGATTCCTGAAGATTTAGTGGCATCCCCATAGCTGGATACCTGCATAAAATCAAGGGATACCGGTACTGTAATCCTTTTTGCCAGCTCACAGGCAAAGAATACGCCTCCCTTTAAGATACAGATTAAATGTACTTCTTTTCCCGCGTAATCGCGGCTGATCTTTTCGCCGATCTCCTTAATCTTTGCGTCCAATGTGGACTCCGGAATCAATACGCTGATACGATCTGCCATAGCTTCCTCCTTATAAGTAACTTGTAATGTCCTCTGGTCTGCCACATCCCGGCCCCAGGATCTCCGCCCGGAGCACCTTTGCTGTACCCTCATCAATACGGTATCCTTCACTGCTTCTGCGGCCCGGAATCCATAGCACATGGGCCCCGTCTGCCAGCAGAAGTATTTTTTCCCTTTCCTCCGGGGAAATCTTCTCATCTATGTAATAACGGCGCACTTTTTTTCTGTGTCCTGCCTGATCCAGTATGAAATAATCACCGGGCCGGCAGGTCCGCAGCCAAAGAGTGCTCTTTATTTTAGCATAATCAAAGTACTTGATACAATTATTATTTGGGATATCTCCGTCCATCCTGTCCAGGAGCCGCAAAAGCAGGACCGGCTTGCCCTCTCCAAGGGAAAGCAGCAGGTCTTCCCCTTCCTTAAGGGGGGGCAGCTGACGGTCCCAGGTCTCCCCGGAGGGCGCCGGGTCCCCGGGGCCTGCCGGTCCGGTTACAAGCAGACCTTGTCCGGTCCTTCTGGCCCGGATCCCATAGGGAAAGTCATTGCGCCGGCCTGGAGCCAGCCCCATGAGCCGGTCCAGTATCTCCACATGAATATGGCCTATATCCCTTCTTTTCCCACAGACATGGAAGAGCATCCTCCTGAGAGCCTCTCCCCTTTCATAAGGAAGCAGGCCACGGTAAGCCTCCTCAGAAATAAAGGCCCGGCCCCGGTCCAGTTCCAGGACCTGCCCCAGTCTGGAATCCAGGACTTGGGCAAGATAATTTCTCTGGTCAGCCTCCAAAAAAGAAAGCCGCCTCATATGGTCAAGGAAACCGGGATTTATTGTCTCAAGCTCCGGCACGATCCGCTGCCTGATATAATTTCTGCTATAATCTGTGCAGTTATTGCTGCTGTCCTCCACATAAGCCTGGCCCAGCCTCTCCAGGATATCCTCAATCTCCTTCCTGTTCAGGCACAGAAGGGGTCTGATCCGGCTGCCGGACCTGGCCTCCATGGCAGCAAGGCCGGCGGGTCCGGTCCCTCTGACCATACGGAAGAGCATGGTTTCAGCCAGGTCATTGCCATGATGGGCCACGGCAATCTTATTACAGCCATGGGTCCGGGCCAGGTCAGAAAAACACTGGTAACGGAAGTCCCTGCCTGCCTCCTCCAGGGAAAGGCCCTGCCTGGCTGCCAGACCGGGAATATCAGCCTTTACCAGCTCCAGGTCCAGGTCCAGATTCTCACACAGGTCCCTGACAAATTCTTGGTCCCGGTCGGCCTCCCCGCCCCGGATTCCGTGATTGACATGGACAGCCAGCAGATCTGTTCCCAGCCTGTCCCTGACTGAGACCAGGTACCTGGCCAGGCAGACAGAATCAGCCCCTCCCGACAGGCCCAGCAGGACCTTGTCCTCCCTGGTCAGAAGCTGCTCCCTTTCCACAAAGCGGTCCACTTTTTTCCATATCATAAGTCGCCCATCCTCCCAAAATCTCTTACCAGCCCTTCTGTCCTTCCCTGACATCCCCTGATATCCCCGATATCCCCGGGCCAGAACGGCCTGAAAACCTCCAGGAAACGAAAAAAAGGCCCCCAAGGACCTTTTCAAAATAATAGCGGGAACTGGATTCGAACCAGCGACACCACGGGTATGAACCGTGTGCTCTAGCCAACTGAGCTATCCCGCCACAGCAATCAACGCCGCCTATCATAACATCAAATCCGGGAAAAGTCAAGAACTATTATTCCATCCCTCTGCCTTCCCGGTCCTTGCCTTCTCCTGCCCAGTCCTTGCCGCCGGACTATTTATCCGAAGATGTCTTATCCTTATCCTGGCTGCCGGAAGAACTGCCGCCGGAGGCCTCTGTATCCTCTTTCAGCACGTACTCATCCTTGCCGACCATACCCAGGACTTCCCGGGCAATCTTCTCCTTGAAGGCATCCGTATCCAGATTATCCTTCTCCTCTTCTAAGCGGTTGTTCTCAGCCTCTATACCCCGGAGCTCGCTTTTCAGTTCCCTGATCTGCTGGTCATAAAGCATAACCTGCTTTCTCTGGGCAACTGTGGCACCGGCGGCTATGACAAACACAGCAATGCCTATGATAAGAACAGCCACAGAACTCCTGGTAAAAAACCTCTTCTGGAACTTTTTCTTAAATGCTCTGCTGTTCTTTTTCTTCTTTTTAAATAACATGACAACCCTCTGTATTTATAAGATAAAGTCTATTCTTGTTTTTGTCTTATGGCAGATCATCCTGCCGCCCGGCCAGGCAGGCCTCTGGGGGCCCTGAAATACCCCTCAAGGCATTAGCATTGTACTTATAATACCGTTTATTCAGCTAATTTTCAATGATTTCCGCTTATTTTTAACAAAATTCACAAGTGCCATAAAACACCTTGACAAACATGGGTTTAACCGTTATAAATAAACAGTAAGTGCGTTTCTATTTGGAATTGAATGATGTTTTAAAGAAGAGATATCAGGAGGATTTGTAATGAATAAAACTGAGTTAATCGCAGCAATCTCTGCGAATACTGAACTGACAAAAAAAGATGCAGAAAAGGCTCTCAAGGCTTTTGTAGATGTAGTAGGTAACGAGCTCAGCAAGGGTGAGAAGGTTCAGCTTGCAGGCTTTGGCACTTTCGAAGTAGTTGAGAGGGCTGCCCGCGAAGGAATCAACCCCAGAACCAAAGAGACCATTCAGATCCCGGCTTCCAAGGCTCCGAAATTCAAACCCATGAAGTCTCTGAAGGAGAAAGTGAACGCATAAGGCCGTTTTTATTATGAGACTGGATAAGTTTTTAAAGGTCTCCCGCATTATCAAGCGTCGTACCGTGGCCAATGAAGCCTGCGACGCCGGCCGGGTTTTTGTGAACGGAAAGGCTGCCAAGGCCAGCCTGAACGTCAAAGAGGGCGATATACTGGAGATTCAGTTTGGTAACCGGAATGTGAAAGCGGAGATCCTTGATGTGAAGGATACAGCGAAAAAAGAAGAAGCCAAGGAACTATTCCGATACCTGTAATAACTATTTTGATATATTGGCCGGCACTGCGTGCCGGCCTTTTTTAATGAATGCTGTCCCAGAGTAATTCCAGGAGGTTATCCATGAATAAAAAAACATTGATGAACCGGTTCGATACCACAGACAGACCCTATCCGGCAGAGGAGGATTTCCCCTTTCTGGCAAGGGGTCTTCTGGCTGCCTTTTACGCGGCCTTTTTCCTGACCTATCTTCTATTTCATTTTCATCCCGAATCCCGCCTGGTCTATCTGCTGACTTCCGTGGTCCAGATTGTCTACGCACCCGGCATGTTTTTCGCCGCCGGCCTGCTGGCGGACCAGTACTGCAAAAGGAAAGAGGATCCCGGCTCCTCCTATCTTAAAACGGGCCTGGTCTTTCTGGCCCTCTACGGAGTCATCGGTCTGGTCATTGATGTAAGCCTCAAGGACTATCCTCTATTTACGGCAATCAAAAACATTATCGGTCTGATCCGGATTCCCGGTTCCAGTTCCATCTTCCTTTCCCTGGGTGTTCTTTACCTTCTTTGTGCCCTCCTGTGGAAAAAGATCCTGGACCTGCACTCCAATCCGGCCGTCATCATCGCAGTCTGCCTGCTGGGCTTTCTCTTTGTACTCATTCCCCAGGGTCTGCTGGGCTACAGTGCCATAGGTATCTTTACAGGCGGGGACCGTTTCGGCTGCATACCAATCCTGACCCACCTTTTTGCCTTTGCATTAGGCTGCATGGCCTCCCAGCGGAAAACGGTTTCCATTATGGAAAAGCAGACTATTATTACCATGATCTCTTTCCTGGTCATCGGAGGCTTCCTGGCCGTCATCCATAAAAAACCAGCCGCCCAGATTCCCCTGGGCATGGTTGCCGCCGCTGTGGCTGTCCACATCGCTGTCCTTTTGCTGCCCCTCTACAAGAAGCTGGAGCAGGTCCTCCTGGGTCTCTGGGCAGAGCTTAAGGCCTCCTTTTTCCCTTACATAGATGGGGAAAATGTTATGGATATGAAGGGAGGCAGAGAGAGGAAAAAGCATATCCTGGGCTATCTGGTCAGCTACACGGCCCTCTTTGCCCTCATCGCTTATATGATCTTCTCCCCCTACCTGGAGGCAAACCGGTCTCTGATCTGGAGTGTGGATGGCCTGGGTCAGTACATTCCCAAGATTATACGCTTTACCCACTATATTCCTTCCGTATTTGCCGACCTGATCCGGGGCAGCGGGAACTTCGCCCAGTACGATTTCCGTATAGGACTGGGCGCTCCTGTATCCATCAGCTTTGAGCCTCTTTACTGGCTCAATCTGCTGCTGCCGGCCTCCCATATAGAAGAAGGCTACAGTGCCCTTGTCATGGTCCGCTATTATCTGGCCGGCCTCAGTATGTCCTGCATGCTCCTCTATTTTAAAAAATCCTTCCGGACCTGCCGGATTGCCAGTATTGCCTATGCCTTTTCCGGCTATGCCATATTTGCCGGAACCAGACACAGCCAGTTTATCACTCCCATGATCCTTCTTCCCCTTCTGGTCATGGCCATGGAAAGATTGATCCGGCATGGAAAATGGTATCTTTTTACCATTCTGACTGCTGTCTCCCTCCTCTGCTCCTACTATTTCCTCTATATGAACACCCTGGCCCTGGGCATCTATTTCCTGGCCAGGATTCTCTGCAACAAGGAGCTTAGGACAGTAAAAACCTTCCTATCAAAAAGTCTGCTTATCATTGGAACCTACCTCCTTGGTGTGTCCATGGGCATGGTCTCCATCGCCACCGCCTTCGGAAGCTATATGGGCTCAGGCAGGACCAGCGGGGGCAAGCTCGCCAAGTTCCTGACTACGACCCCTCTTTACTACAGGGCCGAATGGATTCCGGACTTTTTAGTCGCCTTTATCTCAGACTCCTTTGCCCCGGGCATGTGGCTGAAACTGGGGGTCGCACCCCTGGCTCTTTTCGCCGTCATTCTTCTTTTTACCAGAAAAAGGCGGTCGGAGCTCAGGGCCATGTTCCTCTTATATACCCTATTCTGCCTCTTCCCGGTCTTTGGATTTATTTTCAGTGGTTTCGGCAGCGTGACCAACCGCTGGGTCTATATCTATGTCCTTCTGATCATCTATCTGCTTGCGGACAATATGGACAGCTTTGAAGGCCTCAGCCAGAGGGAGCTGGGACTGATGACAGGACTTACAGTCTTTTATGTCCTCCTCATCTCCTTCTCCCACAAATTCCACACGGAAGAAGCCATGATGGCCCTGGCCTTTTTACTTTTGACCTACGCGGTAATCCTGCTCCAGAATTTCGGCTATTTCAAGAGCCGGTCCTTCGGAGGAAAGCAGATTTTAGCTCTCATTGTCCTTCTTAGTGTCGTCATCAACGCCAACCTTTATATTACTTCAGAAGGCAAGGACCAGAGCCACCTGGATACCTATGTGGAAAACGGCAAGGCCAGGTCCCGGATGACCAGTATGGCTCTCAAAAAGCTGCCGGAGGTTCCCGGCTATGATCCCTCAGACTTCTTCAGAAGTGTCAGCCTGGAGGGCAAGGGCAGCACCCGGTCGTCCAGCCTGATTCTGGGTTACAATGACATCGCAACCTTTACCAGTACCCTGAACCGGGGGATCGTCAATTATAACCGGGCCATGGGTAACTGCCACTGGGATATGGTCTCTGTCTATGACTACAATGCCCGGACCTATATGAATGAACTGGCCAGTGTCCGCTATATAGGCGCTTCCTCCAAGGATACCGTTGCCATGCCTTATGGCTATGAGGAAGTCTACAGCTTCTCCGGCAAATCCAGGGATTATAAGATTTATGAAAACAAATACGCCCTTCCCCTGGGTTATACCTACGACAAGGTTATCCCGGAAAGCCAGGCGGCTGAGCTTTCCGCTGCCCAGCGCCAGGAACTTACCATGGCAGGGGCCATCATCGATGATGAGAAAATTAAGGAGGATGCCTTCCTTAATATCCAGACAAAGAATGTATCCGACCTTCCTCTCAGTTGTGAAAGAAAGGAAATAAGCAGCATGGAGGCCGGACCCGGCCTTGTCCTGTCAGAAGGCATGATTACCATAGAGGAACCTATGGCCCAGCTGACACTCCATTTCGACGGTACTCGCCATGCGGAAACCTATGTCAGTCTCAAAGGTGATATTTACGCGGAGCCTGACTCCAAAGAACACTTTATAAAGACCGATATCGAAGCCGAAGATATGAGCTACCAGTATAAGTTCCGTATAGACTCTTACTCCACAGGTCAGGATGAATTCCTTTTCAATCTGGGTTACCACGATGACGCCATCGATTCCTGTACCCTGACCTTCCTGGCTCCCGGCCAGATCAGCTATTCAGACCTGGCAGTCTATTCCCAGACCATGGAAGACTACACCCAGAAGGCCCTTGCCCTCAGGGAAAATGCTTTGGAAAATGTTTCCGTCAGCAACAACACGGTGACCGGGGATATCCGGCTCGACCAGGATAAACTGCTGCTCTTATCCACCCCCTACCAGAAGGGCTGGACAGCCACTGTTGACGGAAAGAAGACCGACCTCTACCAGGTTAACTACCAGTATATGGGCCTTCATGTCCCTGCGGGAAATCACCAGATCCGGCTCCATTACCAGATGCCCGGCCTCAGGCTGGCCTTCCTGGTGACCGGGGCAGGTCTCCTGGTCTTCGCCGCCATCATAATCTTTAACTACATCCGCAAAAAGCAAAGGGCGGCCAGGGAAAAAGTAAGTTAGAACATGTCCACACAAACAGTATAACCATAACCAAAAAAAGCCTCCCGCCCGGGAGACCCTGGTCCAGGGTCCCCTGCAGGCAGGAGGCTTTTTTCGTGTCTGTGTCTGATTCAGTTTTATTTCTTCTTTTTCCGGATCAGCTTCAGAGCCATCTCCAGCTGGGGCCTCAGAATAAAGAGGGCCGCTGCCATAACCACAAGCATAACCAGGTAGCGGACAAACCAGGGCAGGCCGAAAAGTCCCATAGTAGCGATATTGACTACCGCATAAACCAGGGCGATAATCACGGTCTTGTGGAGAGGTACGATAACCTTGCCGGTAATCCTGTACTCCAGGAAGCCCTGAACCAACAGCAGGATCAGGTAGCTGAAGGCTGTGGTGTAGGCTGCCGCCATATAGCCAAAGAGCAGGATACAGATATAATTCAGGATCACGTTAAGAAACATGGTCACGATGGTTCCCGCAGCCACATAGCGGGTCTTCTTGTAATAGTTCTGAATCGCGGAATAACTGTAGCTGTAGAAACGGAACAGGGTTCCCGTCACCATGGGGGCGATCAGGTATACCGCCATACGGTACTCCTTGGATCCCAGGATGGCAATTTCCTCCGGGGCCAGAATAACCAGCAGCCAGGACAGGATTCCAAAAGCATGCATAACCGCCGTCCAGGGCTTCTCGATATCCGCCGTCTCATCCCTGGATATCTTTTCATATAACCAGGGAATCCAGGCATTCCAGACAGAGTCCTCCAGGATCCAGATGATAAAGGATACGGTGGTGGCCAGGGCAAAAATACCGGTCTGAGCATCACCGATCATAGACTGGATCATGATTTTATCCGACTGGTTCATGATCTGGATGGACAGGGCCTCTGGAATCAAGGGCAGGCTGTAGGCCAGACCGTATTTCCAATAACCTTTGTTGAAAAAGGTCCGTCCCTGGGTCCAGAGAAGGATGGCGATCATAGCCCCGCCGATAATCTGGGGAGTGTAGTAACCGATAATCCTGCGATGGACCAGCTGGTCATAGAGACCCTGAATTCTTCCCTGGTATATCAGGTAAATGGACAGGATCGTGCCGGGAACTATGGTCAGCAGGGTCGCCATGGTGGAAAACTTGTAGCGCAGCATCTGCTTGTCCCTTCTCTGCAGATAAAGCATGCTGGTGTAAGTAAACACATAGAGGAAGCAGGTGTAGAACATCAGGTCATCCATACGGCAGAACCGCTGGACCGGTTCCTTAAAGATCATACAGATTCCAAAGATGACCCCGATGGCCAGATAGGAAAGAGTATGAACACTGGAAATATAGGAATTATATTTTTCTTTGTAATCATATTTGGCCACATCCGCACTCTTCCAAAGGCAGAGGGACATGGTCGGATAGGCGATCAGGAGCCATGATTCGTAGACTCTGATCTGCCCGTACTGGGCCTGGGACAAAAGCCGGGTGTAGACCGGCGTCACGGCAAAGGTAAGTCCCCGGACCATCAGCTGGGCCAGGACGAAGAAAAAACCTGAGGTAAGCGCCCTCTTGTTCAGGGAAGCCTTGGCAGTCTTCTCCGCTGGCTTGTATTCTTTTACATCGGACATGGATATGTCCTCACTTTCTGTCATCGTTCTTTGAGCCACCTATTGTACCTTACAGACAATCATACGGAGCTTGCCGTTTTTGTCGGGCGGGATGGAATCCATCCACTCGTATTCTATCTCAAATGGGTGCTTAAACTTGGCGTTGAGTTTCTCTGTCAGCTCCCGCTCCACCTGGGCCGTGGACTTGTCGGAAATCTCCTTGTTCTGGACACACTGGATATGGATCCTGTGCCAGTCCTCCTGGATAAAGCGGATCTGGAAGACATCCTCGCAGTGGGCGATGATGGGGGCGATCTCAAAGAAGGTAGTCACCTCGCCACTCTCATAGCGGAAGAAATCATTCATCCTGCCCTGGACACTGGTGATAAAACGGACACCGTTTCTCATGACGCAGGTTCCCCGGTCGCCGATGGCATAGTTAATCAGGGGCAGGTCAGTCTTGTAGAGGGGAGTTACCACGATATTACCCTCCTTAGCCGGATGACCCTGCTCATCGTAAATATTAACCACGAAGGAGTCATTGTGGACTACGTATTCATCACTGTCGAAAAGACGGACCATGGCCGCCCCGGTCTCCGCCGTCCCGTAGGAGTCTATGATGCCGGGTCCCAGGATCTCATGGAAAAGCTTCCTTGCCGTATCATCAATCTTTTCTCCTGTAGGGCAGTAATATTTTGGCTTGGCCAGGGCCACATTATTCTGCTTGCAATAGAGGCAGAGTCTCATGAACTCGCTTTTATTCATATAAAGAAAGTCCGGTTTGTAGGCATTAATCTGCTTTACCATCTCCGGCTCCGGATCATACTGGGACACGAAACCCCTGCGTAGGATACCGAAGTGCTGCAGGAAGGTATCGCTGCCGCCGGTGATGCTGTGGGCACTCTTGCGGCTCATAGTTTTCCCGATGAAGGGATTGTAGCCGGCCACCATCATTACCCGGAACCAGTTGGCCATATTGAAAGCCTTCTCCCTGGGAGATACCAGCAGCATCAGGGGAACTCCCGATGACCCGCTGGTGGTATCGTGAAACCAGTCCTCATATTTAGGGTCTTTGGCCTCCTCATTCATCCAGGCCCTCAGCTCATCCTTGGTGAGCAGGGGAAGCTTGGAAAGGTCATCGCCGCAGCGGATATCCCCGGGCTTTACACCGGCCCGGTCAAACCTCTCCCTGTAGAAGGGGATCTTATAGGCTTTTTTCACCAGCTTGCGGACCCTTCTGTCCTGGGTCTTCATCACCGGGCCGAAATCATCCGGAATCTTTGTTTTCATTTTAAATAAGTCAAAGAAAAGCAGTACATTGACCATTTTTCTTTCCAGCTTTTCAAACATGGTCCTCTATCCTTTCTTCTTTAATTCTCTATAAATCTAATCCAGCTAGTATATTCTATGCTCTATGTCAAGACTGGTCCTGGTCCCTGAAGCCATTGGGATTATTTTTCTGCCAGTTCCAGGAATCCACACACATATCCCTGAGATCCCTTTTGGTCTTCCAGCCCAGGATCCGCTCCGCCTTGGAGGCATCCGCGTAGACTGAAGGCAGATCACCGGCTCTTCTTGCTCCGATCACATAGGGCACCGGCACGCCGTTGGCCTTCTCAAAGGTATTGACGATGTCAAGGACACTGTAAGGCTTGCCTGTTCCCAGATTGAAAATCTCTACGCCCTTGTGGTCAGCGGCATACTCTACCGCTTTCAGATGACCGTTGGCCAGGTCCATGACATGGATATAATCTCTCAGACAGGTTCCGTCCGGCGTGTCATAGTCGCCTCCGAAAATGGTCAGCTTGTCCCTGCGGCCCACGGCTGTCTGGGAGACAAAGGGCATCAGGTTGTTGGGGATACCCTGGGGATCCTCACCAATCTTACCGGATTCATGGGCGCCGATGGGATTGAAATACCGCAGCAAAATCACAGACATATCCGGATCCGCATGGGCCGTATCCGTGAGAATCTGCTCCATCATGGCCTTGGTCCAGCCATAGGGATTGGAACAGCTGCCCCGCGGCATGGTCTCCACGTAGGGAGACTCATTTTCTTCCCCGTAGACTGTGGCGGAAGATGAGAATACGATTCTCTTTACTCCGGCCTCCTTCATGCACTCGAGGAGGGTGAGGGTGGTATCAATATTATTTCTGTAGTATTCCACCGGTTTTTCCACGGATTCGCCCACAGCCTTAAGGCCTGCGAAATGGATGACACAGTCGACAGCCTCCCGGTCAAATATATTCTTCACTGCCTCTTTATCCCTCACATCTGCCTCATAGACAGCCATATCTTTTCCTGTAATCTCCCGGACTCTCTCTAAGGATCTGGGACTGGAATTACAGTAATTGTCAACCACTACCACGTCATGGCCTGCCTCAAGAAGCTCTACCGCCGTGTGGGATCCTATAAAACCGGCACCGCCGGCAAGTAATATTTTCATTCCTGCTATCTCCTTTTTCTCCCGGCTCTTTGTCCTTACAGCCCGGGTCTAGAAATCAAAGCCTTCCACAGTGGCGAAATAGTCTTCAACGGTTTCCGGCCTGCGGATCATTCTGCAGCCGCCATCCTCCTGTAAAAGAAGCTCCGCACTCTTGAGCTTACCGTTGTAATTGTAACCCATGGCAAAACCGTGGGCTCCGGTATCATGGATGACCAGCAGGTCTCCGATGTCAATCTTGGGCAGCTTTCTGTCGATGGCAAACTTATCATTGTTCTCGCAGAGAGATCCCACCACGTCGTAGACATGGTCACAGGGAGCATTCTCCTTGCCCATGACAGTGATATGATGGTAGGCCCCGTACATGGCCGGTCTCATCAGGTTGACAGCGCAGGCGTCCACACCGATATATTCCTTATAAATATGCTTCTCATGAATTGCCTTTACTACCAGATGTCCATGGGGACCTGTCATAAAGCGGCCCAGCTCTGTCTTCAGCTTCACATCACCCATACCAGCCGGCACAAGAATCTTCTCGTAGGCCTCCTGGACGCCCTTGCCGATGGCAAAGATATCATTGGGCTCCTGGTCCGGTCTGTAGGGGATGCCGACGCCGCCGGAAAGATTAATGAAATCAATGTGGACATCCAGGTTCTCGTGGAGTTCCACCGCCAGATTAAAGAGGATGGAGGCCAGGACCGGATAGTACTCATTGGACACGGTATTGCTGGCCAGGAAGGAGTGGATACCGAACTCCTTGACGCCTTCCTTTTTCAGTCTTTTAAAAGCCTCAAACATCTGGGCCTTGGTCATGCCATACTTGGCGTCGCCGGGATTATCCATGATGTCCGTTCCCAGATTGAAGAAACCGCCAGGATTGTAACGGCAGCAGATTCTCTCCGGAATCCCGCAGGCTTCCTTGAGGAAATCGATATGAGTAATGTCATCCAGATTGATATAGGCTCCCAGCTTGTCGGCTAAAATAAACTCCTCCTCCGGTGTCTCATTGGAAGAAAACATGATGGAATCGCCGTCCGCAAAGCCGCAGCGCTCACTCATAATCAGCTCTGTCAGGGAGGAACAGTCAACACCGCAGCCCTCTTCCTTGAGAATCTTCAGGATGGCCGGTGTGGGCGTCGCCTTCACAGCGAAATACTCTCTGAAGCCCTCATTCCATGAAAATGCCTCTTTCAGGTCCCTGGCGGTCTGCCGGATTCCTTTCTCGTCGTACAAATGGAAAGGTGTCGGGTAAGTCTTCACGATCTCGTCGAGCTGTTCTTTCGTTACAAACGGCGTCTTTACCATAATTAAAAATCCTTTCTTACTCTATAAGTAATCCGCCAGAATCCGACGGATTATCTAAAAAAAATATCACTCTTTATAATAGTTTTTACTCTAAGTAAAGTCAACCTTATTTTGACAGGCATATTCTTACAGCTTCTTTTTTCCATGCTTCTCCTGACAGCGCCCCCCTGGCTGCCGGATTTCTTTGCAGGTCTCCTCGGCTGCCAACCTTACCAGACTGCCCCTTCTTTAGAGTCCTGCCCCTCTTAAGACCTATCCGGTTTCCCCTGCAGCAGCATGTCCAGTTCCCGGCTAAGCCGGCAGACCGGCAGACCGACTACATTATAGTAGTCACCTCTGATTCCGGAAATCATCCTGGCTCCCCAGCCTGTCTGGATCCCATAGCCTCCTGCCTTGTCCTGCCACAGATAACGGTCCCCCTTTTCCGGTTGGCCGGGGCTGACCGGCTCCCTGGCCTCCACGTAGGAGAGAATCTCCCTCTCTTCCATAGCTCTCACATGGACGTCTGTCCTCTCGTGGAAATGTCTTTTTTCCTCCAGCCTGCCCCCTTCCAGAACCAGAAGGCTGACCCCCGTATAGACCTGGTGGACATCCCCGGCCAGGGCCCTGATCATCTCTACGGCATGGGCCTTGTCCTCCGGCTTACCAAGAATCTGCCCCCGGTGTACCACGATAGTGTCGGCCCCGATGATAATCTTCCTCTGGTCCGGATGATCCAGATATTTTTCCGCCACTGCCAGGGCCTTTATTTCCGCCAGTCTCTCTACCAGCCTGGCAGGATCCTGGTCCCCGGCCTCCTCGCAAGCGTCACTGACCTCCACCCGGAAAGAATAGCCTGCCTCCTTTAAGAGTTCCTTCCTTCTCGGTGATCCTGACGCTAGTATTAAAGTATATGGTTCCATGCTTTCATCTCCTGTTTCTATTCTGGTCTTCTCCCCACTGGGCCGGCGGGCCCGTTGACCTCCTGGCCACCAGCAGAGGCTGGTATTCTATCCTGGTCCGGGGAATGGTCCTGTCCTCCTTCTGGCCGCCAGACTGCCTGGCCTTTTCCCCGCTCCTTTTCCTCTGGTCCACAATCATATCCACGGCACTTCTGCCCTTTTCCTCAATACAGTGGTCTACTGTGGTCAGGGATATGCCGTCGAAGGAAGAGTTTAAAGTATTGTCAAAGCCACAGACGGAATAATCCTCCGGCACCCGGTAACCCAGTTTATCAAGGGCATCCATGATGCCGATAGCAACCATGTCATTGGTTCCAATGAAGGCCGTAACCCCACTGGGCTTATAGAAATACTGGAGGGTCATCCGGTAACCCGACTCATAGTGGCGGTTACCTGACCGGTAGGTCTTCCACATTTCCTCTGTATCCGCCAGGACGACAACGGCATCCCGGCCCAGGCCCTTCCGCTCGTACTCCTCCTGGATTCCCTGAAGCCGTCTCAGCCTGGGCAGCTCCGCTGCCAGCAGAGGGGTAGTGACATAGGCAATCCTGCGGTGACCCAGGCCCAGCAGGTGCCTGGCCACCAGAATGCCGGACTTCTTGCTGTCCAGTTCCAGAAAGCCTGCCTTCAGGTCCGGATTATAATCACTGATCATCACCACCGGTATTTTCAGGGCCACCTCATTGAGCAGCTTCCCGGCCTTGGGCGGGAAAGTATAAATCAGACCCAGGAAGTCCTGGTCCGCAGCCATGGCCAGATAATACTCTTCTATCTTTTCCGATCTGCTTGTATAGGCTGTCAGGGTACATATGTCCCTCTCCTGGGCATACTCGGTAATTGACTGGATCAGGGTCGTATAGTACTGGGTTGCCAGGGACGGACAGAGAATCATGATGGTCCTTTTCAGCCTGACCTCCTTTTTAACCTGCCGGGGCCTGTAGACATAACCCAGCCGGGAGGCTGTCTCCCTGACCAGGCTTATGGTCTCCCCGGAAAAGCTGACATTGCCCTTCCCGCTCAGGATCATGGACACCGTGGTCTGGGAAAGTCCGCACTCCCTGGCGATATCCCTGGTCGTCACCTTTTTTTCTCCTGCTCTCTTTTTCTCATTCTTCTCATTTATCACAGTCAGCAGACCTCCATATTACAGCCTGCCCCGGTCCCGGTTTCTCCGGCGGGCAGGCTGGTTTTCCCCTGTCCCATATCCCGGAACAGGCCATGAAAGTTTATAAAAATTTTATATTATATTAATCAGATCCGAGGAAATTTCCAAGGGATTCCTTGATTACTAATCAAATTTTACAAAAGGCCCTTATCCCTTGGGAGTAAGTTATTAATCAAATACTTTGATTAATTTTACAATAATTTTGATTAGTTGACAATGGAATTTGCCCCCATTGACCATGAAAAAAAAATATGTTAAATAAGAAAATATAAAGAAACTATCAGATGTTAAAAGGCCTTTTGAAAAATATTCTGATAATTCAAGCTGGAATATTTAACCACCGATTACGCTATCTTTACATTTCATAAGGGAGGACCGGACCATGTCAAAAAATATTAATCTTCAACAGTATCTTGGAAGAGAGATCCCCTGCAGCTGCGGCAGAAACCATTCCACAACACTGGATGCCCTCGATATTGACCGGGGAGCGGCAGACCGTCTGCCGGAATACATCCGGAAAAAGGGCTGGAAAAAGGTCTATATGGTAGCCGATATCAACACCTGGGAGGCCGCCGGAAAGGATGCGGCCGACAAACTGGAAAAAGCTGGCATAGCTTTTGAAAAATATATTCTGCCCTACAGGGAGCTGGTGCCCGATGAGAAGCCTGTGGGCGAAGTCTTCATCCACTGCCCCAAAGACGCCGACATCATCCTGGCCGTAGGATCAGGAACCATCAACGATATGTGTAAGTTCATCAGTGCCCAGATGAAGCTTGACTATATCATTCTGGCTTCTGCACCTTCAATGGACGGCTTCGTCTCTGTGGGTGCCGCCCTGATTGTTGACCATGTAAAAACCACCTACGACGCCCACTGTCCCATCGCCGTCTTCGGTGACCCGGATGTCCTGGTCCAGGCCCCCATGGACATGATCTCTGCAGGACTGGCAGATATCCTGGGCAAGTACACCTGCCTCCTGGACTGGAAGATGGCCCACCTGATCAATGATGAATATTACTGCGAAGAGGTTGTCGCCATGGTGGAGAATGCTCTCGAGATCGTGACAGAGCAGGGTCCCACCATCAAAGACCGGAATCCTGAGGCTGCCAAGGCCGTCATGGAAGCCCTGGTCCTGACAGGTATGGGTATGTTCTTCATCGGCAACTCCAGACCGGCCTCAGGCTGTGAGCACCATATGTCCCACTACTGGGAAATGAAATTCCAGATGGAAGGAAAGAAACCGGTTCTCCATGGCACCAAGGTGGGTATCAACATGATCGCCGCCACCTACATGTACCGGATGCTGGCCAAAGAAGACATAGACTTCGACGCAGCCATGGCAAGGCCCTTCGACTATGAGGCTTGGAAGGCCCGGGTAGAACGCTGCTATGAGGATGCGGCTCCCGGCATCATTGCCCTGGAGGAAAAATGTAAAAAGAATGATATCTCAGCCAGAAACCAGCGGCTGGCCTTCTACAAGGACCACTGGAGCCAGATGCAGGCCATGATCGAAGACAACCTGCCCCAGGTCAAGGATATGGAGAACCTGCTCCAGATGCTGGGCGGCCCCATCAACCCGGCCCAGATCGGTGTCTCCTCCGAGATGGTAGAGGACGGTGTTGTCCTGGCCAAAGAGGTCCGCGACCGTTTCACCCTGCTGCAGATTCTCTGGGATCTGGGCCTGTCCGAGGACTACGGTCACAGACTGGCTGTATATTTCTCAGAAGAGCAGGGAAAATAAGTATGACCTTATGACCTGCCCTCTGGCCGGATCTCCGGAAGGTTTTTCCTGGGCATACATTTCCTGGGAATACAGAAAATAAGAGAACATCATATGTGAACAACCACCCGGGACACTTTAATCCACAAGATGAAAATGTCCCATATGGTTAAATATAAAAAAGAAGGTATACAAACACAACAAAGAAACTATGGACGGACCTGCTTTGAAAGGCCGGGGAAGCCCCAGCCGGAAAAAGATCCGGTCTGTCCGCAATAGACAAAAAAGAAAAGGAGTAATGATATGGCAAAATATGCAATTGGACTTGATTTTGGAACATTATCCGTAAGAGCTCTTCTGGTAAACATTGAAAACGGCGACGAGATCGCCCAGAGTGTATATGAATATCCCCACGCCGTGATGGAGACCCACATCCCCACCGGAGAAACCCTGCCTCCCAACTGGGCCCTGCAGGATCCCCAGGACTATCTCAACGGCCTTCTCATCACTGTCCGCAGCGTCATGTCCCAGAGCAAGGTGCTCCCGGAAGAAGTGATCGGTATCGGCGTTGACTTTACCTCCGCTACCATCCTGCCTGTAACCAAGGATAAGATGCCCCTGTGCCAGACAGAAGAATTTGCCCATGAGCCCCACGCTTACGTAAAATTATGGAAGCATCACGGCGGTGAGGAAGAAGCCATTTTCATCGATAAGGTTGCCAGGGACCGGGGAGAGTGGTGGCTGCCCCTCTACGGCGGCAAGGTTTCCAGTGAATGGACCATTCCCAAGATTTTAGAGACCCTCCACAAGGCTCCCGCAGTCTATGAAAAGGCTGACTATTTCCTGGAAGCCATGGACTGGATCGTCTGGGAGATGACCGACACCCTGACAGCCTCTGCCTGTGCCATGGGCTACAAGGCCTTCTATCATCATGAGAAGGGCTTCCCATCCAAAGATTTCTTCAAGGCATTAGATCCCCGCATGGAAAACCTGGTAGAGGACAAGCTCAACATGCCTATCCTTCCCATCGGCGGCAAGGCCGGCGGCCTTTGTGACAGCATGGCAAGGGAACTGGGCCTCCTGCCCGGAACTCCCGTTGGTACCCCCATCATTGACGCCCACTGCTCCGTTCCCGGCGGCGGCGTAGGCAAGCCCGGTGAGATGATGATCATCATGGGAACCTCCTCCTGCCACCTGATGCTGGCAGAAAAGGAAGCCGCCATCACCGGTATCCAGGGTATCGTAAAAGATGGTATCATGCCGGGATATTTCGGCATCGAGGCCGGCCAGTCCTGTGTAGGTGACCATTTTGCCTGGTTTGTGGACAATTGTGTGCCGGAGACCTACACTGCCGCAGCAAGGGCCAAGGGCATCAGTGTCCACCAGTACCTGTCTGAGAAGCTGGCCGGCTATAAGGCTGGTGCCAGCGGCCTGGTTGCCTTAGACTGGTTTAACGGTGTCCGGTCTCCTCTTATGGATTTCGACCTCAATGGTTTGATCATCGGTATGAACCTTTTAACCAAGCCTGAGGATATTTATCTGGCCCTGATCGAGGCTACTGCCTTCGGAACCAAGGCCATCGTGGAGAACTACGAAGCTGCCGGTGTTCCCGTGAACAGCATCGTTTTAAGCGGTGGCATTCCTTCCAAAAACCCATTGATTGTCCAGATTTATACTGATATACTGAATAGAGACATCAAAGTTTGCGCCAGCGACCAGGCTTGTGCCCTTGGTGCAGCCGTCCTGGGTATCGCTGCCGCACCGGAAGCAATCACCGGATACAAGGATGCCAATGAGATTGCCGGCAAGCTGGCTAAACTGCAGGATAAGGTTTATAAGCCCAATCCAGACCAGGTTGCAGCCTACGATAAGCTCTATGCAGAGTATAAGACTCTTCATGACTACTTCGGCAAGGGTGCCAATGATGTCATGAAACGGCTCAACAAGATCCGGGAGGAAAGGAAATGATTCAATGCTGCTATACATTATCCGTCACGGAGAAACCCTTTTAAATGAAGAGGGGCGGCTTCAGGGTCACGTGGACATGCCTCTTAATGAAAAGGGCCGCCAGCTGGCGGAGATTACCGGGGAAGCCTTTTCCCAGGTACACTTTGACCTGGCCATCTCCAGCCCCTTAAGCCGGGCCAGGGAGACAGCCGACCTCTTTCTCAAGACCAGCGGCAACCAGGACACGCCCATGATTTTTGAACCCAGACTTATGGAAATATCCTGGGGACTCTGGGATTGTCTGGGCTGTACGCCGGCCAACTATGAGATTCCTGATGAATCCTACAAGCTCTTTTTCACTGACCCTTTTAACTTCCAGGGAGGGGAGAACGGCGAATCCATCGATGATGTCTGCCTGAGAACCGGGGATTTTTATAAGGAGCTGATCTCCAATCCCGATTACCAGGATAAGACCATTCTGATTTCCACCCACGGCTGTGCCCTGCGGGCCTTCCTGCAGACAGCCTACAGGGATAATTCTGACAAGGTTGATTTCTGGCACGGCAAGGTACCGCCCAACTGTGCCATAAATGTCCTGGACATCCGGGACGGCAAGGCCAGCTTCCTGGTTGAAGACCAGATCTACTATGACCCGGAGCTGTGCAGCGACCCCTACAAACTTGATTAGCCAGACCAGGACACGGTAGATCAACAGCTGCCAGAACTGAAGATCAATGAAACCGGTTTTTCTCCGGACCAGATAATAGAGCAGCATTTTTGGATATTTTAAATGAGATAAAAAAGCGACGGGAATTCCTTATCATGGAGTCCCGTCACTTTTAATTATATATAATTTTTCCAGATTCTTAATCTTTTCAGGCTCTTACTTCCTTCAGACTTAATTAATTTCCGCAGATTTTTCTACAGATTTTTTCTGCAAATCCGGATTTTTACCCTGTCTTTCCTAAAGATTCTCCATCTCCATCTTGTAGCAGCGCATGTTTCTGTTATCAAAACAATAGAATACGACTTCCATGTCGTAGTCCTCATTTTCCTCCAGCCACTTTTTCACCGTGGTCACTGCAATGAGAGATGCTGGTCTCGGTGGGAAACGATAAACTCCTGTGGAAATGCATGGGAAGGCAATACTGTGAATCTCATGTTCTTTCGCCAGTTCCAGACTGTTCCAGTAACAGTTGGCCAGGTCTACCCTGTCCTGACCCTTACCACTGAAAACCGGACCGACCGTATGGATCACATACTCGGCCTTCAGGTCATAGCCTTTGGTAATCTTTGCCTCACCGGTCCTGCAGCCATTGAGGGTCTTGCATTCCTCCAGTAGCTGAGGCCCGGCTGCCCTGTGAATGGCACCGTCCACGCCTCCGCCTCCAAGCAGGGACTTGTTGGCAGCATTAACGATGCATTGGCAGTCGCTCTGGGTGATATCCCCTTTGACCAGTTTCATTTTATCCTTGACTGTGCTCATAAGCCAGCTCACCTCCTAATCTTTTTTATTCTTTTTCCCGTCCTCTTCCAGGATCAGTCCACTCCCAGGATCAATCTTCTTCCAACGTCTGATTGATCAGCTCAACCAGGGCGTGGTTCTCCTTTTTGACAACGGCACCATATCTCTGGGCACCAAAACGATCTCCCAGAATCTTAGTTGTGGAATCCACGTAACCCTCAAGAATGGTCACATCCACCGCAACCGCGTCAATTGCTCCTGACTTCAAGGCCTTGTAGAGGCTGTCATAGGAGGGGTACTCAAAAAACTTACAGTTGATCGTCTGGTCATTCATGGTGTTGAAGAAATGTAAGATGGCCTCCCTGGTAGTGGATTTGGAAGCAACACCAATATTCTTTCCGTTCAGGTCTGCAATAGAATTGATATTATTTCCGCCCATGGTATCGGCATCCTCTTTTGTATATCGTACCAGAAAGCTGATATAATCTGTGTAATAACTGTCGGACAGGTCAAAACGCTTTGCTCTTTCATCCGTAATCGTATAGGTCGAGAACAGACAATCCACCTCTCCGGCCTCCAGCTTTTCCTCACGGTCAGCGACCGTCACCGGAACAATTTGAAGAAGCTGTTTTTCCCGGGCCTCTTCCTCAGTCACTTCAAAGAGGGCTGCCGCCGTCTTCCAGGCCAGCTCAACTTCCAGTCCGGTCCAGCTGTCTGTCTTTTCATCGTAGAAACCCATTCTGGGAGTATCTGCCTTACAGCCCGCAATCAGATATCCCCGGTCACGGATCTCCTGGAGGATATTTTCATTGAGGGTGACTTCCTGCTCTGTGGTCCCGGTGGACTCCTCCGCGGCGGGTTCTGTCTTAGTCTTGCTGCAGCCGGCCAGCCAAAGCACCGCAAGAAGGGCCAGAAGGATAGATACAAGTCTGCTATATCTCTTTCTTTTCATAAACACCTCCCACCGGATGCCTGATCATATACATCCGAATTAGTCCATCTTATTGAATACATCCACATCCAGGTCCTTGTTCTGGTAGGCTACGATAGTAGTACATACCGCGTCACCGGTGATATTGACTGCCGTTCTCAGCATATCAAGGATACGGTCAATACCCATAATCAACATGATTCCTTCCACAGGAAGCCCGACTGCCGTAAATACCATGGACAAGGTTACCAGGCCAACCGACGGAATACCGGCCGTACCAATGGAGGCCAGGGTTGCTGTGGCGATTACAGTAAGATAGCCCTGCAGTCCCAGATTCATGCCATAGGCCTGGGCCGCGAATACAACGGCAACACCCTGCATGATGGAGGTACCATCCATGTTGATGGTGGCTCCAAGAGGTATAGTAAAGGACGCGATCTTTCTGGACACACCAATCTTCTCCTCCAAAGTCTCGATATTCAACGGTATGGTCGCATTGGATGTCGATGTGGAGAAGGCAAAGGCCATAACCGGGAAGAACTTTTTAAGGAACTTGACCGGATTCAGTCTGGTAAATACAAAGAGCAGGATCATGTAGATGATGAAACACTGGATAGCAAGGCCCAGTACTACACTGAACATGTATTTGAGCAGAGGCACGAAGGCATCGAAGCCCAAGTTGGCAAAGGTTCTGGCAATCATGCAGAATACGCCGATCGGAGCCAGGTTCATGATCAGGTTGGTCATCTCCATCATCAGCTCATTGAGCTGCTGGAAAAGGTTGTTGATCAGCTCAGCCCGCTCTCCCATCTTGGCCAGGAGAACACCCACAACCAGGGCGAAGAGGATAATCTGGAGCATGGTGCCCTCTGCCAGGGAGTGAATAGGGTTCTCAGGGATAATATCCAGGATGGTGTCCACTACGGAGGTGCTTTCTGCCGTCATAACCTCCTGGGTCTGAATAGAGGACATATCCAGTCCTATACCAGGCCGGATCAGGGTCGCCACACAAATGGCGATGGTTACAGCCACTGCTGTAGTGAAGAGGTAGAACATAATTGTTTTTCCACCCACCTTACCCAGAGCCTTGGTATCACCGATAGAGGCGGCACCACAGACCAGGGAGCAGAATACCAGGGGAACAACCAGCATCTTCATCAGCCGGATAAAGCCATTACCGACAACATAGAAAATACCTTCCACAAAAATCGTGTCACGCACATAACCATGAGGAATAAAGAGATTAAAGACCACACCAAGAATCAGACCGCCGATCAGGCCGATGAATATTTTGGTGGTCAGGCCCATCTTTTTTTTCTTTTTAACGCCGGTATCCATGGGATCCATATTACTGTTACCCATCAATTTCCCCCTCCTTTCTCTCTATCTACAAACTCTTTAAGGGCGTCATTCCAAGGCTTCATCTCATAGACCCCTGTCATTTTTATCATCAGATTCTCAAGAATCGTGGAAACCACGGATTTCTCATCCCCGATACAGACACCGACGGCCAGATTGGGATCATATCCATGGAGCTCCAGGATTGCCCTGGCAAACTCTCTTCTGGTGCAGGCTCCCTCGCAGGCTGCATGGAAAAGACCGTATTCATTGGAATCTAAAACCCGGAAGAAAAAGCGAGCCAGCTCAATAGCGCTGGTTGGGGTTCCTATGACATTGATGGGAACCTCAAAGACTTCTCCCTTTTTGCCATGTTCAAGGACTTCATAATAAAAATCCGTCCGGTTCTCATCCTCACTCTTTGACAGGCCATACAACCAGGAACTGCGGATGATCAGATGTTTGGGATTTAATTCCCTGACAAAATTCTCTCCGGCAAGTTTGGACTGGCCATACACCGTATTCGGTGTAGGCAGGTCAAATTCATTCTTAGCCCGGTAACTGATCCCTGAAAAGACATCATCCGTAGAAAAATGAATCAGCTTGGCATTCTTGCTGCGGGTCGCTATGGCAAGATTGCGGGCACCGAGGGCATTAACCTTGAAGGCCTCCACCCGGTTCTCTTCACAGAAATCCCTGCTGGAAACACTGGCACAGTTTATGACAGTGAACGGCCTGTAGGTATCAATGGCATGTTCTACCGCATCAATGTCAGTGATATCAACATCCTTGTCTGTATCCACAATCTTATAGTCCGTATTCCGTCTCAATATATTCAGCAAGGCGGTACCAACTCTTCCTTCACTTCCTGTAAGCCATATTGAACTTTTCATCACATATCCCTCCCAACAAAAAAATTCAACGTTCACTCAAAAAACTACATACTTCTCCATCAATATACCTAAAACCCATCGGTTATAGAGTGCATATGTGTTTAAATTATACTATACAATTAGCTCTATTTCTATGATTTATCATGCAAATTAAAGGATTTTTACAGACTTTCCAATTAAAAGGTCCCTTCCGGAGCCAGGCCTTTCATGAGGCCGGCCCGGAAGGGACCTTATTCTTCACCGCATTGCGGTTTATCATTATATTTTCAGGGTAGGATTTCCTGTCAGGATATGGTCCTGTCAGTACTCTTCCCTGTCAGCATCTGAGCCTGTCAGTACTCTTCCCTGCTCCAGCGGTCGAATTCCTCGTCAGTACACTTGACATAATGGGTTCCATCCACATGGTGGTCCCAGCCCTTGGTATAATCCAGACCTGAAGTCTTGTAGTCATAGCTTAAGGACTTGCGCTGTTTCTCCAGAATAGGATTAGGCGTAGGAATGGCCGAAAGCAGGCTTCTGGTATAGGGGTGCATGGGCCTGGTAAATATCTCCTCCGTGGTTCCCGTCTCCAGCATGTGACCCAGGTGGAGAACACCGATCCTGTCGGAAATATATTTTACCATGGACAGGTCATGGGCGATAAAGAGATAGGCCGACCCGGTCTCCTCCTGGATATCCTTCATCAGATTCACCACCTGGGCCTGGATAGAAACATCCAGGGCCGAGATACACTCGTCGGCGATGATCAGTTTGGGATCCATGATCAGGGCTCTGGCGATACCGACACGCTGGCGCTGCCCGCCGGAGAACTGGTGAGGATACCTGCTGTGGTGCTCGGGAGCAAGACCAACCTTCTTGAGGATCTTCTCAATCTTATCCTCTCTCTCGGCACTGGTCTTGTACATATGATGGATGTCCAAGCCCTCGCCGATGATATTACCGATGGTTTTCCTGGGATTCAGGGAAGCCATGGGGTCCTGGAAGATCATCTGCATCTTGACTCTCAGGTCAGACTCGGTCTGCCGGGACATCTTTCCACTGATATCCTGGCCGTCAAATATAATCTTTCCGGCGGTCGGGTTATAGAGGCGGATTACTGACCGGCCTATGGTGGACTTGCCGGAACCGGATTCCCCTACCAGGCCGTAGGTCTCTCCGGGATAGATTTTAAAGCTAACGTCATCGACAGCCTTGACGGTAAAGGTCCGGCTGACCGGAAAATACTGTTTCAGTCCCTCCACGGTAAGAAGGGGCTCCTGATTATAATTCGCTGCCATAATCCTCTGCCTCCTTCTTCATTCTTGCAATCCTGTTCTTAAGCTCCTCGGGCATGTCCATCTTAGGTGCCCTGGGATCAAGAAGCCAGGTTGCCGCATAGTGGGTGTCTGTAATCTTAAACATAGGCGGATCTGCCTTGTCATCCACCAGCAGGGCATAACGGTTTCTGGCCGCGAAGGCATCTCCCTCCGGCTCATGGAGCAGGTTGGGCGGTGAACCCGGTATGGTGTAAAGACGCTCATCATCGGTATCCAGGTCAGGCATGGCTGAGAGCAGACCCCAGGTATAGGGATGCTTGGGATCATAGTAGACCTCGTTAATCTTGCCGGTCTCCACAATCTTGCCGGCATACATGACATTGACATAGTCGGCCACCTTGGCCACTACGCCCAGGTCATGGGTAATATAGATAACAGAGATTCCTCTCTCCTTCTGTACCTTTTTGATCAGCTCCAGAATCTTAGCCTGGATGGTAACATCCAGGGCCGTGGTAGGCTCATCACAGATCAGAAGATCCGGGTCACAGGCCAGGGCTATGGCGATGACCACACGCTGGCGCATACCACCGGACAGCTGGTGGGGATAATTCTTCATCCTCTTTTCCGCATCCTCTATACCTACTTCTTTTAAGAGCTGGACTGCCTTTTTATAGGCTTCATCCTTAGGCGTCTTATAATGCCAGATCATGCCTTCCATGATCTGCTTGCCGATATTCATGGTGGGATCCAGAGAGGTCATGGGATCCTGGAAAACCATGGAGATTCTCCGTCCGTTGATATTCTTCCGGATCCACTTTTTATCCTTGGTAAGAATATCTACAGTCTCCTTCTGGCCGCTGTCTCCGGTGTAGGTAAACTCTATAGAGCCGCTGTTGACGATGGCATTGTTGGCCAGGATACCCATGGCCGCCTTCATGGTTACGGACTTACCGGAACCGGACTCTCCCACAACAGCCACGGTCTCACCCTTCATGACATCAAAGTTTATACCACGGATGGCGTGGACCGGTCCGGCCGTCGTCTTGAAAGTAATGTCGAGATTTTTGATATCAAGAATCTTTTCGTTATAATCTGTCATATCAGCCACCTCACATTTCCTTCATCTTGGGATCAAGTGCTTCCCTGAGACCATCTGCCACCAGGTTGAAACTGAGCATCAGCAGTGCCATGACGATAATCGGCGACACAATCTGGTAAGGATGGGTAGTGAAGCTGTTAAAGCCATCGGAAATCAGGGAACCCAGAGAACACTCCGGTACAGGGATACCCAGACCTACAAAGGACAGGAAGGCCTCTGTAAAGATGGCTGTAGGAATGGAGAACATTACCTGGGTAATGATAGGTCCGATGATATTGGGCAGGACTTCCTTGAAAATGATGAAGAAGCTGCCGGCGCCCAAAGTCCGGGAAGCCAGAACGAATTCCTGCTCCTTCAGCTTCAGCATCTCAGCCCGGGCAATCCGGCTCATGCCGACCCACTCGGTCAACATCAGTGCGATGATGATAGTCACCATACCCGGTTTCAACACCAGGAGCAGCAGGGTTACAATAACCAGCCTGGGTATGGAGTTGGCCACCTCCAGAAACCGCTGCATAAGCATATCGACCTTGCCTCCGAAATAACCGGAGATCAGACCGTAGCTCATACCGATGATCATGTCAATGATGGCTGCCACAACGGCGATAATCAGGGAGACACGGGCACCATGCCAGGTCCTGGTCCAGATATCACGGCCGAAGTTGTCGGAACCAAACCAGTAGTAGACATCGTCAAAGCCTTTTTCTTTGTAGTTATTAACCACCTTTATTCCGGTGGAGGTGTGCATCTTCTCATCTCCGTTGAAAATGCCCATATTCTCCAGACCCTGGACACGGGGAGCCAGGCTCTTCTGTTCCAGAATCTGTCCGGAGTAGCTGTAGGAATTCATATTGGGGCCCAGAATAGCCATGAAGGTAATGAAGAGAATCATGACAATTCCGAAAACCGCACTTTTTTTGTGGACGAAACGGATTACTACTTCCTTCCAGAAACTCTGGGAGGCGAAGTTGGTATCAATCTCAATCTCTCCGGCATTGTCCTTAAAGACAAAGTCTGTATCCACAGGAACATAATTATTCTTTGTCACTGCCAGGGCGGCGGCAGTATTTTCTTTTTTATGAAACATACTCACACCACCTTCCTATCCGTTGTCCTTGGCCAGGCGGATTCTCGGATCAATGATACCGTAGAGGATATCCACAACCAGCATAATTGCTATGTAGAGGGCAGAGTAAATGAAACTCAGGGATATGACCACATTGTAGTCATTGGACTGGATCGCATTTACCAGCAGGGATCCCACGCCGGGAATGGCAAAAATCTTCTCTACCACCAGGGACCCGGTCATCAGGTCGACAATCAGGGGGGCCAGGACGGTGATAATAGGGATCAAGGCATTCCTCAGGGCATGTCGGAAAATCAGGGACGCTCCCGAGATTCCTTTACTCTCTGCCAGAAGCATATACTCACTGCCCAGAACCTCCAGCATCTCCGTCCTGGTAAAACGGGCGATGGAAGCCATGGTAAACATGGACAGGGATACACTGGGCAAGACACTGGAATTCAATGCCTCCGCCGAATTATAAAGCATGGGGAAGACCTGCCATACATAGCCAAACTGGTAACTTAAGGCCAGAGCGAACACGTAGGAAGGCACCGACACGCCAATAACCGATATGATCGTACATATGGTATCCAGGATGGTATCATGCCTGAAGGCCGCGATCAGGCCCAGAATCAGACCGATCACCGCACCGATGGCCACAGCGAAGCCACCGATGGCTATGGAAACAGGAAGTCTCGTCGCAATAAGCTGAGAAATCGGTGTATTTTTCGAAATATTGTAGCTCACGCCAAAGTCTCCGCGGAGCATATTGCCAACATAGCGGAAAAACTGGATAAATACTGGCTGGTCCAGTCCGTACTTGGCATAGAGGGCAGCTTTCTGGTCCGCATTCAGCTTCTCGTCATTGAAGGGGGATCCAGGCATGAGCTGCATCAGAATAAAGAGGACAAGCAATATGACCAGCAGGGTAAATATGGCTGTGATCACACGCTTTGCAACATATTTTTTCACGGGTATTACTCCTTAAAAGTATAAGTGTTCATCTAGTCTGCAGGGAGCCGGGGCCGCCCGGCAGCCTGCCCTGTAAAATCCGGACTCCCTGGGATCATCCAGGGAAAATGTGAGCCGCACAAGGCAGCATAAACCATCGTACGGCTCACGTTAAGCTTCTGTCTAATTTTAAAAGCGGGAGCTATGGTCAGCTCCGGCCCTGTCCGGTCATAGAACCGGTCCGGCCTTCCTTAAAAACCGTCAGCTGAAATTACTCAGACTTAACTGCGTTCTTAAATACACGGTTAAGGGCAACAGGATGGAATTCGATTCCGGTTACCTTCGGGGAAATCATCTCTGCGTTACACTGGGTGTAAAGCGGGAAGATCACTGCTTCATTCATGACAATCTGCTCTGCGTCATAGAGACTTGTCCATCTCTTCTCAGCATCGAGAGCCAGCTCGCCTGTGGTACAGTCTGCGATGATCTTATCGTAGTCTGCATTGGTCCAGAGACCGTAGTTGTTATTATTGTCAGTTACCCACATACCAAGATAGGTCATAGGATCTGCGTAGTCCGGTCCCCAGCGGGTAAGACCAAGCTGGTAGTTACCGTCTTCCATATCCTTAACTCTCTGCTTCTTGGGCTCTGTCTTCAGATTAACTGTAAGGCCGGGAAGAGTGGTCTCCCACTGCTCTTTCAGAACCTGGGCAACCTTCTTAGGAGCGTCATCATCGTCTACGATCATCTCAATCTCCAGCTTGTCTGTGCCTAACTCTTTAAGACCAGCGTTCCAGAACTCAACAGCCTTGTCTGCGTCAAAAGCACATACGTCAGAGAACTTGGTCTGGTCTGCGGAGAAGTCAGATCCGTCGGGACCTGTAGCGAAGTCCATAGGAACTGCCGTGTAAGTAGGAGCGGAACCGTCCTTGAGAACGTCCTGTGTGATAGCGTCACGGTTGATGGCCATGGTCATAGCCATACGGATATTCAGGTTGTCAAACTCTTTCACCTTTGCGATGTTGGGGCTTACATACCAGAGGTAACCTGCACCGATTGCCCTGAAGGCCTCGTCGCCTTCAACCTGGTCTACCTGGTCACCATTGATGAGGGTTGTATCAAGGGCGCCTGTCTGGTAGTTCATCAGAGCCTGCTGGGAATCCTGGATTACCTGGTAGTTTAATCCGGCAAGCTGAACCCTGTCAGCATCCCAGTAGTCAGCGTTCTTGGTGAGATGGAAGGCTGTTGCGGCCGGCTGATAGTCATCCATTACGAAAGCTCCGTTGGAAAGAACAGTGTCAGGGCTGGTTCCGAAGGAATCACCTACGCTGTTGAAGAACTCTTCGTTAACGGGATAGAAGGTCGGGAAGTACATCAGGCTGAGGAAATAGCTGACCGGTACGTTCAACTCAACCTTTAAGGTCTTGTCGTCCACTGCTGTGGCACCAAGCTCGCTCTTATCCTTCTCTCCTGCGATGATTGCTTCGGCGTTCTTAATCTGGCCGATATCGCTCATCATGTAGGAATACTCAGATGCTACTGCCGGGTCAACGGCTCTCTGCCATGCGAATACGAAGTCCGCTGCTGTGACAGGTGTTCCGTTACTCCACTTTGCGTCTCTGAGATGGAAGGTATAGGTAAGACCATCCTCAGATACTTCATAGGACTCAGCGATCGCTTCAACAGGCGTACCATCTTCTGCCATCTGCATAAGACCATCTGTATAGTCTGCGATTACCTCGAAAGATGTACCGTCTGTAGCCTGCTGGGGGTCAAGAGACTGTACAGGTGTTTCCAGCATGACATTCAAGTCACTGCCACTTCCCTCGGCAGTTGCTTCTCCTTCAGCGCCGGTAGATGTCTCTGGTGCAGAACTTCCTCCTCCACAGCCAGCCATGCCAACTACCATAGCTGCGGCCAAAGCCACTGCTAAAATCTTCTTTTTCATTTCAGTTCCTCCTCATTAATTTATTTGGGTAAAGTCTTTCCCTTTCAATAATATACCATTACAGGTAGGTAAAAACAAGGAACTGCTTGGCAAATATGTGCTATTTTCCTGTGTTTTTTTTACATTTTCCCTAAATAAAAGGTGAATATAATGTCTCCTGCCAACAATAGTGACAAAAAACATAAAAACATAGCTTTCCGCTTCTATTTAATCTTTTCAGGTTTGTTCTCTTCCTGAATGAGTGGTCAACGGACCTGGTAGCCCTGGAAACTGAGGGAAGACTCCAGCTCCTGGACATCCTCCGTATGGAAAATGATCACCGGCCGGGCCGTCTCCCGGTCAAAGGACAGGTAGATGTAATCCACACTGATGCAGCTGAACTCGATGGCCTGGAGCAGCTTGTTAAGCTGACCCACCTCATCGGTGATCTCCACGCCGATCACATCCGTAAGCCTGCAGATCCATCCATCCTCCTTGAGGGCCTCATAGGCCTTCTCCGGCTCTGTCACAATCATACGGACGATACCGTACTCGGCACTGTCATTGGTTACCGAGCCCAGAATATTAATCCCCTCTCTGGCAAGGATCCCGGTCAGCTTTGTCATGGTTCCTCTTTTATTTTCCGCGAAAATAGATAACTGCTTTAGCATAGTATTTTTCCTTCCTTATCTCAATAGATACTCAATCTCAATAGATGCTCAATCTCAACAGATGCTCAATCTCAACAGATACTCAATCTTAATAGATACTCAACGGATATCCCGATGGATGTCCGGATCAATGACCAGGCACGAATGAAGCTTCGCTGCGGGGTCGTCATTTTCTCATATAGCAAATCTCTGCAATTATATCATAAAAAAACAGTCACAGAAAGAACTATATATCCACATTTATTCCTGGGGCTTTTAGGGAAATCATTCCTTCCAGTACTGGAGCCGGCTGTCAAGACCGTCTGTCTCCAGTTCGATGGCTCCGCCCCAAAGGGTAGCGAAGATCTGATTCTCCTTCACACCGGCGGCCTCCAGCCGCCAGATCGTCTCTCTGTGAGGATGGCCATAACGGTTATCCTTGCCGGCGGAAATGACTGCCTTCTTCGGCCCAAACCAGGCCAGAAAGGCCTGGCAGCTGGAATGGCCGCTGCCATGATGGGCCACCTTGAGAAGGGACAGGCCGTCAGCAAGGCCGGTAAGAAGCCTATGGCCTGTATCTCTCTCATAATCTTGCATCCAGCGGACCAGGGTCTCCTCCTGGTCCTCCTCCATGTCCCCGGTAAAGAGGGCGTCAAAGTCCCCATATTGTAGATAAAGGACCACCGAATAGGCATTGCGGTCATCGGCGGCCAGGCCCCGCCAGGGACTCAGGCAGTAAAAGCCTGCCCGGCCAGCCTTAAGTTGTCTCCCCCGCTCTATCCTGTGGACCCGGACTCCCCTGGCCCGGGCCAGGTCCAGTATTTCCTGGAAATGATCATCAGTCTTCTCTGCCTCTCCCATCTCAGGAAGCAGGAGATTGGTGACCGGATAGTCTTTTTGCAGCAATTCTTTCACCCCGGAGATATGATCGTCATCCGTATGGGTGATGACCAGGTAGTCAAGACGACTTATACCATAATATTTCAGGGCCGGTCTGATAACATAGCTGCCTATTTCCTGCCGGCTGCTGCTGCCACCGTCAATCATCATATGGCGGCCATCGGGCAAGGCCAGTAGAATGCATTCTCCCTGGCCTACGGAAAGCATGGTCATCCTAAGCTGATCTGATGGTTTGAAAACCAGGGCCAGACAGAGGCCGGCCGCCAGGGCAGAAAGCCCCCGCCAGCTTCTCCGGTACCAAAGCCAGACTGCCCCCGCCTCCAAGCCATAAAGGAAAAAGATGGCGGCCAGGCTGGGACATCCGGTAAGCAGATAAGAAAAGGGCAGACTCCTGCAGGCCTCAAAGACCAGGCTGAAGCAGCGCAGGATAAGTTCTGCCGGCAGACAAATCAAAAAAGCAAGGCGAATAGCGGCAGGCCGGGAGAAAAAAGAGACCAGACTGCCGGCCAGCCCTCCTGCCAGGGCAGACAGGAGCACCGGCATCATGGCCGGGAGCACCAGAAGATTGAGAAAAATACTGTAGGGCGACCAGCCATAAAAAAAGCGGACCACCAGTGGCATGGTCACCATGCTGATGACCAGGCTGGCTGCCAGACTATCCCGGACCCGGTCCACCAGCAAGGGCTGTCCTTTTTTTAACCTCAGGCCGGTCTTGCTCCTGATCAGGCGTTCCCAGTCCCCGGGTCTCAGTTCTCCAGTCTTTTTTGTATATTTTCTCCGGTCGGCTAACTTGTCCCTGACCCAGGGCCAGACCATACCCACGGCAAAGACGGAAGCAAAAGAAAGGATACTGCCACTCTCCTTGATCCTGAGGGGAGAAGACAGTAAAAGAACGCTTCCCGCCAGGGCCAGGGAGGAGGGAACATCATAATCCGCCCCATAATACTGGGAGAACAGAAAGGCCAGATACATGACTGTGGCCCGGGTGACAGAACTGCCAAAGCCAACCATGGTCCCGTAGCCAGCCAGGACCAGCCCTCCTGCCAGACAGGCCGGGCCATAGCCCAGACCTCTTTTCCGTAGTCTCTTAAAGATCCAGCCTCCCACCACAGATACATGAAGGCCGCTGATGGCCAGCAGGTGGGCCACCCCGTTCTCTTCATAAAGCTCTCTGACTTCCTCGGAAAGTTCTGACTTATCCCCTAATACCATGGCCTTGAAGACCCCTCTCTCCCTCTCCGCCACGCAATCCATGTAGACAGCTGCCATCCTTCTTCCAAAAAGATAGACCAGTCTGGCGGCAGAAAATGCCGGTCTGTCCAGGGACAGCAGCCTTTCCATCCGGAAGCTGTAGCGGATTCCGTTGGCATAGTAGTAATCCCTGGCCGGAAACTCACCCGGGTTTTCTACCGGGTCAAAGGCCTGCAGCCGGCCGGTGAGGACCAGCCGGTCGCCAGGACAGATCCCGCCCTCCTCTTCCCCGGTCACCCGGCAGCGGAAAGAACACCGGTAAAAGTGGTTCCTGTAACGGAAAACCGCATTCTTTTTTAAGAGCAGGCTGTTTCCTGCAGCTGTCGTCTTCACTTCCTCTACCTGACCCTGCAGCGAGCCTGTCGGGGCTGGGTCCCCCAGCCTGCTGGCTCTGTCCAGCAGGAGTTCCGCCTGGTCTGGCTGGCCCTGGGCCAGGAAGGACAGGGCTCCCAGGAACATGAATAGGCACAATAAAATAAGACCGGTCTTTATCTCCTTCCCGGCCTTCCTCCTGACCCCAGTCAGGTCCGCGGTCCGTAGTCTCATTGCCCTGAAGGTCGCTGCCAGTCTGCCTGTCCCAAGAGACGACCTTATCCAGGCTAGCTTTAGGCTGGCTGCAGGCCCCCGGTCCTGCCTCCTTTCCCCGAGCCATAGCAGGGCATGGAGGCAGAACAATAAAACCGGTAAAAAGAGACCTGGTTTTCCCAGGACAAGGGCAGCGGCCTCTCCAAGCACAAGTCCTGTCCATGCGATAAAGACTGGTCTTCTCATCTTTTCTTTTTACCCTTTGTCTATCCCTTTCCTCATGTATTTGTAAATATTTTCCAATCATCTTAACATGGTCCGGTCTGTCTGTCAATCCCTTGCAAAATAGCAGCATGTTCCCCAGGGATTTTCATCCATACTTAATTTTTATTCATAAATAACCGGATTCACAATTAACCGGGGACTTTCCTGGAAAATAAAAAAGGACCCCTTCCGCCACGAAAGACGAAAGAATTCCATTTTATGATTTGTCACAATATACCGGACCGGTCAGCCTGCTGACCTTTACCACTTGCGGGTATAATTACCCCTGGTCCTGATGGTACCCACCTTAGTCGCCGAGAAGGCCCTTTTGGCACCCCGCTTACAATAGAGCTTGTTATATTTGATATTTATACGATCATAACTACTCTTAGACTGGCTGTTAAAAGACAGGGCATTACGGCCGCCGCCTATTAAGTTGCCGGTAATTTTTACAGTGAACTTCCTGTAGAGACGGGGTATTTTCCCCATGAGGCAAAAATGGCAGCCTATGGAATAGGTAGAAAATATCTGCTTTTTTCTTGAGATTATGGTGTTATTGCTCACAGTAGACCCAAGCACATTAAACATGGCCAGACCTTCACTTGTCTCACCGATAATCGTATTCCCGGTGATGACTATGTTTCTGTGGAATTTTTTGAGATAGCCTTTCCTGCCGGCCTTGGCATCCTTGGCAGCAAAATTAGCGCAGATACCCCTGCAGCCTCTGACATAGCAATTCTTGATCAGAATATTCTCACAGGGAGCCCCGTTCCAGAGATTCAGGGCCCAGGCATTATAATCTGCAAGAAAAAGAGCCGTCAGGGGAGCGGCCAGATCAATCTGGATAGCCTCCTCCACACTGTTGCTGCTGCCGCTTCCCAGGCCGTCTATATTACAATTACTGATGGTCACATCCCTGCATCCCACCAGTTCGATGCTATGGTTATTCAGGTTGGACCAGCGCATAGTCATGTTGGTAAATGAGATATTTTGGCCGTGGCTGATCTTTATGGCGCTCTTTTCGACTCCCTGAGGGTTGCTGCTGACCCAGGTCCCGCCATTGATTCTGAAATTCTGAATCGCCCCGTAACCGGTGCACTCAGGGACATTGAGCAAAATACAGTTCCTGCCCATGATGGTGGCCCCGGTAGCTTCTATGGTCCAGTTACTTTTTACGTGCAGGACCTTGTTGCCAAGGTCATAAGTCTCTCCGGCCACCAACTTGACATAGCCTGTATCTTCCAGTTCCTTTTTGATGGCCTTGTAGTCTGACTTAGCCCCGGAGCCTCCGGCCACAGACTTCACCTCTCCAGCCTGGACCGGCAGACAGGAAAAGGCCGCCGCAAAAACAAGCATTAACAGGCCGCAACAAAACTTTTTCAACATATTTCCAACCTCCTGATCTGATTCTCTTCTGTCTGACATAATCTCCAACTATAAGCTGTCCGGTCATCCCTCCTGTCCTCTGGTCTGCCGGCCAGGCAGAACATAACAGTCAAACCTGACATTTTTACAGACGATGGAATGGCTGGCCTTCTTACCTGCCAGGGGTTGACCCTTGACAGGACGCTTCACAACAATCCTGGCCGGGCCGGCAGCCAGAGCGGCTGCCATCAACTCATCTTCCCTGGAGCAGGGCAGCTCCAGCTTCTGCAACAGCTGCAGCTTCTTCTTGCTGATACCCGACTTCTGCTTGACTGGAAACATGGGATCCAGATAAACCAGGTCCGGTTTTCCTGCCAGCCTTTTCAGATTCTCTATACCGTCACCCCTGACCAGGCTCATCCTTGTGGCTGCCTCTGTCAGGTCAGGGTCCTTCCTGGCCCTGCAAAGGGCATCCTCAAGAAGAGCAGCGATGACAGGGTTATATTCACATAATACTACAGAATATCCTCCACAGGCAAGGATAAAGGCATCCTCACCAAGGCCTGCCGTGGCGTCCACAGCCAGTGGGTGTTCAGGAAGGTCCTTCATTCTTGCGGCCCGCAGAAGCTTCTCGTGCTGCAGGTGGCCTCCCCGGACCCGGGGAAGCAGCTGGCGGAAATCTCCTCTAAGTTCCAGCCTGCCCTCCACCAGGGTCAGGCCCCCGGCATCCAGACGCAGGTATCTCTCATTTTCCAGCAGGTCTTCCTGGCTGAAAAGCAGCTGACAAGCCCCTACTCCTTCCAGGAACCCTCCTTCATCAAAGGAAGCCTTTAGGGCCAGGGCTTTCTCTTTATATGCTAAGTCAGAGACATATATTCTGATCATTTTTCTCACTTCCCTAATATTAAACTTCCGATCTTCCGGTTTTTCCCGATTCCAGCCCGCTGATGATATCCCTGTTGACCCGGCGCAGGAAAATGCTGCTGATGGCAACGGCAGCCAGCTCTGCCAGGGGCCAGGCCCACCAGACCAGATTGACATCCCCCATTCTTGCCAGCAGCCAGGCGGCCGGAAGGAGGACAAACAGTTGCCGTACCAGGGACATGATCATACTGAGAATACTTTCCCCAAAGGCCTGGAAGACTGAGGATGCCACGATACTGTATCCAGCCATGATAAAGGACAGACTGATGATCCGGAAGGCAGGAACCCCTATGGACATCATACTTTCCGAGGCATCAAAAAGGAGCAGCATTTTCTGTGGGAAGAGCTGTAACAGCAGGAGACCGGCCAACATGATTCCCATAGCCGTAATGATACCCAGACGGATGGTCTCTATAATCCGCTCCCGGTTTTTTGCCCCATAATTATAGGCAATAATAGGAATCATCCCTCCGTTGAGGCCAAAGACCGGCATCATGATAAAGCTCTGCATACGGAAAAAAATGCCGAAAACAGCCACAGCTGTGGAGGTGAACTGACCCAGAATCCGGTTCATGAAAAAGGTCATGACCGACCCTATGGCCACCATAATCAGGGAGGGAACTCCTATGAGGAGGATCTGCCGGATCATGGCAGGGTCCGGTCTCAGGTTCTGCAGCCGGAAATGCAGCTCTTTATTTTTAGTCAGGTTAAAATAGACGGCCAGCAGGGCAGCCGATACCTGGCCGATGACAGTGGCCGCAGCGGCACCTGCTATCCCCATCCTGGGAAAGCCCAGGAGGCCAAAAATCATAATGGGATCCAGGATAATGTTGATAACCGCTCCTGTAGTCTGGGTAATCATGGAATAAAAAGTCATACCCGTGGACTGGAGCAGTCTCTCCATGATCATTTGGCCAAAGAGGCCCGCGGAACAGATACAGATGATGCGAAGATAGCTGATCCCACCATCGATGATCTCCGGGGCCTGGGTCTGGCCCCGGAAGAAGGGACCCACTAAGGTAAGACCCACGAGGGCAAAAAGGGCAAAGGCGCAGGCAGAAAGAAAGATTCCCTGCATGGCGGACCTGTCGGCTGTCTCAAAGTCTTTCTCTCCCAGCTTCCGGGACAGGAGGGCATTGGTACCAATTCCGATTCCGGTTCCCACTCCGATCATGAGATTCTGCATGGGGAAGGCCAGGGACACACTGGTGAGAGCCTGTTCTGAAAGCCTGGCTACGAATATGCTGTCCACAATATTATAGAGGGCCTGGACAAACATGGAAATCATCATGGGCAGGGCCATGGAATAAAGGAGCCTGGGTATGGGCATATAGCCCATCTTATTTTCCAGTATGATCTCTTCTTTGCCTGCTTTCGCTTTCTGCATTTTTCCTATCCCTTTCCTCAGTTTTTATGTGAAACCTTATTATAATGACATGTCATTTTCTTCACTATCATTTCTTCCAATCTTCTTTTCCAGTGTCCCGGCGGTTAAGCCGACTTGATCCGGCATTTCCAGACCAGCCCATAAGCCGGGCAAGCAGTCAGGCCGTCTTGATCCGATATTTCCAGACCAGCCCATAGGCCGCCAGGACCAGGCTTCCCGTCACAACCCAGGAAAAAGGATAGCAGACTAAAAGGCCGGCCATGGTCGGGATCCGGACCGCCACTGTATGAATCCAGACGATCCTCAAAAGGCAGGTCCCGAAGACAGTCAGGACTGCCGGAACCATGGAATAACCGTAGCCCCTCAGGGCGGACCCTCCCACCTCATAGCTGGCAGCGATCCACTGGAATATAAGAATACACTTCATCCTGGTCACCGCATAGTCGATAACCTCCTGGTCCCTGGTAAAGAGGGGCAGCAGAGAACCCCTCCCCAGATAAAAGAGGCTGGTCAGACTCAGGTTAGCCACCACAGCACAGGCCAGGCAGATCCCAAGCACCTTAAGACACCGCTTCTTTTTGCCGGCCCCATAGTTCTGGCTGGTGAAGGTCACCGCCGCCTGATTGAAGCCGTTGATCATAAAATAAGCGATAAACTCAAAATTGGCCGCTACCGAATTGCCGGCTACGGCGTAGGCGCCAAAGCCATTGATGGCTGACTGGATGAAGACGTTGGAAAAGGAGAAGAGCATACTCTGCAGGCCTGCCGGGACACCGATCATGATGATCTTTCTCAAATCCTCACTGTGGATACCCAGCCTGGTCAGATCCAGTCTGACCGGTCCCTTTTCCTTCATCAGAAAATACACTACCATGGCCGCTGACACTCCGTTGGCCATGACGGTGGCTATGGCAACTCCCGACACACTCATGTGGAAGACCACCACAAATATTACATTCAGTATGGCATTTAAGACGCCTGAGATAATCAGACAGATCAGAGGCCGCCTGGTATCCCCGAAACTTCTGAGAACCGCAGCCCCGAAATTATAGACCATGATAAAAGGCATGCCAATGGAATAGATCCTCAGGTAGAGCACTGCCAGCTCCATAATATTGTCCGGTGTGGACATGAGGGTCAACATGGGCCTGGCCACCAGCTGGCCAATAATCAAGAGCAATATACCACTGATCAGGGACAAGGTCATAGAGGTGTGGACCGCGTCAGAGATCCTGTCCTCCCTTCCCTCACCCAGATAGCGGGCGATTACTACATTACTGCCCACAGACAGACCTAAAAAAAGGCCCAGAATCAGCATAACCAGGGAGGAATTGGCCCCTACTGCCGCCAGGGCCTCGCTGCTGGCAAATCGGCCGACCACGGCAATATCCACCGCATTGAACAGCTGCTGAAGAATACTGCCCAGGGCCAGGGGAATGGCAAAAAGGATAATCTTATCCAGCAGGGACCCATTCAGCATGTCCATGCCTGATCCCCCTTCTCCCCGTCTTATGTTTTTCATTTTTTCAAGTATGCCACTCATTCCTTACACCTTTTTTCTTCCAGATTATTATTTGTTTCTTCCTCTCTCAGCAGGCTGGGGATAAAATTCGATTCCGACCGGCGGGACTTGTTTCTTTTCCTTGATCCTGGTCCTGATCCGCCATGAGAGGGCAAAGGCCAGGCCGGACCTTCTGAGAATCCCCAGAGCCCGCTTCCTAAGCCCTGTCGTGGTCTCCGGCAGCTTTTGTCTGGCCAGTATGCGTCGCCGGACCTGTTCCAGGCTCCTTCTCTCCCAGGGAACAAAATAATTAAAGGCATAATAGTTCAACTCCCTGCTTAAAAGAAGTTGGTCCATAGCCTCCTCCGCCCCCGGGCAGGCCCTGCTTATATAGCGGTATTTGTCATAGCTGGCCAGGAGGACTTCTTTAGACTCCCGAGGCCCTGACAGGTTATTTGTCAGACTCCCCTTCCGCCGACGGTAGTAATAAAGCCGGTCCGGAAGCAGGTAAAAACGGGAGGCCCGGTTAAAGATCCTGCAGCTGCTTCTCATGTCTTCCAGAAGCCTGCAGTCGGGAAAATCCAGATCCGCCAGCAGAGACCGCTTATAGATCTTATTCCACAGGTAATCAAGAATCTGACTCCCGGCCAGCAGGGCCATAGCCTGGTCCCTGTCCACCATCCCACTCAGGGTCATAGCCTGGTGGTCCTGGCAATAGGGCCGGGTCTGCCATACCTCAAAGAATTCAAAAATGCAGATATCCGCATTGCTTTTCCGGACCCCCAAAAGGGCCCTCAGGCAGAAATCCTCTGTCACCCAGTCGTCTCCGTCAACAAACATGATCCATTCGCCCCGGGCCTGGCGGACTCCTGCCTCCCGGGCCTTACTGAGCCCCTGGTTGTCCTGGTGGATCACCCGAAAGCGGTTATCCTTCCGGGCAGCCTGATCACAGATCCGGCCACTCCCGTCCACTGACCCGTCATCCACCAGAAGAACCTCTATATTGGAAAAGGTCTGTCTTTTAAGGCTCTCCAGACAGGGCCAGAGATAGTTCTCTATATTATAGACCGGAACAATCACTGAAATCTCCGGCTTCATACTTTCATTCTCCTGTTCTGCTTACAATGCTCTGTTTACAAAACTTTTGTCTGCAAAGCTTGATTTACAAAACTTTGTTTATATGTCTTTTTTACAAGACCCTGTTTACAGAAGACCGGCCCGGTCTGGCCCGGCCAGTCCCTTCCTCTTGTTCTCATCAGGGTTTCATCCCATCATATCACACTCTTTCCATAATGCCAAATAAGCTGACGGGCTAAAATATGTTCAGTATTGAAATATCCTGCCAAACTCCCAGTAAGAGGTCAGACCATCCAGACTCCCAAGCAGACAAAAGACCCCTGCCGGACCATAAATCCGGACAAGGGTCTTACTCGTCTATATTTTTTTATCTTTGTATGTTTTATCTTTTATTTAGTAGGATTATAGCTGTAATCAATCCCGGCCTTCTTCCCGGCCGGTCATCTCCTGATCAGCACCAGGGCCACATCATTGACATTGGTTCCTGTCGGCCCAGTAATAATCAGCCCTCCACAAGCCTTCAGGGCCGGATAGGCATTATTATCCTCCAGGGTTTCGTAAATATCGATCCCTCTGTCTGCCAGGTCATTTTTGCTATTGCCGTCACAGTAGCCTCCTGCCGCGTCGGTGGGACCGTCGGTCCCATCACTACCTATACTGAAAACCGCCGTATCCTTAAGACCGGCAATTCCCGCCGCAGCTGCCAGGGCAATCTCCTGGTTGCGGCCGCCCTTGCCGGAGCCAGTCAAACGGACCACCGTCTCCCCACCAGCGATAAAGGCCAGGCTTTCTTCTGTCGTCTGGTAGGTCCTGGCGATGGAAGAAAGGAAGGACCCGGCCTCCCTGGCCTGGCAGCAGAGCTGGTCTGTCAGGATCACAGGCCGGTAGCCCAGCTCACGGCAGCTATCTGAGGCTGCCCGGCAAAGCTCCCGCACACTTCCCGTGATGACTGTCTCCACATTGGTCAGAGACTTTGGCGTTTCCCTGGCCAGAAGTTGTCTGCAGGCCTTAGTCAGATGCAGCTGGTACTTGTCCGCGATTCTCATGGCATCCTGGCAGCTGCTGCTGTCCGGATAGGCAGGACCGGAGGCAATCATATCCAAGGGGTCTCCCAGGATATCACTGAGTACGATGCTGTAAATACGGGCCGGCTGACAATGTTCTGCGAACCTGCCCCCTTTTACGGCTGACAATCTTTTGCGTATGGTATTCATCTCAATGATGTCCGCCCCGCAGGCCAGTAATTCTTCCGTCAGCTCTGCCATTTCCTTTTCTGAAACCAAAGGTTTTTCAAAGAGGGCCGAGCCACCGCCGGACAAGAGAAAGATTACCCAGTCCTGGTCTGTCAGGTCCCGGGTCAGGTCCAGGGCTGCCTGGGTAGCCTTGTAGGAATTGGCATCCGGTACCGGATGTCCTCCCTCCATACAGCAAAAGCGGGAAATCTCTCCCTTGACATGCTGGTACTTGGTACAAACTACCCCTGCGTCAATGGCGTCACCCAGCACCTCTGAAGCGGCCTTTGCCATCTGCCAGGCTGCCTTGCCCGCTGCCACCACCAGAAGCCTGCCCGGGCCAAAGTTCTTCCCTTTTAAGGCCCTGGCAACTGCCGCATCCGGCAGTACGCTTTGAATGGAGTCCTTAATAATTCTATCTGCATCTTGTCTCAAAGTCATAGCTTCCTCCTGTCTGTTCTCCCCGGTCTGTGGCAAACCCACCTGGGGAGATACTGACTGGACCTAAGCCGGTTTATGGTCTCCTAATGGTTTGCGACAAATTCCCCGACCAGCTTGTTAAACTTATCCGGCTCGTCCCAGAAAAGCATGTGGCCGGAGTTCTCGAAGAACTCTGTCCTGGCACCGGGGATATTTTCCCCTACCCAGGCACTGCCCTGCCAGTCAAAGATCAGACTGTGTCTTGCCACACAAACCAGGGTAGGCAGCTTGATAGTAGGTATGAAATCTCTCCAGTCAAGATTGGTATGGTCTCTCATAATTTCAATCCGTACATAAGGCGGACATTTCTTAATATCATCTGACAGGAACTTGGCATCCTCTGCAGACGGTGTGTTATAAATGCAGGCCCCTACCAGACCCTCTGCCTGGCCGTCCGGGTTAAACTGGGACTCGCAGCAGGTCCGGATAAAGGTCTCCACATCGTAGCAGGAGTTCTGGCCCCACTTCCAGTCAGGTCCGATATACTGGGCCGGGGACTGGTCAACACATACCAGGCCGCTGATCCTGTGGTTTCCGAAAAGTTCAATATAACTCCAGAGAATGGAGACACCCATGGACCAGCCCAGCACTGTTACATCCTCCACATCCAGATAATCCAGTAGATTCTTCACATCCATGGCGTAGCGGGAGATCCGGTGGCTGTGCATCACCTTTTCCGACTGGCCGTGGCCTCTCATATCCATGCAGATCACCTTGCAGGTCTTAGACAGCTCGGGCACATTGTTTCTCCAGAAATTAGTGGTACAGGTCCAGCCCGGAAGCATGAAAAGGGGTCTTCCCTCACCGTGCACCTCATAATAAATCTCCACATTGTCATTGGTCTTAAAAGTAGCCATAATATCCTCCTCTCTTTTGCTGAACCAGGACTCCCCCGGAATCCTGTCATAGTTTTCTATTCACCTTTATGATAGCAAAAGGAGGTGAAGGGAACAATTTATCAGCAGTATAAAAAGACCTGGTTTTTTTGTGGTCCCAGCACAAAAAAACCAGAATTTTTCTTCCCCATTCAGGAATAATATAGGCTGGGACAACAGACCAATCCGGTTTTCAAGTTCCAGGTTTCCCTGTCTACAAGTTTCCAGGTCTCCCTGTTTCAAGCCTTTCAAGCTTCCAGGCTCCGTCCGCCCGTCAATCACCGCCGGACAGATAATAGAGCAGGTATTCCATAAATTCCCGGTCCCCGGCATTGCGGACCGGATTCATGTCGAAAAGATTTCTGATCTTGTCAAAGCGGAAGGTCAGGGTATTTTTGTGGACAAACAATTCCCTGCTGGCTGCCGTCATATTATAATTATTCCGCTTCAGGCTGCCCACCGTCTCCAGATAGCGGTCCCGCTCCTTGCCGGCAAATCTTTTTTTCACGCAGTTAAACATCCTGTGGTATTCAATGTCAGGGACCAGACCCTTGACATAGGCATCCACATAATCATAGAAAAAGATTCCTCTCCCCTTGCCGGGCAGTTCCTTTTCCAGCCAGCGGCAATGGTCATAGGCGGCAGCGTAATAATGGAACTGGTCCTGTATACTGCCCACAAAAAAGCGGTAAACAAGCTTGTCCTGGGCCGCCCGCATCATGAAAGGATGGAGGTATTCACCAATCAGATACTTGTAGTCCGAGAAAATGTTTTTCTCCTCCGGGAGACATTTATAGATGAGGATCTCCCCCTCCCTGGTAACCAGGGATATGTCCTGGGAGGTGTGGAGGACCTCCCCCTTGATCCGGTCCAGGACCTCCTGGGGCTCTGCCCCCTCGCCCTCCAGACGGATCAGAATGGGAATCCGCATAGGCCCCTCTGAATAGCCCAGGCCAGCCGCCTCTTTTTTCAGTTCTCCCGGATCCCTGACGGCTCCGCTGGTCAGTCGGTAGACGAAGTGTTCCTTCTGGCTCTGCCTTTTGCTGGTCTGCTCTCTCTGGTACTCATAATCCAGCATGGTTTCCATGGACATTTTGACAATCAGGGCAATGGGATGGACCTCCTCCGGGTCCCCGGTGACACCAATGACTCCGATCACCCGGTTCTGGTGGTGGAGGGGCAGGTTGACACCCGGTTTGGTCCCCAGCATTCTGTCATCAGGAGACACATGGATAATCTCCTTATTGTTGCTGATGATATCAAAGGCCGCCTCATGGAAGGTACCCACCCTCTCGGGATTGCGGCTGGCAATGATAATCCCCTTGTCGTCCATGATGTTAATGTTGTATTTTGTATAGGCTGTCAGCCTGGTAATAAATTTTTCCGCAATCTCATTATACAGCATAGGCCTTCCTTCCCGATCTCTTCCGTTCCAAAAGCCGTCCCTTCTCCGACGGCAGACTCCGGTCTTAATCTTTAGTCAAATTTTATTTTATTATTATAACTTATTTGGAAAGAATATATAATATATTTAGCAGAAAATGCTTACCTGAAAAAACTGTCGGTGAAGCAGAATGCCGGTTAAGCAGATTTCCGGTTAAGCAGACTTCCGGCTGGCCGGACCGCAGGAGAGCCAGACTGCAGGAGAACCGGACTGCAGGAGAGCCAGACTACCACTCCGTCCCAGTCATAACAAAAGGACATGAAAGCAAGCCGACCGGCCACCTTCATGTCCTTTCATCATCTTTTTAAATATCTGCCTTAACTGGCCAGAAATCCTGAGGATTCATCCCTTGATCCTCAGTCTGGGACTAAATCAGTCCATTAGCCAGGATAAGCAGAATCAGCAGGGGCAGTACATAGGTAAAGTAGGGCCGCAGGCGCGGGGAAATGCAGAGGCCTTCCCCCTGGTTACATTCTTCCAGATAATTGTCGAAACCCCAGCCGTACCTGCTGACGCAGAAGAGGAGGTAGATCAGGGACCCGCCCGGCAGCAGAAGATTGCTGACCAGGAAATCCTCGGAACCCAGCACATCCATGCCTCTGATCAGGTGGAGGTCCTTCCAGAGATTGTGGCCCAGAACACAGGGCAGGCTGCCGAAGAAAACCAGAATCAGATTAATGAGGACCGACCGGCCCCGGCTGATGCCGAAATAATCCATGAGCATAGATATCAGGTTCTCAAAGACAGCGATTACCGTGGAAAAGCTGGCAAAGGTCATAAAGAGGAAGAAGAGGCTTCCCCAGACCCTGCCCGCTCCCATATTGATAAATACATTGGGCAGGGTTAAGAAGATCAGGGAGGGTCCCTGGTCGGGCGTTACCCCGTAGGCAAAGCAGGCCGGGAATATGATCAGGCCGGCCATGATGGCTACAAAGGTATCCAGGCCGCAGATAACTGCCGCCTCCTTGGCCAGGGTATTCTCCTTACTCATATAGCTTCCGAAGATGGCCATGGAGCCGATGCCCACACTCAGGGTGAAAAAGGCCTGGTTCATGGCTGCGGTAATGGCGTTGGCCAGGCCGGATGCCTGAACCCTTTCCAGGCTGGGGACCAGGAAGAACTTTAGTCCATCCCCACCGCCGGGAAGCAGGATGCTGTGGACTGCCAGAACAAGAATCAGGACCAGCAGGGCAGACATCATAACGGTAGTAATCTTTTCAATACCATTTTCCAGGCCTTTGGAACAGACAAAAAAGCCCAGAAGAACAGTCAGCCCCATCCAGAAAGTCATCTCCAGAGGAGAGGCAAGAAGGCTGTTAAAGACCTGACCTACCTGGTCCGTGGTCATCCCTGGCTGAAAGCTGCCTGTGGCAAATTTGAAAAAATATGCCACCAGCCAGCCGGCCACTGTCGTATAGTACATCATCAGCAGGTAATTGCCCAGAAGACAGGCCCAGCCGTGAAGATGCCATTTGGTCCCCGGCTTCTCCAGCTTCTTAAAAGCCATGGTGGCACTCTGCCGGCTGGCCCTTCCAACCGCCAGCTCCATGGAGAGAATGGGGACGCCCATAATTAAAAGAAAAACCAGATAAAATAAAACAAACCATCCACCGCCATACTGGCCGGTGATAAAGGGAAACCGCCATACATTTCCCAGGCCTATGGCACAGCCCGCACTGACCAGGATAAATCCCAGTCTCGTTCCAAATCCTTCTCTTTTCATACTTTTCTCCTTCTTAAGCACTCGCAGAACCGGCAGTCAGACCGGCCCTGTCCCTTTGATGTCAAAACGAAGAAATTATAACCCAAATCGGACAATCCTGCAAGGAATTAAATAGTCTATGTCCCTATTTCCTGATGTACTTTTTACCTGTAAATATCCCTGACCCGCAAAGGTCTGTTCCCGGCTATAATCCATCCCTTCTTCTCAGCTGTAACTCCTCCTCCGGCAATTCAGCCTTTCCCTTACCGGGGAAATCAGTTATAATGGTCCTGAACTAGCGGCAGCAGGCAAAAAGGAGAGTTTATGATTATCTATTTTATCCGACATGGCCAGACAGATTGGAATATCGAAAAAAAATTACAGGGTCAGTTAAATATTCCCCTGAATGAGAAAGGACTGGCGCAGGCCCGGCTGACTTCTGAGGGGATGAAGGACCTTCCCATTGACTGTATCTTCTCCAGTCCCTTAGACCGGTCCTACATCACGGCAGAGATTCTGCGCAGGGACAGGCCCCTGGAGATCCTGACCGATGACCGGCTGAAAGAAATTGACTTTGGCAGGGATAATGGAAAATGTTTCGCAGATGCCCTCCATGATCGTCTTTTAGCCCGCTACCGGGACTTTTTCTATGAGCCGGCCTCTTACCAGCCTATCGACGGTGCCGAATCTTTTCCCGGGATCACAGACCGGATCGTTTCTTTTTACCGGGAGGTCATCCTGCCTTTAGAGGGCAGCTACAATACCATCCTGGTATCCTCCCACTCAACCATTCTGCACTGCCTGATCCTCAGCCTGACCGGCCGGCCCCTCGACAAGCTTTGGGAGACTCCCTTTGGGAAAAACTGTTCTGCCATCATGGTCGATTGCAAACAGGGAAAGACGGAACTGGTCAGGGAAAACATGCTCTTTTATGACGAAAATATGCTTTAAGCCAGGCTTTGGCTTAGGGTAAATATATAGTAGTTAGATACTCTGCTTCAAGCAAGAAAGGACCGCTATCTCTTAAGAGGGATGGCGGTCCTTTTTGGTACTAATTGAAATAGCATTTCCATTTTGTGCCACCTGGGATAGCAGTTCTTTTTTTATAGCACCAGGGATGGCGGTCCTTTCTTTCATAGTTTCCCTGCCTCTCCAGGGAGAAGTTTTTTGATTCTTCAAAACAGCTACCTGTTATTAAAGAATTCCTTTTTCATGATGGCCAGCAGGTCTGCCATGACATGCTCATCCTGGTCGACGGATACATAGTCCGCAATCTCCCGGACCGGTTTCAGGGCATTCTCCGGAGCCACTGCCAGACCGGCATATTTGAGGGCATTGTAATCATTCATATTATCCCCCAAATATATAATGTCATCCATGGCGACCCCAGTCATCCGGGAAAGCATTTTTAAGGCTTCCCCCTTGTCAGACCGGCTACCGGTAAACTCAAACAAGGTTGGGAGGGAGACCGTATAATTGATTCCCGGGTTGACCTCCTGCCGGTATTTTTCATCCATGAAGCCTTTTACCTCCTGGATTTGCTCCGGGGAAGCAGGGACAACAAATTTGAGAATGGGTTCTGTGATCTGATCAAAAGTAAAACCCGTCCTGCCTCCCCTGCCGCCTTCTAAGTCGGTCAGCCAGTCCGACCATTCATTCTCATATAAGATGTAATGATCTTTAGCCGTGTATACCACCCAGGCCATCTTAGGGAACTGCCGCTGTAATTCCCGGATCAAAGCCGCCGTCTCATCGGGCATGGGCATGGTCCAGGCAATTTCTTTCTTTTCAAAATCATATATGGACCCACCATTATGGAGGATTGCCAGGCTGTTGGACGGCACTCTGAGCCATTCCGTGGTATCAATCACCCGGCCGGTGCATATGGAAAAGCGACCGCCCAGGTCCATGAATTCCCCAAGGGCAGCCCTGTTTTCCTCGCTGATTTCATTTTTCCGGTTCATCAAGGTTCCATCCAGGTCCGAAACCAGCAGAATGTCAGAGAAATCTTTTTTATTTCTCAAGTAATCAGTCAGTTTCTTCATTGCTTTTCCCTCCAGACCGGCATTACTGCATAAATTTGCGGATCACGTCAAGAACCCCTTCTTCTTCGTTGGTCCCTGTAATATAGTCGGCCGCTTCCTTGACCTCTTCCATGGCATTTTCCATGGCCACTCCCAGACCCGCATAGCGGATCATGGGTATGTCATTGCCCGAATCCCCGCAGGCGATGACCTGGTCCGGCCGGTAACCCAGCTCTTCCATCAAGAGGCCCAGGGAGTAACCCTTGTCAATTCCCTTTGGCATGACTTCCCCGAAAAAGGGTTCCGAGGGAAAAAGATTTAAAATATCCCCAAACTGGTCTCCCAGCTTTTTAAGAATCTCTGCCACATATTCCGGTTCCCCACAGACCAGCAGCTTATTCAAGGGCCGGTCCAGCTGGTCAAGAAAATCCTCACAGACCAGCACGGGCATCTTGTTGGAATAAGCTTCCACCATGACGTAGCGGTTGGCTTCCCGGTTGACGATAATCTTATCTTTTTTGTAGGAAGTCAGACAGACCCCGGGGTAGTCTTCAGCAATCCGCAGGGCCGGCTCGATCACCTGGTCCGGCAGCAGATAATTCTGGATGACCTCCATGGTCCGGCAGTCCACTACCTGGCCTGCATTAAAGCCCATGACATAGCCTCCCAGCTGGTCAAGCTTCAACTCTTTAGCCACCGGCAGGACCCCATAGACAGGACGGCCGGATACAAGAATTACCTTCTTTCCCTGCTTCATGATGTCAAACAAGGCCTCCTTGGTTCTTTCCGGTATTTCTTTTTTATTGTTGGTCAGGGTTCCGTCCAGATCCAGCGCAATCACTTCGTAACTCATAGGGCAGCCTCTCTTTCCTCAACTATTCTTTGTCTCTGTTTCAATATTATGGTTCCGGCACCGGCATGTCTCCAATCCGGACTCCTGCCATATCTGCTGATATAGATTTGCGGACCTCTATTCCACAGCCTCCTTGTCACCTTCTACATAGGGTGCTGCTGTCACAACCATTCTTAAAACCTCAGTCCCCTCATTATAAATCTTGTGGGCCTCACCTGGCTCTAAATGAATGTAATCCCCCTTTTCCAGTCTCACAAGCTGGCCTTCCACCTCCATGGTCACACAGCCTTCCAGGATAAAAAAACTCTCCTGCATGACCCGGTGGACATGGGGGGACACCACATTGCCCGGCTGCAGCTGGACGATGCCGAAATTCATTCTGGGACCCTGCTCCAGGTATTTGGGACCATGGTCCCCGTGCCTGTGCTCTTTCTCACTCTCATTTAAATAAAACATGTTCTCCTCATTTCTTCTTGGATAGGATCCATTTTTTCTATTATAAGATATAAGACCTTTCTAAAAGCCTTTCTCGTAAATTAAGCCTCTCTTTAAAAAAACGGTCCTGCTTTCAAGCTCCCTTTCTGTTCCCAAAAAATAATTCTAATAAAGCAAAAATACCCACTAGAAATAAACAGACCTCCACCCCAGGATGACTCCCGGACCAGAGGCCTGTATTATATGCTTCAGACCATCATAGATGCATCATTGACCTTCAACTGGGAAAAGCCCTCTCCAGTCTCAATGACATCAGTGGTCCTTATGTGATTATTTATACAGCTCAACCAGCTTCTTCAGATGCTCGTAGCGCTCCATAGCCACTTCCTCGGACTTGGCAAAGAGTCTCTCTGCTCTCTCCGGGAACGGCTTAACAAGACGGGTGTAACGAGCCTCATTGTTAAGGAAGGCCTGGTAAGTTCCATCGCCTGGCTTGGAGGTCAGGGTAAATGGATTCTTGCCGGCTGCCTTCTTGGCCGGATCGAAGGAGAAGAGGTTCCAGTAGCCGGATGCTACAGCCTTCTTCATCTCATCCTGACAATGGTTCATACCACCCTTAGCGATACCGTGAAGCTCGCAAGGTGCATAACCGATGATCAGGGACGGTCCGTCATAGGCCTCAGCCTCTGTCAGACACTTAACAGTCTGAGCCGGGTTAGCGCCCAGGGCGATCTGTGCTACGTATACATATCCATAGCTCATAGCGATCTCAGCAAGGCTCTTCTTGCCAATCTCTTTACCAGCTGCCGCGAACTGACATACCTCACCGATATTGGAAGCCTTGGAAGCCTGTCCACCGGTGTTGGAGTACATCTCTGTATCGAATACCATTACGTTTACGTTCTCGCCGGAAGCAAGGACATGGTCCAGTCCGCCGAAGCCGATATCGTATGCCCATCCGTCACCACCGAAGATCCATACGGACTTCTTAGCCAGGTACTGCTTCTTGGCAAGAACTTCCTTGGCATCCGGACATCCTGCTGCTGCGGCCTTCTCAACCTCAACGATGAGAGCCTTGGCGTCTGCGGCGTTCTTCTTGGTATCTTCCTTGGTAGCCATGAACTTGTCAAATGCTGCCTTGAACTCAGCGGTAGCCTTGTCGGAGGCTGCCATCTTCTCTAATTTAGCGATAGCCTGGTTACGTAAGGTCTTCTGGCCGAGGAACATACCGAAACCATGCTCTGCGTTATCCTCAAAGAGGGAGTTAGCCCACGCCGGTCCCTGCTTGGAGTCTTTATTTACTGTGTATGGGCTGGTTGCTGCAGGTCCGCCCCAGATGGAGGAACATCCTGTAGCATTGGAGATGTACATCTGCTCACCAAAGAGCTGAGTGATCAGACGGGCATAGGATGTCTCTGCACATCCTGCACAGGAGCCTGAGAACTCAAGCAGCGGCTGGTTGTACTGGGAACCTACCGGTGTTGTGTCTGCCGGTGCTTCCGGTTTTCTTCCAACCTTGGCTACTAAGTAATCGAATACAGGCTGCTCTGCTGCCTGGGACTCCTGCGGTACCATCTTGATGGCGTCTGCCGGACATACGGTGATACACTCGCCGCATCCCATACAGTCAAGCGGGGATACACTCATGGTGTACTTGTACATATTTGCCTTCTTCAGTCTTACAT
>ODAI014361619.1_pt1 | contig 67995 bp, 53 predicted proteins | sample 1539321 | NCBI WGS metagenome assembly ODAI01 (sample SAMN02144231, study PRJEB22623) | gut metagenome | biome: sheep rumen | host: Ovis aries | place: New Zealand
AGAACGGAGAGGTATGATTACCTTACGAGTTGAGAGCTGAGAGTTGAGAACTGAGAGGGATGATTACCTTACGAGTTGAGAGTGGAGAGTTGAGAACTGAGAGGTATGATTACCTTTGGTATTGTCCAAACTCCCAAACTCCTAAACTCCCAAACTCCCTAAAAGTGCTTCAATCCGGCAGGCCCCCTCCCCCTCGGGGGAGTTGGTGGGGGCCATATCCTCCATTTAATACCTCATGGAATTTTGCAGTTCGATGAGGCTGATTTCGCTCATGTGGGTAAACTGAGCCCAGGCCTTGTCGGCTTTATAGATGCTCATGCAGCCTTTAGGAACCGAGAGCTTCACCAGTCCCTGCTTGACGGCGTCCTTGAAAGTGCTCTTGTCGATCTTCGGAGCCATGGCGGCATGGCAGCGTATCTCGCGCAGCATAGGGCATTTGGCAAATGCAGAGCCTCCGATTTTCTTCAGCGAGTTAGGCAGTTCCAGATAGGTGAGGCTGGCACATCCCTTGAAGGCGCTGCCGCCGATAGACTTGACAGCCAGGGGAGTCGTGAAGGAAGTGAGGCTGGCGCATCCCTCGAAGGCATCGTCGCCTATGCTCTCAATAGTGTTGGGAAGTCGTACCTCGCGCAGGCTGCCGCAACCGGAGAATACGTCGTTGTCGATTTTCTTGATGAATCCGATAATCTCTGCCGTCACTAGTCCACGGCAGTTCTCAAAGGCGTGCGAGCCGATGCTGGTCACACCGTTGGGCACCACGATATTCTGCAGGGTGTAGCAGTTCTTAAATGCCTCATTGCCCAATTTCTTCAGCGATGAGGGAAGGGTGATATAGGTCAGCGACTGACAATCCTTGAACGCATCGTTACCGATGCTGTTGACCGAGTTGGGCAGGGTGACAGCCTGTAAGTTGGTGCAGTTTTCGAAGGCATTGCTGGGAATATCCTTCAGATTGCCGCTGATATCAACCGATGTCAGTCCTTTGCAATCCTCAAAGGCGCTGCTGCCCATGTCCTCGAGCGAACTGGGAAGGTCGATGGACTGCAAGCTGACGCACTCGTCGAAGGCGTGGCTTCCTATTTTCTTGATGCCGGGCATGTTGATGCCCTTCAGGTTCTTGCATTGCTCAAAGGCGCTGCTGCCGATGGTCTTCACGCCGTCGGGAAGCGACAGGGCATTCAGGCTCTCGCACTTCTGGAAAGCATTGTTGTCGATGGCCGACAAACATTCCGGCAGGGATACCGACGCCAGGTTGCCGCAGTTCTTGAACACCGAATTCTCGAGTTTGCTTATCTCGCCATTGATATTGGCTGTCACCAGGTTCTTGCAGTCCTCGAAGGCGTGGCCTCCCAGTTGCTTGACGCTCTCGGGGATGTTGATGGCCTGCAGCTTCTCGCACTTGCTGAAGGCATAGTCGCCTATCTTCATCAGGTTGCCGGGCAGGGCAATGTCGGCCAGTTCCTTGCAGTTGGCAAAGGCATAGCCGCCCATGTCGGTCACGCTCTCAGGGATGCTGACACTCACCAGGCTGGCGCAGCCGTCGAAGGCGTGCGGGCTCACATTGATGATGTTGTTGGGAAGAACCACCTGCTCGAGCGTCTTGCAACCCGAGAACATCTTGTCGGGCATCTCGTTGTCGCGGGTCTTCATGCCCTCTTTCCCCTCTACGATGACAGCCTCCGACAAGTCGAGCTGGCGGAAGGGCTCAGCCTTCTCCTTCGTCTTAGCGCGTAGTATCATCTCCTGAATCAGCTTGATGTCATTGCCGTTGAGCGGTCCTGCCACCTGAAGCTGAGTGACTTGATATTTGATGCTGTCGGGAATGAACTTTGTCAGGTGCCCGGCAGAGTCGTTGGTCACCGATAATGACTGCTGTGCCATTGCCGTGAAGGGCATCAGCGCGAGAAGAGCAAACAGAAACGCTCTGAACATTTTACTTTGAACCATAGTTTTTCCCATATTGTTTAGTGATTTACTTACTTGTGTCTTTACTACTGCGTTTCGAGCGGTGGAAGCTGCGGTAGTCGTCCATCTCGATTTCCACGTCGGGCTCTTCGAGCACCCCTTCTTTGGGCAGGCAGAACTTCATGTAGCGGATGTTCAGCCCTCGCTCTATCCACATTTTCTCGTAATAGGTCTTGATGGAGAGCACCTTGGGGTCCATGTTCTCCTGTTCCTCCATGTGCTCCATGTTCTGCGGCGAGTACAGGTCGTCGGTGCGGAACAAGAGCGGCAGCTGGTTCTTTTCTACCATCAGCGTGGTGTAGGTGAAGAGGAAGTTGGAGTCGGTCTTCAGATGAATCACGCCCTTGTCTCTCAAGAACTTGCGATAACGGTTCATGAAATACGTGCTGGTGAGTCGTTTTCGCGGGTTCTTCATTTGCGGGTCGCTGAAGGTGAGCCATATCTCCTGCACCTCGTCCTCGTCGAAGAAACGCTCGATGATCTCGATGTTCGTACGGAGGAAGGCCACATTGCCCAGTTTCTCGTTCAGAGCCTGCGTGGCTCCGGTCCACATGCGGGCTCCCTTGATGTCAACGCCGATGAAGTTCATCTGCGGATATAGTTTAGCCAGCTCGACCGTATATTCCCCCTTGCCGCACCCCAGTTCCAGTACGATGGGGTTGTCGTTGTGGAAATACTGCTCGTGCCAGTGCCCTTTCATATCGAAAGGAACATGTTCCACTACCGAGTAAGGGTATTGGAACACGTTCTCATATCTTGCCATGTCGGCAAATTTAGCTAGTTTTCCTTTGCTCATTCAATGACGATTCTTGTCCAACCATGCTTGTCCTCTATCGTTCCGTACTGGATGCCGCGGAGCGTGTCGTAGAGTTTCTTGCTGACCGGACCTGGTTTCTCGCCGAAGCTGAAGCGCTTGCCGGTGTCCAGGTCGTCGATATAGCTGATGGGGCTGATGACGGCAGCTGTACCGCATGCTCCTGCCTCCTCGAAGGTCTCGAGCTCTTCCTCGGGAATAGGACGGCGCTCCACCTTCATGCCCAGGTCCTCGGCCACCTGCATGAGGCTCTTGTTGGTGATGCTGGGCAGGATGCTGGTCGACTTCGGTGTGATGTAGGTGTTGTCCTTGATGCCGAAGAAGTTGGCAGCACCGCACTCGTCCATGTATTTCTTCTCTTTTGCGTCGAGATAGAACTCGCAGGCATAGCCTTTCTCGTGGGCCAGGTTGTTGGCGAAGAGGCTGGCAGCGTAGTTGCCGCCGACCTTATATTTACCCGTTCCGAGCGGAGCCGAACGGTCGTAGTCGCGGATGATGACGTAGGGATTGGCGGAGAAACCTCCCTTGAAATACGGTCCTACGGGTGTGACGAAGATCATGAACAGATACTCCTTGGCAGGATGAACACCCACCTGGGCGCTAGTTCCGATGATGAGGGGGCGCAGGTAAAGCGTGGCACCGCTCTCGTAGGTGGGAATCCACTCCTGGTTGAGGCGCACCACCTTCTCGGCCATCTCGACAAACAGCTCTGTGGGAACCTCGGGCATGAGGATGCCACGGCAGGTGCTCTGCAGGCGGGCGGCATTCTCCTCAGCGCGGAAAAGACGTACCTTTCCGTCGGGGCAGCGATAAGCTTTCAGCCCCTCAAATCCCTCTTGTCCATAGTGCAGGCAAGTAGCGGCCATGTGAAGTTTCAGATACTCGTCGGAGCTTACCTCAATCTCGCCCCATTTGCCATCACGATAGTAGCAACGTACGTTGTAATCGGTTTTCATGTAACCGAATGAAAGACTTGACCAATCAATGTTCTTCATAATAATTGTGTTTATAATGAATGGATAAATAAATTACTTTGTGCAAAAGTAAACATTTTATTTGTTATTAGCAAGAATTTTCTGGATTTCCTCGTCGGTCTTTGTTAATTTATCCTTACAAAGCTTCATCAGTTCCTGTGCGCGTTTCAGCTGAACGCTCATCTGGTCGATGTCCAACTCGTCGTTTTCCATCTTGCTCACAATCTCCTCCAGCTCCTTGACGGCAGCCTCATAGTTGATTTCCTTACTCATATATTCTCGATTTTATGGTTCCATGTTCCAGTCGGGTTTCTATCTCGTCGCCAGCCTTCAGCTCTTCGGCGCGGTGCACGGCCCTGCCCTTGTGCAGGGTGATGCTGTAGCCGCGTTTCAGCAGGCGCTCGGGGTTGACGGCCTCTGTGCGCTGGCAGAGCATTTCCAGCCGGTGGCGCTCTTGCATCATGATGCGTGTGACGGCCGTCCGAAGGACTGTCTGCCGGTTGTCGAGCATCACTCTCTGCCGCTCCAGGCGTTGGCGGATATGGGTGGCCAGTTGGTTGAAAAGCCGTTCGAGGCGTGCCTCTTGCCTTGTCTTCACCACCGAGAAGAGGATGGGTATTTGGCTCGAGAGCCGGTCCAGCCGTATCTTCTCCAGCTGCATGCGGTGCTGTACGTAGCCAACGATGCTGTCTTGTGCGTCGCTGATGCGCTCGTCCACCCGTCGCAGGTGCCCGATGAGGAAGGCTGCTGCCGCCGTGGGAGTCTTCACACGTGTATGCGACACCATGTCGAGCACACTCTCGTCGCGCTCATGTCCGATGCCGGTGATGATGGGCAAGGGGAAGTTGGCCACGTTCTCGGCCAGGGCCAGCGTGTCGAAGCCCGAGAGGTCGCTCGTGGCACCTCCGCCTCGTATGATGACCACGCAGTCGAACGGCGGGGTGGGCGAGGACAAGTCGTCGGTGACGGGAGCCGTGGCCTGGGCATCCTCTATCAGTTCGTAGATACGGTTGAGGGCGCTGATGACGCTCTGCTCCACGCCCTCGCCCTGCATCACGGCAGGGAAGAGCTGTGTGTGGAACGCATAGCCGTACTCGTTGTCTGCCAGTTGGTTGCAGAAGTCGCCATAGCCTGCGGCGTTGGCACTCGAGATGACGGCGATGCGCTGGGCAAAGAGGGGCAGCGTGAGTTCTTTCTGCAGGTCGAACACCCCCTCTTCTTTCAGCTGGCGGATAATCTCCTGGCGCTTGCGGGCCATGTCGCCCATGGTGTAGGTGGGGTCGATGTCGGTGACGATCCATGAGAATCCGTAGTTCTCGTGGAACTGGGCAAAGACCTTCAGCAGCACTTTCATGCCGGCATGCAGGTGCTGGCCCGTCACCCGTTCGAAATGCGGGCGCAGCAGCATCCAGGTGCTCTTCCAGCATTTGGCCGAGGCGCGTGCCACGGGCGTGTTCGTGTGCTCGTCTTTCTGGATGAGGTCCATGTAGCAATGGCCGCCCCATTCTTTCGCCTCCGACAGTTCCGCCTCTACCCAATACTCATGGGGCATCACCTGCTCGATGGCGGCGCGCACCAGCGAGTTCAGCTCGTAGAGGGTTAAATGCTTGTCACTCATCAGTTTTTTTTGTTCTGTTTATAGTTAAGTGGGGGGTGCGGCTCTCAAAACTCGAAAAGCTCTCTGCCGTACTGATTATGCGATTCTCACTTGCCCTTCAGCAGCTGGTAGGCTTTCACGAAGTCGGGCACTCCATAGCCGTAGATGTCGTCGGGTGCTGCCTGTTTGTCGCCGCTCTGGATGACGGCCTGTATGATTTCGCGTGCCGTCTTCTGGGGGAAGGCCTGCCACAGACAAGCCACGAGGCCCGTAATGAGCGGTGTGGCGAACGAGGTTCCCATGTCCCTGCTGATGGTGCCGCGTCCGGTGATGACGGCAGTCGGACTGCCCAGTGCCATCACGTCGGGCTTGATGCGGCGGTCGGCGGTGGGCCCGATGGCGCTGAAGGCTGCGTTCTTGCCGTTGGGACTGATGGCGCCCACGGTGATGATGTCTCTGGCGTCGGCAGGGAAGTTGATTTTCTTCCATGTTCCCATGCCCTCGTTGCCGGCGCTGTTCACCAGGATGATGCCCTTGTCGGCCAGCATCGAGGCAGTGTGCGAGATGAGCGTCCGCTCACCGTCCAGGTCGGCATACGAGTGGTCGGCGTCTTTATCGTCGAAGGCGTGGAATCCCAGCGAGCTGTTGATGATGTCGACGCCTGCCGAGTCGGCAAACTCGGCTGCTGCCGCCCAGTAGTCTTCCTCGACGAGGTTCTCCGAACTGTTGTCCTCGCATCTGAGCAGCCAGTAGGAGGCTTGCGTGGCGGTGCCCACATACAGGTTAGGCACGTTGGCAGCCATTGCCGAGAGCACCTTGGTGCCATGGTCCATCTCCTTGAACACGTCGGCCGAGGCGGGCCTCACAAAGTCGCGGTTGCCCATCATGCTGATGGTCTTCAAGGCTGGAATGACGTCGGCATTCATGAATCCGCCGTCGAGCACAGCAATGGTCATGCCCCGTCCGCGGTAGCCCATGGCATGCAGGCGGTGGCCGTTGAGCATCTTTATCTGCTGCTCGGTGGTGCCGTATTCGTTGGCCGACAGGGTGTCCCACGAGTTGAAGTCGGTGCGGTAGTGCGAGCGGATGGCTTTGTTGATGGAGTCGGGCGAGGCGAACACCTTGACGCTCTTCCTGACGAAGGGCATCGAGGCCACTGCGCGGAAGGCTTTCTGCGAGCGTGCCTTGGCCACCACCGTGTTGTTCCACCGGCTGCGGCTCACCACCTCGAGCCCGGCAGCCTCGATTTGGCGGAGGTAGGCATTGCTCACGGGCAGGTCGGTAGAGTCGGGCGTGATGCCCTGCCGCTGTCGGCGCCGCAAGGCTTTCTCAGAGAGGAACTCCGAGGGGTGCTCCAGCGTGTAGTCGGTGCCCCGCTTGTCGGTGAGGTAGAGGCGGTACATGACGCATTTGCCGCCCGGGAACTTCACCATGGCCTCCTTGGCGCTGCCCTCGGCAACGCCCATGCAGGCCAGCAGCCAGCCGACGAGAAGCAGCATGCTGCGCCTCATCGTTGGGATGTGAGAGTCGGTTTTCAGGCAGGGCTTTCTCATTTCCCCAGCTTCTTCAGCCGTTTGTATTCCTTCTTGGTCAGTCGCATGAACGAGCCGTGCTGCGGACCGGTCACTCCCTCGATGTCGACGGGCGAGTTGAAGTTGCGCAGATACTTGTCGGCCTTGCAGATGCGATAGTGCTTGGGCTTGCTCGAATACTCGATGTAGGCCACGCGCCACTCGTCGTCGCCGATGAGCTGGAAGGCGCTCGACCCCTCGCATTTCTTGTTGCCCTCGAAACTCACGTAGTCGTCCTCCACGGGCTCGCTCCACGGGCCGGTCAGCCGTTTGGCGGTGGCGGTGTAGATGCCGGGCTTGCCGCCCTCTTTCTTGATGAGCATGTGGTAGAGCCCGTCGCTCTTCAGGTAGTTGATGTCGGCGTCGATGGTGGCATAGCCCCAGTCGAACAGCAGGCGCGGCTTGGTCAGCCGGGTGAACGACTCGTCGGCATGCGAGTAGTACATGCGGTCGTAGGCCTCCTCGGCGCGGTTCCACAGCGAGTAGTAGATCATGTATCCGCCCTTGCGGCCGTCGCTCCAGGTGTAGTCGGGGTCCCAGAAGATCTGCGGTGCCCACACGCGGTTGACGGTCGACCAGTCCTTGTAGATGTCGGGCGACTCGGGGTCGCAGAAGATCTGCGGGCCCTTGCGGAAGTCGAAGGTCACCGAGCGCCAGTTCACCAGGTCGTCGCTCGTGAGCAGGTCGATGCCGTAGTTGTCCCACTTGTGCGACTTGGCCACGCACATGTCGGTGGTCACCATCAGGAATCCCTTGCCGTCGTGCTTGCGGCAGATGAAGGCGTCGCGCGTGCCGCCCTCGATGCGGGCATGCTCGGCGGGGTCGAAGACGGGGTCGCCGCCCAGCACGTCCTCGTAGTGGTATCCGTCGCGGCTCAGGGCGTAGGCCGTCCACTCGCCCTTGTCGCTCATGTGGCAGTACAGATAGCCGTAGCTGCCCTTCTGCAGGTTCTGGGCACCGGCGCCTAGCGTCACGGCCAGCACGCAGAACGCCATCGTGAGAAATCTCTTCATTGTAATGTGTTGCTTGTCTATTTTCGTGCAAAAGTAACCATAATAATCGGTACTGCCAAATTTATTCTTTGTCATTCCAAAAGAAAATTGTATTTTTGCACCGTCATCGCATACAACCCCAGCAGCATGAAACAGAAACTCGTCATGTCACTCGCGGCCCTGCTCGCCCTGCTCGCCGTCTGTGCCCACCGCTACGAAGGCCCCCGGCCGTTCAGCATCCGCCAGGCCGCCGGTCCCTCTGCCGCCGACGCGTGGAAGGCCGGCGAGGTGGTCCCGCCCGCCACTCTCAGCGCCGCCACCCTTGCCCAGTGCTTCCGGGCAGAGCCCATCGGCGACGACCTGCTGCGGCGCATCAGCGGACGGTCGTACCGTCCCAACCCGCACGTCAGGCCCTCCGACCTGCGCTCCCTCCGCGTGCTCCACTACGACGGCCAGGGGCGCATCCTCCAGGGTGAGCTCATCTGCCACAAGACCATCGCCGCCGACCTGCTCACCATTTTCCGTGAGCTCTACGACCACCGCTATCCCATCGGGCGCATGCAGCTCATCGACGACTACGATGCCGACGACGAGCGCAGCATGCGGGCCAACAACACCACCTGCTTCTGCTACCGCACCATAGCCTCCTCGGCCAGAATCTCGAAGCACGCACTGGGACTGGCCGTCGACATCAACCCCCTCTACAATCCCTACTACCGCCGTTATGCCAGCGGCCGCGTGAAGATACAGCCCTCCACAGCCGCCCCATATTGCGATCGCACGCGCGCGTTCCCTTATAAAATCGACCGCACCGACCTCTGCTACCGCCTCTTCGTCCGTCACGGATTCCGCTGGGGCGGGGCATGGAAAACCGTGAAAGACTACCAGCACTTTGAGAAGTGAGAAGCATTTTTCGCTGAGTGTTCTGAGAATTCTGAGAATTCTGAATATTCCGATTATTCCGATTATTCTGAAAATTCGGAAAATTCAGATTATTCCGAATCTTCCGAATTACGGTCAACAGCTCTCCCAACTTGATAGGAAACTCCCCCTTCCCCTGTAGGGGAGGTCGGGTAGGGTCTTCAACTTCCCAACTTCCCGAAAAGTGGGTGTTTATTTGTTAGTTTCCTGATACAATCAGCTCTTGTATGAGTGAAATTTGTTGTTTTACGGGTTTCAGGGATGAAAAGGGAAAGAAAAAAGGGGGATTTTATTTCAGTAAATGAAACTTTTTGTTTATCTTTGCACCCAAGTCTTAAACCATTAATACCATAAGATCATTTATGTCCAGACTAACCATTGAATTGAGAAGAGCAGTTGCGGCAATCACCCTGCTGCTCGGGTGCTGTTGTGTGGCACCGGTTCTCGCCCAGTCAACGCAGAGAAGTGCGGCGGCTCAGCAGCAGAACACGAAGAATGTTGTGCGCGGATACGTGTGCGACGAGAATAATGTGCCCATGAGCGGCGTCGTGGTGCGCAATCTGACCAATAAGCACAATGCCGTCACCGACAAAGACGGACGCTTCACGCTGCCCTGCCGTGGAGCAGGCGACCGGCTGACGCTGACCTTCATCGGCAAGCGGGCCCAGGAGGCAAAGGCCGAACTGGGCGGTGTGATGAACTTTGTGATGGAGGACGACGAGACGACGCTCGACGACGTGGTGGTGACGGGTTACCAGACCATCAAGCGCACCAATGCCACAGGCTCGTTCGGATTCGTCGACAGCAAGAAGCTCACCCAGCAGATGCACAAAGACCTGCTGAGCTCGCTGGAGGGCCAGGTGGCCGGCTTGCGGTTCGACATCAACCCCAACACGGGCGAGAGCACACCCATCCTGCGTGGTGTGGGCACCTTCTCGAACAATGTGGGCACGCAGCCGCTGATCGTCATCGACAACATCCCCACGAGCATGACGCTCGACGAGATCAACCCCTACGACGTGGAGTCGGTGACCGTGCTGAAAGACGCTGCCGCCAGCAGCATCTACGGTGCCCTGGCTGCCAACGGCGTGATAGTCATCACCACCAAGCAGGGCAAGGACAACGGCGTGCGCGTGAATGTGAATGCCGACTGGTATATCAGCACCAAGCCCAACTTCAAGAGCATGCATTATGCCGAGACGGGCGACGTGATAGACTTCCAGACGGAGATGTACAACGCCGCTGTGGCCAAGGCCGGCGGCGTGGAGAACTACTTCACGACCCCCAGCTACTACAAACCCTTGTACCAGCTGTACCGCGACCAGCACGACGGTGTGCTGAGCGAAGCTGAGGTGAACCAGACACTGGCCCGGTGGCGCAGCAACAACTACTACGACCAGTTCCGCGACAATATGTGGCGCACGGAGCTCACCCAGCAGTACAACGTGTCGATGACCAGCCGCACCTCGCGCAGCAACCAGTATGTGTCGTTCAACTACAAGCACGGCAAGAACCGTCAGGTGAACGACTCCGACAATGCCTTCGCCCTCTACTTCAAGTCGAGCTTCAACGTGAAGAAATGGCTGACGGTGAATACCGGTATCGACCTGCGCCTGACACGCGCCCAGTCGCCCGAGCTGACGTTCACCCAGGAGTCGCTCGACCCCTATACCGCCATCTGCGACGACATGGGCAACCCCGTGGCGCTGCCCTACGGCATCTACGGCGGCTATGCCGGCTCGGCCGTCAACGGCACAGTGGTGCGCTCGCTGGCCGACAATGCAGCCTTCAAGTCGTTCGACTTCAGTCCGCTCGACATCATCGGCGAGAACATCGAGAAGTCGCGCCGCGCCCGCATCCGTCCGTTCGTGAGTGCCGACTTCAAGTTCCTCGACATGTTCAAATACTCGCTGCTCTACCAGTATGAGTGGAACGACTTCAAGCGCGAGCTGACCAGCGACAAGGACAGCTACGTGATGCGCATGTCGCACAACGCGCTGATCGACAACAGCGGCGTGAGCCATCTGCCCGACGGTGCCCGCTACAACCAATACAACTCGCAGTCGAAGCGCTACACCCTGCGTAATCAGCTGAGCTTCGACAAGACCTTCAACGGCGGCCATACCATCAATGCTGCCACCGGTCTGGAGCTGCGCGAGAGCCACACACCGCCCTCGATGGAGGAGCGCATCTACGGCTTCAACCCCCGTTCGCTCAGCGGCAGCCGCATGGACTGGGAGACAATGGCCACCACAGGCATCGAGAGCCTCATGTCGGGCACTACCAACCGACTGGCCAGTCCGTCGGTGACCAAGTCGGACGTGAAGCACCGCTATGCCTCATACTATCTGACAGCCAACTACACCTATAAATATAAGTACAACGCATCGGCCAGCATCCGCTGGGACGAGGCCGACCTCTTCGGTCTTGACACCCGCGAGCAGAAACACCCGCTGTGGTCGGTGGGAGCTGGATGGACACTCTCCGAGGAGCAGTTCATGAAGGGTACGGCCTCGTGGCTGAGCTACCTGAAGCTGCGCGCCTCGTATGGTGTGAATGGTAACGTGGACCAGTCGAGCACCACCTACTTCGTGGCCAAATACAAGAAGATGAGCACCAGCCTGCAGCCCCTCGGACAGGGACTGACCTATTTGGACTACGACGGCGACGACCTGCCCAACCCCAAACTGCGCTGGGAGAAGACCGCCACTACCAACATCGGCCTGGACTTCCGCCTCTTCAAGAACCTCATCCGTGGTAACATCGAGTATTACAACCGCCACGGCAGCGACTTACTGGTGCGCCGTTTCATGGACTCGACGCTCGGTACCGACAGTCGCGTGGTGAACAACGGTGAGATTCGCAACCGCGGTCTGGAGATGTCGATTACGGGCAATGTCATCAGCACCGACGACTGGAACTTCTCGGTGACCCTCACGCATGCCATCAACAGCAACAAGGTGATTGCCGTCGACGAAGACCCCAACTGGGTGGCCAGCAACTACATCACCTCGCCCACCAACTACTTCAAGAAGGGCACCAGCTACAACACGCTCTGGGCTTACCGTCTGGGCCGCGTGGTGAACGGCTATCCTGTGATTCTCGATGCCGACGGCAACGAGATGGTGAAGTTTGATGCCAATGGTAACGTGGAAGACCTGACACACGCCTCTACGCTGAAAGGCACCGACGCGCTGGTGAACATGGGCACCATTACACCGAAGTACAATGGCTCGGTGGGCCTGAACCTGCGCTACAAGCAGTTTGAGCTGAACGCCCTCTTCGTCTATGCCGGTGGCAACAAGCTGCGCCTCGACGTGGCCGACCTCTCGGAGAGCGGATACAACATGCGCAGCACGCATATCCTCGACCGCTGGACAGCAGCCAACACCGAGGGCGTGCGCATGTATCTCGATATGGACGACACCGGCCGCCAGTTCGCCGGCGACTTCGACTCGTGGTGGAGATACTCCGACCAGCAGGTGAAGGATGCCGACTACCTGAAGCTGCGCAGCATCAGCATGGCCTACAACCTGCCGCAGAGCATCTGCAAGAAGATGCGGCTGAGCAACCTCCGACTGACCCTGCAGACCAACAACCTGTTCTACTGGAGCAAGGTAGGCAAGGACATCGACCCCGAGTCGTACAGCCTCGGCTATGGCTCGCGCACGGTCAACCAGCCACGCACCTTCTCTATCGGACTTTCCACCAGCTTCTAACACCATCACCTAAGAGTATAAACAGAGTATGAGAAAATTATTATATTCACTGTTGTTTGTCGTGGCTGCCGCCTTCACGGCCTGCGACGACTATATCGACCTCACGCCCAAAGGTGCTGTGACCGTCGATTCGGCCTATACCTACTACGAGTTGGTGCTCATGCCCAACCGCACCTACTGGCCCACCTGCTTTGCCCTGCTCACCGACGAGGCCTATTGCAAGGAGTCGAAAATCATCGGTTATGAGAATACTTCGCTCGACGGTATCAACTATACCTTCAACGAGCAGGCCGACCGCACGGAGATTGCCCAGAACAACCTCTACGAGAATGCCTATAAGTACATCCTGCGCTATAACATCATCATCGACAACATCATGGATGTGCCCGGTGAGGAGCGTATCAAGCAGCTGGGAATGGCCGAGGCACGCCTGCTTCGCGCCTGGGAGCATTTCGTGGTGCTCAACACCTATGCCAAGGCCTACACACCAGCCACAGCAGCCAGCGACGGCGGTGTGGTCATCATGGACAAGTACGACCTGGAGGCCACCCCATCGAAGTCGACCGTTGAGGAGGTGTATACCTTCATTAAAAATGAGATTGACGCAGCCCTGCCTTACCTGCAGGAGACACCCGACCTCACGGGACATCCCTCACTGGCCTACGGCTATGGCCTGAAGGCACTCGTCTGCCTCTTCCACCGCGACTGGCAGGAGGCCAAGGAGGCTGCCGAGCAGAGCCTGCGACTGAACAGCGAGCTGGTGGACTACACCACGATCAGCAAAGTGACGAGCAACACCAACTACCGCTATACGGGTGGTAAGGACGGCAATCCCGAGGTGCTCGACCCAACTACCTCGTCGGTAGGTTTCACTGGTACGCTGATGTATAACTACGGACAAATCAGCAAGGAGCTGACCGACCTCTTCGACCAGGCCAACGACCAGCGCTACGCCCTCTTCTTCCAGAACAACAATGGTGGAGGAGCCTATGCCTACTACTTCGATGCCGGCGTGGGAGCCTCGTGCTGGCTGTCGGGTGCCACCCTCAATCGTTTCTACTATGCCACCGTCGGTCTGCGCACGGCTGAGGTCTACCTGATACTGGCTGAGTGCCAGGCACGCCTGGGTGATGTGAGCGGTGCCATGTCAACAGTCGCTAAAATACGTGAAAAACGTATAAAAGGATTTGACGCCTCTACGGTCAGTGCGTCAAATCAGAAAGACGCGATGGACCAGATTATCACAGAGCGCCGTAAGGAGTTGCTCTTTGGCTTCCACCGCTTCTGGGATCTGAAGCGACTGAACACGGAAACGGAGTATGCCAAGACCATCACACGTGTATTTCCACAGATTACTGAGGGGATGGAATCGAAAACTTACACATTGCGTCCCGATTCACGATTGTATATTATTCCGTTCCCCAGTAGTGCCAGAGAAAGGAACCCCAACCTGACTCTTAATACAGACGAATAAGAATCTTATGATGAAAAGAACAGTTTTAGCATTTGTTGCTATACTACTGATGCAGGGAGAGGCCTCGGCCGCTGCCCTGCACCAGCCGTTAATGGGCAACAGAGGATGGAATGTCGTTCAAGCCAACGACACAGTAAAGAAACACAAGGATGCGCCTGCCGACTCTACCCGTCGGGTGGGCCGCCCCGGTATGCGTAACCACGACGGAGCACCTGGTCGTCAGGGTGGCCCTGGTGCCAATGCCCCGAAGAAAGACGAGTACAAAGAGCTGCTGAAGAAGGGCGGTTCGGTGCAGAAGGGTGTGTTCACCGTGCGCCACATCGACAATAAATGGTATTTCGAACTGCCTGAGAAGATGATGGACCGCAAGTTCCTGGTGGTGACCCGTTTCGTGAATGTGCCCCAGGGCTTTGCCAAGTTGCCCGGCGAGGAAGTGAACCACAACACGGTATACTTTGAGCGCCGCGACGACAAGACCCTTTTCATGCGCAACTACCTGAAGTCGCAGGTGGCCGACGAGAAAGACCAGATGGCCCTGCTGGTGGAAAAATCGACCATCGACCCCATCATCATGAAGTTCGACATCATCGGAAAGGACTCGGTGACGGGCGACCACCTGGTCGACGTGACCAACCTCTTCATGCAGGACAACAACATCAGCAGCTTCTCGCAGAACGATAAGAATATGGTGGGATTGACGGGACTTATGCAAGACCGTACTTTCATCGACACCATCAAGGCTTACCCCACCAACATCGAGGTATCTACCCTGCGCACCTATGGCGCTACGATGGGTGGAGGAGGCGGTCAGCCGGGGGCACCACGTCAGCCTCGTTCAATTGCTGCCCAGACTGGCTTCATCACCCTGAGTCTCAACACCAGTATCGTGCTGCTGCCCGAAGTGCCCATGCAGCCGCGTCTGGAGGACGAGCGTGTTGGATACTTTGTCAACCGCTTCACCACATTCTCTGATGATGAGTCGTCGAAGCACTATGCCATGGCCCAGCGCTACCGCCTCGAGCCGAAAGACCCGAAGGCCTATGCTGCCGGCAAGCTCACCGAGCCTAAGAAGCAGATTGTCTATTACATCGACCCCGCCACACCGAAGAAGTGGGTGCCCTATCTGATGAAGGGTATCAACGACTGGAACGTAGCCTTCGAGGCTGCAGGCTTCAAGAATGCCATCGTGGCCAAGGAGGTGCCTGCAGGCAGTGACATCAGTCCCGATGATGCCCGCTACAGTTTCTTGCGCTATCTGCCCTCAGAGACTGAGAATGCCTATGGACCGCGCATCGTTGACCCCCGCTCAGGTGAGATCATCGAGGCCCATGTCTGCTGGTATCATAACGTGATGAACCTGGTGCGCAAGTGGTATATCACCCAGTGTGGACCGCTCGACAAGCGTGCCCAGAAAATGCAACTCGACGACAAGCTCATGGGCGAGCTCATCCGCTTTGTCAGCTCGCATGAGGTGGGCCATACACTGGGTCTGCGTCACAATATGATTTCCAGCCACTTCACGCCCGTTGAGAAACTGCGCGACAAGAAATGGGTGGAGGCTCACGGACACACCTACAGCATCATGGACTACGCCCGCTTCAACTACGTGGCTCAGCCCGAGGACCATATCTCTGAGAAGGGCCTGTTCCCACGCATCAACGACTACGACAAGTGGGCCATCAAGTGGGCTTACCAGTATCGTCCGGAGTTCAAAGACCCCTACAAGGAGCGTGCTGCCCTGCGCAAAGAGGTGACCGAGATGCTCAGGAAGAACCCGCATGTGGCTTACTGTGGCGATGAGGGCCGTGGACAAGACCCGCGCAGCCAGACCGAGAGCATCGGCGACGACAACATGAAGGCCAGCGACTATGGCATCAAGAACCTGAAGCGCATCATGGACAACCTGGAGAAATGGACTGCTCAGCCCGACGGACAGTACGACGACCTGCGCGAGATGCACCAGTCGGTACGCTCGCAGTTCCAGCGCTACTGTGGTCATGTGCAGCGCAACATTCTCGGCCGTCAGCGCAACACCATTCCCGGCATGAAGCCCTACGAGTACACACCGAAGGCCACGCAGAAAGAAGCCATCCAGTGGATGGGCCGCAACGTGTTCGAGGCTCCGCTCTGGCTCTATCCGCAGAGCATTATCGACAAACTGGGTACTGATGCAGAGGACGAGATGATGAACCGTGCACGCACAGCGTTGGCATATCTGCTCAATGCCAACCTCGTGACCAACCAGCTCAAGGCCGGTGTCTATCCCATAGAGGAGTATCTCGATGATGTGCTGGCTGCCGCATGGAAACCACTCGACAATGCCAACGACAAGCTGAACTACTATAACCGTCAGCTCCAGCGGTCGTATGTCAACCTGCTCGGCTCGGCTATCAATCCAAAACAGTCGTCAGGCAACCAAAGCCAGACTGTATCTGCAATTAATGCCGCTAGTGCCAGCAGCGATGCCGTGCTCTATCTGCTGCAGCACCTCGACAAACTCGAGAAGAAAGTCAGCCAGCTGGCTAACTCGGGCAGTGGTATCAACGGTATGCACTATAAAGACCTCTTGCTGAAGATCAAGAAGATCAAGGGGGAATACAACAAAGTTGAGAAGTAAAGTTTAAATACTCTTAAGAAAAAGCCGGTTTTTGATTTTTTTTGCATAGTCAGAAAGCAAGAATCGACTTTTTCTAATTAATTTTGCGGACTATTTACATTACAATGCCTATCAAGAAATGTCTGATGGTGATGGCCCTGCTGATGGCTGTTGCCACAATGGAAGCTCAAAACAACGACACTACAGGTGTCTGGAAAGAGAAAGAACTGCAAGGAGTGACCATCCGTTCGGGAGCCACCACACGCCGTGTGGCTGGAGCCGTCAATGGTACACTCATCTCCAAAGATGAACTCTTCAAGGCTGCCTGTTGCAACCTGGGTGAGAGTTTTACAACGAATCCCTCAGTGGATGTCAACTACAGCGATGCGGCTACTGGTGCCAAGCAAATCAAGTTGCTGGGCCTCTCGGGTACATACGTGCAGATGCTCACCGAGAACCTGCCCAACTTCCGTGGTGCCGCCGCACCTTACTCACTCGGTTATGTACCGGGTCCCTGGATGAAGAGTATTCAGGTGTCGAAGGGCAGTGCATCGGTGCGCAACGGCTATGAGTCGATTACTGGTCAGATAGATGTGGAGTATCTCAAGCCCGACGATGACCAAGGTGTCACTGTCAATCTCTTTGGCAACACGATGAGCAAGTTTGAGGCTAATGCCGATGCCAACCTGCATCTCAATGGTCCTTTGGCCACAGAGATCTTGGCTCACTACGAGAACGACTGGGGCGGGCACGACCGCAACCACGACGGTTTTGTCGATATGCCGAAAGTGCGCCAGTATAACCTGCAAAACCGTTGGCGCAGCGTGGGCGAACATTACATCTTCCATGCCGGACTGGGCATACTGAAGGAGAAACGCGAGGGCGGACAGACAGGCCATCATGCCAATGCTGCCAACCCTTATCTCATCGATATTGAGACCGACCGCTACGAGGCTTACATGAAGCACGCCTTTGTGCTCGACAAAGAGCATGGCACCAACCTCGCTTTCATGGGCAATGCGTCGATGCACGTGCAGGATGGTGGATACGGACAGAAAGCTTACTATGTGAACCAGAAGAATGCGTATGCCCAGCTGATGTTCGAGCACAACTTCACCAAGCAGCACAATCTGTCGGCAGGCTTGAGCCTGAATCATGACTATCTGCATCAGAATGCCACGGGCATCTTGCTGACTGATCCTTACTACGACATGCCTGCACTCATGACATTGAACGAGGTTCATTTGAGATATGCGCAGAAAGAGACAGTTCCCGGTGCCTATGCACAGTATACTTACAACAAAGACGACCGTCTGATTCTGATGGCAGGCCTGCGAGTGGACGACAGCAATATCTATGGCACGTTCGTCACTCCGCGCGTACATATTAAATATATGCCCGCCGACCTGGTTAGTTTCCGGCTCTCTGCTGGTAAGGGCTATCGCACTCCGTTTGCCTTGGCTGAGAACAGCAACTTGCTGGCCAGTGGCCGATGGATGATTGTAGATGAACAACTGAAGCAGGAAGAGGCTTGGAACTATGGTGTGACCATGGCCTGGAACATTCCTCTGTTCGGCAAGACGCTCAAGCTGAATGCCGACTACTATTACACAGACTTTAAGGAACAGGCAGTGGTTGACTATGAAGTGGAGTCACGCGCCATTTACATTCACAATTTGCACGGCAAGTCGTACAGCCATACTCTGCAGGTCGATGCCACCTATCCGGTGTTCAAGGGCATGACCGTCACAGCTGCCTACCGTCTGAACGATGTGAAGTGCACTTATGGAACCAACGATAAGTTGATGACCAAACCCCTTACTAGCCGCTACAAGGGACTGCTCACCGCCTCGTACAAGACACCGCTCGGCCTCTGGCAGTTCGATGCTACGCTGCAGCTGAATGGCGGAGGTCGCCTGCCCACTCCTGCGGTTGATTCCAACGGTGCACAGATGTGGCCTTCTAACTTCCACTCCTACGAGCAGTTAAGTGCACAGATTACCCGCTGGTTCCGTCACTTCTCCGTGTATATCGGCGGTGAGAACCTCACAGGATTTAAGCAGAAGAATCCTATCATCAATGCCCACGACCCCTGGAGCGACAAGTTCGATGCCACCATGGTGTGGGGACCTGTGCAGGGTGCTATGGGCTACATCGGCGTGAGAGTCAACTTCGGACGACTCTAAACGAAACAAGCCTATCCGCATTCACTAGAATTCTAATTGGTATAAAACTAAATATAAACTTTAAAACATCGAGAACAATGAAAAAAACAACCATGTTGCTGACCATGCTGCTCATTGCGGCAGTCACATTCGCAAAAGACATTAAGACGCTCGTCGTCACCACACTGCCCGAGATGCATTGTGAGAGCTGTGAGACGAAGATTAAGGGTAACCTGCGCTTTGAGAAAGGCATCAAGAGTGTTGAGACCAATATCGATGCACAGGCCGTAACTATTCAGTACGACGCCGATAAGACCAACGAAGAGAATATCATCAAGGCCTTCGGTAAGTTTGGTTATCAGGCAAGCAAAAAGGCTGCTGAGCAGAAAGCTGAGTGCGACAAGAAAGAGTGCGCACAGAAAAAAGAGTGCTGCAAGGATAAGAAAGAATGCGGCGACAAGAAAGAGTGTTGCGGTAAGTGCGAAGGTGCCGATAAGAAGTGCGAGAAAAAGTGCGAAGGCGCTGACAAGAAATGCGAGAAGAAGTGCGAGGGCGCTGCTGACAAGAAATGCGATAAGAAGTGCGAAGGTGCTGACAAGAAATGCGAGAAGAAGTGCGAGGGCGCTGCTGACAAGAAATGCGATAAGAAGTGTGAGTAAAAGATGACCATCTATCCCCAACTCATCATCGACGCCCTGTCGAAAGTAACCTATCCTGGCACTAAGAAGAACTTGGTGGAAAGTGGTATGGTGGCAGACACACCCAGTGTGGCTGCTCCCTCTTCTGAGGGCGAGAATTGGAAAGTGCGTGTGGTGCTTGAGTTCCCGCGCGACACCGATCCTTTCCTCAAATCCACCATCAAGGCCGCTGAGGCCGCCATTCACTACCATGTGTCGAAAGACGTGGAGGTGACCATCGAGACTGAGTTCAAGTCAAAGCCACGCCCTGAGGTTGGCAAGATGCTCCCAAAGGTAAAGAACGTTATTGCCGTCAGTTCAGGTAAGGGAGGCGTAGGAAAGTCGACCGTTTCGGCCAACCTCGCCATTGCCCTGGCACGCCTTGGCTATAAGGTAGGTTTGCTCGATACCGACATCTTCGGCCCCAGCATGCCCAAAATGTTCGATGTGGAGGATGCCCGTCCCTATGCTGCTCATGTTGACGGCCGCGACCTCATCGAGCCTATCGAGAAATATGGTGTCAAGCTGCTCAGCATTGGTTTCTTCGTCAGTCCAGAGACAGCCACCCTTTGGCGCGGTGGCATGGCATCCAATGCGCTTAAGCAGCTCATCGCCGATGCCAATTGGGGAGAGCTTGATTATTTCATCCTCGACACTCCACCAGGCACTAGCGACATTCATCTTACCCTGTTACAGACGCTTGCCATCACCGGTGCCGTCATCGTGAGTACACCGCAGAGCGTGGCTCTCGCCGACGCCCGCAAAGGCATCGACATGTATCGCAACGAGAAGGTGAATGTGCCCATACTCGGTCTGGTTGAGAATATGTCGTGGTTCACACCTGCAGAACTGCCCGAGAACAAGTATTATATTTTCGGAAAAGACGGTGCCAAGCATCTGGCCGAGGAGATGAATGTGCCTTTGCTGGCACAGATTCCCATCGTGCAGAGTATCTGCGAGAGTGGTGACAGCGGAAAGCCAGCAGCTCTTAATTCGGAAACGATGACAGGACTGGCTTTCATCAATTTGGCACAAGCTGTCGTCACAGTCACCAACCGTCGCAACCGTGAGCAGGCTCCCACGCAGATTGTCGGGGTGAAATAAATAACAGGCGAGAAAGCAAAATAAGTAAATCTGAGAATATGTAATGAGTGGACGATTCTTATCAATCGCTCCACTCATTTTTTTTTCTACCTATCAGTTTACCGTTATTGATAAGTAATGGGATTTCTAATTAGTCTATCAATTAAAGTCTAATTAGTCTATCAATTAAAGTCTAATTAGTCTATCAATTAAAGTCTAATTAGTCTATCAATTAGAGTCTAATTAGTCTATCAATTAAAGTCTAATTAGTCTATCAATTAGAGTCTAATTAGTCTATCAATTAGAGTCTAATTAGCCTATTAATTAGAGTCTAATCTATCATCAATTGCATCTTAATAAGTCACAGATTGTCCTTCAACAGGTCATTTGTTGAGTTCCAGTTTCTCCTGCATGCGCTTGATGGTCTCAACAGCATGGTTGCGAGCCTGAATAATCTGGTAACGGTAAACGAGGCAGGTGGCGAAGAAATAGACGGTGGTCTGTATCCAGAGTGCCTTGTACTCCAGCTCGATGTCGGCAAGGGTGGCTCCCATGGAGTTGAGACGCACAAAACCACGCACACCGAAGGTGGATGGGAAAAGACAAGCCACTGATCGCCAAGCACCTGGCATGCTGCTTTGCGGCCAGCTGACGCCTGAGAGGAAAAGCAGGGGTACTGACATGAAGACAATGAGCAGCATAACATTCTCGCGATAACGTACCAAACATGAGATCATCATACCGAAGAAAATACAAGCCAACAGATAGGGTACCATCAGACCGAGCAGCGAATGCCACTCGAGCAGTGATACGAAGCCGAAAAGCTTGGGCACTATCATCGTAAGCCATGCGCTGATGACGGCGTAAACCATGAAGTAGCAAAGCGACTTGCCGAGCACAATTCGGAAGATACCGTTGTAGTGGCGGCTCACAGGTACGAGGTCGCGGTAGCGGTTGTTCTCGCGGGCAGTACCTGCCGAGAGACCGATGCCCAGAAGGAGGGTTTGCTGGATGATGAGCATGAGCACACCGGGAATGATGAAGTTGCCATAGCCGCCGGTGGGGTTAAAGATGGCCACTTCTTCTACAGCCAGAGGCTGAGTGGATATGTCGTCTTCGCGGCTGGTATAGTTGCCCGACAAGTGTATTTGTATGTCTTTGTTCATCCCACCACTGACAGCTGTGGCCGTTTGAAAAATGGCTTTATAGGCCAGCATGTAGCTCATGTCACAGTAGACACTGATATGGCTCTGTTCCATGCGGTTGAGATTCTGGGCAAAATCGGCGGGGATATAGACCACACCGCGAATGATTTGCTTGCCAACAAGTTCACGTGCCTCCTCGAGGCTGTTGCAATGGTAAGCTACCTTTACGTCGGGCGAGGCATCGTACTGGCGGATGAACTGGCGGCTGAGCTGGGTGTGCGACAGGTCGACAACAGCAACAGGCACATCACGCACCACCTCGTTGTTGTAGGCCCACGAGTAGAGCAACGGATAGAGCAGGGGCACCAAGATGAAGAAAATGAGCACGCCCTCGTCCTGGACGGTGGCTTTCATCTCTTTCATCCAGATGTAGCACATGTCGTGCAATCCTTCGTTCATGCGCCCTAACAGGCTGTCTTTATTCTCGTTACTCATAATTCTTTGATCTTAACTCCTAACTACTTAAGGAATATACACGTACTCAAGCATAGCCTTTTTGATGTTCTTCACCGTGAAGATGGGCAGGCAGATGAAGATGAGCAATGCCATGATGTTAAACCATGCGTCGGTGAAGGGATAACCATTGAAGACACATATCTGGTAGATCATGTAATAGTGGCGGAGGGGAAACAACTGGGCGATGGCCTCGATGGGGGAGTCCATGGCGAACAAGGGGAAGGCTGTGCCCGAAGTGGTGAAGCTCAGCACGGCCCACAGTGAGCAGATACTCATCGACATGCGCAACGAAGGCATCAGTCCGAAGATGAAGACACCAAAGGCCTGCGCACTGAAAACGGTCAGCAGTCCGAGCAGTACGATAGACCATGTGCCTCCCTGATGGGGGAAGCCCAGGATGTCGAACGTGTAGAAGAGGAATGCGAACATGATGATGAGGAAGATGAGCGTCTGGGGCAGCAACTTGCCAATAAGGGCGACATGAATATTGTTGTCGGCCATGGCTAACCATTCCTTGGAGTCTTTGAACTTCAACTCAGTACCGATAGAGTAGGCGGTGATGAGGAAAATGAAGAGCATCAAACAGCCAGGGATGAGCATGTTGCTGAGATAGACGTTATAGTCGACCCACGGATTGTTGATGGGGTGGAGGTCGATGCTGATGGGTTGAAGGAATGTTTTAATCTGCTTTTCGGTGAAACCCTTGGCCGTCATGGTGGCCGAACCTACTGCTGCAGAGCCAAGGGTCGTGATAGTCTTCAGGTCGCGATAGAGCAATGAGCCTGATGTGACGGAGGTCATGCTATAGTAGAACGAAACCTTGGGCTGGCGAGCAGACAGCAAATCGCTAGTAGTGCCCTTGGGCAGGTAAAGGAAAGCGTAAATCTTGTTGCGCTGAATAGCCTGGCGCGCTTCGCTGACGCTGGGGTAGTGAGCCACCACCTTGGACGACTCAAAGGCGTCGAGTTTGCGGATGAGCGAACGAGTGGTGGACGTGTTGTCGAGGTCGACAACACCCACGGGCATCTCCAGTGGCTGCCCGTCGTTCATCAACGAGGTGAAGAAGAATGTAACCAATAGGGGGAATACCACCATGGCAAAGAAATAGATGTGGTTCCGGCGAAGGATCCCTATCTCTCTGGCTGCAATACGTAATATTCGCTGTATGGTATTCATGTTTCTTTTTTTTCTTTTCCTAAAACTTTAAACTTTAAACTTTGAACTAGCAGCTCAGCTGCGCTTTGAATTATTGGAGCAGCGAGCACAGAACGAAGTTTACTTCAGATATGTCGAGTCGCGACAAAAATCATGGCCAGAATGGACATAACTTTAAACCTTGAACCAGCAGCTCTGCTGCGCTTTGAACCTTGAACGCGCTTTAGCGCATTGAACCAGCAGCTCTGCTGCGCTTTGAACCTTGAACTAGCAGCTTTGCTGCGCTTTGAACCAGCAGCTCCGCTGCGTTTTGCCCGCTTTACTTAATGATGAGCGACATACCCGGGCGCAGTCCGTCGAACTTGTCGATGGGACGTGCTTTCACCTCGAAGGTCTTCAGGTCGTACTGGCCATTGGCCTTGGTGGCTTTCCATGTGGCGTACGAGCCTTGGTCTTTCAGATAGTACACTTTCATCTTCAGACTCTTGTTGAAGGCTGGCGAGAAGGCTGTCAGTTCTGTGCCGACCTTCATGCCGTTGAGCTGGTCCTCACGTACATTGAAGGTGCCCCACAAGTCGTCCATCACCGAGATGCTCATGATGGGTGAGCCCGTGCCCACCAGTTCGCCGACCTTTGGATAGACAGAGCTTACCTCGCCTTCCATCTGAGCGGTCTGCACGGTCTCGTTGATATACGAGGCAACCTCCTGAATGGCTCCCTTGGCGCGGTTCACCTGAGCCTGAGCGGCGGCTTTCTCTTCCTGACGGGCACCGTTCTGAGCCATGTCGTACTGGCTCTTGGCGGCTTTTGCCTGGGCTTCCATTGCCTTGTAGTTGGCGTAAGCCTCGTCGCGCTTCTGCTGACTCAGCACACCCTCGTCGAACAGGCGTTGCACGCGGTTGTAGCTCTTCTCGGCAATCTCCAGTCCGGCCTTGGCTTGCTGCCAAACCTGATAGGCACCGGTAATCTGCTCCTGACGAGCTCCCTTCTGAGCCATCTGACTCAGGGCGGCAGCGGCATTCTCGGCACTCTGAGCCTGCGTCATCTTGGCTCTCACCTCCGGCGCATCGAGAATGGCCAGGGTATCGCCTACATGCACGTAGTCGCCCTCTTTGACACGAATCTCAAGAATACGTCCGGGCACCTTGCTCGAAACTCTGTATTCTGTACACTCCACCTCGCCTTGGATAATCTCGGGCTGACGTCCCAAGGTGAAGAAACCGATGGCTGCTACCACGGCTACTACTGAGATGAAACCAATGATAGCGAGCAGAATGTTGTTATGTTGTGTTTTTGCTGACATAGTTTTTGAACTTTATACTGTGAACTATGATTTCTGAACTCTAAACCTTGTACTATTTTCTTTTTCCTTTGAAACCTTTACGTTAGTTGAGGATTCCCAGTGCCTTGTTCAGGCTGATTTGCGAGAGGCGTACATCTATTGCAGCGTCAATCTTCTGGGTGTGAGCCTGTAACCAGGCGGTCTGTGCCTCCATGACTTCGGTCGACTGCATGACACCCTCTTTGAATCCCAGGTTGGCACAACGCAGGTTCTCTTCAGCGCGCTCAGCATTCTTCATGGCCATGGCGAGGCGTTTGTTGGCCTCTTTTACCTTAAAGGAGCTTTGGTTTACCTGCAACTCAATTTTCTCGCGGGCGTCGTCAAGCTCAAGGTTCGCCATGGTTGTGGCTGCTTTGCTGGCACGCACCTTGTAGGCTCCTTCAAACCAGTTCCATACGGGCACCCTTACAAGTACTCCAACGTTGAAAACACCAGAGAACTCTTTCTCGAACCCATTGAACGGGTTGGGGTTCATCACCATATATCCGCCGGTGAGTGCCACTTGGGGCAAGAAGGCTGCTCGCACCAGTTTGGTGGTCTGTTCGGAGATTTCCACAGCGTTCTCGAGCATTTTCAGTTCTGGTCGGTTGCTCATGGCTGTCTCCATGTTGAATTGGGCTGATGCGGCCGATGCCGAAAGGTTGTCGGTGTTCTCGTCAGCGAGTGTGATCTCATCGCTCACGGGAAGTCCGCACAGCTGACAGAGCAGCATCTTGGCCAGCGAGAGGCCGTTCTCCACTTGAGTGACTGCCATCTCGGCCTCGTTTACTTTCACGTCGACCTTCAGTCCGTCAGCACGGGTGGCTACACCTTCTTGTATCATCTTATGCACATCGCTGTCCAGCTTCTTCACCAGCTCGAGGAAACTCTTGGCCAACCGTTCCTTTTGGCGCAAAGAGACCACCGTCCAGTAGGTCTGGTCGATGGTGTAGAGCGTGTTCTGGTTGGCAGCGTTGAAGCTGTTGGCCGACAGCTGTTCGTTGATTTCTGCCATACGGTTGGCTGCTGTAATAGCACCGCCCATATAAATAGGTTGGCGAAGCATAACGGCGGCAGCGAAGATGTTACGTGTGTCGGTGCGGAAAGCATCGGTAATACCCTGTCCGAAACCATTGATGGTCTGCGCCAGAGGTGCTATCTGCGAGCCCATGAACTTGCCAAGTGCCTGGGCCTGCTGCGGGGTAATCATTCCCTGTTGTGCCAGTGTGCCCAGCATATGGGTGGCTTTCTCTCCGAGAGCACTAGAAGCTGTTGTGCCGAGGTTGCCCAGCATGTCTTTCTGCGAGTCTTTCAGCAACGACACTTCCTGGCTGGTCCATTCGTAACCGCCCAGCAGGTCCACCTTCGGCAGGTACTTGGTCTTGGCTGCCTTGCGGGTGTTGAGTGCCACCTCTTGTTTCAGTTTGGCTACACTCAGCTGCTTGTTGTTGCGCAAGGCCATGGCACGGCAGCTGTCGAGGCTCAGTGTTCGTTGAGCCGCAGCTGGCGTAATGATGCCTGCCAACAAATAAATAACTAATAGTTTCCTCATAGAACAATAGTGGTTGATCACTTAAATGTGAAATTGCGTGAGCCAATCATATGGCCATCTGCAAAGATGCTTACTTTGTAAGAGCCGCCCTGCAGGAACTCTCCGACGTTCCAGAAGGTGCTGACGCTTGTTTCCTCGCCCCCATACTCAACAGCTTTCTTCATCGAGTATTCCAGGTTGCGGTTCTCGTAGGGGAAAGTGCCGCCATTCGAAAGTACGCTGCCCGTTGGTGTCATGATGCGCACATAGAGAGTACGTATGCCGTTGGTGGCCGTAACATTCTTGGCAATCGAGAAATTCACCTGAATCGTTTTGCACTCTTTCATCTTATCGGTGCTCTTGCCGTTCTTCTTCTTGGCAATCATCTGAATGCCAGTAGCGTCGAGCTGTGCGGCAATAGCCACTTTCTGTGAGAGCGACGATTTCTCGGTGTTCAGGTTCTCTATCTGGCGGGTGGCCTCCTCATATTGGCCGCGTACGCGGGTGTTCTCGGTCTTCAGATTCTCGTTCAGTCGGTTCAGCGAGTCAATCTCGAGCACATAACTGCGGATGACGGCACGGCAGGTGGCCAGTTCTTTCTTCAGGCGTGTAATCTCGCGGGCATCATTGGTCTTAACCCGTTGCAGTTCTTTCAACAGCTCCTGGGTGCGCAACTGCTCTTGGGTGAGCTGTGCGACAATAGAGTCGTTGTTGATTTGCGTCTTCATCTCGCTATATTGGCGGGCAAACTCCTGATACTCGTTTTCCATCTCTTTCTTATCCAGCTCTGCCAGTTCCTGCATTTCCTGGTTGGCTTTCTTTTGCTTGTCGAGATTCAAGTACAAATAAGCAATGCCACCCAACAGGAGTGCTAACAGAAGAATAACCGGAATGAGAACTTTCTTATTCATATTTTTTTAATTGTAAATCCTTCTTATCTTTTTTCAATCTGCAAAATTATAGAAATTCTTCAAAACGGCAAAATATTTTTCTTTTATCAGTGTTTTAATTAGTTTAAAATTAAGATAATTATGGAAAAATAGAACAAATTTACATTTACATTTGTAAGAATTCATTTTTTTTCCTATATTTGTAACCGTAATCTAATTGTTCAGGCGGCCTATGAAAAAGAATAGTTTTCTCTATCGGGCCTACGATTTATATGTCGATGGCTTTCGTAACATGACGCTGGGAAAGACGCTGTGGGCTGTGATACTCATCAAGTTGTTCATTATCTTCGTCGTGTTGAAAATTTTTTTCTTCCCTAATTTCCTCAAGCAGAATGCTTCGAAAGGCGGCGAGGCCGATTTCGTGGCCACCGAGTTTGTGGAGAGGGCTGGAGCCGGTAATGAGTGAGAGAGCATTATAATGAAGGTAAGTTCCAAGTAAATAATAGTATAGCTTATGACAGATTTATTTCTAACCGTCGACAGCGGGACCATCGATTGGTCGAGAGCGCAATTTGCGCTGACCGCTATCTACCACTGGCTGTTTGTTCCGCTCACGCTGGGACTGGCAGTCATTATGGGTATTTGTGAGACCATCTATTACCGCAACCGTAAGCGTTTCTGGAAAGATGCGTCACGGTTCTGGCAAAAGCTCTTCGGCATCAACTTCGCCATGGGTGTGGCTACTGGCATCATTCTCGAGTTTGAGTTCGGTACCAACTGGAGCAACTACTCATGGTTTGTGGGCGACATTTTCGGTGCTCCTCTGGCCATCGAGGGTATTGTGGCTTTCTTCATGGAGTCTACCTTCGTGGCCGTCATGTATTTTGGATGGAAGAAGGTATCGCCGGGCTTCCATTTGGCATCTACCTGGCTGACAGGCCTCGGCGCTACCATCTCGGCATGGTGGATTCTGGTGGCCAATGCATGGATGCAGTATCCGGTGGGCTGTGAGTTCAATCCCGACACGGTGCGCAATGAGATGGTGTCGTTCTTCGACGTGGCACTCTCGCCATTTGCCGTCGACAAGTTCTGCCATACGGTCATTTCGGCATGGATCATTGGCGCCATATTTGTCGTGGCCGTGTGCTGCTGGTATCTGCTGAAGAACCGCGAGCGCGAGTTGGCCCTCCAGAGCATGAAAATAGCTGCCATCGTAGGTCTGGTGGCCTCGCTGGGGGCTGCCGCCACAGGTCACAAGTCGGCTCAGACAGTAGCACAGGTACAACCTATGAAGCTGGCTGCCATGGAGGCACTCTACAATGGCGGTAATGACATAGGACTGACGGCTGTGGCATGGATCAATCCGTTTGCACAACCCGACTATGCCAACGATGCAGAGCCGCCGTTGAAGCTGGCCATGCCTTATGCACTCTCGTTCATGGCTACCAACGACTTCCACGGATTCGTGCCCGGTGTGAACGACCTGCTGAACGGCTACACCAAGCCCGACGGAACTGTCGAGCCGTCGGCCGACGAGAAGATGGAGCGCGGAAAGAAAGCTATCGAGGCACTGGCTGCCTACCGTAAGGCCAAGGCCGAAAACAATGAGCAGGAAGCTGCCATCCAATCGAAGATTATCGACGACAACTTCAAGTACTTTGGCTATGGCTATATCAAAGACAAGGCTGAGCTGGTGCCGTTTATCCCCATCAACTTCTGGGCTTTCCGCCTGATGGTGGGATTGGGCTGTCTGTTCATTCTCTTCTTTGCCGTGGTGCTCTTCCTGCTTTACAAGAAAGACATTACGAAGTTCCGCTGGTTGCACATCGTCGCCATTGTTCTGGTACCGCTGGCCTACATAGCCAGTGAGAGCGGATGGCTGGTGGCAGAGTTCGGACGTCAGCCGTGGACCATTCAAGACATGCTGCCCGTGAGTGCTTCTGTCTCTGAGGTAGGTGCTGGCAGCGTGGCTCTCACGTTCTTCATCTTCCTCGGCCTCTTTACGACCATGCTGGCCGTTGAGTTGAGCATCATGTTCAAGGAAATCAAGAAAGGTCCCGAACATCCCGTCAGCAATACCGACAACCTTGAACTTTGAACTTTGAACCTTGAACTTTGAACTTTACACTTTAAACTTTACACTCATCATATGATTACATATTCTTTTTTACAGCATTATTGGTGGTTCCTGGTGTCGTTGCTGGGAGCACTCCTGGTCTTTCTGATGTTTGTTCAGGGAGCAAACTCCATGTTGTTTAGCTTGAGCCGTACGCCAGAAGAGCGCCGCATGCTGGTCAACTCCACCGGCCGCAAGTGGGAGTTGACATTCACCACGCTGGTGACCTTCGGCGGAGCCTTCTTCGCTTCTTTCCCGCTGTTCTATAGCACCAGTTTCGGAGGTGCCTATTGGCTCTGGATGATCATTCTCTTCTCGTTTGTGCTCCAGGCCGTGAGTTATGAATTCCAGAATAAGCTGGGCAACCTGCTGGGGCCGAAAGCTTTCCAGTGGTTCCTAATCGTCAATGGTATCGTCGGCCCGCTGCTTCTTGGCGGGGCTGTGGCCACCTTCTTCGAAGGCTCTAATTTCGTTATCGAGAAGGCCAACCTGACCGAGTTGGGCGCGCCCATCATCAGCCGATGGGCCAATGCCAGTCACGGACTCGATGCGCTGCTCAATCCCTGGGTGCTGGTGTTTGGTCTGGCCGTCTTCTTCCTGGCCCGGATCCTCGGTATCCTATATATTATGAATAATGTGAACGACGAGAATATCCGCTCGCGGGGTAGTGTGCGCCTCATCGGTGCCACGGTGCCCTTCCTCATTCTTTTCCTCGCCTTCCTGATTCATACGCTTTTGAAAGACGGCTACGCATGGGATCCCGCCACTGGCGCCATCTTCATGGAACCGTATAAATACATGCACAACCTGCTCGATATGTGGTATCTCACCATTGTGCTGCTCATCGGCGTGGTGCTGTTGCTCTATGCCATCATCCGTACTGTGGTGAGCAAGACCTACATTGGCGGCATCTGGCCGGCAGGCATCGGTGTGGTGCTGGTAGTGCTTGTGTTGCTGCTCTTCGCAGGTTGGAACCACACGGCTTATTATCCCTCTACAGCCGACTTGCAAAGCAGTCTGACGATAGCCAATTCGTGCAGCAGTGAGTTCACGCTCAGCACCATGGCTGTGGTCAGCTTGCTCATTCCCTTTGTGCTGGCTTACATCGCCTATTGCTGGTATTCGCTCGACAAGAAGAAAATTGACAAAGACGAGATTACCCGCGGCGATGTTTATTAATAGTGTAGGCCAGTTGGAGTAATCTCTGCCTTCGTAAATATTGAAACAATAATGAGAAAACTATTATTCATGATGTTTCTCCTCTCTTGTGCCTTCACCGTGAGGGCACAAGAGGCTGAGAAACGCATGCAGGTGTTGCTCGAGACCGATAGTGGCAATATCCGCATAGAACTCTATAACGAGACACCACTTCATCGTGACAATTTCTTGAACAAGGTACGTCAGGGAGATTACGATGGGGTGCTTTTCCACCGGGTCATCAGCAACTTCATGATTCAGACGGGCGACACATGCAGCCGGCATGCCGAGCCGGGACAGTTGTTGGGCGATACGCCTGAGCAGCATAAGGTTCCCGCTGAAATCCGTTTTCCAGAAATCTTCCATCAGCGGGGTAGTGTGGCTGCTGCCCGTGAGCCCGATGATGTGAATCCGAATTTCGAGTCGTCAGAATTCCAGTTCTACATTGTCTGGGGCAGGCGCATGAACGACATGATGCTCGACAAGGTGCAAGATCGGCTCGACGACAATACAAACGGGCGCATCAAACTAACTCCTGAGTTGCGCGAGGCCTATTTCAAATATGGCGGCACGCCTCATCTCGACGGCCAGTACACGGTCTTTGGCCGCGTGGTAGAGGGAATGGACGTCGTCGATAAGATTCAGTGGGTGGATACCGACGAGAATAACCGCCCCAAAGGCGATATCCGTCTCATACGTGCCACGGTGTTGCCTTGAGCAAAAAGCATGGCATCAGAAGAATGAATGAGGAGAGAGCAAGTGGCGTTTCTGCCATGCTCTCTCCTCATTTCCTATGTAGAAATCATTGCTAATGGTTGGCTACACATTTCCTCCATTGCCGAGGACTCTTCCTAACAGCCAGAGGGCAACTATAGAAATCTAGAAGGCTCTTCTAGACTGCCAGAGGGCTGCTTTAGAAATCCAGAAGGCTCCTCCAGACTGCTAGAGGGCTGCTTTAGAAATCCAGAGGATTCCTCAAGATGCCTTTGTTTGCTATTCACCAAGCACTTTGCGTAGCTCAGTGCCGATGGCGTCGCCCCACTTGTGGGAGAAAATCACTTTACCGTTCTTGTCCAACAGCCATACCGAAGGGATGGCGCGCACACCGAAGTTTTTGGCAACACCTTGTTCGTCCCACAACGATGTCCAAGGCAGGTTTTCTTCTTTGTTTGCCTTCAGCCAGTCTTCTTTCTTCTTGTCGATAGAGACATTGAGCATGGCCAGTTTGTGTTTCTTGTATTTCTTGGCATAGTCCTTCATGAACGGCAGTCCGCGGCGGCAAGGTTTGCACCAAGAGGCCCAGAAATCAATCATCAGGTAATCCTTGCCCTTGAGCAACTTTCTCATCGAGTGCTTCTTCCCTTTGGCATCAGGCAAAGTGAAGTCAGGCATTTCCTTGCCTACCCAACAGTTCTCAACAGTCTCCTTCATGGCTTTGCCGTAGACAGTCTCCTTTACCTCGTCTGACAATTCATCGTACATATCCTGCGTCGGGTTCATCATACCTGCATGCATGGCGTAGCATGCCACACCGAAGATGTTATCCTTGTTGTCGCGCATCAGTTGTCTCACTGCTTTGACATGCTCCTCCTCCCAGGCTGAGAGCTCCTCGGTATAGGCAATATAGTCGGGAGAGGATTTCAGTTCAAACTCCTTCTCCTCATGCGCATTCAACTCATCCATGACAGCCTTATGGTTGTTCCATGCCTTCACTCTTCCGGTATTATAGGCAGCCCACATTCCAGTGGTGGTGGAATCAGCCTTCGCCTGTAACTTGTTGCCCTTTACGATCTTGGGTCCGTCGAAAACAATCACATCCCCCGGACTGGCCACAAACTTTGCCGTGAATCGCGGGCACTGAATGTGATATAGCATCGTCTCTGTGGCATCAATCACCATCTTATAGCCACCATTCTCAATCGGAGCCGTTGCAATCTCTGGAAGCATGTTGGGAGATGGTATCCCAGTATAGAAGAGAGACATATTCCTGCCATCCATATTCTTGGCGGTTCCCTTGATGACCACCTTACCGGTCTGGCTCTCCAGTGCATTCTCAAACTCTGCTTTCATCTTGTCGTTGCCGGGATAACCAGTATGACTAAAGGTGCATTTCCCTTGCTTGTTATAGACCCGATAGTAGGGAATCCCACTGAAACCATAGCGCTGTCCGATGGCTTTCCACTCAGCATCGTTCAGCTGATACTGGTTGCCACCAATGTCTGGAATCATCAGTTCCCATTTGACGGGGTCGCTGCTCGGAGCAGAGAGGTAAACGCGAACGATATCGTTCTCTTCCATCCATCCTTCCAATGGCTGAATGGTTTTCATGGCTGCACGACATGGACCGCACCAGGTGGCCCAGAAGTCCACGAATACCACCTTACCCGGATACTGTGCGATGATGGCATCAAGTACATTCTCGGGTTTGTCGTATTTGGGTGTCTCGCGCTTCAGACTGGCTGCTTGGGCTTTCAATGCAGGATCGTTCAGCTTCGCTTTCTCAGCCAGTTCTTCATCCACCTTCTTCTTCAGTGCACGGCCATGATAGGAATTCTGCACTTTCTTAGGGAACAACTTGTAGAATTCCTCATAACCCAGCGAGTAGCCCGACCAGGCATACACCAGCAACGGACCGAAGTACGTGTTCTTGTTCTGCTTGATGAGTTGTTTCATGTAGTCTTTCTGAGAGATGTCCTGCGGACGGTCTTTCTTTTGGGGAAGCTCACGTATCTTGGCAAAAGCCTCATCTGTCTTGGCACCTTTTACGTCAGCCTGAAACAGCATGTGCGGTTTGTCGGCATTGATGGTAATGTTATCACCAGGAACTACAACAATAGGTTTGTTGCTGTGAGGCCTTTCCACCCAGACAACTATCTGGCGCGGTTCCTTGATGGTAAGTTTGAACGAGAACTTACCGTCTTTGACGGGACATTTGGCGATGGCATCGTCCACCGTTGTACGGCTGTAAGTGGCATAGTCGCTCACAAATATCTCAGTACCATCGGGTAGCGACGGAATGGTGCCGGTAATCGTCACGGGCTTCTGCGCATAGGTGGCCATGGCCAGCAGCCATGTGCAGATGAACAATAAACAGGTCTTTTTCATAATATATCTTGTTGGTTAAAGGTTGGTTCCTATTAATAATACGGATACAAGAGACAAATGGATACTTTCTTGTATAAAAGGCACAGAGTTTATCTCTTTTCGCGATAATACTCTGTGCCAATCATCAATGATTAACCAATGTCAGTGTTTATCAGCTGGCTTTAAATGCCATGCTACCGATTCTGCCAAATCCACCGAAAGTGTTTACAGGTGTCGCATCGATAACACCCGATGCCATGTCGGTCTTCAGGATATACACTTTTCCTTCCGACCCGTTCCATGTGGCAACGAGCAGCAACTTGTTGGCTGCACTCTCGCTTAGTCCAATCCCTGCATCCGTGAACAACTTAAAATATGTAATCTCCTCGCCTGCAGGACATGTCCACGATGGAGCAGAAGGTATGGCGGGGGGTGATGAATCCAAATCGAACGGGCACACATAAAGACTTGTAGCAGAAGTATAGTAGAACAGGGGTGAAACCTGACTGAAATCATAATACTTCGATGCTGCAAATTCTGGAGCACTTGTCATGTTGAAGTCTGCCATCAGCTGGCAACCACTGGGATTACCTTGGGTAATCATGGCATAAAGATGCCAATCAGATGCACTCTTCTCTTTCATGACAGCATAGGCATAATTTCGTAAAGGAGAGTATCCTCTAGCCATAAAGTGCATATCCATATTCAGGTTCTGAAGCTTGGCATCGCTAACAGTTTGCAGAACACTTGACCAGGATGCTCCGACTAAGAAGCGGCCATGCTCCATATCATAGACATAAGGTACAACATTGTATGAAAACATCACCCATGGTGCAGAATAATAGCTCTCTCCAGGCGTGGCAACCCCACCAGGGAATAATATAGTAGGATTGTCATTATAAAAACCGCTTCCATTCAGATAAAACACCTCGCCATCATTTACAAACAGGACTCGGTTATTGCCTTCTCTTACATATCCTTGTGGCTTGCAGGTCGCAGGTGCATCCCAGAACATGGTATTGAACTCTGCCAACTTACCCATATCATCGGGTGATACCCACGCAGCCTCGGTATCGGTGTACATTTCAATATGGCCTAATCCTGAAGTATGATCTATCACGATTGGTGTTCCTGTCAGCTTCACATTACCATCTACTCTTGAATAGATGTTGCGCACAATTTTTTCTTCAGCAAGAGAACCAATCAGTGTCTTGGTCTTGACGATATCCACATCACAATCACTGCCTTTCTTGTAGAACACTAGCAGTCCACTACCCACAGCACTTTCAACGGTCAGATTATACTGCATTGAACTGCGCCGTCCTGTTTCTTTGACTACAGCTAGAAACTCTAAAAGATAATTACCTGGTTTTACCGTTACGGGTTGGCTGAAATTCTCTGTGGTAGCAATGGTGTCGGAAGGATTCGCTCCGTAAGTCCCGTTTTCGTAAATCACCCAATAGTAATCCAGATCACTCTTGTTGCCGTCGTAAACCAAGCGCGAAGGAACGCTAAGTTGTTCGAACTGCGTAACGGTTATTGACATATTCACGCCCGTGGTGTCAACTACAAAGCGTGGCAAGTCCACATAGTCGTAATTCCCTTCATCCTCGAAGCAAGAGGAGAGGTTGAACAGTGCCAAAGCACTGAAAACGAATAATAATATCTTTTTCATATTCATTCTTCTTTTATATGTTGACATGCAGTTTCTTTCTTATGCTTGAAGCCCCTGACCAAACTGTAATGGTTCACCATTATCATTCATATAGGGCCATCCTTCTTCACGTCCAGCATTGGCGGGATCTGTATTGTATTTGTTTAACAGTTTTAACAACTGACCTTGGAAACCAATGATTCTATTATAGTCTCTGTTAAACTCTGTGAAATCGGTATATCCCGTAAAGTCGATGATGAATTTGTAACGTGCCTGTGAAAAGGGACCGATGTAGAACTCAATAGCATCCCATGAGGCAGGCCTAATCAAATAGTCGCACCAGAGTATGGAGTATTTTGCTCTTTCAGTTCTTCCAACACCTAGTTCGTCTGTAGTGGCCACCCTAAGTGTTAACTTTGCCGCTGTTTTTGTCAGGTCGATATTACTGGCCGTTCGTTTCACCTTTATGGGAACAGTCACCTCATACTTTCCTGCAGGAAGTACAGTAGGACCAATCTCATAATCACCAGCAGTAACATTCGTCTCTTCGTTTACTACTTCCAGCTTAAACGAACGGTCATGGTCTGCAGCCTCACCAGTCAAGTTTACAATGAGGTTCATGGTCTGTTCTTTTACATCTGAGCTATAAATTTTGAAAGAATACAGAACAGAGTCTTCTTTCGCCTCCTGAGCAGGATCGCCTGACAGCCAGATAGAGTCAGAACCTTTGTAAAGATACTCATCGTTCTCGCATGATAAAAAGAAGAGAGTAGCAAATGGTATTATGATTGTCAATACCCTTGTGAATACCTTTTTTAATATACTTTTTTTCATGTTTTTATATGGTTAATTCTTTACTCTTAATTCTTGGTATTGTCACTTCTGCTGCCGAATTCGATTTCCTCGGCTGGCATTGGTAGTACATAATAATCAGTATTAAATGAAACATTCTTCCGGAAATAATATCCGCCATAGTGAATGGCGTCGTTAATTCTCTTATACCGATAGAACAATTGTCCCTCGTTATAGAACTCACGGAAATACTCAAGAGTAATTTCATCCTGCATGGCTGTTTCATCAGTTATATTCACCGGTGCTGTTACACCACGATGCTCACGGATAATATTCAGTTGGGTTGCGGCATTGGCCAAATCACATTCAGCTAAAATCAGGTACATTTCCGGCAGACGAATAATAGGCATTCGCTTTACGTAGTTCTCGTTCATGCCTTCTTGCCATAACTTGCTGGATGTGTAGTTATATGAAGAATTAGTACCTTGGTTAGTGACGAAATAAACCCTTCGCCAATCAGTAGAGTGAGTAGCTGTCGGCCATACGTTGTTAAACCAAGAATTGCTCATATACAAACGAACCCAATATGCTGCAGAAGAACTGTAGACAGTAGGATTAACATAAGTATCCATATTGTCTATTTGTAAAGCAAACACATGTTCCCGCGTGAAAGTACGATCGCGTTCTGCATCAGAACTCGTTGCAATGTTTTCTACTCTTGTCCATGTGAACTTACCTGAGTTTATAACCTCCTGTGCACACTGGCGGGCGTTACTCTTGTCACCCTTGTAGAGATAGGCACGAGCCAACTCAGCTTTTACGGCGTAATAGTTCATGTGGAATTGGCGGTTCAACAGATATCCATTATCATCCGAAGTTGTGATTTCACGTCCGGTGATGATAGGATCGCTCTGCTTAAGCAAGTCTGCAGCTGTCTGCAGGTCGGCAATGATTTTGTCGAGAGTTTCAGTTACAGTCGACTGAGGAGTAATCTTAAACGAATAAGTCGTGACGTAAGGAATTGCTGAAGCATTAGCATCAACAACGGGAGCTTTTGCAAAGAGCCGTAGGATGTCGAAGTGTAGGAATGCACGTAAACCTATAGCCTCACCCTTGATCACATTATAGTTGTCACGCGCAAACATACTTTTGTCAGCTTTCTCTAATTGGTCAAGCAGCTCATTCGTCATGGCGATAGATGTGTAGGTGTTTTGCCAAATGTTGTTGATGATGGTTTCAACACCGGTATAGGTGTAATTATGATTCATAGCTTGTGAATAGTTGCTATTACTATATACACCATAATAGACATCACCAATCACATCTACGAAACCGTATGTCATCTCACGTCCATACATGTTTGCCGACGAGATATTGATATATATGCCGTTAAGCACATCTTTGTATCCCGTTTCCGAGGAGAACATGTCGTCACTCTCAATCTGTGTTTTCGGCTTTACGTCAAGCCAATCATCACAAGAGGTGAAAAGTGACAGCTGACAAGTGATAAGTACTGCGCATAGAAGCCAGCTTCCTTTTTTATATAATATCTTTTTCATATTCATATTCATTTATCATTTATCAATTCATCAGAATATCGCCTGTAGTGAGAATGAGAAGCTTTTTGCATATGGATAGCTCGTACCCCGCTCGGTCTTAATAGAAGAAATGCGGGCGATATCACTCATGTCAAAGGCAAGGCGCAGACGGCTAAAGCCCAATTGCTTAATAGCCTTGAAGCGGTCGAAATCGTAACTGATATTCAAAGTAGAGAAGGCCCAAACATTATTGTCTTCTACGAAACGCTCTGTAGCACGTGTGGTAGTCTGATCCTTGATGTTTTTGAAACGGCTCACATCGCCCGGATTTACCCAACGGTCTGAGAATACCCGACGGTCAACATTGTTGTAGAGGTTTGCATTTTCTACTTTATCAACCAATGTCTGGTTATAGAGTTGTCCGCCGAACTGATAATTCATGCCTAGTGCAAAGGTGAAGCCTTTCACGTAGGCACTGATACCACAGTTGCCATAGATATCTGATTCAGTATCGCCAACAATGGCCAAATCGTTAGAGTCCCAGATAAATGTTGTTCCTCCGTCTTTATTCACAAAGATATCGTTTCCTGTGGCAGGGTCGATACCTAATGACGGTACAGCCCAGATGGCTGTCATCGACTGACCTTCTTCATAGCGGGAAATCATTCGGTTGGTAACGGTGTTCGTCTGTTGCTCGTTATAGGTACGCAGAGAGTTGGATATCTCCTTGATTTTGTTCGTGTTGTGGGTTACATTAGCATAAAGGTTGACATAGTCGCGTTTGTTGGCGCTTTGATAAACCCTGTAGGAAGCATAGAGTTCCACACCCTTGTTCTGTACCTTACCGAGATTCTCCTTATATGACGTGAAACCAGTGGATGAAGGGATGGTCACATCTGTGAGCAGGTCATCGGTGGTGGCTATGTAGTAGTCAAAGCGCAAACTCAACCTGTTGTTAAAGGCCATAAAATCGAAACCAATGTTTTGGTCTTGCTTGCGCTGCCACTTCAAGTCTGGGTTGGCCATGCTCAGCAGATAAGTTCCAGGTTCACTGTTATAGAAGGTTGAGCCATGATAGTTCCATGTTGACATGCTTTGGTAGGAGTTAAAGTTTTGGCTACCAGTGAATCCCGTTGATGCACGTAGTTTCAGTTGGTTAATCCATGTAGCGTTCTCCATGAATTTCTCCTTGTGTACATTCCATCCTATACCCAATGACCAGAACTTTCCCCATCGGTTCTGAGAACCAAACTGTGAAGAGCCACTCAGGCGGAAAGAGGCATCGAAGAGGTAGCGGTTGTCATAGCTATAGTTCAGTGCACCGATGGCACCTGCATCACGCGTTTTACTTTCTGTGCTGGTTGGAGCGGCATCTTTATAGTAGGCACGGGCATAACCGATGTCTGACAGTTGGTCGTTGGGGAAGCCCTCGGCTCTAAAGGTGTTGGCCTCATATTCGTATTCCTCAACCGACCAACCAAGGTTGGCGAAAATCAGGTGCTTGTCAGCCCAGGTGTGGCTGTAGTTCGCACTGATATCGCCAGTGATGCGATAGCTGAAGCCATCAGTATAGGTGTAGGTACCACGACGTTTAAGCAATTCCTCAGTGGTGTATGTGACGTAATCGGTATGGCTAGCAGGATGGAATACATCAGCACGGTTGTCTTGACGCATGATACCGAAACGGCCGATAGCCTTGAAATCGTTGGTGAAACGGTACTCTGCATAGAAGTTGTTGTTGATTTGCGTGTAATTGTTTGAATCCTTTGTACGGATGCTGGCATTCCACATCGGGTTGGTGATGACATCATTTCTGCCAAATACACTATTGGCCAAACGTGAATACTCCTTGATGAGCTTACCATCGGCATCGTATGGCTGATAGTACGGGTTCATTGTAGTGTATTCGTTGAACGATCCCCACGGGGAGTTGTTGGCCTTATTATACATCACTTCCAGGTTGTCGCGCAACAAGAGTTTCTTGAAGTGATAGCTAAAGGTCAATCCTCCGCTCAAAGTATTTCGGTCTGAACCTTTCATAACACCTTCTACGTTGTTATAAGAGAAGTCTATACCATATTGGAACTCGTTGTTTCCTCCTTCAATATAGACAGTATGTTTATGGCCGATACTGTTATGGACAGGCTGTGCCTTCCAGTCGGTATCAATACCCCTCAGTACCTGTTCATGCAATGCGTTGTAAAACTCATTATATCTGTATTGCATGGCGGCATTTTGCCATTGTGTAGAGCCGTTGTCGCCAATATAGTCGAACAAGCCACCGTTCTTCTCCACCTGAAGCTTCTCTGCAGCATTAGTCAGGTTGTAACTGCTGAAATCAGGGAAGGAGAATGTAACCTGTCCTGTGTAGGTGACATTCAGTTTGCCGCTCTTAGGTTTAACTGTTTCAATAATTACCACACCGTTGGCTGCCTTAGAACCATAGATGGCTTTAGCTGCGGCATCTTTGAGGATGGTGACATTTTCGATACGGTTCATATCCATATCAATTACCTTGGTTAACGAGGTTTCAAATCCATCGACAATAAACAATGGCTGATTAGGGTTCGTCTGGTACTCACCTTTCAGATCAGGGAATCCTGATTGTCCACGCAGGTTGATGTCGGGCAGGGCATTTGGGTTGCTACCCACTGCAAGGTTTTCTGCAAAATGGAACGAAGGATCAAGATTCTTTAAACTGTTCAGAACATTGGTGTTACCTACCATGCGCAGCTCCTCTTTGTTATAGACAGTAGCAGAACCTGTAAAGCTCTCTGCTGTACGGGTATACATACCGTTGCCGATAACAGTCACCTCGTTGATGCTGTGCGAGTCGGGATCCATTTGGATGCGGTAGGTATTACTAGCCGTAAGGTTCACCACCTTGTTCTCGAAACCGATGTAGCTGACCTCTAATTGGCGTACGTCGCCGCTCACTGTCAGTTTGAAATGTCCGTTCAAGTCAGTAACCACGGCAAAGCTCTCGCGGCTATTGCCGCTCTTTACATTTGTGATAGTGGCACCGGGTAGCGGCTCTCCGTTCTCATCGACCACCATGCCGGTAATGTCGCGGTTGCCACGTCGTTGTGTAGGAGCTTGTGCTTTCACGTTGATGTGTTTCCCGTTGCAGCTCACCGTGAGAGGCTTGTCACCTATGATGGTAAGCATAGCCTCTTTGATGGTCTTGTTCTTTACACTACCAGTAGCGCGGTATTGTTGCACGTCGTTGTACGTGAACAACACTACACAACCAGTCAGTTTCTCCAGACGTTTGAAGATGTCTGGCAAACGCTCGTTTTTAAACTCAATCGTCACTTTGTCGGTCTCTGCATTTTGGGCATGCAGCGGTAGAGCTGAACATAACAGCATGAGAAGCAGACAAAGCGGAATGGCAAGTGTTTTCCTTTTGCTCATGTTTTTATTATTTAGGTTAATACAATAATGTTTTTTATAATAATACGAGCAAAAGTTTTAAAGTGATACTTTTTTGTTGCTTTTCTTTGATTCTTTTTAGATGTGTTTTAGAATTATCATAGTTTATGATGTGTCGATACATGCTGTCAACACATCATATTATTGTTTTAATAGAATACTTATTAGCAGATTGGGAACTACTTTACGTAAAGGGTATTACCTTGGCGACGGATAGTAACCTTATCCATCTGATTAAGCATTTCGATAATCTGGTTGAGGCTGTCGCTGCGGTCGGCAATAAAGTGGAACTTATAATCGAGCAGTTTCTGGTCTTCCAATTTGATGGTCACATTGTACCAACGTCCGATATCAGTAAGAATTCGGTCAATACTGGCATTGTCGAAATAGAAACTGCCGTTTTTCCAATAGATATATGGGTCAACGTCGACATCTTTTAAGATAATAGAACCGTTGCCGTCTATCTGTGCATCCTTACCGGGTCTCAGTAAAGTGCTTTTTTTGTGATTCCCGACCTCCACACTTCCGGAGACCAACGTCACATGGGTGACCTCATTCTCTACATTGCGGACATTAAACTCTGTGCCTAGCACTTTGGCATAAGTGTTGCCCATTTCCACGATGAAGGGGTGCTCAGCGTCTTTTGCCACTTTGAAATAGGCTTCACCATCGAGTCTGACTCGGCGTTCTTTACTTCCATCGAAAGTAGGAGGAAAGACCAGTCGAGTGTCGGCGTTAAGCCATACCTGCGAACCGTCGGGTAGTTGCATGAAATAGACTTTGCCTCTTGGAATGGTTACGATAACAGTTTCCTTGTCCTCTTTGCTCAATTGAGCGAGAATGGATTGCGTTGATGTTTCCTGATTCTCTATGGTGTAGGTTTTATGTCCTGATGTGATAGTTATCCCCTCTAATTCCTGGGTTGCTTCGATGATGGTTGTCACTCTGCCTGAATCTGCAGATGCAGTGACTACATCTTTTATCTCTGCCTTTTTCCAAGGTATCAGCATGATAACGGCAAGGATGGCAGCTGCAGCAGCTAAATAAATATAAATAGGTGTAACCCGAGGACTGCGTACTGGCAAGCCGTTTCTAATATCTTCTTTCTGTTCTTTGCCTTCAGATATCCTTTCTCTATTCTTGAACTTATTCCATTCTTCTTCAACATCGGGGAGCGTCATCTTTTGTGCATTTAAGATGCGGCTGACATCCTCGAGCATTTCACAATGGGAACGACATTCTGCATCTGTGGCCAGCGTGCGTAGTTGCTCGTCGGTCAGATTCTCTTTGTTTTCCATGATGCTTACAGCAGTTTGCATCTGAAGAGATTCTTGTATGTCGTGTTCTTGATCCATTTCTAATGAACTTATTATTTATATTACGATGAGTTTCGCTAAACAGATACTTTTTTACTCAAATTTTTTTATGCATTGTCGTAATTGGCTTAGAGCTTTATATACTTGCTTTCTGATTCCATGCTCAGTAATCCCGAATTCCATTGCAGCTTCTTTGTATTTCTTCTTCTTTACGTAGCAGGCTTCCAGAATCTGGCGGGTACGGTCGGGGAGGAAACTTAAGGCTTTCTCAACCATCTGTGTGCGTTCCTCGTACTCATGATAATAAGTATCCGCATCCAATCGGGTCACCATACGGTAGTATTCGGCATATTGAAGGTGTACCTTGTCATGGCGGAGTGAATCCAGACAACGGGAACGAAGAGAGGTGTAGAGCAAGCTTTGTATAGTGTTTCCTTCAATGTGTACGGCATTTTTGCAGACATATTCGAATGTGTCTGCAACCATGTCTTTGCTTTTCTCTTCATCTTGAAGAATCTGCATTGCATAGACATAGAGGGGTTGGTAGTATCTTTTAAAGACTCTCTCTATTTCTAGTTCAGTCATAGCTATAAAAGCTAGGCATCAAGGCTAAATACAATTCCGCTGACAAAGATACGCTTTTTAAACCATTTGGCAAAATGTTATGTCTTTTTTTTCTAACTTTATTGCTAATTCAGATGAGATGAGTTTCAAGGTCATAGCTCTTTCCCTTAGCGCTTTGTTCCATTAATAGCGCTATCTGAAAACCAGGCACCGCCAGTCGCCTGAGCTGTCTTTCCCGTGATACTCCAGACTGAGCGACGAGGCTTTATCCACCAGCAACGGAATGTCTTCCTCGTAAAACCCACTGATGATGAGGACGGCCTCGGGTGCCATGATATCTTTGAAGGCAGGCATGTCTTGCAGCAGAATGTTGCGGTTGATGTTGGCCAAAACGATGTCGAACACGCCACTGACATGAGAGAGCACATGAGCGTCACCCTGCAGTACCTCAATGAAGTCCACTCCGTTGAGGCTGGCATTGTGGCGAGTGTTCTCGACGCTCCACTCGTCAATATCGTAGGCTACGACTCGCTCTGCTCCTAATTTGGCGGCTACAATGCCCAAAATGCCCGTACCACAACCGCAGTCGAGGACTCGTTTCCCCTCAACATGCATGTCAAGCAATTGTCTGACAATCATCTGGGTAGTGTCGTGGGTTCCTGTGCCGAAGGCCATGCGGGCATCGATGGCGATGGATAGCGGTGAACTGGTTTCTGACGCCTGAAGGGTTTCTCCCTTCTCGTGGGGGGCGTCCGTTAGTTTTTCGTTCGCCATCTTTATCGTTCCATTTTCAGCTTGCTTGGCATCATAGATGATACAACGGTTGTCGATGACGATGGGCTCGAAACCAGCTTGTTCCCACGTCTCGTTCCAATCTTTGTCCTCAGCAGGGCTCACCGTGTAGCTGATGGTGACATCGGGCAATGGAAAGTCCTTGATGCATTCATCAAGCACATCGGCGGCGAAAAGACTTTCCTGCACGTATCCCTTCATCCCTTCATCGCTCTCCTCGAACGTTTCGAAACCAGCTTCTGCGGCAATGCTTGCCAACAGATCGCGGGCTATTTCGGAATTGGGAATGATTTTAAACGTTGTAACCAGATATTTCATAGCTAATAATGTTAAATTCTACTGCAAAATTACAAAAAATAGGGAAAAACCTACCATCGTTTAGGGTTTTTCCGTATTTTTGTATGCAATTATGCATTAATTTTGCACCGTGAACATTTAGAAACAACTTAAAGTGGAATAAAAAATGAAGAAGTTCATCATCTTATCAATTCTGGCAGTGTTCCTTCCCATCACCATGATGGCGCAGGACGATGTTTACTTTACCCCTAAGAAAGTGGAGAAGAAAGCAGACAAGGCTGCTCAGGCAAAGAGTGAGGTTCAGCCAGCTGTGGTCACCCACAGCGGGAGTTCTCGTGACGTCGACGAGTACAATCGTCGTGGTTTGCAGAGCTACTACCAGAAGATTGGCACCGACTCGCTGGGTAACGACATCATCGAGTTCCATGTGGGTGAGGGCTATCCTTCGACCAACGACACGATTTATGCCGGTCCTGTTCAGTATGACTTCGATGATGCTGACTCCGACTACGAATACACTCGTCGCATGAGCCGTTGGGATGGTTTCTACGATCCTTGGTTCTACAGCATGGGATATGGATGGCACAGCCCTTGGTGGTATCATCGCTATGGTTGGTACGATCCTTGGTTCTACGATTCTTTCTGGTATGATCCGTGGTACTATGGTGGCTATTATGGCTGGTACAGTCCTTGGTACTATGGTGGCTGGGGAGGCTATTATGGCTGGCACAGCCCTTGGTACTACGGTGGCTGGTATGGCGGCTGGGGCGGTTATTGGTGGCCTTACAACTATGCCGTAGCCTACAATGGTCCTACTGGCAGCCAGGGTCATGGCCGTATCAATTACAATGCGCCACGCGGCATACGTAACGGCAGTTCTGTAACTTTCGATCATGGTACGTTTGGCGGACGCAGCGTCGGTACATTTGGCGGCTCGCGCAGCACCAGTGCCTCTGCTTCTCGCTCGACTGGCTCGAAGAACAGAACTACTCGCAATGCCAATGGCAACTTCGGCGGTTCGCGCTCGCGTTCTTACGATAATGGCAGCAGCTCACGTTCCAACACGCGTTCTTACACTCCATCGAGCAGCAGTTCGTCCGGCTCATTCGGCGGCGGTTCGTTTGGTGGCAGCACCTATGGTGGCAGCCGTTCCAGCGGTGGATCGTTTGGCGGTGGTCACTCCAGCGGTGGCGGTAGTCGCGGTGGCTTTGGCGGCAGAAGAAACTAATGGACAGTTGATAATTGATATTTGACAATTGATAATTGAAAGTTTTGATATAACTATGAAAAGAAAATATATTTTGGCTGCTCTCGCACTGGCTGTCATGCCGGTGGCAGCACAGGAGACATATGAGAATGCAAAGGTGGCTGGTCCGCAGGACCTGAACGGAACCGCGCGTTACGTGGGTATGGGTGGAGCCATGGAGGCACTCGGTGCCGACCTCTCCACCATCTCTACCAACCCCGCCGGTGTGGGACTGTTCCGTAAGTCGACTGCCAGCGTCTCGTTTGGCTTGGTGTCTCAGCAGGATGCCAAAGATTTCTCCGAGGGAAACAAGACCAACATGAGCTTCGATCAGGTGGGCTTCGTCTATGCAGCCCGCTCGGGCAGGAACTCATTTGTCAACTTCGGCTTTAACTATCACAAAGGACGCAACTTTGACTTTATTCTCTCGGCCAGTGACAAGCTGACTGCCGCATCGCAGAATAAGCTGTCGTATATGAAGCAGCTGAATGGCCTGCTCTATCCTGTTGATGCAGATGGCGTACCCAATTTTGACCGTTCGTATGTCTCGTGCTCTCAGCTTGATGACCTGTATGCGCGTAATCTCAACTACGATACGCAGGAGAATACCTGGTATTATGATGAGGCCAGCAACTATATGCTCGACCGTGCCCATAAAGGTGCCATCAGCAATTACGACTTCAACGTGTCTGGTAATGTGAACGATCGTTTCTATTGGGGTGTCACCTTCGGCTTGAAGGATGTGAACTATAAGCACACCGGATTGTATCAGGAGACTCTGACCAGCGGCGGAGCCGTCACCGTGAACGATGAGCGCAAGATTGACGGCTCAGGCTTCGATATGACCTTCGGAGTTATCTTCCGTCCGGTTGAGTATTCACCGTTCCGCATTGGTCTGAGTGTTGCCACACCGACATGGTATGACATGACCGCTAGCAACTACACCTCGATGACGACTCCTTATGGAAGCGCAGGCTCTGGTGAGGACTACGACTTCAAGCTCTACTCTCCTTGGAAGTTCGGCATCAGCATGGGCCACACCGTGGGTAACTATCTTGCGCTGGGCGCCAGTTACGAGTTTGCTGACTATGCTCATCTCGATACCCGCTATAACACAGGAGGTTACTACGACTACTGGGGCGGCTACAGTGAGACCAGCGAGAGCGACGACATCATGAACGACCACACCAAACAGACGCTCAAGGGCGTGAGCACCTTGAAGCTGGGTGCAGAGTTCAAGCCTTATCCCGAGTTGGCAGTACGCCTGGGCTACAATTACGTCAGCCCGATGTACAAGCCCGACGGCTTTAAGGATGGCACGTTGGATACCGATGGCTCTTACTACAGCTCGGCCACCGACTACACCAACTGGGAAGGAACCAACCGCATCACTGCCGGTCTGGGCTATACTTTCGGCAAACTGAATCTCGATTTGGCTTACCAGTATAGTGCAACCAACGGTAATTTCTCTCCGTTCATGAACTATGTCGACAACCAAGACTGGAATAACGACAATGTGGCCAGCGAGGTGAGTGTGAGCAACAAGCGTCATCAGCTGCTCTTCACCATCGGATACCGCTTCTGATCGGTAAGTAGTGACAAGCCAGAAGTGACAAGTATGATTAGATTTCTCGGAAATAGGGACTAGTCATATTTGTCACTTCTTTTTTTCGCTTTTCACTTCTCACATAACAACGTTTTTCACTCTTGATTTTTTGTTTATTCCGATTTTATTCTGTACTTTTGCATCACGTAATCAATACACCTATATATAATATATATTACAATGAGAGCAAGAACAGCAGAATGGTTTGAAACCAAGATCAAGTATGAGAAGACAATGGAAGACGGCATGCAGAAGGCCGTCATCGAGGCATATACCGTCGACGCGCTGAGCTTCACTGAGGCAGAGCAGCGCATCATGGAAGAAATGTCGAGCTATATCAGCGGCGCATTCGAGGTGAAGGATATCAAAAAGGCTACATACAAAGAGATATTCTTCAGCGAGAACGATAATGATGACCGTTGGTACAAGGCAAAGCTGCAATTCATCACTATCGACGAGAAAACCGAGAAAGAGAAGCGTTCCAACGTCTACTATCTAGTTCAGGCAGCTACCTTCCAGGGTGCTGTGAAGAATATCGACCAGGTGATGGGCGGTACAATGATCGACTATGTCATCGCCTCGCTGGCTGAGACCCAGCTGATGGATGTCTTCGAGTATAAGAAAGTCGAAACCAAAAACGATAAACCTGAGTACGAGCAGTAGTTTTTCATATTTCTAATCATCAGTGTCATTCATGTACGACGTTCAAGAGAATCTGCGCGAGGTGCTTGATAGTCTGCCTGCAGGTGTAAAACTGGTGGCTATCAGCAAGTATCACCCCAATGAATACATTGAGGCTGCCTATGCCATGGGGCAGCGCATCTTTGGGGAGAGTCATGAACAGGAGTTGCGTGAGAAGCATACCACTCTGCCGCAAGACATCGAGTGGCATTTTATTGGTCATTTGCAAACCAATAAGGTGAAATACATTGCTCCGTATGTATCGATGGTCGAGGCTGTCGACTCACTCAAGTTGTTGCGAGAGATAGAGAAGCAGGCTGCCAAATGCGGACGTGTCATCAATGTGTTGCTGGAGTTGCATATTGCTGAAGAAGCCACGAAATATGGTTTGACGCTTGACCAGTGCCGTGAGCTCTTGGCTGGCGGAGAATGGCGTCAGATGCCTCATGTGCGTATCTGCGGTCTGATGATGATGGCATCGAATGTTGACGACGAACAGCAGATTGCCAATGAGTTCGATATTGCAGCCCGGTTTTTCGATGAGGTCAAAGCCGACTATTTCGCTGATGACGACAACTTCTGTGAGCGTTCTTGGGGTATGAGTGACGACTATCCCATTGCCGTTGCCCACCGTTCTACCATGGTACGTATCGGCACTCGCATCTTCGGTCCGCGTGTGTATTGACGGCAATACAGCGTGAGCCTGTTCCTTCTATGTAAAGGGCTACTCCACATTTGCAGAGTGCGTCTCTACAAACGTGGAGTTCATCTTTAGCAACTCATTCGTTATCTTTATATAATCCGGCTGCGACGAACATGGCCAGCGCTTTCTCGTGCTTCGTCACCTGCTTCATGTGGCCACCGGCTCGACCCCGACTGAGATTGTGTTTTAAATCATTCAACTTAATGGTTTGCGCCAGACGATTGCCAGAGTCAATGATGCGCTGGATGTAAGTTGAATAATCGGAGCCTTTTTCGTGGGTGAGCAGTCGCAGGGCATCGACAATATCCTCATCCACACCTTTACGAAGCAGGTCGTCAACCGTGAGGTCAGAGTCCTCGACGACATCATGCAGAAATCCACCGATGATTTCCTGTCGGTTATTCCCAGCCATTCCCACTGTCAGCGGATGCAGAATGGCAGGCTTGCCATCAAGGTCTTTCAGTCCTTCATGACAGTCGAGGGCTATTCGTAACGCTTCTTCGATGGTAATCATCCTGTCTGTCAGTTCTATTTTACCAAAATCTTACGTTTGCCCACTACGTAGATGCCTTTTGGCAGGGCGTGTAAGTCATTGCCGGCATACCGTCCGTCAAGGGTGAAGATGCGTCGGCTGTTTTGTTCCTTTTCAAGGTCAATCTCCTGGATGCTGCTGGGTGTCCCGTTGTAGAAATCGAAGGTCACAACATTGTCAGTCTCGGTGATATTTGTGAAAAACTTGTTCAGCTGGCTGCCTTTAAAGGGCTTGAAGTTGACAAGGTTTGACTCGTCGCTGAGTGTGGTGACGTTTTGAGAGCCGGGATAGGTGTCGCCAGCCATGCTGTTCATATAAGTTTCCTTCGTTATTGTTCCACTGGGATTGTCCGTCTCATCATAAATACTATACGATGTGTAGAGGATTCCATCAGCAGGAACAATGGTCATGCGCGGTGATCCTTTCTCATTGTTCACGGAATTGCTCGTAAGCGAGAAAGCATTGGCATCGTAGTTGACGTGGAACACCAGCATGCCTTGACCGTATTGGTAAGTGTTCCAACCAGCCTTCTCGATGTTTTGCACGATGTAGTATTCGTTCTGCGAAGCATCATTGTCGTTGTATATGCGATAGGCTTTTCCCTTCCTGTCGAGATTGACTAGTTCAACGCCCTGTTGATTCTCGGTGAGCGTCTCAATCTCCAACCATCCGAATGCCTCGCGCTCCCAAGCAGTATAAGCAGTGGGATAGTAGCCGTTGCGGGTATATTCGCCTGTATCCATGAGCGACCAGAATTCCAGCGCCTGATTATCAATATGCGCATCTACAACGGTTGGATAGAAATCGGGCATACCCATGCAGTGGGAGAACTCGTGGCAGAACAGTCCAATGCCGTTGATACGTTCATAAGGCGCACTGCTGTATACTCCCGGAAAGCCGTTCAACTCGTTGTTGATACCGCAGCGGGCAATCCTCATCCCGTCGAATGTCTTAGAGATACCTCCCCACGACTTAGCCCAGAGACAATCGTTTGAGTTTCCGCTGATGCTCTGCCCATAGCCGGCATAAATCACATAAACGAGCACATTCTTACTGCCTTCAGCGAAAGGGTACTGGGTGAAGTCCACTTCACTGTCGACCAGTTCACAGGCCTCTTCAACTAGTTCGTCCACCTTCTCGTCTTGGCCGTTAGGGTCGCTGCCACCGTAGTAAGCCAAGTTTTGCGAAACCGTGACAGGGCCGTACACATCGAATTGAGGTACGAACTGTCCATAACTCATGTCCTTATAATACTGTGCTACGCTACTATAGTTAGAACTCTCACGATTGCCATAGTCCTCAGGAGACTTCTCGCCATTCAGGTACTGGTTGAAAGACTTTTTCGGGTCGCTAATCTTGAACTTTACATCTTTGAACTGGGCCAGAATGACAACGGCTTTCGGTGTGCCTTTATGGGGGAAGTAAGTGCTGCCCGTAATCTCGCGGCCTTTCATGATGGGAGCCTCGCCCCTAAGTTTGGCGCGCGATTTGCTGGCTTTTGTTTTTCCCGTATAGAAGAACAGATTCATGTCTTGCTGCTTCGCCAGCAATGTCTCTTCCACTTTCCGGTTCTCCTTGTTGTGCGCAAGCTGTGTGGTGGCGCTCAGCGTACCGTCGGCACGTACGCTGGCTACATAGTAACCATTGCCTTGACGTACAACCAGTGTTCCATCGGTCGTCGTCAGCCAGTGGAAATGCTCGTCGCCGTGACCAATGATGGTCAGTTGCGTTCCGTCGGGCTGGGTGATGGTGACGGGAAAGGGATAGGCCTTCACAGCCCAAGAGGCAGTGGAAACCAATATGAATGTGAGAATAAACAGAATCTTTTTCATTTTTATATTTTTATTTATAGATGTCTTTTTTGCGTAAAGTAATACTGTCCTTTGTTCTTGGTGCGGCCGCCATATTCGATAGCTCGTACCGGACAGTGATGATAGCAGGCAAAACAGGTGCAGCAGTCACCCAGATGTTTCCATTGCGGCAGTTCTCCTTTTCCGCCTGTCATGTTGCCAGTGATACATGCCTCAACGCACTTTCCACAGCGGATGCATTTGTCGGCATTCACACGGAATGGCTTGTCGCTGATGAGCAGCCTGTCGAAGATCGTGCCTAACAGCCAGCTGTTTGTGCGCGGCCAATGCCCTTTGTAGGTTTTGCAGATGCCGCGCTTGCGTTGCCTGATTTCTTCGGCGAACTCGTGAAGCTGCTTTTCGGCTTGTTGCTTCTTGGCTTTTTCTTTCTCGGGCTTGTCGACATCCATGAACGGAAGACCAACATACGATTCGGGCATGATGAGCGAGTAGATGCTCTCGGTCTTCAGGTGCAGGCGTCGCAAGTCGTGGTTCAGAATCTCCATGCTCTGTCCGATGTCGTCGCCGGCGGTGCAGAGGGCGAAACAGAAATGTCCGTCCACCCCGCGTAGTTCTGTTTGACTCAAGAACTTACGCACCAGTCGTGGCGGTCGCCATCCATGAACGGGAAATACGAAGCCGATTCGCTCGTCTTCAGCTAAAAGAAACTGACAGTTGCTGTGGATGGCTTCAGCCATGCTGATGAGCTTTTCGCCAGTTGCTTGTGCCAGATACTCAGCCGCCCAGCGCGTGTTTCCTGTTGCCGAAAGATAGAATATCATGGTGCAAAGATACGCATAAGTGAGCGAAATGCCAAATTTATTTTCGTTTTTCCGCTTCCGCTGAGTTGGCTGAATGAAAAGTAGTGAAATAATTATTGATTATCAATGGCTAATTATCAATTATTTTGTACTTTTGCAGCCGATATGCAACGATATTTCATTTTTTTCGGTTACGACGGTACCAACTACCATGGCTGGCAGATACAGCCCCATTGTGTTTCGGTGCAAGAAGTGTTGCAACGAGCGTTGTCAACTTTGTTGCGCCGTGAGATGGAGGTAGTGGGGGCCGGCCGGACAGATGCCGGTGTGCATGCGCGGATGATGGCTGCTCATTTCGACTTCGAGGAAGAACTGGATGTGGTGCAGTTGGCTCGCAAATTGAACCGCCTGCTACCCCGCGATATAGCTGTTGACAGGGTGGAGAGAGTTGCCAATGACATGCATGCCCGCTTCTCGGCCACCAGCCGCACGTACCATTATTATATGCATACTCGCAAGAATCCTTTCCTTCGCTCTTATTCGTGGGAGACCCATTACGCGCTCGACTTTGACGCCATGAACATGGCCGCCGCTGCTTTGCTGGAATACGAAGACTTCGGGGCATTCTGCAAGAGCCATACCGATGTGAAGACCACGCTCTGCCACATTACTGAGGCCCGCTGGATTCAGACTGGCGACAACGAATGGTATTTCGTCATCACCGCCAACCGTTTTCTGCGTAACATGGTGCGGGCTGTGGTAGGCACCTTGATCGAGGTGGGACGCGGGCGCATGACGATGGATGAGTTCCGTCATGTGGTTGAAGGCAAGAAACGCACCGAGGCCGGAGAAAGCATGCCTGCCCATGCTTTGTTCTTGGAGAATGTCAGTTATGATGGTTGACAGCATTGCGTTACACTGTCTCGTGAGCATATTCAAATAGATATTAGTTTTTTACAGTTTATCAATGGCTTGGTTATTTTTAGCATTCCTCTCGGCGACGTTGCTGGGATTCTACGACTCGTGTAAGAAGGAGGCACTCAATGGCAATGCCGTCATTCCGGTCTTGTTTCTCAATACTTTGTTTTCTTCGCTCATCTTCCTGCCGTTCATCGTGATGAGCTATACGTCGGCCGTGCTCGACGGTACCATTTTCCATGTGGCATCAGGAGGGTGGGAGATGCACAAATACATTTTGCTGAAAAGCCTCATCGTATTGTCTAGCTGGATATTCGGCTATTTTGGCATGAAGCACCTGCCGCTGAGCATCGTCGGTCCTATCAATGCCACACGCCCAGTGATGGTGTTGGTGGGAGCCTTGCTGGTTTTCGGCGAGCGGCTTAACATGTATCAGTGGATTGGTGTGTTGCTGGCCGTGGCTTCGTTTTTCATGCTGAGCAGAAGCGGAAAGAAAGAGGGTATCGACTTCAAGCACGATAAATGGATTTATTTTGTGGTACTGTCGGCCATGCTCGGGGCTGTAAGTGGACTCTACGATAAGTATCTGATGGCATCCCCGCAAGATGGTGGGGTGGGAATTGACCGTATGATGGTGCAGAGTTGGTATAATATCTACCAGTGTGGTATGATGGGCGCCATGCTGCTGTTATTATGGTGGCCGAAGCATAAGCAGACCACCCCTTTTCATTGGGATCGGTCTATTATTTTCATATCTTTGTTCCTTAGTGCCGCCGATTTCGTCTACTTCTATGCGCTCAGTCTGCCTGGTGCCATGATCAGCATCGTGTCGATGATTCGCCGGGGAAGCGTTATTGTGAGCTTCCTCGTAGCAGCGGCAGTCTTCCACGAGAAAAACCTGAAGAGTAAAACCGTGGACCTTGCTTTGGTGTTGCTGGGAATGCTTTTCCTCTATTGGGGTACAAAATGATGGCTGCGGGAAGTGAATACAATTTCACTTTGTATGAAATAATCAGTATCGTTTCTACCGTATAGGTTGAAAAAAGGAAGAAAAAACAGCATTTGCTTTGCATTTTGGAAGAAAAGCATTAATTTTGCAATTTGATAAGAAATAGGTTTTATGGCACGAAATATATTCAAGGGTTTAGGGATAGCCCTCATCACACCGTTTACGACTACCGGTTCGGTAGATTATGCTGCGTTGAAACGCCTGGTGGAATACCAGTTGGCCAACGGTGCTGATTTCTTATGTATACTTGCAACGACAGGCGAGACTCCCTGCCTGACCTTCGATGAGAAAGAGAAAATCAAGGAACTGGTTGTAGATGTTGTACATGGTCGCATACCCATTGTGGTGGGATGTGGCGGGAACAATACGGCGGCAGTGGTGGAGGAACTGAAAACCGCCAACTTCCGTGGCATTGATGGCGTGCTGAGTGTTTGTCCATATTACAATAAACCTTCGCAAGAGGGTCTGTACCAGCATTTTAAACGTATAGCGGAGGCTAGTCCACTTCCCGTGATTTTATATAATGTACCAGGGAGGACAGGCATTAATATGAAGCCTGAGACAACTGTGAGACTGGCTAACGACTGTGAGAATATTGTGGCTATCAAAGAGGCAAGTGGTAACATAGAGCAGGTGGATGAGATTATCAAGGCCAAACCTGATCGATTTGATGTCATTAGCGGTGATGATGCCATTACCTATCAGCTGATTGCCAGTGGCGGTGCAGGAGTCATTTCGGTCATTGGCAATGCGCTGCCGAAAGAGTTCTCGCGAATGATCCGCCTGGAGTTCCGGGGGGAGTATGAGGCTGCGCGCAAGATACATCATAAGTTTACAGAGCTTTACAAACTGTTGTTTGTTGACGGTAACCCCGCCGGTGTGAAGGCTTTGCTTCATGAGATGGGAATGATCGAAAACGAACTGCGTCTGCCGTTGGTTCCAACTAGAGTGACTACGTTGCAGAAAATTAGTGCTATATTGAGAGATTTACGTATTTAATCATGCCGGAGGAGAGGAGAGTCATACATGAGATTACCCCTTTGATGGGAAAAGACGTTCTCTATATCGCAGACCGTCACAAGAAGGAATTCACTTATCCCATTCACAATCATGAGGTTTATGAGTTGAACTTTGTGGAACATGCTGCAGGCGTGCGCCGCATTGTAGGTGACAGCAGCGAGGTGATTGGTGAATACGACCTCGTGCTGATCACTTCTCCCGACCTAGAGCATGTGTGGGAGCAGAACACCTGTAAGAGTGATGATATCAGGGAGATCACAGTACAGTTCGACTTCTTCATGAGTGAGGACAATTTCTTCGGGCGGAATCCCTTCCATAGCATGTACAAAATGATGAATGAAGCGCGCAAAGGGCTGTGCTTCCCGCTTCCCGCCATCATGAAAGTCTATAGCTTGCTCGACTCGCTGAGTTCAGTGAAAGACGGATTCTATGCAGTCCAGCAGTTTCTCACCATACTGTATGAGTTGTCGAAATGTGAGGGTGCCCGCACATTGGCGTCGAGCAGCTTTGCCAAGATTGCCGTTGAAGATGACAGTCGCCGTATTTTGAAAGTGAAAAACTTCATCAGCAAGAATTATATGGAGGAGATTCGTCTGGCGCAGATGGCCGATATCGCCGGGATGAGCCCGAGTGCCTTTAGCCGTTTCTTTAAGCTCCATACGGGTCGTAACTTGAGCGATTATATCATTGACATACGTCTTGGGTATGCTGCTCGTAAACTAGTGGACACCAGTCATAGTATCTCAGAAATCAGCTATGAGTGCGGTTTTAACAACCTGAGTAATTTCAATAGAATCTTCAAGCGGAAGAAGGGCTGTTCGCCAAGCGAGTTTCGTGAGAATTACCACAAGACACGTGTGATTGTCTGATGAACTCGGGAAAGCGAACTGAATAATGATAAAAAAGCGGTTGGCAACGAAGCCAGCCGCTTTTGTGTTACACTTGTTTGTCTCGGTCGTAATGAGGCATCTCGTCGGGCAGGATGAATGAGAACTCAACCAATCCTTTTACCTCTCCGTCTACTCGCCAGGGAGTCTGGAAAATCATTTTCTTACGGCCGTTCTTGGTGATGGTATAGCAGTGTGGGACATTCTGGGTCAGCATCTCGTTGATGATTTCTTTCGAACGCTCGTTGTGGCAGGGCAGCATGCTGCGCCCCACCATCGATTCGCCATTCTTGTTGAAAGTCTCACGCGAGCGTTTGTTCATATACACTACAACGCCTTCTTTGTCGGACACGGTAACAGCGGCCTCAATGTCCTCGGCCCATTGGAATGAATCTGCTGTGTTCCCCATCGTCTTAATAGTTTTCTGCTTTTACTTGGAAGTAAGCCTGCGGGTGGTCGCAAACGGGGCAGACCTCAGGGGCTTCTTTGCCTATTACTATGTGCCCGCAGTTAGCACATTGCCAGATGACGTCGCCGTCTTTCGAGAAAACTTTCTTCTCACGCACATTGCCCAGCAACTTACGGTAACGCTCTTCGTGGGCTTTTTCAATCTTGGCCACGCCCTCGAATTTCTCGGCAATCTCATCGAAGCCTTCTTCACGGGCCTCTTTGGCCATGCGGTCGTACATATCCGTCCATTCAAAGTTCTCGCCATTAGCAGCAGCCTCAAGATTCTCTTCTGTACTCTTGATGCTTCCGCCCTCAAGCAGTTTGAACCACATCTTGGCGTGCTCTTTCTCGTTGGCAGCAGTCTCTTCGAAGATGGCTGCTATCTGCACATATCCGTCTTTTTTAGCTTTTGATGCCCAGTAGCTGTATTTGTTGCGGGCCATCGACTCTCCTGCAAATGCCTCTTGCAGATTTTTCTCAGTTTTTGTTCCTTTTAAGTCTTTCATAATGGTTTTGTTTGTATAGTGATGAATATAAATGATTCTTTACTGACACCATCTTATAGAGGTGTTTCAATCGATGGTGATTTCTCCTGCAATCGAGCGGTTCATCATTTCTCTGATGGTTCGGAAATCATTGTAGTGCGCCTGCAGGAACATCAGTTTGGTGACGGCTCCTTCAACGGTGCTGTCGTAGCCGCTCACTACTCCTGCATTCTTCAGGTGATAGCTGGCATCGTATTTCCCCATTTCCACGCTGCCCGCCACACATTGGCTGATGTTGACAATGGTCACTCCTCGCAGCGATGCATCTTTTAGCAGTTCTGTGATCCATCTCTGCTGGGGCGCGTTGCCACTACCGTAGCTGCGCATGACAATAGAGCGCAGTTCGGGGGCGTCGAGCATGTGGCGAACGATATTCTCTTGAATGCCAGGAAATAACGAGAAAACGATGACGTTGGGGTCCATGGCTACATGGGGTATCATCGGCCTGTCATAGTCGGGCTGAAGAATATGGTGAGGATGATACGTGAAATTGACGCCTGCATCACAAAGATGCGGATAGTTGAACGACTCGAAGGCTGTGAATCCTTCAGCGTTCTGTTTGGTACTACGGTTTCCGCGGAGCAAACGGCCGTTGAAGTAGATGCAAACCTCTGGCACTCGGGGACGTCCGTCAGGGTGGTAGGCAGAAGCCAGCTCGATACTGGTGATGAGATTCTCTTTTCCGTCGGTGCGCAACTGACCAATAGGAAGCTGACTGCCTGTGAGGATGACAGGCTTTGTAAGATTCTCTAACATGTATGAGAGCGCTGAAGCCGTATAGGCCATCGTGTCGGTTCCATGCAGAATCACAAAACCGTCGTAGTCGTCATAGCGTTCTGCAATAATCTGAACCAGTTTGGCCCACATGCGGTGGTCCATGTCGCTGGAGTCAATGGGGGTATTGAATTGATAGACATCGATACCTGTTTTGATGAACGCAAACTCGTAAACTTTCTCTTTCAGATGGTGAAAGTCGAGTGGCTCGAGTGCACCCGTCTGCGGATTACAGCCCATGCCAATGGTTCCACCTGTATAAATGAGAAGAACTTTGTTTTTCATATATGACATCGTTTTCGTAAAATTCTGTGCAAATATAGCTTAAATTTCTCGCAGTTCCAAAAAAAAACGTTATCTTTGTATCTGAATTACTGAAATCTATTCTAAATAACAATAAACACTTAAAATTCTAAAGCAAATTATGAAACAGTTCATGGACGAGAATTTCCTGCTCGAGACCTCTACAGCGCAGGATCTTTATCACAATCATGCGGCTAAGATGCCAATCATCGACTATCATTGTCACTTGATTCCAGAGATGGTTGCCAACGACCATAAGTTTAAGAGCATCACAGAATTATGGTTGGGCGGTGACCACTATAAATGGCGTGCCATGCGCACCAATGGTGTTGATGAGCGCTACTGCACCGGTAAGGATACCACCGATTGGGAGAAATTCGAGAAATGGGCAGAGACTGTTCCATATACTTTCCGTAATCCTCTTTACCACTGGACTCATCTGGAGCTGAAGACTGCTTTTGGTATCGACAAACTGTTGAGTCCTAAGACTGCTCGTGAGATTTTCGACGAGTGTAACGAGAAGCTGCAGCTGCCAGAGTATACAGCTCGTGGCTTCATGCGCCGCTATCATGTTGAGACTGTTTGTACCACAGACGATCCTGTTGATGATCTGCGTTACCACAAGCAGACTCGTGAGAGTGGTTTCGAAATTCGCATGATCCCAGCCTGGCGTCCCGACAAGGCCATGAATATTGAAAAACCTGATTTCGCTGCTTATGTGAATCAGCTGGCAGAAGTCAGCGGTGTTTCCATCACCAAGTTCAAAGACATGGTTGACGCCTTGCAGAAACGACACGACTTCTTCCATGAGAACGGTTGCCGCCTGAGCGACCATGGAATAGAGGAGTTCTACGATGAGGAATACACCGACAGCCAGATTGAGACCATTTTCGAGAAGGCCATGCGTGGTCAGCAGCTCTCTAACATGGAGGTACGCCAGTATAAGAACTGCTTCCTGACACTGATGGCTGAGATGGATCACGCCAGCGATTGGACACAGCAGTTCCACTATGGTGCCATTCGCGATAACAACTCACGCATGTTTGCTCAGCTGGGGCCTGACACCGGTTTCGACTCTATAGGAGAGTTCAATACAGCCCAGGCCATGAGCCATTTCCTCAACAAACTGAATGCCGAGGGTAAACTCACACGTACCATCCTCTATACCCTTAACCCTTGCGCCAACGAAGTGATTGCCACTATGTTGGGTAACTTCCAGGATGGCTCATGCCCAGGTAAGATACAGTTCGGATCAGGATGGTGGTTCAACGATCAGCTAGATGGCATGACCCGTCAGATGAATGCATTGTCAGTGTTGGGTCTGTTGAGTCGTTTTGTGGGTATGCTTACCGACAGCCGCTCGTTCTTGAGCTATCCGCGCCATGAGTATTTCCGCCGTCTGCTCTGCAATCTGTTAGGCAACGATGTGGAGAAAGGCCTGTTGCCTAATGACACAGAAAGCCTGTACCGAATGGTTGAGGATATCTCTTATAACAATGCCAAGAATTACTTCAAATTCTAAAGATAAGAATCCCGATGCTGTTTTAACATCGGGATTCTTCATTTTTGTGGACAATAATTTTGCTCGTTAAACATTTTGCAGTATCTTTGCATAAATTTTTAACACATTTATTAATAATGAATATGAAAAAGTATATTCTGCCTTTCGTGCTCTTAGCTGCCGTGTTCTCTTTCGAGAGTTGTATTTCATACAAAAACTTGTCGTACTTCCAGAATATTGAAACGACAGATTTGTCAAATGTTAAACATTTCTACGATGCGAGGGTCATGGCAAAAGATTTGCTGACCATCAATGTCAGTACCACAGACCCAGAGGCAGGTCGTCCTTTCAACCTTCAATATACTGGCTCTAATAATAATTACGGGGGAGGTCAAGATCATGTTAATCTTCGTACTTTCCTTGTCAACAATGATGGCGAGATTAATTTTCCTGTATTAGGTAAAGTGAAAGTGGCCGGACTGACCATTGATGAATGCCAGGAGAAATTGCAGGATTTAATAAAACCCTATATGTCGGAGATAGAGCATCCTATTGTTACTGTAAGAATGTCAAATTTCCATGTGACTGTACTCGGCGAGGTGAATAATCCAGGTCCGAAGAATGCTGAAAAAGAGAAGCTCAGCATCATCGATGCCATTGCTCTTTCCGGTGATATGACCGTTTATGGCGAGCGCGAGAAAGTATTGTTGATTCGTGAAAACAGCGATGGCCAGAAAGAGTGGCACCGCCTGAATTTCTGTGATGCCAACATCATGAACTCTCCTTATTACTATCTGCAGCAGAATGATATCGTCTATGTTGAGCCTAACAAGCTGAAGAAAGCTCAGAGCTCAGTGGGACGTTCGACAAATATCTGGTTGTCAATTGTCACATCATTTATCTCTGCCGGCGCTTTGATTTACAGCATCGTGAAATAATAATCATCAAGCAGAATGTGCGGTATTGTTGGCTACATGGGGAAGCGGGAAGCCTTCCCCATTTTGATTAAAGGGCTGAAGAGGCTGGAGTACAGAGGGTACGACAGTGCTGGAGTTGCTCTGATCAATGATGATGGTGGTTTGAATGTCTATAAGACAAAGGGCAAGGTGGCTGGGCTGGAGGATTATTGTGCAGACAAAGATATCTCCGGTTCGGTCGGTATTGCACATACTCGTTGGGCAACCCATGGAGAGCCTTCATCGGTCAACGCCCATCCTCATTGTTCTGCATCGAAGCGTCTGGCTATCATCCATAATGGCATTATTGAAAACTATGCCGATCTGAGAGGAAAATTGATGGAGAAAGGGGTGACTTTCCGTTCTGACACCGATACGGAGGTGCTCGTCCAGTTAATCGAGTATATTCAGATGAAGAAGAATCTCGATTTGCTGACGGCAGTCCAGTTGGCTCTTCATGAGGTGATAGGCGCTTATGCCATCGCCATCCTTGATAAATCCAATCCCGACCAGTTGATAGCTGCGCGTAAACAGAGTCCGTTGGTAGTGGGTATTGGCGACGATGAGTTTTTCCTGGGGTCAGATGCCAGTCCTATTGTTGAGTATACTGATAAAGTGGTGTATTTGGAAGATGGCAACATTGCTGTTATCAGACGTGGTGAGGAACTGGAGGTGGTGAATATCTACAACCGGAAGCTCAGTCCTGAAATCAAAACTGTTGATATCAATCTCGGACAGATTGAAAAGGGCGGATACGCCCATTTTATGCTCAAAGAGATTTTCGAACAGCCCGAATGCCTGACCAATTGCATGCGAGGACGCATCAATCTTGACGCCGACCATGTGACACTCAGCGCTGTCATCGACTATCGGCGCCAGCTGTTGTCAGCAAAACGCATCATTATCGTTGCATGCGGCACCTCATGGCATGCCGGACTGATAGGAAAGCAAATCATTGAGAACCTGTGTCGCATTCCTGTTGAGGTGGAGTATGCCTCTGAGTTCCGCTATCGTAATCCGGTCGTGTCGGACGATGATGTGGTGATTGCCATCTCGCAAAGTGGAGAGACGGCCGACACGCTGGCAGCTGTTGAGATGGCAAAGCAAAAGGGCGCTTTTATTTATGGTATTTGCAATGCTATCGGGTCAAGCATTCCCAGAGCCACTGATACCGGTTCGTATATTCATGTCGGGCCAGAGATTGGTGTCGCCTCTACGAAGGCGTTCACCGGACAAGTGACCGTACTAACCATGTTGGCATTGGCTTTGGGTGAGGCCAAAGGAACTGTGGCGCATGATGAGTACCTGCATATTGTGAGTGAATTGAGTAAGATTCCCGATAAGATACGTGATGTGCTTCAGTTGAATCAGAGAATATCGGAATTAAGCCGCATGTTCACCTATGCCACCAATTTCCTTTATCTGGGGCGTGGATTCAGCTATCCTGTAGCACTAGAAGGGGCGCTGAAGCTGAAGGAGATCAGTTATATACACGCAGAGGGCTATCCTGCAGCAGAGATGAAGCATGGTCCCATTGCTCTTATCGACTCTGATATGCCCGTAGTTGTTATTGCCACACATAATGCCATGTATGAGAAGGTGTTGAGCAATATTCAAGAGATCAAGGCTCGTAAAGGAAAGGTCATTGCTTTGGTGACAAAAGGCGACGATACCATCAGCCGTATTGCCGATGAGGTGATAGAATTGCCCGATACGCTGGAATGCCTTGAGCCGCTCATCGCCACCATACCTCTTCAGTTGCTGGCATATCACATAGCTGTTTGTAAAGGAAAAGATGTTGACCAGCCGCGCAACCTGGCGAAGAGCGTAACTGTGGAATAAATCGCTATGCAGAAAAAACAAATATTATTGATTAATGACTTGGCAGGCTATGGTAAAGTAGCTACTGCCGCCATGCTTCCCATTCTTTCATACATGGGTCATCCTGTGTATAACCTTCCCACGGCTCTTGTTTCTAACACGCTCGATTATGGGAAGTTCAATATTCTCGATACAACCGATTATATCAAAGGGGTGTTCCCCGTATGGAAACAATTGGGTTTTCGTTTCGATGCTATCGCCACGGGCTTTATTGCCAGTGTGCGGCAGGCAGAAATCATCTCGGAGTATTGTCGTGAGCAAGCCAATAACGGGACACTGATTTTCGTCGATCCCATCATGGGTGATGAGGGAAAACTCTATAACGGTGTTACCATGGAGACTGTGAAGAGTATGCGCGAGATGATACGAGTGGCGCATCTTATCGTTCCTAACTATACTGAGGCTTGTTTCCTGACCGACACTACCCATCATACTGAGAGTGTGACAAGGGACGAGGCCTATGAACTACTTGACAAATTGAGGAAACTCGGCACAAAATCAGCCCTCATCTCCAGCATGAAGGTCGACGGACAATGTGCTGTTGCAGGGTATGACCACAGTAAAGACGAGTATTTTCTACTTCCTTATACCGAAATTCCCGTCCACTTCCCTGGCACGGGCGATATGTTCTCGGCCATCTTGTATGCCCATCTGCTTGATGGAGAGCCGTTGCGACTGAGTACTCGCATCGCCATGGATGTGCTTTATCGGCTCATTGAGGTGAATAAGGATAATAGCGACAAAAACAGAGGTGTTCCCGTAGAGAATTGGCTGCATCTGATTAGAGCCTCGTTTTGACGGTTGATAGGTTAATAGGCTGAATAGCTGCTCTGCCAAACGTAAGAATCCATCGTCCCGAGGCTACTTGTATTTGCAAAGCATATAAGCACAAAAAAATCGCCAGACCTGAGGCCTGGCGATTATTTTCTCTTTTCGGTTCGAGCTTTGATTACTCAGCAACAGCAGCAGTGTCAACAGCAGCAGCGGCGGTGTCAACCATTTCAACCATAGTATCAACAGCAGCTGTGTCAACATCCTCTACAGGAGCAGCTGTTTTGTTACCACAAGATGCGAAAGAGATAGCTGCGATAGCTACGAACATAAAAACTAATTTCTTCATTTTCTTTGCTTTTTTAAATCTGTAAAACAATCATTTGTTTATTAAAACGATGCAAAGGTAAGTATTTTTTTGATACGTTGTTCTTTTTTTTCGATTTTTTTTTGCCCCTTTTTGTAACTTTTTTGCAAGTGATTGATTTTCAATGAATTACAAATGGTTAATTAGTGTTAATAATACATCCTTTTTCTGAGACAACACTAAAAAGGCGCAATTTAGGGGTATATTCAATGTTTTTGTACTGCTCTCCTATTCCTCGATTTCGGAGAGGTTTTTGGCAAAATTGTTGATGAAGTTGCTGGCGGTTTCTAGGGGTGCATAATCGATGTAGCGAATGCTTCGGCGAAGATTACGGCGCAGCTGTGCCGAGTTATTGTGCACGAATCCCGTTTTGTCCTGACGGAAGTGCCATTCCTTGGCGGTGTCTTCCTCGGTGTGGGTGAGCGTGCGCAGGGTGAGTGCATAGGCTTGTTTCTCCACATTCTTCACAAAGGGCACTTCAGCGGGCTCGAATTCGAAGACATCGATGAGGATGCTACCCTCGAGTTGCGCCATTCGCTCGATATGCAGATGGTTGAGCCAGTTCTCGAGTTTCACAAAGTCCACCTTATCGCCACGGGTGCGCAAGAAGGAGCCGAGCTCTGCAATGCCCTTGAGGGAGATGCCGTGATTGAGTATCTGCTCGACGTTCCTGACGATGATGTTCAGCAGGTCGAGTGTGGTCATCGAGGCGTCCATCTGGTGGCGCTCGCTGGTTTGTATCTTCTTCAGCCTTTTGTTGAGAAAGCGGTTGGAGAGTTGTGGGAGCGCGGCATTCGGCTTGTTTTCCCCATCTGAGGCCATTGCTCCCAGTTCGTCAATCAGATGCTTGGGAATGTTGGCGTTGGCATCGAACGTGTGGTTCTTCAGGCCTTTCAGCGCCATATCCACCACGCCCTGCGCCTTGATCATCTCGAACATGCGGTTCCACTTGAAAGCCGACATCGGTTCAAGATCCTCGTATTCGTTGAGGGCTCCTGAACGCAGCAATCTGAAGAAATTACGCTTGATGATATCCATTTCCGATGATTCGTTTCCGCCGAGCGTCTTTATTTATAAAATATTATAAGGTATATACGAGAGAAGTGTGTTCAGCTGTAGCGTCGGGGATAGCGCAACAGGATGGACAGTAATGCCGCCACACCCAATGCAAACGAATAGTAGAGCCAGGGAACTATCTCGACGGGGTTCAGACTTGCCAGCCCTGCCGCCATGAGGAGTTGGGCTCCATAGGGGATGATGCCCTGCATGAAGCACGAGAAGGTGTCGAGGATGGAGGCGCACTTGCGGTTGTCAACGCCATATCTGTCGCCCACCTGCTTGGCTATGCCGCCCACCGTGATGATGGCTACGGTGTTGTTGGCGGTGCAGACGTCCACGATGGCCACCAAGAGCCCTATTGACAGCTCAGCGCCACGCTTGCCATGAATGTGGACGGTCATGCGTTGGATGATGTAGTCGATTCCTCCATTCTTGCGGACAATCTCAAGCATTCCGCCCGCCATCATCGTAACAATGATGAGTTCGCCCATTCCTAAGATGCCGTCGCCCATAGAAGCGAACCATCCGAATAGGTCGTAAGTGCCATTGGCTAGTCCTATGACACCCGTGAGCACTAATCCCAACGTGAGCACAGCCATCACATTCATTCCACAGATGGCCGCTATGAGCACCACGATGTAGGGAACCACCTTCACGTATTCCACTTTAGGGATGTCTGTAGGCGACTGAATGCCGGCTCCTAGAAAAACATAGAGCACGAGGATGAGCAGGGCTGCAGGCATCACGATGAACGAGTTTACGCGGAACTTGTCGCTCATTTTGCACCCTTGTGTGGAAGTGGCCACAACGGTGGTGTCGGAGATGAACGAAAGATTGTCACCGAAGAACGAGCCTCCCACCACCACAGCCGTCATCATGGGCACGCTCACGCCTGTGGAGTGAGCCACGCCTGCTGCAATCGGCACGAGAGCCACGATGGTGCCAACGCTGGTGCCTATGGAGAGCGAAATGAAGCAAGCGGCAAGAAACAGTCCTGCCAGCAGCATGTTGCCTGGCAAGATGCTCAACGTGAGGTTCACGGTGGCGTCAATGCTGCCCATCGTCTTGGCAGAGTTGGCAAACGCTCCAGCAAGGACGAATATCCAGAGCATGAGCATCATGTTCTGGGTGCCTGCACCGCGCGAGAAAGCTTCTATGCGTTTCGACAAGGTGTATCCGCCCGACATGGCTACGGCATAGATGCTCGAAATCATGAAAGCTACGGTGATGGGCACCTTGTAGAAGTTGCCCGCAACGATGGAGGTAATCAGATAGATTCCAATGAACACCATGAGCGGCGACAATGCAAGCAGTCCTTTCTTGTTGCTGATTTGCTCCAATTCTCTCTCCTTTTAAAATAGATTTATTTATAACGTCACTCCATTCTTGAAGATGGAAATCTCGCGATAGCCGTTTGTCTCGTTGCGCACCTCTTCCCCACTCGCCACTTTCCGAATCTTCTCGATGAAACGGCGCAGAAGCGTAGGCATATCGGTTCCTTCCACCAGTTCGCCCGCATTGAAGTCAATCCAGTTGGGCTTGTTATGGAAGAGGTTGCTGTTTGTGGAAATCTTCATCGTGGGCACGAAGGTGCCGAATGGAGTGCCGCGCCCAGTGGTGAAGAGTACAATCTGGCAGCCTGAAGAGGCCAATGCCGTAGCAGCCACGAGGTCGTTGCCGGGCGCTGAAAGCAGATTGAGACCGTTCACTTGCAGTCGGCCGCCATATTCGAGCACTCCGCTCACCGGAGCACGTCCGCATTTCTGAGTGCATCCCAGTGCTTTGTCTTCAAGCGTTGAGATGCCACCCGCCTTGTTTCCAGGTGATGGATTCTCGCCCACAGGCTCGCCATGAGAGAGGAAATATTCCTTGAAGTCGTTGATAAGCTTCACCGTCTTGTCGAACAACTCAGGCGTCTCGCAACGGTTCATCAAAATCGTCTCGGCCCCAAACATCTCGGGCACCTCAGTCAATATCGACGTACCTCCTTGAGCCACCAGCCAGTCGCTGAACTCGCCCACGAGAGGATTGGCCGTGATGCCCGAAAAACCGTCGCTTCCACCGCATTTCAAACCCACGCGCAACTTGCTCATAGGCACTTCTGTGCGGCGGTCTTGGCTGGCTTTGGCATACAACTCGCGAAGCAGCCGCATGCCTTCCTCCAACTCGTCGCCCTCCACCTTTTGTGTGACGAGCAACTTGATGCGTTCCTGGTCGTAGTCGCCCAACAGAGGCATGAACTGGTCGGGTTGGTTGTTCTCGCATCCTAACGAGAGTATCAGCACGGCGCCAGCATTGGGATGGAGCACTATGTCGCGCAACACCTTGCGAGTGTTCTCGTGGTCGCCCGAGAGTTGCGAGCAACCATAGTTGTGGTGCCAGGCATGAATGGCGTCAACACCCTTGCAGCCAGTTTCTGCCTTCAGCAACTCCACCAGTTTCTCGGCCACTCCGTTCACACATCCCACCGTAGGAACCACCCACACTTCGTTGCGTATTCCCACTTCGCCATTCTTCCTGACGTATCCCTGAAAGGTCAGCTGCTCATCGGTGATTGACAATTTCTCGTCAACGGGATGATATTCGTAAGAGAGGGTTCCCGAGAGATTGGTTTTCAGATTGTCTTCGTTCACCCACGTGCCAGCCTTCAGATTGGTGATAGCATGCCCGATGGGATAGCCGTACTTGATGATGTTTTCGCCTTCAGTCACATCCTTCAGCAGGACTTTGTGCCCAGCTGGTGTGTCTTGCAACAAGGTGATTTCCCGACCGTCCAAGTCAATCGTCACCCCTTTCTGCATGGGGCGTAGGCAGACGACAACAGAATCGGCTGGATTGATTTTGATAAAGCTTGATTGTTTCATATAGATGTAGTTTTTCGTAATTCCTTGCGGTGTAGTCGTTTACAATTGTGTTCTACGATAGAACTCCACGTTCTCCTTCATCAGCAATTCGATAGGCATGTAGTTCACGGGGTTCACCTTCTTCTTCAGCACGATGGCTTGGAAAAGAGCGTCAACGCACGAGTAGCCTTGCTGGTAGGCATGCTGGGCGATGAGGAACGAGATGCTCCCTTGACGCAGGCATTCGGCATTCTTGTGCACCATATCATATCCCATCACCTGAACGTTGCGGCGGTTGGTCTTCAAGAGAAACTCACCGATGATGTGTGCCTTCGAGCTGAGCGTGATGCAATGATGGAGCTGTGGATGTTGCGTGAAAAACTTTTCGAGCATGATGTGATACTGCTTCTTCGAGCCTTCGATGGGAAGGTCGAGCTCCACAATCTTCACGTTGGGATAATGGTCGTGCATATAGTGGCGGAACCCCACTTCGCGGTTGTCTTGCTGCTTGCTGGTCACTCTGCCGTCTTTCGTTTGTTTCATCAGCATGACTTCGCGCTCCTTGTAGGCAATCATCATCAAGGCCTTTGCGGCAAAATATCCGCTTGCAAACGAATCCTGACCGTAGAACGATAGCGGTTTCAGGTCGGGCATGTAGGAGTCGAGCATGATGAAGGGGATGTTCTGTTCGTGAAGCAAGTCGGTGAACTGACGGGTGAGCTCCAACGTTGAAGGAACGATAACAACTCCATCAGGCTTAGCATTCATAATCTCTTGATACTGAGAAATGAAGGGAGCGTCGTTAAAGCGTTCGTAAAAGTGAATCAAGACGTTGATGTGGAAGTCGCGCCGAGCCTCCATAGCCCTCTTGGCGCCTTCTTCAATCTCCTCCCAATAGGCTTCCGACTCGTGCTTGGGAATGAGCATGTGGAAAGTATATGAACGATTGTAGGCCAAAGCCGACGCATACATGTTGGGCTTATAGTCCATCTCCTTGAGGGCTTTCTCCACTTTCTCGCGTGCTGACTTCGACACGTTAGGCCTTTCGTGCAACCCTCTGTCAACAGTTCCCACCGAAACGCCTGCACGTTCGGCTATGTCCTTGATTCTGATTTTGTCTGTCATAACTTGATGGTTATTTCGTGCAAAAATAGTAATAAAAATCGAATTGTGCGAAAGCACAGTTGTTTATTTTGCTAAAAAACTACATTTTTTGCCATTTTATTTCGGTGTTCGCGAAATTATCGTTAATTTTGCGTGAGCAAACAAAAATAAATTAATCTATAATTGCAAACAACTGAATTAGAAAAGTATTTGAAAATGGCAAAAATTGTAACATTGGGCGAAATCATGCTTCGTCTTTCTCCGCAAGGAAACGATCGCTTCATTCAGAGTGAATCATTCCGTATCATCCCCGGTGGTGGTGAGGCTAATGTGGCAATCA
>ODAI012776403.1_pt1 | contig 67973 bp, 107 predicted proteins | sample 1539321 | NCBI WGS metagenome assembly ODAI01 (sample SAMN02144231, study PRJEB22623) | gut metagenome | biome: sheep rumen | host: Ovis aries | place: New Zealand
ATATATATAATTGCAAAAATCATTAAAGTTTTCAACATTTTTTGTTAATTTAATTCATTATAATAATTATTAACATGAAAGAGTTCAACGTTATAACGTATGATTTCAATCGTAGAGAGTTTGCCCCTTACAATGTCATCCCTTACCTAGTCGACGTATACAATAAGGAACAGCCTGAGTTGGAATCATATGACGACTTCAAAGAGTTCGTTCGAAAAGAATCCATGTATCAGTTCTGGGGTAGGTGCGAGTACGAGATTATTCTTGTTGATTGGCCTTGCCAGAAGAAAGAAGAGAAGTGGGATGTCTACGACCAGATTCTTATGAATCTCGACACAATTACACAATTGTTTATTGACAGCATTTAATAATAGCACATATGAGCATTGAAGAAAAAGAAAACCTGGAGGCAATTCTCCAGTCTAAAGGTTATCGTAAAATTGAATCCTGCAAGATTACGTATAATGACGATTATGAGTGGTATAAAGCATTTTACGACGACGAACACGAACTTCTTTATCAGATCTTTTTTGAGTTCTGGGATTGGGCTAAGTACAATCGTCACGACGTTGTTCCTTGGGGTGTATCTGTAACCATCTCTCCCGAGTCTTGCAGAAACAATGTCGGAAGACGCGATCTCGCGCTCTCTGTTGACTGGGATCAGGATGTGGAAAGAATAGAGAGGCTCGCAAAAGACTTTTATGAATTCATCACAAAACACGATTAGAGAATGATTGGATTTTTGGTATTTTATTACATATTCAGTGTTCTATTTATGATAGGATACGTGGAATCAAAATGCGTTAAATGGTGGGAACTAATTTTAATTTCTATGGTTATAATAATTTCTTCTCCATTTATGATGCCAATCAACTTAGGTTATTACTTTTATAAAAGAAGTTAGACTATGACACAAGAAGAAAAAGCAAGAGCTTATGATGAGGCTTTGGATAGATGTAAACAATGGGCATCTGGTACTTGGGGACACAGCGTCGATGATTCTCCGAAAGACATAGCTGAATTCATCTTTCCGCAGCTTGCTGAGAGTGGGGGTGAGAATCTTAAAAACTTAAGTGGATATTACAAGGCCGGAAAGTTTTGGAAAGCCAGCACTCTATGGGAAGCGACAAAGGATAAGATTCCACAGAGGGTTCCCAATAGATATATCCTGCAGAAATGCACTTGGAATATTGGAACTCTTCAGGAGTTTGCTGATGAGATAAAAAATATCCAAGAAGTTAGTCTTGATTACCCAATCATTCTTGATATGAACGGAAACATTCTTGATGGAGCGCATAGAGTTGTAAAGGCTTATCTCGAAGGGAAGGATATAGACATTGTTTATCTTGGAGACGATGAGTGGCCGGAACCGGATTATGATGAAGAAAAAGCGGTTAAGGAGAGTGAGGATAAGAGGATAAGGAAAATGCTTATCGAAAAGATGAAGATATGGCACGAGCAAGCATTAGAGAATAATGCGGTAGAGGATATTAAGGATTCATCCGATATCATCACCTACCTTGAAAAACAGAAAGAGCAGAATGAAGAATCATCAAAATTTGAGCTCAAAACACCTGACTGGGTACATGGAGGTTGGGATGATGAATATATGATTAACACTGTCGTAGGAAGATACTCTCTTCATGCTGAAGTTGCAAAGAAACGGGGTGATACTCATGATTACAATCTCTCAAAATCAATGGAAAATTGGCTGCGAAATGTAGTAAAACCCTTAATTCTTGAAAAGCAAAAAGAAAACAATGAATATGTTTTCAGACCATTGGCTGGGACCGATATAAATACTGCAGTATTACAAGCAATCAGAAGAGCGAATGAAGGAGACCGTCTTGTTCTTGCGTTTAATGGAGCGTACATACCAGTTAGGAAAGGTTGTGACGCAAACAAGATTATGGACATATATGATGCATTTATTAAAAAACAGGAGCCCGCAGAGATTGATGAGTATAAAATAATCAAGAAACATATTACGGAAGATAGTCTGTCAAGTGAAGTAAACAAGCGGCTCAAAGAGTGCGGATGGTATGTGACTGATGCAGAGTCCGCAGAACTTCCGACAATGAATGGCAATGCTGATCTTTACTTTGATGAATGGAATCAGCAGCAGCGCAATCCTACCAAACGCCAATGTTTTGAAGAAGGGATAAAATATGCTCAGAGATTGCAGAAAGAGCAGAAGTCTATGGAGTATCTTGATAATGGTGAGGTGTATGCAATAATGAAAAAACTGCTCAAACTTGCTTTTAGCCAACTGATTCCGATTAACAGCGAGGAATACAAGATGATTGATGAAATAACGTGTGATGTTCGTGCCCTTCTTGATTATCCTATTGAGCAGAAGCCAGCAGATAATGTATCCAAAGAAGAATATGTAAAAAGATTTAAGGCTCTCTGTGATGTTTATGAAATCAAGTTACCAAATCGTGAATACGACATTTATCATTTGTGCGATGATTTGTCTAAACTTTCTATAGATTCTAGTAAGCAGAAGCCCGTAGAGTGGGGTGAGGAAATTATCCGAAAAGCCGTTAAAGAGGTTGGGCTAACCCAGCATCAAATAGATTGGTTCAAAACTAATGTATTCCTACCGAAACAAGAGTGGAGCGAGGAAGATGAGAAGATAAGGCAGAGTATTATCAAAGATATAGAGTTTGAAAGAAATTATACTTTCGCAACAACAAACAAGACCGTTGAAAAATACACCGAGCAAATCAACTGGCTCAAAAACCTTTCTCTGGATCTCAAAAAGAGGAATGAGGATATTGCAAAACTCTGTTCTAATGAGTGGAGTGAGGAGGATGAGAAGATGCTTGACAAGGTTTGCTGCCTTATCAGTCCTGGTACTAAACTTACGAACGATAATGCTGACTACTGCGTTGAACTGAAACAGTGGATAATTTCTCTTCAGGAACGGATACTCAAATCCCTCCGTCCACAGCCAAAGCAAGAAATCTATCAGTCCGTCAAGCACGACCTTGCAATAAAGTTTATGAACTATCTTGACGAGAATAGACCGGAAGGGAAGATGTGTTTGTCAAATGGTGAATGTGAGGATATAGACAAGGCTTTTAAGGAGAATGATTGGAATAAGATAATCAGATACATTGAAAAATATGGAAGAAGAAATTAAAAGATACACGGAAGAACTATTCAATGAAATCTTTGGTAGTGGACAGGGTACACTTGATGAATTTGATTGGGAGGATATAACACAAACCATTGAAGAAACGGCTCATCACTTTGCAAACTGGCAAAAAGAACGACAATCTCATTGGAAACCCAGCGAGGAGCAGATGAAGGCTTTATATTCTGCACTCAATGATGCCATATCACTATATAGCGATAAGGTTTCTCCGCTCTATGAAGAGATTTCACGAAAACACTTTGATAATCTTGAGTCGCTTTATAACGATTTAAAGAAACTGATGTAAAATATAGCAGAAGTAATCCTATTCCAACTATGACCTTACGGTAGAGCTTACGGTGGAATGATAAAGACGGTTGGTAAAACATTCCCTTCTGCTTTTTATTAAACTGTTATGCACCCATTTTAACTGATTGAGATATGAACTTAAAATATACAATAAAGTGGTTTCTAATCAGACACAGTTTATTTAAACATACTTTTCACTCCATAGAAGGGTTTGTATATGTTAACATATATAATGAACCTTCCCATGAAATTACTGATACAGTAAGGTGGCTTGGAACTGTGGATGTACATTGTCGATATAAAGATGTGAATAAAAAAGCAATAGAAGCATTCAATGAATTGTACCCCCAATATAAGGGATATGTATGTGTATTTTAATTTGATTGAGGTATGACACAAGAAGATAAACAACTATTACTTAAAGACCTTTGTGCAAGGTTGCTTTATGGAGTAAAATTAAATTTCTATTCTGCTGCAACAAAAGAAAATTATACTTGCGCATTATTGGGTATAGAACCAAATGACGATAAATCAATCATAGCAAAGGTTGATAGCGGTGCATTTATGTTCCCAGCAGAGCATATTAAGCCATATCTCCGTCCAATGTCAAGTATGACAATAGAAGAGAAGAAGGAATTTCAAGCGTGTCATTGTGTATATGAACTGCATCCTGATTTTCAACCAATGATGTGCAATCTTGCGAATGAACTAAATATGTTTGATTGGTTCAATGCTCATCATTTTGACTATAGGGGGCTGATCAGGAAAGGTCTTGCCCTTGAAGCACCCGATGGAATGTATAAAACCGAATAGCGTATGACACAGGAAGAAAAACAACTCTTACTTAAAGATCTTTGTGCAAGATTGCCTTATGGCGTTATTATTCGTTGTACGGATAATGATACGGACTACAAATGCTTCTTGACGACAGACATACTGAACGAGCTCCTGTATAATATGGAGTATTATGACTACAAACCATATCTCCGTCCAATGTCCTCTATGACAGAGGAGGAAAAGAAAGAGCGTGACTTTTATTGTGGGTATAAACCGTATGATGAAAATACTGGAGAGAGTTATCTAACCGAATATGATATGCCAGATTATTTGGATTGGCTACTTGCCAATCACTTTGATTTTCATGGCTTAATAGAGAAAGGTCTTGCACTTGAAGCACCAAAGAACATGTACAAAACTGAATAAAGATTTAATTTAACATTTATGAGTAAGAAACGAATTGTTAGAGAAACTCTTAACGATGAAACAGTTAAGTATCGCGTAGAAGTATTTCGGAAGCCATTATTCTTTTTGAAAGGTTATTGGGAAACAGATACACTTTATTACCCATTTGACTATGGTGTAAATGTTGAAGCAGTCTTTGACACTCTTGAAGAAGCTGAAGTACATGTGTTTGGATATCCAAAATCGAAAAAAGTTATTAAACGAGAAATATTGGATTATGAATGATATAGAACAACAAAGGAATGTACTATGGATAAAGAAAAAGCAAAGGAATTTATCTTTTTTGAGCCTCTTGAAGAGATAATTTACATTTCAAAAGATGTCTATAAATTGATTGAACTCAATGATGGTTCTCTTACTGGCATTTATGCGGTTGTGGATACTGAGGGTGGTGAAAAAATGTTTGAAATGGATTTCGCCTATTCGGGAGAACCAATCATTATGAGAGTGTTCTTACATAAGGAATTTTTTATGAAACATTTCTGGAACCGAAAGAAGATTGAATTATAATTACAAAAAGAAAAACTAAAGATCGTCCAGTTATTTGTTAATTATAATCATGAACAGAAGGAATGTATGATAGACAGATTTGAAACATTGTACCCTCAATACTTTGACGCGGAAAATTTATATTTCAACGACGAACCCTATGCCTATTGGTTGTCTGTTCCTGAATATAACGTCCACGAATGGGTACTGTACAAGGAATACAATGAATACAGGTCAGCTGTTGGAAATGGGGGATTGCAAGGAGTGTCCTATGAAGAACTGATGGATAGTTTCAAGACTTACAGTTTTTACGAGGGGATGGATAGGGAGAAGTTGTGCAGAACATTCAGGCAACGTTCACGGGATGACAATCCATACGATTTTGAAGATTTTGTAGACGAATAGATTATAAAACAGAATAGTTATGAAAAAAATTTTACTTGTAATCGGTTTCATCGCAGTACTTTCGTCGTGCAATCCTGAAACTTCAGTGCGTGATGCATACGGTAGTGAGAACAAGCAAAAGATAGCACCATACACGTACAAGCTTACTGTTGAGGGTCATGAGTATCTTATGTTTGAAGGACATTCTGTAGGGTACGGTACACCTATCTCTGTTGTACACTCAGCATCTTGTCCTTGCAGTAGGTAAAATATTTGAACTGATGGGACGATAACGGGATAAAGATAGATATGACTCCGGATAAATGTAAAAATTGTCTTGCGCTGAAATACCCATATATTTATACGGTTGATACTCATATGCGTAAACTCCCAAAGGAAGACTGGGTTGCGACCTGCAGTAAAAACATGGTGTTAGGTCCCGAGCGTGGAATGTATGGCCGTTGTATTCCAGAGGTGTGTGAAGGCGCTAATGGTAGAAGATATTATTTTGACTATATAAACGAGACGACGATATATGAATGAGGACTACGTTAGTTTTGAAACAGCTAAACTCTTGAAAGAAAAGGGTTTTGATATATATGTATCTTCGTTTTATGATGTTGAAGGAGAGTTTAGTAGAAAGGAAGCTGATTGGAATTGGAATATTGGGTCGCGCTATTCCGCTCCAACACTTCAAATGACAATGAAGTGGTTGAGAAATAATTTCAACTTAAATCTAGTTCCTTACGCTCTATCCCTCGGATGGGTGTTTGATGTCTTCGATTTGTCGGACAGAGATATTACTGGTTGTGAGGAGATCTATTCTATGGATTTTCCTACAAAGAGTACTTGCTATAAAACTTATGAAGAAGCCTGTGAAGCTGGAATTAGGTATTGTCTTGAAAATTTGATTTAGACTAATCATGATACAGGAAGAAAACAGCTATTAAATAAGAATTAACTATGATATTAGAAACGGGTATAAAAGTTTATGACAAACTTTTAAAAAGGTGTATTGATTATGTTAATAGTGGATGGCAAACCAATTATCAAATTAAAGATATTGTTGGTATTGAGTTTGATGATACCTTTATGTTTGTTCATTTCAACAAAGAGGATTACACAAAAGATGCATATCCTATAACAATAAATCTTATATTCAAATAATAGAATGAATAGTTATGCCACGGGAAGAAAAACAACTACGCTGTAGAGATTGCTGGCACAGCTATCACTGTCCAATGCAGCAGGAAGGGTATAATTTTAATCCTGGTACTTGTCCTTATAATCCCGACAATAAAAGAGAGAATTATGTCACAAGAAGATAAACAACTATTACTTAAAGACCTCTGCGCGAGATTGCCTTATGGGGTTGAGATGGTATGTGAAGCATCGAAGATAAGTTTAACATTATCCACCCATATGTTAGGCGAAATTATTAAGGATGGTAATGAACTTCAGTGGAAACCTTATCTTCGTTCAATGTCAAGTATGACGGAGAAAGAAAAGGAAGAATACGAGATGCTTCAAGTTTATCCAGGATTCAGAACAAATCATACAGACTTAACTGATATGTACGATTGGCTTCTTGCTCATCACTTTGACTATCGCGGACTTATTCATATGGGGCTGGCATTGGAAGCACCTGACGGAATGTATAAAAATTAAATAAATTAAATAAATTAAATAGTTATGACACAGTACAGAAAGAAACCTGTCACTATTGATGCAGTACGATTTAACGGCTTGAACCCTACTGAAATTAAGGATTTTGTAGGAGAGAACTGTGAGGTGGAAATCTACGACAACGAAGTAACCCCTCCCGTTGCTCGCATCATCATCCATACCCTTGAAGGCGATATGGAAGTCAGTAAAGGTGACTATGTTATCAAGGGGGTAAAGGGAGAGTTCTATCCGTGCAAGCCTGACATCTTTGAACAGACTTATGAATCTGTTGAAGCACCAGAAGGAATGCACGAATAATGGAAAATGACTATGAATTATATCTTAAACATATACGATTCAAATAACAGGTGGGCCGTAATAACTGATTACCCCGACGGAAAAATTGGGCATCTTTATAAATTCAAGCCAATGCCGGCCACTGTAGTAAAAGACGCATACGATGAGGCAGACCTCCATTATTTTGTACGCAAGGCAAAAGCCCCTATTCCTTCGGGGACAAAGATAATGGTAGAAACATGGTGGCAGAATTTGTACGGAAGTTACTTTAGAGTACAATATGAAGGGCAAGACTATGACATCTCGCCGAGAAATGTTAAAATCGACTCAGAAGGAGTGTATAAAACTGAATAGATATGAAAATAATAAGAATTAATAGAAGCGGAAATTGCCAATTTGTTTATTTCGATTGGAGAGAATTTAAGTTCAAAACAACTTGCTGGGCAAAAAATCTTGACAGTCTTTTCGGTAAAAATAATGACAGGAAACACATCTTTATTGGAATTCATAACATGTAATAGATATGAAAGTACCAGATAAGATTTACCTCCCAAAAGAAGAAATTGAGGAGAGGAAGCCCTGGATAGAAACCGAATACGATCCGAATTGGGATGAATGTTACATCCGTAAGGATATGGTTGTTGAGGCCATAAAGTTGGCATGGGGAGCAGTAAGCATGAATCCGTTTGATTGCTCTGAGGCATTTGTAGAATTACTTAAAATGATTGGTTATGAAATACATTGATGCGGACAGCCTTCGGGCTGAAATAGAAAAGCGGAAACAAATCCACTTCGACGACTATTTTGTAAAAAAGAGTGGAAATGCCGCCGACTATGGTGCAAGTAACGCGCTTGCGCAAGTACTTTCTCTCATCGACTCTTTCCAGCAGGAGCATTCCGAGGAAATATGTTCCAAATGCATCCATCATGGAAAAGATGATGACTATTGCTATAATCCACATAGTGGAATACGAAGTTTGACAAATGAAAATGGTGTATACGAATGCACTGGATTTTGTGAGAAAGAACAGGAGCAACCGGATATCGACTTGGAGAAGGAGATTCATGAAAAAGTCATGTTGCTGCATACTGCTCCTTGTTATGATGAATTGCATGATTTTGCTTACCACTTCTATGAACGTGGATTTAACGCAAGAAAGTGAAAAAATATATATCTATAATGTCTGAGTGGAGAACATACGAACCGAGAAAGACAATCAATGATTGTTGGTTGGATCCTTATGGAAATATTTATGAAGTTGCACAGTTCAAGCATGATGATTTTGCAACTGAGTGGCTTCAAGATGAGTTTCCAATTGATCTGGTTGGTGAATGGACCCACGATTTATATAGAGGATCTTATTCTGAAGAATTGATGCATCGTGGTTGGGTAAGATATACAACTACAACGCATCAGTGGTGTTGTGGACATGATTGGGGTGGATGGGAAATTTACCCTCATCCTACAAGAGCACAGATTGATAAGATGTTTGATTTAACTGGATATATTTATGAGTAATGAAGAAAAACAAATATTGATTAAAGACCTTTGCGCAAGGGTACCGTATGTAACATTTGTCTATGTTGATTGGCACGAAACAGAGGAATTAGAGATTTGCGAAGGTTGCGAAGATAATGAAGAAGAACCAAACATTCACACCTTGATTTCTTGTAACTGTTATGGTGAGTGTGACTTGGATGATAATCTCTGTGAGACAGTTTATAATATCAAACCATATCTACGTCCTATTAGTTCAATGACTGAAGAAGAAAAGGAGGATTTTGGCGTTCCTTTCACTTCGGAAGGGCTTGTTACACTTGCTGATACAGTTGAATGTATGGATTGGCTCAACAAGCATTGCTTTGACTATCGTGGTTTGATTGCAAGAGGACTTGCCCTTGAAGCGCCAGAAGATATGTATAAAAATGATTAAGTTATGAAAACATATTGGGTAGAATACACTTACACCTATGAGATATTCATAGATGATAAATGGGAAACGGAAAATGATTTCGATGCAGGACGATTTACCTGTAAGAAAGCAGATATCCGAAAGGAGGTGGAGAAACAAATTAAAAATGATTTGCAATACGAGAAGTACCGCAATCTTGAATTTCAGATTACCGATCAATACGAAACAACCGATTGTGAAATATAACGCAGAAAAAACTAAAGATCTCCTAGTTATTTGTTAATTATAATCATGAACTGAATGAATGAAAAATGTAAAGAAAGCGGGAGATAGTTATGACTAAATTGTCCATCTTAAAACATAAAATAATTCGTGCGTATAAAAACCCAAAGAACTGGGAATACTCAAGATTTAAGGGATACCCCGAAAATACTTACTTCGGTTATGAATCACTAAAAGACTGTATAAATGATACAGTAAAACAGTATATCACCTTTTATGGAAAAGGACTAAAAAAGTGGAGGTATAATTAATGATAACAGAAGATTATGTAAGTTTTGACGTTGCAAAACTCCTTAAGGAAAAGGGGTTTGATGAGAATTGCGATCGCGCTTATGTGAAAGATAAACTAGCGCGAAGCCAGGGGTTCAACAATTCTTATTATGAAATGATATATCCTGATGCCACATATAGACCCGTCTCTGCCCCAACCCTTCAGATGGCAATAAAGTGGCTAAGGAAAAAGCACAAATTGTTTATTTTTATTGTGCCTTGGTTAATGCTTGAAAATAGCATTCAGTATTATTTCGAAATTCGTGAAATAAAAACGCGCGATTTTGACACACTTTATAGTCACACATCAAAAGAATTAAATTCCTTTGAAAAAGTTGCTGAATCTGCTATTAAATATTGTCTCGAAAATCTGATTTAGGTATGGACAACCCAGTAATAACAATGTTTACGAACAATTTAATATTGCTTACCGGGGCAATAATGAACTTTATATTTGATAATCCTATAGCAGGATGGATTCTTTTGGGAGCGTTTGGGTTTACTTGTGTGATTGGAATTATTCTGTATAAGAAATTTAAAAAAGATAAGTAATATGGTGCAAGAAGATAAAGAGCTTGTTATACAATGGTTTAAAACCATTATGCAAATCGCTACTAATAGAAAAAATGCCAATGGATTTGTAATGAAAGATTCCGATGCTCTATTAAATATAAAAATACACGCAAAGGATGCTATCGAATATCTACAAATAAATTAACTATGACACAAGAAGACAAACAATTGCTGTTGAAAGACCTTTGCACGAGAATACAGTATAGGACTTTTGTATGTCTAAATCCAGGTGCTTACAATAAACCAGAAAAATGTCTACTGACTGGGATTGATGATGAACAAGTTTATCTAAATGTTGATTCCGACCCATTCGAAATTGACTATATCAAACCATATCTTCGTCCAATGTCAAGTATGACTGAGGATGAAAAGGCGGACTATTATTTTTATTGTGAAACTGTATGGGATTCAGCCGAAGAAAGCTACTACCATTATGACACATTTAAGTCTATTGATTGGCTTAATGCCCATCATTTTGACTATCGTGGTTTGATTGCAAGAGGACTTGCTCTTGAAGCACCTAAGGATATGTACAAAACTGAATAAGGTATGGAAGAAAGAGAACTTGCAATTTGGAAAGGGATTCGTGATGCACTTTGTGAACCTATCCAAAACAAAAGACTTTGGAAACCAGAATGCATGACTTGCGACAGATACGACCATATCGAAGACACTGGTTGTTTTTTTGATAAGTGTAAACTAACAGGAGAAAGTACTTGGATAAAATAAAACCAAATAGATATGACAGTAGGTGAATTAATACAAGAGCTGCAGAAATATGATGAAAACCTGCCTGTTGCTATAGATGGAGATATTTATTATCCACCAAAAACATATAAAATTGAAATATCTCAAAGAATATGGGTAGATAGTAATTATCCTTGGAATAGACCGAATTTTGAATATATAAATTTAGAATAATATGATTACCGAAGATTACGTTTCATTTAAGACTGCAAAACTCTTAAAGGAGAAGGGATTTGACTGGTATGAATCTCCTTTTTATTCGGAGCAAGATAGAGATGAGTGGCGGCAGAACAATAGCTATACTGTCCCTAATGAGGAATACGATCCTGATTTGCCTTTTGATTCAGAGACGTTGACGTTGGTGGTCCCACACGTTTCAATTCAAATGGCAATGAAGTGGCTGCGGGAAGTGCACCATTTGTTTATCGGGTGTGAACCAAGATTAAGTTTTACAGATTTCTACTGGATAACAGCTAACATATACAAAGTTAGAAAAAAATCAAGCCTGTATCATATGGATGATGTGGATGATTACCATTGTGTTGCATGTTGTGATAGTCATTCCTATGAAGGTGCTTGTGAAGCAGCAATAAAGTATTGTCTTGAAAATTTGATTTAATATGATAACAGAAGATTATGTCAGTTTTGAAACCGCTAAACTCTTGAAAGAAAAGGGATTTGACGAAGATATTGCCAGAGTTGTAAATGAAGAATGCGAGATTGATTATTTAGGGAGTTTTCAGCCAAGTTTAGCATATCTCCATCACACTTGGTATAGATGTCCTACTCTTCAAATGGCAATGAAATGGCTGAGGAAAGTGCACGGGTTATTTATTCATATAGATGTTATTAGAGAAGCATATTGTTGGACGGCGGATATTCAAGATATAAAAAATGACGTCGCCATTTATCCGGTCAAAGAAGAATTTTCCGGTTATGAAGAAGCCTGTGAGGCTGCTATTAAATATTGTCTTGAAAAATTGATTTAGTATGACACAAGCAGAGAAAGAAAGATTAAAAGATTTACTTTATCAGGCAAAATTTATTACAGATAAAGTAAATAAAGACCCGTTTGTTGGTATATATTTAACAGATCTTATTGATTTATTAGATGATTATAAAAACGGGAAAATATGACAAAAGAAGAAGCAATAAAACAGATCAAATACGCTATGCGGCGTATGGGGGAAGATACGAAGGAAGCGCTCACTTTTATAGTTCCAGAACTCAATGAGAGCGAGGACGAGAGGGTAAGGAAGGCACTGATTGAAGCCCTAAAAACAGCGAAAACTGTTGGTGAATTGAAATTTATTCTTCCAGAGCCAATAAGAGCAGAGTGCATCGCCTATCTCGAAAAGCAGAAAGAGCAACCAACAAATGAGGAAATGCTTAGAACCCTTCGCGTTGAGTATGAAAAAGGTGTGACAGATACTATTGCGAAGTATGAGCAGAAGGATGCAAGTAAAGCAATAGAAGCAGTGGAAAGAATTGACAAGTATATTGATGAACATCTTGCCAATGCACACGATATGAAGGATTCCGATCCTGTCAAAAAGTATTATCGTGGATGGGATGATGCTCTCGGTGAACTGGCAAAAATACTACTAGATGTTTATTCTGGCGAAAATCAGACAGAGCAGAAGCCTGCAGAAAGCATATCACAACTGTCCGTTAAAGGCAAAGGTGTTTATAAAATCTGTCCTTACTGTAAAGAGCGCATGATAAGGGATGATAGTAAGGTGTACACTTCTATTCCTCCTCAATATGGATACAATTGTCCCAAATGTGGCGCTGTAGAATTTGACACCGTTATATATGATAATCCCGAAATAGAAGAACAGAAGCAAGAATGTAGTGAGGATAAGAGGATAAGGGAAGACATTATTGCACTAATTAAATTTGCTCTTAATGACGGAAGCGCAGTTTCTCCCGGTTCATATACAACAAAAGAAGAGGCCATTGCCTATCTTGAAAAGCTAGAAGATAAAAAACCCGTTACAATAGAACAAGTATATGAAAAATTTTTAAGTTCAGATACACTTAAATTAGCCAAAGAAAACAAATACATAAGAGCACAACTATTTTGGGAACTTATGCATAATGGCATAATCACTGAGGTTGATTATATGTATTTAACCGATGATAAACGTAAACCTTGGACTGAAGAAGAATATCTAAAAGCATATAGAAATGGTTTTAATGCTTCTGAACAGTTAAAGAACTTGGGTGTGTAAAATGATTATAAAACGAGAAAATATGACAAAAGAAGAAGCAATTAACGAAATCAAGTCTTGGGATTTTCTTGAAGGAAAGGAAATTGAGGCTATTTATACCCTTATTCCCGAACTCAAGCCGAGCGCGGATGAGAGGATAAGAAAATGTATCGAAATGGCATTAACCGATGTGAAAGAACAAAGGTTTTTGGATTATGGCACAAGCCTCAAAGACTGTCTGTATTGGCTCGAAAAACAGAAAGAGCGAGGACCTTTGACAAAGGAGGAAGAATACAATCTTCATCGTATCATTGAATTTCTTGAAGACGAAACATGTCCGTCTGAATGGATAAGTCTTTTGCACGACATTTATTGTTTGCCGTACGAAAAGCAGAAAGAGAAGTCGATTAAAATGGAAGTGTATGAGGTTGGTAAAGGAACAACCATTTGCGGGCAAGATTATAAATGTAAAAAGGATTACAAGACGAGTACTTGCAAGTATATTAAAGACGCGATATACCATTGCAGTAGGGATGGTTATTTAAATGACCAGAATGGTGTCAGTTGGTCTTGTCCACCGGAATGGTTCAATGAGTACATATATACCAATAGTGAATTGGCTGATAAAGAGAAAAATGATTTTGTTAGTGGGCAATTCCTCCAATGCAAACTTTCTTTTGATGAATTTAAAGAAGGTGAACATTACTGGCTTGAATATGTTGGGGATGATATGTATGTTGGTAGAAGTGATAATGTTTTAAATCAAAAATTTCACATTACACCGAGACAGTTATACACACTTTTTTCTCAACAACTTGAAGAAAACAAGAAAGAACCAGAAGACAAAGGTGAGATTTCCGATGGCTACCACACCTTCAACGAACTCTACTATTACCGAATGCTTTACAACGCCGCATTCTTTAATCTTCTGCCTAAAGAATGGGTCCATAAGAGCAAAAGACATCACGATGGAGAAGAATGTTTTGGTGGTGGGTGGTTCGTCGTTATGGCGAATCTTCCTACTGGGCAAATCAGTAATCACTATGAATTGAAGGATTGGGATTTGTTCCAGATTCCAGAGAAGGAGATTGCTGATGAATGGGATGGACATACTCCACAAGAAGCAGCAGAAAGGATTCACAAATATCTCCTGGAAAAGCAGAAAGAGAATCCAAAATCTACCGATTCTATTCCATCAGATGTAAAATGCGAGAACAGATGGTATAAAGTAAAGGATTCTTTGCCTGATAATGCAAGAGAGGTTTTATGTAAAGATGCTATCGGCAATTTCTTTATTGGAAGATATTACAAAAAATCTCAAAGCTGGGAAGTGATGGTGTATGATGATTGTATGAAATCCAATGAGTACAATCCTCCTGTTGTGAAGTGGTGTGAGATTCCATCAGAAAAACAGAAAGAGCAGAAAACAATCTTCAATATAAAACAATTTGGCTTAAATGATTTTGAGGAAGAGCTTTTCCATCTTCTTCGTGGAATGAAGTATCTTAACATTTCAGATGAGGAGATTGCACTTAATATAAAAAATCAAATTGCTCCAAATTTGTTAGAACTTATACAGAAAGAGCAGAAGCCAATAGATTATGAAGCTGAATTAAAAAAATGCAAGGACAATCCACTTTATTTCTTTGATAAGTATGTGACAGTAAAAATAAAGCAGAAGCCATCAGAGCGGAGTCTGGAAGATGACCATATTATTGGGTTCGTCTATGATTTACTTAACGAGATTGAGTGGAAAGATGATTGGGCAATGAGCAAAGATGAATGTCTGCGAAGACTCGATAACTACCGTCCACAGAAGCCCGCAGAGTGGGATGATTACACAAAAACAAATCTTGGCAGGGCAATACGGATTATCAAAGACGCCAGAGGCAATCTATATGGTTACCAAACGGATGATGGTATCTATGAATGTGATAAGGCCATTGAAGCGCTTGAACACTTCCTTTATCGCGGTCTTGAGATTGAGGAATCCACAGAGTGGAGTGAGGATTATGATGAAGAAAATTTACAAACTCGCTTTGCGTTCTATACTTACAAGGATGACTCAAACACACTCTATTTATCCAATGTCTTTGTGGAAGAAACAAGCCGTAACCATGGTTTTGGTACAAAAATACTTGCAGCAGCAGAAAAGGTTGCTGAAGCTATTAGTGCAACTTCTATCCGCTTAAAAGTAAAACGAGACAATCCTGCTCACGCTTGGTACCAGAAACATGGTTATAATTATATAACTTTTGAAGATGAATATGATTGGTTTGAAAAGACTCTAAAGTGTTCAAAACCGGTTAAACAAGAGTGGGGCGAAGAGGATGAGAAGATAAGAAAAACTCTACTGGATTATTATGAGGAGGCTCTCGATAATTACACTTGTGTTGAATGGCTGAACGGAATTACTTATGGCGAACTCTGTGATTGGCTCAAATCCATTCCTGAAAGATTCAACCTTCGGCCAAAAAAGGAACTCTCCATAGAGAAAGCAATACAGTGGCTTGATGATACTTTCTACTTTTTGGATAACAGTAGTGGACGAGGCAGAGATTGTGAAATCACTACACACGACTTTGATTCATTGGAAGAAATGTATGATTCTTTCCGTAAAGCAGTTGCTGTTGATTCTTATCCTCATTGGAATCCCAGCGAAGGTCCAGTTTGGAGAATTTGGGAAAATGGAGCATGCGGAAATTCTGATGGAACTCCTATAGCCATTGTTAAAGAAGGTTATACTTACAGACTTGTAAATTGTCTAGGCGTTGGCGGAGAGAAATACATTATGTTGTCTGACTTGGAGAAGTTACCAGGTTTTGACAAAAGATAATTTTAAAGGGTAATATGAAATGGTGGAGGTACATTTACGATGAGAGATTACCTTTGGAATGCAGATTGTTCTCAACCTGTCTTTCTTGTGCGGCATATTGTTATGGTAAAAAGTTACATGAGAAAGAAATTCTCGGCTACGATAGAGGGGAAGAAACAAAGAAAATAATTGAGAGAATAAAGAACACAAAAAGGAGGAATAGCTATGAAAGTAAAGGAACTGATACGCGCCGAGATTGACAAGCGATATGAAGAAAATCGAGAGAAGGCGCGATATGATGACTACTATCGTGGGATGAATGACGGACTTGACCATTTTGAGCAGTTCCTCGACACCCTTCCTGATGAACCTGTGAGTGATGACTTAGAGAAAGCAGCCGATGACTATATCGGAGAGGTCGTAGACGCAGCAGGACATCCTGGATGGGATTGGGAAACACGTGACATAATAGAAGCCTACATCGCTGGAGCAAAAAGGCATCGAGGGCAGAAGCCCATAGATGATAAAGCCTTTGAAGAATGGATTGATGATTGGTGGAAACACAACAAGGTAAATAATCCGGACTCCTATGATAAGGGGGATGAAATTCAATTTGATGAACAAGGCTTCAAGAATTTTTGTCGAGGGATTAGGAATATGTATACCGAGAAATGACAATATAGGAGCTTATTAACGAAGAAAAAAATTTTAGTGGAAATATCTTTATTTCCACTTTTTTATTAAATTTATACTTGTAAATAAATATATTTATTATTAATTTTTTAAGAGGATCACTAAAGTTTTGCAGCTTTTTGTTATATATAATCATAACTCATAAATTATTAGTGCTATGCCTAAGAGACTCACTCCCGAAGAAAAAGCCGCGCGATTGATTGAAAAGATTCGCCGCGATGAAAGACGACATCAGGCAAAAAAACAGCGTGAAGAAGAGCGGGAGAAAAAACTTCGTCATAAGGCCTGGGAGAAAAGGGAATGCGAACGTATTAAAAAGAAGAAAGAGAAGTTCGCGTTGAACGAACGCAGACAGAAGAAGAATGTAGCTTACGAAGCTGAACTTAAACAGTATATTAATAGTACAACTCTTTATGTTACAGATGCTCCTATGGCAGAGAAGTATAGGTTGTATCGATTTTTCTTCCCTTATAAGATGGCGTCTCCTACCGGTAAATTACATCCCATTTCCGGTTTCTCTGAAGAGGTAGCTTTGAGTTTTATTTCTATTCTCCTTAATGCTGGTAAGCACTACTATGGTTATGACTATAGTATGGTATATAATATTTTCTGCAAAAGAAGAATTTCTGGAAGAGAATTTATTCAGCTCTATAATCAAGGAGTAAATAGTTACAAGAAATTCTTCCCTGGTGCCCCCGCGGAACTTCTTTATGCTTTATATAATATATGTAGTCCAGGAAGTCAGGCAAAGGGGTGTGGTGAATATCTTATGTGTTTGTTGATCAGTGATGTGATGAAAGGGAAGGCTGGGGACATCTGTACTAAATCAAATGTCAATATCGAAATGAAGGCATTTGATGGTAGACTCAGTTGTCAGAAGCCATCTGATATTCAGGCTATGGGTGGTTATATGTTGGAAGACCATATGATCGAGACATATGAGAAATTTAAGAAAAATGGTTGGTCTGATCGAACTATTATTGAAAAATTCGCATATCATAAAATACAGACATATCGCCAGTTTCTCACTAAGAACCAGATGGATTTCTTTGTTCAGAATATGACTAAGAATTGGGAAGGGTTCTTTATAAACGGGAAGTTTACAAAGGAATCAGTCAACCGAATTAATGGGTGCCATGACGCCTATGTCTACCCACTTCTTGAAGGATTCACACATCTCAAGGTGGATTCCTCTCAACCTTCTTCTATCAAAAATGCCAAGAATTTTGATGTTCATTTTAGTATATTTAATAGGGATGATTTTGCAACTCCGGGACTTATATTAAAAATGATTGAATCCGGACAAATTAAATTCTACGGATTTATAAAGAACAACGGAAGGGATAAAGCTGTACATGTGGGGATATAAAAAGAATATAAATTAATTTGTATATATACATCCGATAAAATAAAAAAAGAACCCGTTAGGGTTCCTTTTTTTTGTTTTATAAGAATTTATAATCCGCCATCAAATGAGTCGGTAGCAATCCTCCATCCTTTGAACGAATGTTGAATTTAATTTCCAGTTTATCTATAGTCACAACAATGTCTATACGTTTAGCCTTACCGTCAGAAGGATAAAGGATTTCAGCTTTCTTAATTCGACCAATGTATGAGTTCAGATCACGCTCAGTTCTTAAGTCATAATATTCGACGTGGTTTTTGCTGTTCTTATGTACTAAGATAAACCCATAACCAATAACGCTTTTAAGGAAGTTCATAAATTCATCATTATCCGCAAGTTCTCTTGTAATGTCTACAGATTCCTTTTGGGACTTGATTCGTTTGCCATCTCCAGCATTATAGTTATTAAACACATCTCTAAATTTGTCTTGATCAAGACAGAATAAGTTGCAGAACAATTCCGCTTTCTTATTAGTTCCACCTTCGAAGAACTTTTTATCGAACAAAGTCTTTATACCAGCGTTGCAAAATGTAACGCTAGGACCATATTTAAGACTTAAATAAATGGGACCTTGATCTTTAGTGTTAACAGTGACATCAGTAACAGTTTTACCAATATTAAAATTATTTCTTGTGCAAGGTGATAATAATATGTCCGTGTTTGTTATATTAAGTGGACGTTTCTGATTGAGAGCACCATCAGCCTGAATACTTTCGAATTCCTTGTATCCTGTTATCTTCTGTATTTCGTTTTCAAATCCTTCATCCTGATATCCAGCAATAAACTCCGATTCAAATGCATTACCTTTATTTCCGGATTCGAGACCACCGGCATAACCACTATAATCACCTTTGAAGAAACTTGTCCATCCAAGACCAAGAGATTTGAATATATTATTGAATGAATCTATGGTTATTTCTTTGTAGTTATTCGAATCTAGATTTTGTTTAAATAATTGAGCCAACTCTTGTTCATTTTTAGTAAGTTGATCAAGAGTTACTGTCCCATCTTGACCTTTTGCTCCAATTCTTACAGGTTGTCCGTCAATGAGTTTATTTATAAGTCCTTTTAGATAAGCATATCCGTGCTTATCGAAATCTTTGTTAGACAGTTTAGCCTCAAATAAATATTTATATAAACTTTCGTATAGTGTATTCATAAATTAATTGTTCGTTTTACTTTGCAATGAAGATGTACAACTCTTGATGTATGAAACTGCTTGTGACAATCCAGAAAACGTGCGATAACGGTTTGATGTCTGGAATATGTTTCCTGTTTTTCCGTCCGGATCAAACACAATAAGGAATGTTTTAGATGCTGTTCGTCCTGTGGGAGCATTTGAGTATGTTACTTTAACACTCACAAATCTTCCATAATCAGCAACTTCCGCACTAAGACCGTGTCCCATTCCATTAAGATAACTGAGAATTTGTTTACCGAAAGCCCAGCTAGCATAGAGCTTAGGATCCTCATAATCAAGATAACTACTATATGCTCCTTTATCCCAGGTTGGTCCAACCGCGGCGGACGTTGCTCGTTTATCCCCAGGACCACCACCAATGAGGTCATCTATTAATCCTTCATTGACGGAGTCTTTGTCCATAACGAGAATTGAATCAAACAAATCAAGATTTATGTCTCTTAAATCAACCATGCTTCTTTACATACTTTTATAGACACCGTGTTAAATAGATTAATCATTGCATCCACATCCCAATCCCCCTCTGGGTCTTTCTTATCCATTTCATCTTCAAATCCATCGTCTTCGATAGCACTTGTAACTTCATCAGACAATGTATCCATGTCGATGGTCTCTGTAGAACCACTGTGAAGATCTGCGATTATATCACTAATCTTACTAACTACATCAACACAAGCATCCCAATGCTTCTTTGAAAATTCTTCAGCATCCCCAGCAGACATATAACTTGAGATTAGTTTCTTAATATTACTTGAAGACACCCAACTGTCAATTTCATCAAGTCCATTGAGGACATCATTAAGTTTAACTTTTTTTGCTTCGTCTAGGCGAATATTTTCATTAATATATTCCTTAATATCTTTCATATTTATAAATATTGATATATTTTATCGGCTATTCTGTGGCAACGATCAACCCATCCTTTATTTCTTCCAAAGTTAGCGCGAGTACGTTTAAGACTATCAGCATATTTTCTTATGTCTAAAAATGTATCCCAATTTGTATTATACGCTTCTCCGGTAGAATTACAATCATAAATTTCAGTTTCATTAGGACCATATATTGTATATAGGTATTCCTGTCTGTTGATGAAGTCTATTCTCATTGATAGGCTATCATTGTAGATAATCTTCAAAGCCTTTCCTTTTGGTTCATAGCTCTTTTCCTTTTCAGTTTTGTAGTTTTGTAGTATATAAAGGATAGCTGTGTCCCTGTCTTCGATTTCATCTATTTTAATAGTCTTTGGGTCTTTTGTTACCAAATCCTTATCGAATACAGATTCTCTTATATATTCTCTAATGTCCTTCATGTTAATAATTATATTTTCTTTTTTCCTATATGCCAAGCACCACACACCTTACAAATATATGCAGTGTACCCAGACATTTTATATAATTTTATCCAATTCTCTGCACTCTCTTTACTTTCAAACTTTTTCTTTGGTTTCCAATTTCCATTTTTTCTTGTGTAATGTTCTCGTCTTACAATGTGTTTATTGCAATCCGACCTGGTTGTTGGTTTTCGAAACACTATTTTTCAATAAATGTTAATTTCATTCGATTTGGTCGTGAATCAAAAATTCCTTCTATAAATTCTATTATATACGAATGTTTGGTGGGTTCTTTTAATATGACTATATCCCAATCTCTGGGTCTTCCAGAAAATTTATCTAAATATGATTTTGTTCGTTCTTCGGCTTCTTTACATCTTAATACACTTCTATTGTTTGTTTTTTCATCAGTCATTATTAAATATGCAGGCATACCAAGAATGGTGTTTATGAAATCGGGGAGAGTATCATCATATGACTTCCAGTAATTAACAAACCCATTTTTGTGTTCGTTGGTGGGGAATTGGGTTTTTGAGGCGTTTTGCTTAAGTTTCTTTTTGTCAAAACATCTTAATATTTGACTGAGATCATTCGATACCATATTATCGTGAGAAACGTCGGAAAGTTCATATAACGAACCAAATTCAACATCCTTATCAAACACGTCGTTGTCGAATAAACCCTCATTCAATATGTTTTGTAATGATTTCATACAAAAATAATAATGAGATTTTAATATATTATCTCATGAATAATCTTACTTTAGTATGTGACATGAACTATGTCCTGATGTCGAGATATAGTGTGGTTGGTGGTTTCAAAAAAGGATCTCCAAAGAAGGTTCTTGAAGCCGCAGAAAGGAATCTTGCAGACATGCTTGCTCGGTCAGTTAACATCGTTCTTAATAGATTTCCCGTTATAGATAACGTTGTGCTTGTCGCTGATGGTGGTAGTTGGAGAAAACAACTCCCGGTACCGGAACAGTTGAAAAATATTACTTATAAAGGTAACCGAGAACAGCAAGATGAAGTTGATTGGAATTATGTTTTCAATGCACTTAACGATGTAATGAATAGTGCAAAAAATGAAGGAGTTACATCATCACAGACACTCACCGCGGAAGGAGATGATTGGGTTTGGTACTGGAGCAGGAGACTAAACGCTCAGGGAACAAATGTCCTTATATGGAGTGTTGACCGCGACTTACAACAGTTGGTTCAGAAGACATCAAACGGAACATTTACCGCATGGTATAATGATAAAGCAGGACTGTGTCTCCCAGATTGTTATAAGGGAGATGAAAAAGAGATCGACCCAATCGATTTCTTTATGTCACCGCAGGAATACGATGACCAATTGATTGATTCACTCAAAGTCGGCGCTGGAGGAAAAGTATTTTATGTAAATCCGGATGATGTAGTCATCGAAAAAGTACTTTGCGGTGATAGTGGAGATAATATTAAGGCTGTCGTGAGATTTAATAAGGGTGGTAGAACATATAGATTCAGTGAAGGGGATTTGAAGAAATATCAAGAACACGATCTCCCTATGACCACAGTCGGTGATTTGAAAGAGAGTCGTGAAGATATCGCGAATTGGATTATGAACAATAAAAAGTTTGCACCATATCACTTTAAGAAAAAGGACATCATGGAGATGTTGGATTATAATATTAAATTGGTGTGGTTGAACGAGGAAACTATACCCAACCCAGTCATTCGATCTATGAATGAAGTAGAATATAAGAAGGTTGATGTAGACATGTTACGACATAATTATAAGATGTTATCTAAGTCAAAAGAAGATACCGATATTGAAGCAATATTTGAAAGCATATGAGTTTATTTGATGAAAATCTGGTCGAACAATTGCCAGGATTGGATATTATGATTCGTTCTCGGTTTGAATATGCCGTGCGACATGCCGAAGATGAATTTAATAGAAATCGAGTCAGGATACAATACACGTTGGAAAAACGCAAGAATTTTAAAGAAATCATTAAACACGAACTATGTAATGCAGTTGGCCCATTGTTTGTATTTAATGAAGAATATACGTTAGAGGGTTCTCATATTGATATTAAATTTGATCAATATCCTTTAGTTGAAATCCGTACACGTTTTCTGGTATATTACAGACCTGAACATCGAACACAAACATATAATTTTACAGGTTATGTAACATTGTATGATGAATCAAAATCACTATTTGAAAATGAGTTTGTTTGATAAAGATTTGGTAAAACAAGAACCATCATTATATGAGGTTATTCTGAACAAGTTCAAATATATTATGAAAGAAGTCGAAACTAGGATGTATGAATCAACACAAACTAAACCATTGAGTGTGGAGGAACTGGAGGACTTGATTAAAGAAAAAATTTGCAACTCTGTTGGGCCTTTGTTTATATGTAATCGGAAATATAGATTACTTGATTCGGATATTCGTTTTGATGTACTACAATTTCCACTGATAGCAATCCAGTTCAGGATTGCAGTGGAGGATCTAGCGAAGGATATCACCACTCCATATAACTTTTGCTGTTATGTTAATTATACGTATAATTTTGTATGAGTTTATTTGATAAAGACCTGGTAACTAAGGAGGTTCCAGATTATCAAGAGGAATATTCCCAGCTTTGGAGTAAGATAGTCTTTTGTGGTGAACTACCAGAAGACTCTGATATTTCAAATCCAAAGTTTATACAATATGGTTATAACATAATTTTGGATACAGAGACATATAAATTATATATAATCAAACCACAAACATTCGCATATTGATTAAATAATTGGCAACATTCAATTATATTAATTCATATTAATTAACCAAAATAAATAGTTCAAATAAATTAAACAAAAAATTATGACAGATTTTATTGATGAAGTAATGGGCTTTAATCCCGCAGATCTTTCCGCATTTAACGAACCCGAGCAGCGCACGTTTGATGCTAATGTTTACAAGACCAATCCGAAGGACACCAAGTCCGAAAGTGGTAATTATCTTTCTCGAGTAAGGGTCGTTTACAATCCGTTCAATCCCAAAGACAGCATTGTTCATCAGGCAACTTATTTCATTAAGAGTGCTGATGGTAGTCTTCTTGTGAGAAGCCGCCTTGGTAATGGACCAGCAGACCCTCAGTTTAAAGAGTGTCCTCTTTTTAAGGCTTGGAAGAAACTATGGTTCTCTGGAAATGAAGCAGAGAAGGAACGCGCTCGTGAGCTTTTCGACAAATCAGAAAGCGACTATGTGATTGTCCAGATCCTCGAAGACGAAAACAAGCCTGAGTTGGTTGGTAAGTTTATGGCTATGAAACTTCCTAAGGCCATCAAGGACAAGCTTGCAGCTAGGATGAATCCGAGCAAGGATTCTAAGAAGACCCCCTATCCGGTAATGGATTATGTTATTGGTCTTGAACTTAACATGGAGGTGACTCCGGGTCCTGATGATCCTTCTAATCCTTCCCGCAAGCAGCGTGAGATTTCTTACAATCTTTGTGACTTTGGTGATTATGCACCTGTTGTCAAGGTCGATGGTACCCCGTTGTTCACCGAGGAACAGCTCGAACTGATTGACAACTATGTCACCGCATTCAAGGATAGTACTGGTGCTAAGACCGAGGCTAAGAAGAAGGCTGCTACTAAGCAGCTTGAAGAACTCCGCCCTCAGCTGAAGGAACTCTATCGCATCGCTTACGATTACGTAAAAGAGAATGCATTCGATCTTCGCGAGGATCAGGGATGGAAGGAATGGGATGAGCAGACCACGACAAAGGTCAACCAGTGGATCGAGATTGTTCTCGCTGGTAAGAATCCTGAGAATGTCTCCTATGCAGACTTCAAGGGTAGTCAGGGAGGTAACCCCGCCGCCAACTCCGAATCTAAGTCCGAGCCTAAGGCAGAGAATGCTGAACCTGAGGTTACCGCTGAAGCACCGGATGACCTTCCGTTCTAAAAAACTTCTCTTAAATCAATTCAAAAAGAAAGGATGACTAAATGGTCATCCTTTTTATTATCGTTTGTTATACGCGAGTTTTGATAGCAAATATTAAAGATTATGAATCCTTTTTATATACGGTTGCCCAAACAACAATGTTGTATGCTGGATCATTGCAGATAAATTTCACAACAACCATTCGGAGTTCTGTTTTGCTCCTAGGAGCAGGTAGCGGGAAAATCTCAACTTCTTTAACATATTTCGGTGATTGTTTATCGGCGCCAGCAACCCGAGACAATTCGATTATATTATATAGTTGATGTTTTATTTCATTGAGGGACGAACACGACATGATCACTCTTGTTAAGAGGTAGAAAAATTCGTCATCAAAGTAATCATATTTTCTTCTTTCCCAATCATCCTCATATGTTAAGAATTTCTTCCAAAAACTCTTTTTTAGTTCTTGTTTCATTTTATCCACGGAAAATGATAATGGAATTAAATCATCAATCCGTCCCTCATCAAATCCGGATGATCCCCACCTTCCAAATTCATATAGACTACCATAACCAATGTTTTGATCAGACAATCCTCGATCGAATATTGACTCAGAAAGCCGCTTAATCTTTTTCTTTTTACGATCATTCTGTCGAATTGCTTTTGCTGTTCCTATAGGTTCTGTGAGGGTGTCTGGTGCGACTTCTCCAGGATTACCCATACCCATAGTGTTCGCTGGAGTACTGCAAAGTTCTTCTAAATATTTATGTAATGTTTTCACTTCGACTTATCAACTAAATATTTTTTCAATGTATCGATAAATTTTTTGTTGGTTATAACTGCAACGCTCTCATATCCAAGATTTTTACTTCTCCTTAACAAATCCACCAACCCATTAAAACTACGAAGACTCCAGTCATAATCTATAACTATATCTTGTTCCCATTTTTTATAAAAATTTGATACATAATATACATCATATAAATTGTCACGTTTTTCGTCAGGCCAACCAATATCGTACTTATATTTAAATCTTTTCATGTTCTTCGAAGACAACTGTCTGAACAATATATAATCTTTCCCGGCATATTTTTTCGATAAATCAGCTAGATCTTTATCCGTAGCTCCTTTAAGATTATATATACCATCGGCATATATCTCTATCAATTGATCCATGGCTTTATTAATCGCATCTATATCTATGTCATGTTCGTCACCACTTGATCCTTTCATTAGACTGTCCAGAGGATCTCTTGTAGAGAGATCATCATCAAACAAACTCTCACTTAAACTTTTCATTACATATTGAATAAATTTAATATATCTTTAGGAAGTCCCTTGGGTAGTCCTAAGACAAAAATACAATCATCATCGGCAATACAAACATATCCAACACAGTTTTTCATAGGCGCACCCAGGCCAAAGTACTCATTATATTTATAGAATGCATCGTACCATTTGTTGGGGAGTTTGTTGTATCTTGCAACGCCGTCGTTCGATCTATACATTTCGGTCATTATATCAGTAGCAATATCATCAAACGGTGTAAGATCAACATCATCATACACATCTACATCACCAACCTTATATGAATCGAACCACAATATTGGCCAAATAGATTTCGTAATATATTTTGAGTATTCTTTTTTGAGTTCTTTTAAGAACTCTTTTAGGTTTTTTGGAAATTTGTTCTCATCAAACTGCCAATCATATACATCTGGTAGTTTTGAATTATACGACATTAAATATTTCATCACCGCTATGTATTTGTCCACTACGTGAACATATCCAACATCACTGTTCATCCATTCATCAAGAACTGTCCACGGATTGCGATTAATGTTGTTGTCGATGTCGAATACTCCTTCATATAAATATGTTTTAAGGTTTTTCATACATAAATAATCATTATATTATTAGTATATTTTATCATGAAAGAGTATATTGTTGCATTCGACGTTGAAACTACAGGGCTTTCCCAGACTGAAGATTATATCATTCAGTTGTCAGCCATTAAGTTCAAGAAGAATACGTATGAGAGGATCAAGACTTTTAATTATTATATAAAGCCCGTTCGTCCATACACGATCAAACCAGGTGCATTTGAAGCTCATGGGCTGACCAAGGAGTTTATTGAAGAAAATGGTGTACCACTTGTGAAGGTAGCTGACGAATTTATAGCGATGTTTGATAACGCGGATGTCCTTACATTTAACGGTAACAAATTCGATATCAATATGATATATAAAGATCTGTTGGATGTCGGTAAGAATTTCCCGATGACTGATAAGATATTTTATGATAGCTATGGTATCGAAACCAGATTGAATCCCAGAAAACTTAGCAACGTATACTTTAATTATACAGGGTTCTGTCTCGAAGACGCTCATAATTCACTTGCCGATGTTGAAGCAACTATCGAAGTATTTAAGCATCAATTGGAGGTATTAAAGGAAGATAACGAGACCGGACAAGAAATTGAAGAGTGGAGTGAGAACCGACTTTATTCCCCCGAAGGATCTATTCGTAATGCTGCAAATGCTGGTGAGAAAGATAGGATAGTGTTTAACATGGGTAAGTATAAAGATCAAGAGTTTATGGCGGTGTGTAAATCGGATCCTGGATACATTCAATGGTTTAGAGATAAAGTTGCAAGTCCATATACTTGGAGACTATTATCTAATTATTATAAAGCCCATAGAAATGACTAAAGAGGAAAAACTCAAAATAGCCAAATACGATATGAAGGTCGCCAAACAGACGGCCGGAAGAAAGAATATGTCTCCGAAAAAGAAACGGGAATGGATTGTAAAATTGAACAAAGCAAAAAGAGTATTAAAAATAGCCGAAAATAGAGTAAACCATGGAAAAAAATAGATATTATAAGATAGGGGTTCTTAATGAGAATCACGATTTGATTCATGAATATGTTACTCGTGAACCAATATATAAGATTAAGGTGCTCGATGATATAGCATCAATAATCAGAAATATACATGGAGAGAATACACATATCCTATGGGGCAGTTATAGAGGTGATCTCCCTGAGAATATGGATGTGATTACTCGCGAACATAAAGATGACGAAGTACTAAATTACAATAAGTAGTTCGATATATTACAATATATGTTTAACCTTTTTAATTTTTTAACAATTGAATAAAACAAATCTTAATGTCTCTGTGCCGTCAGATCAGTTTGAATGGCCAGAGTTTACAAGCGAAACAGAGCGAATCAAAACATATTCGCGCCGGTTTAGGAACAAATCAGTAGTGGAGGCATTTCAGGAGGTGTACGGTGTAGATCTTACCGGTGTTGATGATCGGGCAAATGATCTTCCTCGTGAGTATGCAGTTGGCGACATTATTCGGACCAGAATCAAGGGTGTGACGAAAGATGCAGTCGACTTTGAAAACATCAACTATAAAGGTACGGTTGTATCATCTGTAAACCTTTATAAGTATCACCGTCTTCGTGGTGGTTCTCCAGAAGAAATTAATGCAGTGGTTACTGATGTCAAGAAGGGTAGGATCTCTGTTGATCCCATTAAGCCAATGACAGATGAGTGGATTAGTGATGTTGTCAAACATCCAGAATACCAGAATGTCATGGGTGATCCCAGAACCATTAAAGTAAAGAACCTACAGTTGGTCGAAGGTGGTTTCTTGGGTAAGGCCGTTGTTCCCACCACTAGCCAGTTTGTTGGAGATAATGTAGTTGTTGATGCATTTATTCCAGGTTCTCAGATTGTCCTCAATATCACAGACGATTTCGAACAGTTTGTTGGTAAGGATGTAGATGCATTCGTTCTCAACTATATCAAGCGCGGTGATACCATGTCTCTCATCTGTTCGGTTAAGTCTTACTTGACATTCCTGGGTCAGGAAAGGTTGATTGAGATGTTCAATCGTTGGTGTGAGGATAGTCCGAGGTGGGAGAAGTACACTAAAGAAATTCACGGTGGACGAGTCACTGGTGTGATTAACACAAGCAAGAAATGTGGTGTGTTTGTAGAGATTACGGACCTGAACATCACCGGTATGGTGAAGGTTGCACCCGAGGAACTTGTTAATTACAAACCCGGTGATAATGTTGCAGTTAGGGTTACCTCTTTCGAGGAGGAGACATTCTTCAACAGAGAGGTCCAGCAGGTCCAGCATGTAGATCCTTACGTGATCGAGGATGGGGTACTTATGAAGTGCAACCTTAAACCCATTCTTTCCTTCGCCTAATTAAAGGCTTTGTTGCATAAATGAAAAAGAGTTGGTCGTACAACCAACTCTTTTTGTATTTTTAAGAACGACTCAATTCGGCTTTTATACTATCTATATATTTCGGTTTCTTTGCGTAATCATTAGCCAATTCGAGTATCTTCTTTTTATCTCGTTTGGATATATTATAAAGTTTACTACATAAGTCAGATATATAATTAAGCAGTACATCTATATTAGATGAATCAAAAGAAAATGATTTAAGCTTTGGCGTGGACCGAGGGAATTCATCAGACCACAATATATAGTTAATAATAGATGACAAACCCATCGTTTCATAATAGTAAGCCCAACCAACATCTACTCTACATAAATCGGTGGTGTCTGAATTGTAACTACTTATATAAAATTCAAGACTTAGTCCAATACCCATACTTCCTGCTGAAGATTTAGAAACTCGATCCGCAATTTTAGTAACAAACTGTACATTTCCAGCATTCCCACTCTTAAGGGTTCTGTATATGACCCCAACTCCTCCTTCTTTCACATCAATATTATCGTTTATATCAAACGGCTTCACATTAAAATCTTTTGATAGTCGATCACAAATAGCTTTAACTGAATCTCGCGTACTCATGGGGACATCTTTTGACGCTAGATTTTTGTCAAACAAACTCTCACTTAGACTCTTCATAATTCCTTTCCATCATCATTTATAAATGTAAAATCGATATTATTAAACTTGAATGTAATATTGAACGTACCACTATCGCGTTCTAATTTGGAGTATGTAAAATCCAATCCGTCTATTCCATTAATATGGCAATCTATAAATTTGATTCTCGCACTAATTTTTCCGTTTTCATCTAGCAGGTCAATATATAGAACATCTTCATTTTTATAATCAATTGGTTTACAATATTTCCAGAATATGGTTTCATATAAAAGAAAATAATTAAAGAATCCCTGATTGAATCTGAACGTTACTGTAATTTCATTGCTTATATTGCTGAGTGGGTTGGAAGTAGTTTTATATGTGTTTTGTCTTGCTGGTTCTACATTTAATTGTCCCAATCCACCATTATGAGAATGCTGCGTTTGTTCAACGGTTAAGTCCGAAATTCCAGGAATGTTTACACCCTGGATACTTTCATTAAGATAGTCTATCGGGGTAGTAAGTACACCAGCATTCTTGTTAAGTATGTTTTGATATTTTTCATTTAGTTCAGCTGGAATGAAATCTTTTGGAAGAGCGAATCTAAATAAATCGTATCGTGGAGATAGAGATAACATGTAAGTTTAATATATTTTATACAATAATCAAATTCAAAATGGACAATATTCAGGAACTAAAGAGAAAACATTATAATGTAAAAGAAGTTATTAAAGAGCGTGTAAAGAATGGGAAACCTGTACAGGATAAGGTTGATGAGTATTTAGAAATCGTTAAGGGACTTAAAAAACAAGGTGTAGAAGTTAATGATTCATCTCCGCGTGTTCTTGAAGCACTTGAGATGTGTGGTGTAAAGAGTATTAACTGCGTGTCACCCATGCAAGAGATCATTCAACCACCTCAACCAGAACCACCACAAGTGTCTATATATAGAATTACGCTTGCTTGGACCGAACGACCGGGTCGAGATCCAGATAATACAATTCAAATTATTGAAAATTATCTCAAAGAAAATGAAGCAACATTTGTAGAAGAATCCGACGCCGATTTTGATGATTATATCGAACATATGAGATCATACGAATGGGTTGGTGATGATAAAGAATTCAAGATTCTTCGCCGCTCTGCAAATTACATATTAGATGTATTTGCTGAGAACCAATATGAAAAATTTAATATAAGTATATTTGGTAACAAAAAACAATAGCAAAAAAAACAATAATTTTCGGCAGAAATTTCTTTGATTTTTCTGCCCTTTTTATTATATTTATGCTCCAAAATAAATATATTTTTTTTATATTTTTTTTTTGAGTTTTCATTAAAGATTTGGTGGAAGTTTGTTAAATATATACATAAAAGATATTGCACTATGGATACACAGATGACTTACCCCCACACCTTCGAGAACACCGGAATTACCATCCTCAGAGTTAGCCAGCGCGGCGCTAAGTTAATCACTAACGGTATCACGGTTGCCTGGATCCAGGGTGGTTGGCTGAGAGAAGATGGAACTTTGACTGACTGCGGTGTACGCTCGATGATCCAGTCCGACAAGACCTACGAAGAGTACCTGCGTGAGAGTCAGGAATGGGCAGAAAGGGTTGCGAGAGAGAAACGCGAGAGGGAAGAGGCCTGGAAGAAGCAGAAAGAAGAGGGTTCCAAGTTGATCACATATGTTCTCGAGCAGGGAGTATTGATGAGTGCAAGCTCCACCGCTTACAAGTATGTAGCTGGTAAAGGACTCGATATGTACAGGCGCATTTGCAACCGATACAACTACATTCCTAAAAGCCAGCTGAAGGTCGAAAGACGCAACTGTAAGGTTTATGTCACTATCCCTAAGTGGCTGGCTGAAAAACATAGTATTTTTACCACGATCGCTTAAAGATCTGGGTAAAATTTGTTATATAAATATCCACTATCAAAATTCACCGACATATGTGCAAAATTTATAAGGATATTAGCGAAAAAGAAAAGAACGCGCTTGTTAAGCAATACGAACCACTGATCAATAAACTCACGAAACAGTTCGCATCCCAGATCAAACTGGATTGGGAATCTATTAAAAGTATGGCGTATGAGGGTTTCTGCCTCGCCATGATCAATTACGATAATGAACGTAGTAAGCTCACTTTTAAGCAATTCGCTGGGTGGAGTATTAGGAATAACATTTTGGGTTCCCTGGATAAGGAGCTCAGGACGGTATCTATGTCTGCGTATGCTCAGAAGAAGGCTCAAGAGAAGGGAGAGGCTACTTTTAACTCCGTATCCCTCTCGGTTATCTCAGGGGATGATACTATAAGTGGGGATGACAATAAGTCTTGTAAGGAATACAAATACGGTGTGTACGAGAAGGACAAGTTCAGCGATGGTGATGTGTATGATTATCTGTACCAGAGACTTGAAGAGAAGTTTAGTGACAGAGATTGCGAGATGTTCTACCGGATCTTTGGCTTGAACGGATTTAATGATGAAAAAGGTAAGGATGTGGCCAAGTTGTTCGGAGTTAGTGAAGGGTTGGTTTCTCAGAAGATAAAAAAAATGGTTCTTTATATTCGTCACGATAATGAACTTACCGAAATGTTAACTAATCTTATTGCATAATGAAAACAAAACACAGAATTATTGAAGTTGATGACACAATCAAAGGCCACTACTATTATATTCAAGCAAAAGATTGGATGGGGATTTGGCAGACTTGCTATTTCCATGTAGTGGATGATGCATTCCGATGTGATCAACTCGAATGGAGGTGTCATACATATGAGGAGGCGCGCGATAGGCTATCCGAACTGAAACGCCCAAGTGAACGAGTAGTTTATGAAGATTAAGGTTGCAACAGAAAAAGATTTTATCAAAGCTTCCAGACGAGGATCTAGGGAGGCCGAGATAGAACTTTATGGACACCCAATTAACTACAGGAAAATATTCAAAAATAAGAAAAAATATTCACGAAAGATTAAACATAAAAGCATGACTTAAATATATTTATTTACAATGTCACTATTTGATCATAAAGATATCGAGCATGAGATTGATAGTACTCAATATACATCAATCAAAAAAGGATTGATGGAATTAGTTGAGGAATGGTGCAAAATGAATTCCATAAAAACATATGGGGTTGAGTACCTAGATCCGGCAAAGGTCAAAGATATGAAGGAAATTGCAATGATATCTATGCAATATGTTTGGAAAATGATGGGTAAAAAGATCCCTGATAGAAGCAGAAATGATTTGGATAGTGATTGTAAATTAATTAATTAGCAAATATGACATCTATGTGGTTGGTTAAGGCAATTATATATTTAATGGTGTTCGCAATAATTGTGTTTTGGATTGGCGAACTGATCGGAGACATAGTTATGGTGAAAATTCATTATAGAATTTCATGGCGAGAAAGTATTCGTTGTGGTTGGTTATATTTTATAGATAAACATAAATAATTATGAAAAAGTTTCTTTGTGGATTGGTTTTGGCCTTTTGTCTGATGGGATGTTCCTGCGAGGGTCAATATAAAAGTCAAGATATCCCGTCCTATGTCAACATGACTGCTGTTCATTTTACCAGCGAGGGTCACGATTATATTGTATTTCGTTATAGTGGACATTTTGTTGGGGTGGAGCACGATCCGGATTGTTGGTGTATGGTTGATTACGATTAATTGTATGGGTGTATTTACTGAACTGGATGAACTGAAAACTGGAAATCAGGACATTACAAAAAACTTTCTCCGAACTAAAAAATTCCGAAAGTGTCTTTGGGGACCCATTTATAAGAAGAAAGACCCCAAATTGCAAGCATATGAGTTATATATAGACTATAATGGATTTGGTTCTGCAGAATTGTATTATTTTCCCCCAACATTTAAGGGATATGTTACTGAATTTAACTCAAAGGGAATCAACCCTGCAGGAAAGTGTATTGGTTGGATGAACAATAGTTCGTCATGGATGCTCAAATCCGATGCGACCTGCAAATTTGATATTAATTGTTGTATCAAAATGATTAATAAGAAGCTGAAGGATTATTACGGAGAGGTTTGGACCGTAAATTATTAATGACTGTTTTTGGAATACTAAATGAAAGGTGAAGATCGATCTTCACCTTTTTAATTGTAGCAATAAGATCTTTTATTGATATATTGCCTATTACAATCAGAATCTTCTGATCCTCGAGGTACATCCATGTCCGAACTTTTTCCTTCCATATTATTTAATCCATAATTTACAAAACCAACCACAGCAAGGATATAATATTTTCTCCCACCATGTAAGCGGCCATTGTATATCTGCGTTTTTAGTTCGACCTTGTTCTACATTCAAATTGTATAAGAATGTATGTACGGCCCATTCATCAATGATACTATAATTTGAACGATTTTCAAATATAGTGCGATCAGATTGTTCATTTCTCAATTGAACAATGAACCGTTTGAAATCTTTCTTGGTTATTTTGTATGAATCATACACAGTAATACATGTGTCAGTAATTCTATAAATGATACCATTAATGTTACCCATAAAAAACAAGGTTTAATTAAATATATAATACTATAAATATGACTTAAAGATAATTTAATATATAACATTATGAATGAAGAAAGACCTTTGACTGAAATTGAAAAATTGACTCTGGTGTCGAAACCTAAACTTGGTATGACTCGTGAGGAATGGTTGAGACATGCGGTAGAGGAACTAGATGTGCAGTTGTTTGAAGGAGATCTCGATACCCTTAACCATGGATATCAAATCAGTGCCAGTAAGTGTGGTGGACAGAAATTGACTGAATGTGTACAACCTTTTGACGGAGAAGATGTCAAATTGGAAGACTTTTTCCCAACAACTATTACGGTGTCATATAGTATCAAAGATCCTATTGAGATGTTGGGAGCGCTGGCATTGGAGTGTATTCATGCATTTTTTAACGAACAGAAATCCAGCACAAAACGATTCAAAGCACTAGCACAGAAGTACTATTTTGATAAACCATATAATAGTTATCACCCAACCACATACCTTAAAGATATCCTTGAAGAGGTATATAAGAAATTAGTTCATCAATGGGGTGCTTATCCTGGAAAGGCTGTGGTGATTCATAAACCGGAAAAAGAGAAGAAAAAGAATACGTTTACATACACTTGTCCGAATTGTGGATGGAGTTGCAAAGTGACTAAAAAGATGTATGAGAAGTATAAAGAAAGAGGTCCGGTTTGTCCTTGTGGAGCACATCTTGCTGTAGATGTTTTGGACGACGAAAATGAAGCTGAACAATAATGGCTAAAGATCGTAAACCAAAGGTTCCGAAAATAAAAATTCCGGAAGTGGATTTAAAAACATTTTTAATTAAGGATTTGCATATCGATCCGTTCTGGAATGATCTATTAGACGGACCAAAAAGAAACACTAGGAAAACGAGGGAATCTAAATGATTCCCTTTATTTTTTATATATGAAAAGCTTAAAAGAGAGTTTGTTTGATAAGGATTTAGCCGATCAGAATCCTGAGGCATTTGGAGACCTGTATTCAGTAAGATGTGTACTTGTGAACGATGAGGATTACATACATGGTGGCCAATCGTATAGTACAAAAGAAGATGAATATAAGTGGTTATTGAACACTGTTAAATTAGGGGAGCTAAAAAGAAATATAAAAAACCCCGTTAAAATAGACAATAAAAAGAACCCCACATCCAATAACGAATATATACTCGGGTGGAGAGCAGATGAAAGATTCTGTGATGTTATTGGATACATAGTTGCTATTATTAACAGTATGCCAATAGATCATAGTCAAACAAATGTGGTTAATCCTATTAATATGAAGGATTTACGATCCAAACTAACTCCATATCTTAAAAACATGGGAAACATGTACAGACCTGGTGGTAATTTTTATTTTGCCCAAATTGGATTGATGAATTATAAGATGTCTTTTGAGTTATATAGAAACGGTAAAAGATTTAAAATAATATTTGATGAGAAATAATGAAAACTCTAAAAGAAAGTTTATTCGATAATGATTTATCAGAGAAGAATTTTTTAGACAATCCTGAGTTTAAGAAGTGGATCAATCGGCCGGATATTCTTTGGTATCTTTATGAGTATTGGGCCGCCGACATGGAAGATCCGTTGGAAGATTTTTCACCGAACGAGTGGAATATGTACAAGGACATTGTCGATTATATTTTAAATAAGATTAATCAGAAATCCGGAAACATGTGGTCTATGTATAAAATATCATACGATGCTGCGGAGTACTTCGATGAAATTAAAGAGGCATTTGGTGGTGAAGATGAGTTTATGGATGAATTTGATGCCGTTGTGTATGAAATCAAACATAAACGAACTCAAGAGTATGATGGTGTTTGGAAAATGTGGTTTAAAGGGTCCATGCCTAAAAATAGTAACATAACCAGTTTTGTATCAAAACTTCCAGACGAAGGAAGTAGGTTAGCAAAACCCGGCGCTCTTGCTGGTGGTATCCTTTTATCCACCGATAGTGACTCTATTATGATATGGGGATTTCCTCGTGGTCTTGATAAAGACATACTCAATTTATTTAATATAAAATGACACCCATTAAAACATATATAGCCAATAGTATTGTTGGAAAAAAAGTTCACTTCAAATGCGATTGCCTTCTCAACATAGATCTCATAGGTGTGGTTAAGGACTGGGAGTTGAATCAAAATGAAATTATATGGGACGTACTAACAGAATCAGGAAAGGTAATTAGAATAGGCGAAAATCATCCGAATATGAATATAGAAGTATTATGAAGACATTAAGTGAGAGTTTATTTGACACAGATTTAATAGACAAAATCGCAGGCAAACAACTTAAAGATATTGCTTTCTTTGATGGTCAGTGGGTTTATCGTCTGTCATCCATGGCGGGATGGCCATCCCTGGTTCAAAAAAGAACTGGCATTAAAGGAAATAATGCCCTCGAAGTGATCGATTGGAAGAAGGTGAGGAAAGATTTAAAAAAATTCGGAGGGGATAAAATTGATCTTGGATTGTACGCATTTGCCAATGCGAATAAACTCGTAATACGAAATACAGAAACCAATAAGAAAACAGAGAATTTTGCGCGTCTTATATTATCTATCCCATATGGAGAAGAATACTACTGGGGTGGGTTTAATAGTAGATTTAGAGATGAATTTATCCCAAAACTAAACGAATACATCCTTCCAGAAAAAAGAAACAATTGGTACTGGGTGATGGATTGTCGTTCTAAATTTGGTTTTAATATTACACTTCATTTTCAAGAGAGTGCCGAAGAATGGTTAAGATTTGAATTTATAAAACGTAGTTAATTATGAAGAGTTTAAGAGAGAGTTTGTTTGATGTTGATTTAGCAACAAAGGAAGTAACTACATTATATGAGTTGTTTGGAAAGCATATAAAGAAATTCCAACGCACATATGGCAGTGATCTTGGGTGGACTCATTTTTTCCGACAAAAAGCTGTTGTTAGTGAATGGAAGAAAGAAGGTCGTCCTGAACTCGGTGGAGGGTTTGCAAAAACAACATTTCCCCCAGATCTTCAAAAATTCATTGCGGTGATACTAAATAATGTTGTTATTAGTAAGGAGCAACTGTTGAAATTAAATGATGATGGAATTCTTGATGATAAAGAATTAAATAAAGAACTTGACAAAAAAGATATACTTTGGTCAGAAGACACCATGTGGGGGTATCAAAAAGCACGCCGCATGATAAGAGTGGCAATAGGATATATGGAAGGAACCCCAGCTGGGCCTGGTCATGGAGTATCTTTTAAAAGTGTGGGGACGAAACGATTTAAAGGATTAAACACCGACAAGATAGAAATTAGTATATATTGTTATGATCCGGCCCATATGGGATTTGGAAGTCATGTTTGGACATTATTAACTGATCTTACAATTAATGATTTGAAGAAATGAAAAGTTTAAGTGAAAGTTTATTTGATAGTGATTTGGTATCTAAGCAATCAGATGACATGATCCGTCTCGATGTGCAGAATCAACTTCAGAAAATTGCGAAGTCAAATCCCGAAATTTCCTGGAGGGTGGAAAATAATAGAGACGGGAGTATTTCAAATATTATATGTATTAAACACGATGTATATCCAGCAGACACTTCCGTATGTCCGAAATGTAGTTTCGCAGTAATATTCGAAGCTGTGTTTGAGAAGGATTTGAAATTATATGTATATTTACCAGTGATTCATTTCTTTATAGAAGCACCAGATAAATTACAACGAAATTATAATAATTATACTCCATTGAGTATAAAACCAAGACCTCCATATATTAAATCATTTGGAGAAAGAGATATAAAACTATTGTCTATGCGGAGTTCCAGGGAGATGAGTTTTCTTTATAATGATTTGAAACAAATCATCAACAATTTTTACAGCAAGGAAACATTGCGTTTGATGCAGATATATGCAGATACATATATGGAAACCGGTAAAAGACCGACTCCAATTATGAATAAAATCGTCGGTAACGTCTGTAAAATCTACTCTAAATTCAATTATTAAATAAAGACATTTATTATTTATCTAAATAAACATACCAAATAAATATGAACGTTAAGATATTAGCCGGATTAGAATTTGCTTCTATTTTGAACGAGTCTGTCGGCCAGACTCAGAGTGGTAACGATATGTTAAATAAATACAAGTCATTCTTGATGGCTAATAGCGCTACCTGTGGGCTTGTCAATCAGTTCGTTAAAGAAGCATCCATGTTACGTTACGATAATGGTGTAAACGCCGTTCTCGAACAGGTGAGTGATTATATTTCAACAAACAAGACCAGCTGGGCACTTGCATGTGCATGTGAAAACATCAACAGCAATAATAAGTCTTACAATTATCTTAATAGAAATGCTACCAAGCAGGTTGAAAAACTCCTTGAAATGGATGAAGAAAATGTAGTTAAGTACATTAAGGCTGGTGCATTGAAGAATGTTATGTTCTGCGAAAGCTTCCGTAATATTGCAAAGCAGGTTTATGCCAATACTCCTATTGTTGAGGCTACTGCTGAGTATGTTGCTGTTCATCCAATCTCTTTAATCGAAAACGCTGGTGATGGTTTCTTCTTTGAAGTTGCTGGAACGGTTTATAAGATTGATGAGAATAAGAAAGTCCAGGAAGTTCAGTGGAATGAAGTATCTAACACTTTCCGTACCGTTTCTTCACTTCTTGAGAGCAATGTTGTTTCCATCGACGAAGGTACTCTAACAGCAAACATCGGAAATGGTGAATATACTATTTACGAATCCGAAGGTAAGACCTGCTGCAAGAGGAAGGGTAAGAATAACGTTGAGAACAAATTCGAGACTGCGGCTGAACTTCGTGAGCACAATAACTTAGTAGTTGCCGGTTCAGTTAATAAGAATGTCGCGCGCGCTCTTGAAGCACTTGCTTTAACATTTGAGAATTACGATCATATTGTCAATCTCGACAATGTATCCATCTACTCAACCAACCGCGATAAGTTTGTTGTTATTGAAGCTGGAAGTGATCTTTATGCAACTCTTCTTCAGTCTAACCACAATGCAAAATGGACTGTTAACGAAGATGCTATCTCTACACTTTCATTCATCAAATCAAAGACCAATGTAGAACTTGGTTCACGTTACGATGAGGCCGTTAAGGCACATATGGATAAAGTTGATGAAGAAGAAAGAGCAAGAATCGAGGAAGAAGCAAAGGTAACTGAAAAGAATGGTTACAAAGATAGAATCGCTGCTTTGACTGAGAAGTTCAAGAACGATCCTGCAAAACTTGCAATCCTCTCTGAACTTGCTGCAAAACTTGCAGATGCAGAGTAATTAATTAAAACATTTGGTTTTATGAAGACATCCTCTTAATGAGGGTGTCTTTTTTTATATATTTATACATGATAATTAGAAAAAGATTTAGAGTAGAAAGTTCTCATGTAGTTAGGAACTGTACTAGCGACAGGTGTTCTCATTCCCATCATGGCCACAGCGCTGTGATTGATGTATTCTTTGAAGGTCGTCAGTTGGATAATGCACAGATGTTGATGGACTTCGGTTTGATGAAAGGTGCAATTAAAGATTGGATTGACAGTATGGACCACTGCGCTCTGATCTGTACCAAAGACGATCCTGAATATATAGAGTTCTTTAAGAAGTTCAATGATCGTTACATTCTCATTCCATTTAATCCTAGTGCTGAAATGCTGAGTATTTTCATTATGCATTATATCAATAGAATTATTGACAACACTCAGTTTAATAATGGGGAAGGTCATTTTCATTGTGTCAATGTAGAATATAATGAAACGGTTACAGGCATGGCAAGATGTGATGAGATGGATGAAGGAATCAATTGGAATCCTGGGTGGGAAGACGAAATTGTGTTTAGTGAAGGAGTTAAGAAGGATTGGTCGAAGTCATTGAAGGATTTTATCGAAACCGGTAAGTATATTATTAATCCTACCATTCCTCAGCAAATCAATCTCTCAAGAAAAAATACTTTAGATTAATATGAAAATAACTATTAGAAAACCAAGCACTTTTAATATAAGGTATCTTAAAATAAATGCGTTTGTTCGTCATTGGGTTGATTGCGATTATTCAACTGATAACGGAGAGACTTGGCATGGAGATTTCGAAGATATAATGGAGGAACATAATCGCATTGGGAAGATCATTCCTGGTTCCGATGGTGAACATTGGAAGATTACCATTGATCTTTGGAATGGTCGGGTTCTAAACTGGCCAAAAGGATTCTGCTTGAAAACTCATTTTAAAGTGTGCGATGAAGGAGAATATGAATTCCTAGATGTTGATGGGAAAGATGTTATAAACATTACGGAAGAATTTGATCAGTATTATGTACCAGATTTCCTATCCATTGAAGATGACGGTTGGGGGGACTATATAATCATAAACATCAATGGTGACGGGACGATTGAAAACTTTGACATTATGGAAGAGCGAATCAAAGCGTACTTTAATGAAGTAGAAGATTAAATATATTAAGATATATGCTAAACGTAATTGAATTATTTCATAGTCTACAAGGCGAAGGACGCTATGCGGGTGTTCCTTCTTTCTTTCTTCGAACAACCGGATGTAATCTGAGATGTGTATTTAAAGATTCTATTTGCGATACTGCTTATAGTTCTTTTAATGCGGAAAAACCTATATATAAAACAATGGAAGATTTGGTTGACGCGTTTAAGAAATTGTCAGATGAACATCCCCGTACTACCCATATTGTAATCACTGGTGGTGAACCTTTGCTTCAGAAAGATGGTGTAAAAGAGTTCTTAACTGAAGTGTTTAAGATTAAAAAGGATTGGGTTGTCACTATTGAAACCAATGGAACAATGCCTATTCTTGATGTTCTATCAAAGGATTATAAAGTATCTCTTTATAGTGTTTCTCCGAAACTTAGTACAAGTGTTGATCATGAACATAAATTGCTCAGTCCGGAGACTGCAGAGAGACATAATCGACTCAGGATTAACTATAAGAATTTGTTTAATATAGTTGCCAGTGGTGTTCCTTATCAGTTTAAGTTTGTCTATAGTGGACCCGAGTGTATAGACGAAATAAAAGATATATATAGTAAAATGTCTAAGTTTGTCAACATGGGAGATGACGCTGAATTGAGATATTGGATGCGCAATCATCCAAATAAGAACACCATGTTGATGCCTGAAGGTATTAATAAGGGACAACTTGATGCACATTGCCTTCCTACAGCGATTGCAGCACTTGAGAATGATTGGAGTTATTCCGACCGAATCCACATCAGATTATGGAATGATAAAAAAGGAGTATAAAGATGCTTGAAGTAAGTAATGTAAAGGTATACGATTTGGTGGAGAGTATTGTAGCATGCCGAAATGCTATGAGATTGGAGCAGGTACCCGAATGGGAATATGTTTCTATGGAGGGATCAGAAGAGTTCAAAAAGTCTCTCGAGAGAGCAATTAAACTCTGTAAAGCTCCAAGCAACAGCGGTCACGCTAATTTCCTAACCGGTATTCGTGTGAGTTTCGATCTTAAGTATCCCAACTATATCTCACCGGAGCTCCAACGATATCATTTTTTGGATATAGTCACTAGTTCTAGTAAGATGCATACACTTTTGAAGGTGGCTGGAGATCCGACTCATTATAATAAGTATGTAACCAAAGACTCCCTCAATCAAATGAAACGCTTGGTGGATAGTTATAATGAGGTTTGTGAAACGGGAACACCTGGAGATCAGTATGAGGCATTTATGTATATTATTTCTAATTGTCCCCAGGGAATTGAACTATTCATGAGATGTTCAACCAACTATATGCAGTTGAGAAATATGTATCATCAAAGAAAACATCATAAACTCGCAGAAGATTGGGGTGCGTTTTGTAAATTCATCGAAAGTCTCCCTTATGCAAAGGAATTTATCATTGGAGATAATATATAATATAATATAAGTTAACTATAAAAATCCGCTATAATCTATAATATAATATAAGTTAATATGAACGAATATATTAAAGGGTTTAACGATCCATTCTTAGAATTTGAAACACAAGAACGAGTGCGAGTTGTGAATATCAACGAAATTCGCGATGTGGAGATAAATAAAACGGTAGATCGTGCTTGGATTATGTTCAAAGACTCTCATTATTATGAAATTCCAGCGGAATTGGGTTATGCCATATCCAATTTCATTATGAGAAAAACCAAACAAGTTGTAGCACACATGGATGTTGATTTAGCACATGAAACCCAGACCATGAATGAATGGTTAGATGAAAACGGACAAAAATAGATATATTATGTTGAGCGAAAAAGATCTTGTATTTTTGGGAGCTGTCCTCATTTGGAGTAGTCCCATATTTCCAGGCAATGTGGAAGAGGCCGTAACGAGGTCTCAGATGATATTTGATGCCACATTTAATCAGGAGGTAACAAACGAAAGTAATACGCATGAAAAGAGTTAAACTCAAAGATAAGTTTTTTAAACCACTTATATCAACTCCTCATATTGAAGCCGCTATAAAGGGGATAGCTGACACCCTTAACGAAAAGTTCAAACACGAACACGAACCAGTACTTTTCGTTACAGTTTTGAATGGTGCAGTTCCTTTTGCTTCTGGATTGTTCTTAAAACTTAAGTTCCCTGTGATATTTGATACAGTAAAAGTATCGTCATATAATGGAACAGATCGAGGAGAACTTAGGTTTGAGAAACACCCAGATACATCAATTGAGGGTAAAAAGGTAATTATAGTTGAGGACATTATTGATACGGGTACTACGGTTGATTACCTTAAAGAGTATTTTAAGAATTGCGGTGCAGTTGATGTCATTACAGCGGCTCTACTTATCAAACCAGATGTTTATAAAGAACGGCATCCTAATTTTACTCAGTGGGGATTGATTTGTGGAGATTATAAAAATGAAATGTTGACTGGGCTACTCATTGGAGACGCGTTTATAGTAGGGTACGGATTAGATTACGACGGTCTTGGGAGAAATCTTAATAAAATATATGTGTTAGATAAAACAAAAGATTAAAGATATTTGGAAAATTTGTTAATTAATATCAAACAATTAACGTTATGAAAAACAAAAGAATCAGTTGGGATTTTATCACACCGCGTCACCGGAATACCCTGGAAATGTCCAGCCCTACTGTTTGGCGTGCATTTATTGGTGGTCGTCAGTTTGTGAGCAATCACTCTATTAAAGAGTTCGATTCTGAATCGCTAGCTAAGTCTGCAATTCTCCTAGATAGTGATTGGTGGGAGGAGGTCAATAGCTATATTGATTTTTGTGTGGATTTCTTCTATGAAGAAGGTGCTAAGACAAAAGAAGATCTTCGTGATGAAATCGAAACCCGGATCTGGGAGAATATGATTAATTCCCACTACGTAGAATTCAAAGAATATAAGTAAATTATGGAGGAATTAGCTACAACTCCCACCAGGGATGATTTCATAAAGTTTATAGATGAACGGATCGGATCGGTGTTTTCGAAGGACCCCGAAAAAGAACTCTGGGTTAATGAGAGAGACACCACAACGGGACAGCAGGTGGTCATAGTCAATGGTCAAAGAACCGAACACCCTGGACAGATTATTCATGTTACATCAATGGTTGAAGTGGTAGGGAATGGAAGTGTGAAGGATGTTGAAAGTGAGGTTGAAGAACCGTTTATTCAGGTTGAGTTTAGAGTACAGCAAGGGGATTCCCCGATCGAGTATTTGGGGCCTGAGATGTGCTTGTATTACGATGATAACATATTTTTTAATTCATTGATTAATCAGTTTTTTGGAATATGAATACTGAAATGCATGTTCTTGCTCCAATTAGTTTTTATGGAGAAGTATTTAAGACCAAGTGGGATGTAGAGAGAGCCATCAAAGAAACTGAAGAAGGAAGGCGCGAAGCAGAAGATGCTCTTTGTAAGTTAGTTTACATGACCGAACCAAGTAGGTTTATGGATAAGGACTATGATGGGACACCCGAGCAGTGGCTGGATGAACGGATCAAGGCAATCAAACATGATCTCGAAGTCTCATATGTGGATCTCTATAAATATAAATTAATTCTTGAAATGTGGGACTCCTTCCATATTAAAGATAAAGATGGATTTGTAAAAACAATCACTCTCCCTAAGGAAATGAGAGACTCCAAACCCATTTGGGAACACGCATATGCAGAAGGAGATTGGTTGGAAACGGTTTATCCAGATGGAACCCCAGTAGATGAAAATGACCTATAATATACAATATAAATACAAACCAGCAAATGTGACTCCGGGTCCGAAAGAAGGACAGGAAATGTGTATTCATCGTGGATTGACCGAATATTGTGAGATGCTGAAGGTTCCGGCATATGTGTTGCAAATCTGGGAAGGAAGTGGTGAAGAAGCATCCATTGTAAATTATGTGTTAGTTGATGTAAAAGAGAAAAAGCCCATATTCGAAGACCATAGATATTCTGTAATAGAATATATAATTGAAAATATATCTAAGTCTATTAATAATTCAGATGTTGAAGAGTCAAATACATCTTCAAATTAGCGCAAAAACTCGCGTATAACAAAAGATAATAAAAAGGATGACCATTTAGTCATCCTTTCTTTTTGAGTTTGTTAAAATTGATTTTTTTACTGTGGAGAAGGTGGGGTTTCAACCACTTTGAATGCAGATCGCTTGGTTAGTTTGTGTTCTTCCTCAGATTCATCCAAAGTATAATACATCGTTATGTCCCAATATCCATAATCCAATGGTTTATTGTGTTTGTTGTCTGCAATCGTGAGCGTGGACATGGGTGTAGTGTATTCAATGATCTCTCCAGTCGTTACATTCTTAAATTCCCAACGAACTGATTTTGGGTTAATAAGAGATTTAACTGTCGACTTAAACTGAGGAACTACTCTCAGAAGATCTTTTTGATACACGAGATAGTCAGCATTGCTCATTACAAATCTACCAGTTTTTGAATCGACTGTTAATGGAGCGTCATCAATATTAACATAATCGTGAACTTGTGGAAGGAAAACGAATTCGTCGCGGATTGCAACAGGGCGCTGTGATTGTGAAGTTGGAAGATTACTCTCTACCACACTTCTTAAATTTTCTCCAAAATGTTTATTTATTAAAATGCGATAAGCATGTCGCCCCTCACTATCGGTTTCACCCACATTTAATACATAGAATGAATTTTTCAAAGATGATGACCAACTGTTCATCCATGAATCACTATATTCTAGTTCTGTTTGAGAATTATTGACTGCATTTCTAAAAACAATAACTTGATTGCAATATGCCAAATATTCGGTTGATAAAATATACTGAGTCAGTGTGTCGTATTCAAAATTATCAGGATTGATAAATTCGGACCATTGGGTAGACTCATTGATTATATTATCATATTGAGCTGCAAACGGATTACCATTGAAAAGGCCAATCTCTGGACGAATCATTCTAGGAGCTCCCTGATACCCCCCTCTATAAATATCATTTATTCTATCAATCTCCAAATAACTCCCCCTTACATCAACCGCTCTATAACTGGCTTCTGCCGTCCACGTATGTCCTGAAAGTGAATGTAGAACGAGAGTAAATGTAACCAATTCTTCTTTTGTTGAAAGAAGATTGAATCCAAATTTAACACCTATTTCTACAACCGGAAACTTTGGATCTGTTGTTTTGATACCTTCACTAATTGCTTTATTAACCTCTTCCCAATTAAGTATGCCAGCGGGCCAATATCTTCTTTCGGTTACTGTATCAGGTGTTTGAAATGGGTTTTTGTCAATATCCCTATATACATTTATTGTTTCGACATTTATGCCATCAAAGTATGGACTCTCTTCCTCTATAAATTTATCTATATCATACCAATAAATTTTCGCAATCGGAACAGTGACCTCAACCGGCACGATTACACCAACTCCTCCGGTAAGTTGTCCATAAAACGTTCCTAATTCGGAGGTACTATAATCATATTCTTGAGATGTTTCTTCATATTTACGAATGTCACTTATATCATTAAGCGAATCAACACCTATTGGAGTAAGATAATAATTAGTATTCCTGAGTGGAGCCATTGGTGCCTTCCATTGCTTTCCAAATACCGTATCTTTACTTACAGAATACCAATCTATGTTTCCTAGTGGAACTGTGTGATTCATTTTAATATCAACCACACCAGTATCATCCATCCAACTGAATTGATTCGTTATATCTCCTTCTTTTACTTTGACACTATTGGAATACACACGAGCTTCAACACTTGCTCGTTTTAGGTCAAGATGAATGGGCATGAAGTATCTTTCAAAAAACGCCCCGAGAATAGATATTTTAAGAGATAACTCATCGTCAGCCCATTGATAGGATATCTTTTTGAGTGCTGGGTTTTTCTCTTCATCCAACAAATCTCTTCCATTTTCATCTTTTGCCAACTGTTGCAAGAAAGCAATCAAGGACAGATGAGTTGTCTTACGATATGAATATATAAGACTTTCATATATTTTAGAAAGATTTGATTCAAGTTCCTTCTCAAACAACCCACTATTGTTCTGCCATATCTCATATAATTTCACATTATCTCCCCATTCGAACCAATCAAGAGAATTGAAAAGAGATTTATATGACCCCCGATTATCAACTATATCTATATAGTTGGATATCAACTCTTTAAACTTTCTATTAATCAATATATTATCAACCCCATCATCTTGGATATTTGTTTCCAAAAACGCTTTTTGTACCGCTTCTGGGAGCTCCATTCCACGATTTCCGAGATTAATAGAAAGGATTTCATCTTTATCGTAAAAATCAGCACCAACCTCTACTGTGATTTCAGACGCACCGTCATTAATAGTAAATGTATCTGTGAACTGTCCGGGTTCATCACATTCACACAAAAGGATGATTTGACAGATGCGATATCCTTCAGCTGACACCCAGTTGAAATCCTCATACTCTGTGCAGGCAATACCAGGATGCTCTACTCCATCATCATCAACATAACTGTATATGGTTGGGGTATCGCCATTATCTGTGATATTACGTAACGTCTCTTTATTGACGAACTTAAATACACTATTTTCAGACAATCCCCCATATGTGAATGATGTCATCTCCGCTGTAGTGTTGTCGCTTATAACCAACAGATTCTTTGTATACCAAAGTCCCATTGACTGACCACCTTCAAACCAATGTACATATGGAGTAGCTCCTTCGAATACAGAGCCGTCTTTATTGATAAATTTTATCATATTATTCAAATACTATATTCAACGGATCAATAACTGTTGCTTCTTGTTCATCATTGTTCAACCAATCCCATCCACCCATGAGGACAGGGAATTCGTGATCAGAATTCAATTCAATATTTCCATGAGAATCAAGTCCAAGATTTGGATTTTCTCCTGGATTGAGTCGAACCGTTTTCTTCACTATATCATACTTTCCCGTTAATGGATTCCAAGTATATGTATTAATCTCATATCGAAGTGTTTGCAAAGCCGTTTCATTACGTTCTGATAAGAAATAACAATTAACTCCATCCACTCCTTCAACATTGTCAAGTATTAATTTTTCTATATCGGATTTTGGAATGAACTGATCTGAAACAATATTTGCAAAAAATTCGCCGACAATCACCCTGATCTTGTTCTCCATATAGACCTTATCGTATTTAGATGATTTTGGTTTGATGTGAACAGAAAGCATATATTTACATATTTGTGGATCTAATATATTATATGTAATTCCGGCAAGTTGTTGACCACTGTTCTCTATAGAATTTATTACAGACTCCTTTTGAATATCGGAAAGGAGGAAATCGGATTCGGTTAACTTAAAGTAATCCAATCCATTATCAAGATTCAACCTATAATTCTTCATAGCCAACGTATTAACTATCATTGAACCGGGTTCGGACCATGTTCTATTGTATCCGACAAACGAGAACTTGGATAGATAATTGCGATAATTTGCAGGGCTAGCAAGAACCAACGCTCTACTGTTATATCCAATATTTTCACGAACTGATTCAAGTGCCTCCGAATTAGAACCACTGGTTATACCATCTGCGGTACTGAATGTGACGTTGAACACAGAGTTACCATCAACTGGATTTCCTGCAATATCACCAAGCATATTATCAAACACGAAGAATGTTTCTTCATGAGGATCAAGATTGCCACTTTCTCCATCGTGTATCAAATAGGTTACCTTCACCACGTCATCCGTTGCTAGGGAACGTCCATGAACATCATTACCAAATATTAAATCAATACCACCGTTGTATCCTGCTTTGTAAGTATATTGTTTACCATCTGCAGTCATATCATAAAGGGATGGAACATACTCCCATTTCTCATCGTTGACTTCCACGGTCATATAATCTACATCAAGATTTCCAACGAATTGGAAATTTCTTGTCCAGTATTTCCCACCGGTTGAAACAAACGTTTGTGATTCAAATCGTCCTTCTACGGCATACAAATACTTTGATGAGTTATCTTTCTGTACATCAAGAACAATTGTTTCTTGAGGGAGGATGATATTATAGGGCAACCCGTTCTGTGTACAGGTAAGTTGTTCGTGATTACTTACAATGACATTTAACCCAGTGGAGTTGTTCGGGACAAAAGTTAATTTAAGTTGTACACCAGCCGCTTTACCAAAAGATGGTTCATAGCCCGATTGTGCAGCAAGACCATATATGGATTTCTTTCTTTGAGCAGTCCATTTGTTTTGCTCCGTCAACGAGTCTTCGATATACATCATTATATTCTGTACAACACCAGACAAAACATTTATCAACTGCCCAAATATTGTTGAGTTTCCATAAGATGTTTCATAGTTGGACAGAGTTTTTGATAGATAATTTTTAACAGCTGATGAAAATCTATCGTATTGTGTTTCTAATAAAGAAAATATTTTCATGATGTAATCTTATATGTTTTTTGTACAGTTTCCATTCCCTTGTGGAATGCTATATTAATAATTGCAATATCTTGTTCAGTTCCTTGTAGTAGGTGTACTTCTACATTATATGTCCACCCCATGGTGTTTATTTCCAACAAATCGGCTTCAACAATCCTTTTAAGATTATCTGCAGACAGTCTAGTGTCATATAGGTAACTATCATATTTTGTTCCAAATTCTTCATCACCCAAAACTTCGGTTGGAGTAGTGTCAAAAAGAATGTCGATTTGTTGAATCAACAAATCCACCTCTTCGTTCAGAACAGAATTTCCACCTTTCTTATATAAACAAAAATCAACCATTACCTAGAATAAATATATTTTCCAGTTGTCACCAATTCACTATCTTGATTGAGTATATAAAGGGTACCAGACTCTGTCGATTTAGGAAGTGAATTGCCATATATCTTAAACAGAACACCCTTGGACGTTCTTCCAACTTCTTTGAAAGAAACCCCTTCTATTTGAACTAAGAATCGCGAAACTCTTGTTTTATACGAATCAAGATTTAATGCTATTATTTCAGTCACTGCTGGGTGAATAACAACATCACCGATGTCTCTAGTTTGATAAAATATTGGTTGAACCATGTGGTTCTTTGCATTATCAGGAGTTTTTGACATAACTGTAGTCTTTTGTACGATCCTGTTAATAGCAGTTAAATTGATAAAATCCATATCTACTTCGTCTAAATTTATACTGGTTTTGAAATTGTCATGATTTGCCAATAAAGCAAATACATCTTGGGTAATAATGAATCTGTTGGAGAATATTGTCATAAATGGTATCTTTTCCCTTACATCACCAGCTTCACGGAAGAACGAAACGGAACCAACCATATATAAACCGTCTTTCCAATTATCCCACGAAGAAAATATATTGTGTACCTCCATACCCTCTTCATCAGAATAGTTCATTTCTACCACATTAAAGTCTTCTGAAAAGTGTTTGGTATCAAACTCTCCATCAAACCTTATCACTTTGGATTGTTCAAAATAGATATCATCTTTATCCATTAAAACGAGATCCCATATCATTGAGAAGTAATCACATCCATAAGTTTCTGTTATGTATTCAGTTATATCACCTTCGTATGCTTCGTTAAATGTTAGTTTCATGTTGAATTTTTTGTTATCATTGTCGTAACGAAGGTGAACAGACAAATCTTCAGCATCTGATATCATTATATTATTTTGCCCACATTCCCACTTAGTATCTGGTATATAACCATCTTCTCCTTCTTCAACTATATGCAAACTGACATACAATGTGGACCCTGTATTGTTTGTTCTAGGGGGTTCGCCAAGGGCTCGTCTTAAATTAGAACAGCTATTATTATAATGAACTGAAAATGGATCAGCGATTGTAAAATCCATGTATTCATAATACTCATCCATTCCACCAAATCTGATTGGAGCGCAAGCGAGCGCGTCTTTCCTCTTTATTCTAAAACTACCTAGTTCCACTTCATATCCATGTACATATGTAAACAAAGATAACATATATGTACAGTTATTCGAATAGGTGTCTGCTGAATATTGGGGAAAATATAAACGAATTGTCGCTTGTTCCATGGTCAATTCATCACCACTTTTATCACTTTCGTACCAATCGTTTCCCACTTTAGTCCAGACTACTTGATCCTCTGGTACTCTCTCAAGCAGGGAAGCTTTTCTCCCAGGCAAATTATCATTTCTTTTGAACATAAACTTAGTTGTTCGTGGATTAGAATAATCTGCTGGAATCAACTGAACAATATACGATTGTGTTCTACCTTGGTTCCCGACTAAAACTATATTTGATGCCAACTTCATATCACATAAATAATAAAGGGTTAATACATATATTTATTTGTAAATTTATAAAAGATGATATTAGATTACAATTACAATTCGAACAAAAAAAACTTTTCCATATCTTACATCACAGAGACGGGTGGAAAGAAAGTATTGAATTTTAATGTCACACGATTCAAATCATATTATAAAACCCCAACCGGTAAGTATACCAATTGGGATGGATGTAAGTGTGACATACGATGGACGGAAAGACCTCACAAATTCGATATAAGGAATTTCATCAAGGAACTTCCTGAGGAAAAAAGAAAACTGTTGATGGGTAAAACAAATCCCAAACTATACACTTTCGATATTGAGACTATGACGAGACTCAAACCGGAAGATAAGGAAGAGTTTCCAAATCCGGCTGAAGCAAAGTTCCCTATTACAACCATATCTATTGCATCATCGGATTGTAATGTATTAATCTTAGGAACCAGACCATTGGAAGAAGGTGGAGAAAAATATCTAACCGAACAGTTTGAAAAATATGTTAATGACATGGAATATTTTTGGGAACTGGGTCTGAAGATGCCCTATATTAAATACATTAAGTTTCCAAATGAAGAATCCATGTTGAAATATTTCTTGTCAAATATTGTCGCGAAAGTGCCAGTACTCGCTGGTTGGAACTCACAGGGATTTGACTGGCAGTATATACAGAACCGTTGCAGAGGGTATTATCCAAATATCTTTTTTGGTTCTTGTTCGATGATCAATTCAACAGCACCTCGAACATTTACAGATCAAAGACAAAATAAGGTAACTCTATCGTTGCCAATTCATACCGCTGTTATAGATATGATGGATGTTATTGAAAACTTTGATTTCGTGGTTATGCCCATCAAGGAGAGTATGAGTTTGGATTTCGTTGCATCTGAAACCATCCATGCTCATAAAATTGAATATGATGGATCTTTGGATGATTTGTATAGAAATGATTATAACAGATATGTATTCTATAATGCTATCGATAGTTTCCTTGTACAACTTCTTGATAAGAAATTCAAAACCATGCAGAATATCTATGCACAGGCGCTATACTGTGAGGAGATGATTGGTAAGTGTTTCAGTAAGATTGCGTTAAGTGATGCATTGTTCTGGGATTACTTTTATAACAACGGAATTAAAGTAGTACCTGAAGAGAAGCATCCGGAAAGAGATCGTCTTGTGGGTGCTTATGTGAGGATTCCAACTCCAGGTAAACTCTCTTTCGTTTGTTGTAACGACTTTGCAAGCCTGTATCCTTCTGTGATTAGAAGTACGAATATTAGTGCAGAAAATTATATTGGACATTTCTGGAATGAAACAGAATTGGATAAGTATAGGGGAGACCTTAATAAATATATTGTTGTAGGGCCTTCAGTTTTGAAGAATAAGGGCACGCTAGAACGTCCAGAACTGGGAGAGGAAATCGGTGTGTTTTTGGATGATGCAAAGTTGGATAAGTACAGAAAAGATCCAAATTATTTTGTCACAGTTAATGGATGTGTATATAAGAATGATAAGGATTATGCATTCAAGATTATTCAAACTCAGTTAGCTAGTAACCGAAATAAGGCGAAGTACTTATATAAGAAAATGGATGCCACCATTCTCAACGATACCAAACATCTTCTTGATGGAAAGAATGTTGGTGAGAAAAAATATGATGATGATGTTGTAACCGGGGTAAAAGAGATTGGGTACGAAGTTTGTGGAACGAAAGAATTGAAAGAGTTGCTCAGCGAAAACAAATTAAAAGATTTTTATTTGAAATTGAGTGATGAAATTGAATATCTGAGTTCATTTGAACAGGCTAATAAATATCTAATGAATAGTCTTTATGGTGGATCAAGCCATGTTGCATTTTTCTGGTATAATATCGATCTCGCAAATTCAATTACAAGTGAGGCTCGAAACATAATTCATATTATGGAACATCATATTCCTCAGTGGTTTAAAGATAACTGGTTGAGTGATACTGAGTTGCATAATAGACTTGGTATAAAAATCAAAAAGAATATCAACTCGGATCAATTTATTGAAGTTGTTTACGGCGATACCGATTCTTTGTATCTATGTTATAGCCAACTACTCAATACCATTGAAGATATCGAAAAGATGTCCTTAAGTGAAAAGTTGAATATTCTCGTCAGACTCAATACAGAATTTCTTGATGGACACAATAGAGAGTTCATGAAAGAATACTATGCCAGTAGACATGGAAATAGTGTTCAGAACTTTGAATTGGAAACCATTAATAAATCTGGAGTTTGGTTGGATGTCAAAAAGAGATATGCACAAATTCTTCTTTGGAAGGATGGAAAGACATTCGATATTGATAATCTTCCACTTAAGATTAAAGGACTGGAGATGATTAAATCAAGCGTTCCGAAAGCCGCTCGAGAAGGACTGAAAAGAATTGTTAGGTTTTTCCTTGAAGATGAGATTCCGGAGTATGTTTCTCAAAGACTTAATATTAAGATGCAAGAGGAAAAACAAAAGTTTTTTGCTGCACCACTCGAAGACATATGTGGTAGTACTGGTGTGAATGGATATGATAAGTACATTGCAGATGATACTAATCCTAGATGTCTTCAGGTGAATCCGAAGTGTCCGTTCAATGTGAGAGCTCTGGGAACATATAATTGGATCCGGCAAACAAAGGGTCTCCCTGGGGAACCTTGGTATGGTGGTAGTAAATTCAAATGGTATATGTTCTATCCACACGGTGCGAGCAGGAAAACAGACCCATCATATTTTGCCTTCCAGAGAGGTAAGTATCCAAAATGGGCAAATGAGTATGCACCAATTAATAAAGAATTGATGTTTGAAAGATTTATGATCGATCCATTCAACCGGATTTTGGAAGCGATTGGTTATCAACAGCTTAATTCTGATGGTAGTATTGAGATGAATTTATTTGACATTTAATTAAATATTGAGGTGTTATTTGTTAATTAATATTATAAACAGATAAGATATGATAGACCTTTATGCAAAAAATGAAAGAGCTCTTCGAGAGCTCCACGACGAGATCGTTTCCGATATTCTTACGGTTCTCAATGAGAAGGGTTATACCAGTGGGAGTGTACAATACAACGATCGTTTCGATATCTTGAGTGATAGACTCATCATCAACGGATATCACACAGACCAAATCACTGCGGACAACCTTCTCAAGTACCTCAGAGATGCATACCACGTATTCCCGAAAATAGATTGATAAAGCCCCACTAAAAAAGTGTGAGTTTTTTATATATTAAAACATGCAGTTAACAGGAACTAATATTATTGATAAAAACATTATCTCCAATGCAAGCGTTGAAGGTATACAGCAACAGGGCGTTGACCTGAGGGTTAAAAGTATTCGTTTCGTAAATGAAAAATGTAGTGGGTATGTTCCAGAGACTGGAAAGACCATTATTCCTCCGTCCATGAGTCTTACTCCATATGACGATAAGACTTTTGTTCTTCCTCCTGGATATTATGAAATAGAATTCATGGAAGGGTGTGATATTCCCAACAATGCAACGGTGCATATTAAGACAAGGAGTTCTCTTGTAAGGTGTGGTGCTATTTGTCACAGCGGACAGTTCGATGGTGGATTTAAGACTGAAAACATGGGATGTTTTCTCCACGTTATTCTTCCTATCAGTATTGATAAAGGTGCTAGAATTGCACAGGCACTAGTATTTGAAAGTTATCCTGTTAAGGGGGAGAATATGTATAATGGACAATGGCAAGGCGATAAACAAAGAAAGAGTTAGAATATGAGAAGGTTTTTTAGAAGGGCTTGGTCGCTCCTGGGAGACGCGTTTTTGTGGTTTTTAATGATTCTGCTGGTCTTGATTTTTGTTGTAATAATTATATTACTGATTCCTTTCTGGATTCCATCCGCATTGATTATGGCGTTGATAGGATTGATTTGTGTAGAATCTGATTATTGATTATGAGTAACGAAGAACATTATTTTGAAAATCTACTTTTTGCATACTCTCGAGGTGGTATTGAGACGTATGATAAAGTAAAGGAAAACGATTCCAACATCCAATACCTAAATGATGATACCAAGCGCACTATAGAAATCTGTGCGACTTACGTAATTGATTGTTGTAATTGGGAGCAGAACGTGCTTGGTGATTTTTTGTCGGGGGATTGGATACCTGGTTCTAATTGGAAATCTACATACGTTCAATCGTCGTCTCAGTAAGTATCTTAAAATCCCACCCACGAGCATCGCAGAACTCTTTGGTACTCTTCCACTTACAGAAATTCTTTCGCCATTCTCTCGCAAACCAACTGTTTTCATTGACTGGTTGTTTTGTTTGAGAGGATGGTTTTATTTCTATTACGGCGTATCGACCGTCATCATATTCAACAAAGAAATCTGGATAGTAATGATGCCATTGTTGATCTTCAGCGTTCATATAAGGGATTTCTATGCACTCACTGGCCCAGTGCTTAATCTTAGGGCTTCTCTCACACCAATATATAAAAGTCCTCTCATACGATGATCGATATATCACTTTTTCGTGTTCAAATTGTGGAAATATCTTTTTGCAAGATTTGACATTAATATATCCCTGATCGTATCGAGAGGACTTAGATGGTTTGAATTCTTTTATTTTCATAGACTGCGTCCTGTTCCTTTAAATCCAGCACCAGTACTTGGTTTAGTGTCTCCGGTGGAATCTTCTTTCTTAGCCCACGCACCATATTCCTGTTCAGCCGCTTGAACATATACTGAGAATGTATCGTCTGTACCAAAATATTTTTTAAGAACTTTTTTCATAGCCGCAGGAGTTGCATTATTGATGTTTTCAATTTCCTGTTTGGTAATCTTATCGGCTTTATTATGAGTGACATAGAAATCGGAAAGTCCGGCAAGATTCCCCCCGGTAATTGATGAAGATGATTTGTACTCTTTCGCATGAGTATACATATCAAACACCTTCGGACCCATGGATGTATATATTCTATCGTTACCGTTCATATATATCATTTCTATACCGCGTAGATCCCTAGGTTTACCACGAGTTAGTTCACATTCCACCTTGAGTCCCGTTGGGAAGTCATCCAGCCCAAGTGGTCCGGTATGTGTGATTGTAGTTTTTGTAAGAATCATATTTCCAAGAGACATAATCGGATGGAATGGGTTGCCTATAGTGACATGCCAGAGTCCTGTTGGTGCCGGAGAAAGCAAAGAATTGACTTGAGACTTCTGTGGACGACCCAATGCATTCAGTGCAGCACCACAAAGCATTCCACCAAGATTATTTAAGAAATTTTTAATGGCATTAACCACACCACCCTGTGCACTAATGTTAGATTTGATATTAGTGGTGACTGTTGATACATCCTGAGCGAATGCATCCATAAAGTTAGTAAAACCACCACTGGTTTTGAATATGGATAAGTTAGAGAAGATGTTGTTTTGGTGAGCACCACCACCTGTGTATCCACCACCCCAGAATGTACCCGTTGTATACGTTACATTTAAGATGTTTGAAATAAGATCAAGCATTGCCTGTCGACCATTAATACCATTATAGGAACGTAACTCATATTCGAAAGTCAACTTAAATGATTGATCAAAATCAATACCCCCATCACTTCGTCCATATACTTTCTTTATCGCATCTACTGGTCCATATGTTTTGTTTTGATCTTTTGCACCAAAGAGTCCTGAATAAGGTGGGTCTATGTTGCCGATTGGGAACAATTTTGATATATATGGATTAACTGCACCTCCAGCATAACCTTTTTGATACTGATCGCGATAGGTCTTATCGAACATAGCTGCGGCTGCGTTGAGTGGTTTACTACTGTTATCCGCATTATTACTAGCCTGTTCCAATTGAGCTTTACGTTCTTCGTAAGGCATTGCAACAGAATATGTTAAAATGGATTCGAGATCGTTTCCTGGGGTGTTCATCCAGGTTACTAACTGTCCGATTGGAAGTGGGTTTGTAGACTTGACGGATTTTCTCATCTTTCCGGTCTCACCAGCGGATGAAATGTAATCATCAACTGGAGTAGGAAAACGACGGAGGGTGACGAGATAACTATTAGGCATCTGTCCCAGGTACTTGCAATACATAAAATCGGAGTATGCATAAAGTGCACTACCAAGAATGCCTTGTTCAGACGCTTCGACAAGTTCTTTAATAGTATAGCCGGAAGACTGACGAATCCTCTTTCTGTTTTCAGGTGTATCAATAAGAGGAACATTATTTGTGAGTCGGAAGTCCGACATCTCTAAAGACGAATTAACAGTACCACCATATAAGACCGCACCGGACTTATTAAATATAGAACGGATACCCAAACGTCCAACTTTCGGGTCGGCTTCTTTAGTGATTTTTCCACTCTCTGTATCATACTCAGTTTGTGAGTATGCTTCTGCTCTTTCTTTTTCCGACATAACATCAGCAAAAACCATAAACGGAGAGAAGCTGAGATATGTATTGAAATCAGCAGCCACACTCTTTCTGAGTAAGTACTCACGATTAACTCGAATCCTGGATTTTCCAGATTCGACTAGTTTTGCTTTGTCTATTGAAACATTTAACATATTGACTAAATAATAATGTGATAATTCAAATGTATTTGTTTTTGTCAATTATTATTTAGTCAATTATACAATATTGACATGGGAATATCTGATTACTTAGTTAGAATAGAGGAATTGACTAACACTAATCTTAAAATACTTGAAGCATTAAACAATTCATTTTACACCAGCGACAATAGTATAACTGTCGATCTGGGTGGAGACAATGTATTTAATGTTCCTTCATTTATATCATTGGAAAACAAGATTAATGTTCTTCAGGATAATTTTGAAAATCTTATAAATGCACCAGAGAGTAGTGAAGCACGTTTCATACTCAATGGTGATAGTAGAACTATTGAAGTGAAGAAATATGAACAGTCTCCCGCTCCGCTGGTGTTAGAGGGACAGTCATACTTCTACCACGAAGACAACGATGTGTTTAAGGATTTCCTCACCCCAGTCCCTTATCTCAAGATCGACTTGAGTGCAGTCCCTAACGACATCACATCTGTTGTGTTTAGAAAGGTTGTTCCGTCCAACACTGAACTCATTAACAGGTTTACTGACTATCTCGGAAATAACTCTATTTCTGCTAATGTCAATTGGGGAGATATTAATAAGATATTGGAAGGGTATAAAGAAGATAAAGACTATGTCATGTACGATACGGTCCAGAAACTCCCTATTCGTACTGGGCAGGGTACTGGTTCCTATGTTATCACTAGTATAGAAGACGATTATATCGATGAGAATCTTGATCAACATATTATTGTTAATCTCGCGAACAATGTTCCCGGATATCAAGAATCCCTTACTTATCTCCTATTTGATCAGACCATAGAAAGAAACTTGTCTGTTGGTGACTTTATTGTTAGTTGGAGTGGAAAAGCAAAGTTTGTTATTGAAGAACTCAACTTTAACACCAATACCATAAAGATGAAGGTTGTCTATGGAGATTATGCAAACTTGTTCCCATGGGGTGGTTCTGGATTGATCAGCGACCAGTCAAAACTGAGGTTCTTCTCACAAGCGGGACTTTTTAATGATGAGAAGTTCGCTAAGATACCACTCGAAGAAGATCCTATTATATATGTTGCTATTGCTCCACTCAACGATCGAATGAACATAAGAGCCCCTTGGGGTGATGGACTTGTTGTTGATACGACACAACTTGTATCTGAAGATGGACAACAGACATTCGTTGATTACTATAAGAACTGTAGAAATATTGGAGATACACTTAATGAGATATCGACTGTGATGTCCAATACAGCATCGAGTCATACTGATGCAGAACTGACTAGGTTCATGAATGCAAAACCCGAAATTGATACAGATATATTAAAGGTGGTTCATATTAATAAACACCTCGATGAGTCCACAACTATTAAAAATATCAGAACTCTTTATAGTCAGAAAAACAACTATAATGCCAGTCTCACAGAAACACAAAACTCATTAACTGCTCTGCAGGAGCAACTCGCAACAATTGACTTCCAGGATACTACTGGTGTTCGTGCTCAATTACAAAACCAGATTGATACATTATCAAAGAAAAAGAATGAACTTATCAATTCATTAATTAAGATATCCAACGAGATCGCTCTTGAAGCGAACAATTCTGTTGTTCCTATCGAAAATGCTAAATATAGGATTCGTGGTTTCTTTGATTTTATTGGATTTGTACAAGATCTTCAACGTAAAGCACAGGAGGAAGGAGAAAACATAAATATCAATGAAGGAAACATTAAAGGCATTAGTGTTCAGTATCGTTATCGCAATCTCCAATTAGAAACAGGATCCGCAACAACATTCGTTAAAGACAGAGACGGAAGTGGAACAATTACAGATGATGAAACATTTATCTATTCCGACTGGAATCAACTCCACACATTCCTCCGTCCGAAACTTAGAACAAAAGATGGTGAGTATATACCTGAACCAGATAACTCCAATCAGAATGTACCTTCATTCAATCAAATTGACATTCCTATTTCTCAGGGAGAGGTTGTTGATGTACGATTAAAGGTTATATATGATTTTGGATATCCATTCATTCAAATGACTTCTGATTGGTCAAAGATAGTAACATTTGAGTTCCCTGTGGAATTCATGAAGGATGTTGACGTTGTGGATATCATAGAAGAAAACAACAGCGACATTGAAACCAATCGATTCAACTCCATACTTAAAGATGAGGGTATAACCGATCACGTCAACGACTCTATCCTTGACCAAGATGTTATATTCTATCACAAACCGGAGAATATCTCAAGTGGTTTCTATACAAACGAACGTCGTATCATTCCTCTCCGAGACAAACTCAAGGATATGAATGACATCATTACACGTCTTGCGGATGAGATCGAAGGTACCACTGCTGAGGCACTTACAGTCAATGTTGACTTTGATGAGTCCACTGTTCTTCTTTCACCGTTTGAAATCGGTAATGTTATGTTGGGTGGTTACACACGTTTCAGCAGTATATCTGAAACACAATCCGTTGGTAACTATGAATGGGATAAGACCAACGGTGTGGTTAGTATTATGTGTAATATCAGGTTGACTAATACTACCGACCATTCACTTAAGTTATTCTCTATGTTCCCAGCAACTGATAATATACCCATTAATAATCTCACTAACTACAGGTTCAAAAAAGAAGATTATTCTAGTGGTACTGGGGATAATTCTAAGGGTGTGTGGATCCATTTACCAAAGCCTGATGAAAACGATTCTTATTACAAACTTCAGACTTCAAATCAGATTATCACATTCCGTATAAACAATCCATATGATGGTACTGAGTATTATGCTACTGGCAATCAATTCAGTACAAACAATGTATTGTCGTTAGATAAAGATAAAGTTGATTTGAATAACAATAAAGGAATGTCAATTTACCCATGCAACGTAAAAACCGATGGTTTGTTGATGACATATAAGGAAGCAAGAACATATATGTTGATGAATCCTGGTGATGAAATTATCATCCCACTTATGGTTAAATATAAACTTGATAATACAAGTGCTTATCAAAGTATTCAAAAGACTATTTGTTTTGATATAAGAACATCCTTATATGATGAGCCTTCAAATTATATTGTTAAGATTGGTGCTAAGTATCAGGATACTCCTTCAGATAAATTGGTCAGTGCTCTTAATAAGAAATATCAATCAAATGTTCTAAAGACAAGAGAATATAAGACAGTTGTGAGATAATGGATAAAAATGAGTTAGTACATAAAATTGTTACGGGAGAGATTGATATCAACAATCAATCTCTCTTCTTCCCAATTGTCATAAAAGGATTGCTTTTAAAATTAAATGAGCAATTATCTATTCGTGGAAAGAAAATACCACACTTCATTATTCACACTGGAGATGACACCATGTATTTAAGTGTGAAAGGACAAGATGCATCTAAAGAACCATTTGAGATTACTAATGAAGATTATGTATATAATGCCATTCCAAGATGTCTTGTCTCTACAAAAGGAATTAATATTGAACCAGACCAATTAACTAGTCCTTATATACATGGACAGATGCAGTATGAACAAGACGGTTCTTTATATACATTAGTTGGAGAATTTAGAAGAATACCCGTTCGTCTATCGGTGAGTTGTAAGTATTACGTGGATACCTGGACAGATATGATGGAACTAATGCAGCAGATTTTATCTAAGCTTGCATTTATCCAAACATATAATGTTTCTTATTTAGGACAAGCAATCAAGTGTTCTTATAATATTCCCACCTCGTTAGAGGGGGATTACTTAACCGAACTCGATGGAACAACTCAGGATAATAAATCCAGAACATTAGAAATATCCATGGACCTAGAAACCAACTATCCAGTTTGGGAACCACGAACAATGATATCTAATAGTGATAGAATTGTTCATATATCCGCAACATCATTTCCAGATCGTGGTGAAGTACATGATGAGAATTTCGAACCCATTGGTAAATTAACCATTTGTGATAGCAACAAAAACGGAATTGAAGTAGTTAAATGATATTAAGATTTGGAACACTGAGACCTGGTAAGGTTTTAGAAGTAGGAGAAAATGGTCAAATTAAAGCATCAGCACCTGGGTTATTCACGGATGCTGATGGAACTGAAGTTCTCCCACCTATATATCCATTTCCCCTTGGTCATGCAAATACGTTCTCTTGTCCTAAGACAGGAGAAGAAGTATGGGTGTTATCATTACGAGATAATCCACTTCAATTGTATTGGTTCAGAAAAGATAATTTTATTGAGAACAATCAAGAGTTCCCACTTAATGATGAAGGAGAAAATGTAGAAATTGTTGTCAACCGAAATTTTGGTGATGAAGAAGAACCAAAATGGGCGACTCTATACTTCAGTAATGGAAGTGGTTGGATAATGAGGAAAGGAGAAGATGGTGTAATTAACATTCGTGAAGACGGTTCCATCCTATTAAAAACCAAATTTGACAAACGTATTATTGATATATGCGAAGATAGTATTGCGTTGGGTACTGAAGGGAAGGCTGAGGATAGTGCTATGTTATTCAGTAAGTGGAAGGATTTTGCAACATTGTTATGCAATGATCTAAACACACTGGCAAAGGCTCTTTCGAACAGTCCTTATACCGCAGCAGCGGGTGCTGTTCTCACACCACTAATTGATCCGTTGAAACAAAAGATCGATCCGGTGGAATCAAAACATGTAAGTATAACATCTAATTAAGAATATGACACAAAAACCAAACGGAGAACGATTCAAAGATTATATACTCTGGGAATCAACTAAACAGACTCCCTATGATTATGAAAGAGAGGGTCTGGTTAAGAGATTTGTGTCAAAACCAATAGCAAACACAGACAATCCGATATTGAAAATTGTACTCGGATTTTATGAATCTTCTATTGTGTTCCTTCTTAAATATGTAGATATACTTAAACACTTCAAAGATATACATTGGAAAAATAGATAATTGATTGAATATGAAAGATTTTAAGACTTATTTAACTGAAAACGAAAACGTTAATGAAAGTTTTCTTAGTGTTGGATTGACCATAATAGTGGCATTAATCCTTGCAAAAACTGCAATTAAGGGAGCGGCAAATTTAGTTGCCATTTTCAACGCCATTAAAGTTGGTATTCAAACAGGTCGTGAATATGCAACAGCTGTGAAGGAATTGGATAATTTGCTGCAACCATATAAAGACCAATTAATGGAAACTGAATGGGGAAAGAGGTTATTTAACGGTTCCGGTATAGTCGATAATGATTCTGTAAAGAATAAGGGGTGTGCAATTATTTATATGGATTTGGATAGAGATATCAAGTCTGTTCTTTCATCAGATGATTATAAGAAATATAAGAAGATAATTGAACCTATTTACGATGTTGAACATTCTCGTTCAATGTCCTTATAATTATGAAATTATGAAAACATTCAACGAATACATAAACGAAGGGATATTTGATATAGAAGACAATATTAAAAAAGGCCCGGATTGGCAGAAGATGCTCATTGATCATATCGTTGGAAACAATGGTGTGGTGATAGGTGGAACTGGATGTGACTGTCTTGGAAGAAAAGTAGAACCTGGTGATTGGGTGGTGTTCTTAGATGCTGGTGGGTATTATGGAACGGGAAAGCGACTCAATATAGGCAAGGTGATTGCGGTCAAGAAACAAATCAGTATTGCTCTGTTCGTCCCGCGCCCTGGAAATGTTTGGAATGCTGATGGTATAGAACGCATCTCAAGACCTTCGGAATATGTTTTCAAAATTAATAATCCAGAAAAAATAGCATCTGAGATAATTTAATTAAGACCTCACTAAATTTAGTGAGGTTTTTTGTTAATATATATTATCAAATAAGAATAATATGCGAAGAATTATTGTCTTGTCTCTCACTGCGATCTGCCTCATTGTAAATTACATTCCAATTCTAAACAGTTACAAACAACACAAACTCAATCCATATAAGTCATCTCTTATACATTCAATCGATTCTGTGATGAGAGTGGTGGCACCCGAGACTCAACTCAGTGGAGCCGAGTTGCTCGCTTTGTGTGATGAATATGACATGGATTTGTTTTTTGTTCTTGCTCAGGGACAACTTGAATCTCACTTTGGAACAAGGGGACTTGCTTCAAAGACCAATTCTGTGTTCAATGTTCTTGCATATGATGGACGAACCTACAATCAAATATGCAAAAATGGTAAATATGAAAATCCCAACCATTCCATTGAACCGTATATTAAACTGTTGAAAACCAAATACTTAGTGAACGGAAGGACCGTGGACGACCTGTTAAAGAATTTTGTGGATGTCAGTGGACATCGGTATGCGTCTGATCCAAAATACGAACGAACTCTCAGGTCGATTTATAGGAAATATTCACAGATTGATTCCTTAGTGAATACATATAACCTATATAAACAATATTCCACATCAGTTATTATTTAATAAATAATTGATAATTCTAATGAAATCATTTTTAGAGACCTCTAAACATATACGCTCCATTACTGAAGGATTTTTTGATCTCGCTGATGACAAGGCTATTGACAGCCAGATAAATAAAGATGTTAACGCGGATTTTCTCAGTAAATGTAAAGGCAATTATACTATTGTAACATTCAAAGACGGAACAATTCGTATCAATGGTAAACTCCTGATATCGAAAATAGACAACGAAGATCTTAGTCTTCTTAATTGTAGAGATTTTCATGGTAAGTTATTTATTGAGAACTGTCCAAACCTAAAGACTCTTGAAGGTAGTTTCTTAAGTAAAATCGCGGTTTTCGACGGTTCTATTACTATCAATCAATGTCCAAACCTTGAATCCATCAATGGAATTCCTGCTATGGTTAAAGGGGATGTGATGATTACTAACTGTAAGAAACTCAAGGACTTTGGAACACTCGAAAGTGTTTTTGGAAATCTCTATTGGGAAAAGAACGGAAGAAAATATACGAAAGAAGAAATCATAAGTAAAGTATCCGTTATCAAGAAGGTGTTCTGCTCAGTAGAAGACGAGGAGGCAGATGTGGTTGAAGGGATGGTAAGCGAGGCATTTAACAACCCTTGGTTGAGCAAACTTGCTAAGCAACTTAAGAAATATCCATTTTCCGAATGGAGTTGGAGAAATACTGAGGGTGAACAGAAGGTAGCGAAAGTAAGTGATATATTTAAATATAGTAAGGACGGAAGTTATTACGGGAGATTGCTTGATAAAATTTCCTTTGATGATATTGATGTGTACGATATGGGTAATAAGAAGGACAAAGATACCCTTGCAAAGGAATTTTATAATATATATAGCGCGCGAACCACCCGTGGAGATTTGATCCTTATATTTGATGAGAACACCGATGAGTTTGTTGGTGCATTTGGTGATACAACAGCTCAGCGTGGTGTGCAAGGGGAAGGTGTTTCGTTTATTACAATCCCTAATAGCAAAGGAAATGTTCGAGAGCCTCGTAATATATTCTATGGAAAACTTGAAGCCAAGGCTAAATTGATGAGTTATGGCACTGGTTATACTATTATCGTTATCAAAGCGGAAAAGGACAGTGAGTCGAGAAGTGAATTAAGGGGGAAACTCAGACAGCAAAGACAAGAATCTCAAAAAGGAGTTATTAATCCGGGTGATGTGGAACAATATCGAGAAATTGCAGCAGCAAACTTAAAGAGATACAAACAGATTGTTGCAATGAATCGTGCTAACAAAAAAACAGAAGAGTACGAGAAGATTAATGATGCAGTAGAACGGATTATGATGAGAGTTTTCAAACTCACTCGTGACGTAACCAAGGATCCTAAAAAATATGATAAATATGATATTACTAATTTCCTTAATTGGGTAAGAAACGAAAGACAATATGGTAATCATGGTGCATATGGCGAAAACGGATTAATTTATTATTTTAAAACATATATGGATAGATATATGAATGTATTTGGAAAGAGATACTCTGGTGCTCCCGATGAAGGTGACGTTAAAAGTCTTGAACAGGCTTCCAATACCTTAAATGTTGCCATAAACAAAGCCGATAATGAATTGAAAAAATGGGGATTTTAATATGAGGAAATTGTACGAATATTTGTCAAATAAAGAAGAAATTGTACTTGTTTCCAGTCATAAACTTGGAGTTCATCCATCAAAGGCTCTTGGAAAGATCAATGGAGAAGTGGTTGATGTTATTGATGATCAAGTTAAATCGCTGGTTGTTGATGCCGTTGGTCAATGGTACGATGACAATCAAAGGCGAAGAAATATCGAGGTGATTACAAGCGTCAATGTTATGGTTGACTATTCGGAACAATCCAGTCTTTGGAATGATGTCGCCAGTGAACTGAAAAGGATCGGAGTTGTGGGGATGATAAAGGAACTTGCTGGTTCTCCAAAGAATTGGTATGATTGGGATAATGTAGGAAGTAAGAGACTGACGCTGACCACGTCCACATACAAACAGTTCAAAGAAGGAAAATACAAATTTGATTTGAAGTCTCTTTCCGAACAAAATATCCAACCAACAGATCGCATCTATGGAAATGCATATAATAATCTCCCCGTCGAAGATTGCAAGATTCTCATTGAGAGATTCTATGATTGCATGAAGGATCTGAATTGTGAAATTGTATTAGAAAAGGATACCAACAGTTCTGGTCTTCCATCATATACGGTTCGGGTGAAATTGGGGGTTGTGTATGATAACACCAAACTTAAAAAACTCCTTAATGACATCACAAACGACGCACGCCTACAACAGTTCGCACGTTCCATGGATGCTATGTCAAGAGGAATTGCAAACTACTATGCAAGTAAGAAACCTGGAGATTACACAGGAGATTAAATCGCGTATAACAAAAGATTTTTTAAGAGATGACTAAATGGTCATCTCTTTTTTTATATTTAATTATAAAGAGGTTTACGCTATGATACAAGAAGAACAGAAAGGAACAAAACTGACATTGCAAATTGGGGGAACCAAGATTTCCTGGGAATCCCCTTCCGAAGATCACGGCATGGATGATCTTATTGATGCTTTCCAGGGACTCTGTATTGGGTTGACTTGGCTTCCCATTACATTTGTAAAATCTATCGGCCAATGGTACGAAAATGCTAAAACAATGTATCCGGAACTTAACACAGATAAATCAACCGGAAATGATTGAGAGACTTCTTGGTTATATAGATGCTAAGATCGAAGAATGTCAGTCGAGAGACCCAATTCCCCAAGAGATCAGTGCTTGGTGGGAGATGAAACAGTATTTGATTAAATTAAAAAAGGACCTTGGTTAGAGGTCCTTTTTTGTTAAGAATTATGCGTGTGTACTTACATTTTCAATAGAACCATACAAATACGCTAAATTGTGTCCAAAAGCACTATAAAAAATACCAACTTCTGCTGCAGTAAGATTTCTCATTCTTGTAAAAACTGTTCCTGATTTTACGGTGCAAATAGAATTAAATCTATTGGATGGTCCACTTCCCGCACCGACGGAGAATATTATTGGATATTGGTTAAAACCATATTCACTTGTGCCACCTATAGCATCTGGGAGAATCACTCCAAACTGCATGTTTTGGTGGTTATTACCACTATCAAAATCAAGACCACTATTAAAATTTTGCCACGCCGATGCAGTACCATATATCATATACCCAGTATCATTATATTGACCACAAGCAAATGCTCCATTAAAATCATCGGGATTATCAGCAGTGAAACCCCTAAAAATCCCAGCCGTCGTGTTATAACCACTAGCATGAGAATACTTCCCAGAAGCTGTTGTTTGATCCCCTTCCGCATGAGTCGATTCATTAGACGCTGTAGTTTGATTTCCTTCTGCATGAGAATACTTCCCAGACGCTGTAGTTCCCATTCCTTCAGCATGAGCCGCCTCATTAGATGCTGTAGTTTGATTTCCTTCCGCATGTGTATATTGACCAGACGCTATTGTATAAGAACCTTCAGCATGAGCCGCTTCATTAGATGCTGTTGTACTCTTCCCTTCTGCATGAGATCCGTTACCAGACGCTTCTACAGGGACTGGATCCGATGTTCCCCCCGGTCCAATACGTCCGGGCCACGCTAGACCTTCGGCGTGTGCCCCCATACCAGAAGCAATAATTGAACCGGGTACCCACGAACCTTGCGTTGGAGGGGGGTCCATTACCCCATATACACATCCTTCAGCATGAGATGCTTTTCCCGTTGCTTTTGTAAAATGTCCCTCTGCATGAGATGATTGGCCACTTGCTGTGGTTTGATATCCTTCTGTATGAGATTCATTTCCATTTGCTGTTGTATTTAATCC
>ODAI011894793.1_pt1 | contig 67933 bp, 117 predicted proteins | sample 1539321 | NCBI WGS metagenome assembly ODAI01 (sample SAMN02144231, study PRJEB22623) | gut metagenome | biome: sheep rumen | host: Ovis aries | place: New Zealand
GCAGGAAGAGGCCTCCAAGGCACAGACGGACAACGATGAAGGAAGCGGCGAAGAGGCGGCTCTTGCGGCCCTTCAGGCAGAACTGGAACGATAAGAGGAGGAATGCAGCATGAACAAGGCAACCGTTATTGGAAATCTCACCAAGGATCCTGAGTCCAGACATACCGCATCCGGCAAGACCGTGTGCAATTTCACGGTCGCTGCCAACCGGAAGCAGAAGGATGAAACGGGACGGAACATTGCGGACTTCTTCCGTGTTACGGCTTGGGACAAATTGGCGGAGAGCTGTCAGAAGTACCTGAGCAAGGGCAAGAAGGTCTGCGCTGTCGGCCCGGTATCGGTGAACATGTACACCGGAAATGACGGAGAGACGCGGGCCAGTCTGGAACTGAACGCCATCGAGGTTGAGTTCCTGTCCCCGGCGGAGCATGGCTCCCAGGATGCCGGACAGGCAGGACAGATTCCGGCAGGCGCGACTCCGGTCAATGATGAGGAACTGCCGTTCTGAAGGTGAATGACTGAATAATGAGCGGTGGCGGAATAGACGCGAGCCGGGTCAACCGGCAGCGGGCAGGGAAAGCAACGTTCCACGGAGCAGAACCTGTCAGTAGACGCTATACCGGGTAGATGTGAAGTGCTTCGCCCCGGCAATGTGAGACTTCCGAAAGCAACTTGGCGCCATGTTGCAATCATGTGAGGTGGAAATCCTCACCCGCATTTTAAAATGAACGTTTTGTGAAAGAGTGATTTTATGCCAACTATCATTGATGAAAAGGGTAACGAGCGAAAAGTTGACGGGTTTATCAATTCCATCTCGGTGTGTGGTAAGACATACGCATTGCAGGCCAACTGCATTGCGGTTAAGCCAATTGTATGTCCAAAATGCGGCGGAACAGTTACACTGAGGTACGGTGAGGGCAAATGTGATTTTTGCGGAGTGCAGTATACAAGCAAATTTGAGCTTGTAGAAAACTCCGCAGTTAAATTACGTTGAGTATACGCAGAGCGGTTAAGGTTTATCAATCCATGCGGTGGCGGAATAGGAGAATAATATGCATGACAAGCAAAGGCACGGAACTGAAAGCGAACTATTAGCAGAGTATTATTTTGTAAACAATGGATATATTGTTTCAAAGCCGATAAATGATTTTAGCGAATATGACTTTGTTATTGATTGTAACGGTGCGCTTTATAATGTTCAGGTAAAAACCATTTATTTTGACAATTCAAAAAATAGGTGGTTAGGCAGTTGCGTTACGTCGCATATCAGGGGTGACAATCGAAGGACAAATAAAAAATATAACGAAAAGTCCTTTGATTATGCGTTGTTTGTTTGCAAAGAACATAATTGTGTGTATTTGATTCCTATTGATAAAATTGTTGGAAGGAGAAGCATTACATTTTATCCAGATAGCAAGCCAAATAGCGTAAATTCAAGATATGAGGATTTTGAACAATATAAATTTCCTTTAATGTAATTTACGTTGTGAGGTGCAAATCCTCACCCGCTCAAGTGCTGTTGAAGATTGGATGGTAATAACATTATGGCGCAATCAAAGGAAATGAAGGCAGAAACAGAAGAAGAGAAACCTGTTCTCGGTATAAAACCATACTATGTAGCCGCATGGCAGAGAATCGGAGAGTTGGCTGAAGCTATCGAACGGCAGTATCAGAGCAGTAAAGGAGATACTGAGTTGGTTCAGATGTGGGCTGCTGAGATAGGCTGGCAATGCTCCATCATTGAGTCACTCAATGATGTGGAGACTTGATATGTATATGGAAGAAGGTGTGGCATGGTCAAGATTTGCATAACAAAGACAAGCGACTGGAATTTTTTCGATGTTAAGGAAGCAACCGACTGTGACTATGAGGTCGAAATATACGACACATGGAGAGAATGAGGTGCGGTTGTAATGCTGAACAGTTTGGAACACATTTCCCTTGAGGACTTACAAAAAATGTGCTCTCTTGAAAAGTTCATCGAGCAGCTGAAATATCATATGTGTGAATTGCCCAAGACATGCATGGAATGTCCTGCAAAATCATGCGACATTAGTAACGGAATAATTTACGACCAGTGTCTGATCAATACAGACACGTATACGGGTGACTTCTGGTTCGGGCACCACAAAAAGCGCCCGAAGTGGTGTCCTGCTGTGCGTTACTGGGAGGGTAAGAATGAGCTTTAAGACAGACAACCGCACGAACGGCGGACGGTTTGAGCAGGAACTGGCCGGTTACCTGTACGGCGCAGGGTTCTGGGTGCACGTGCTGCAGCAGAACAAAGCTGGCCAGCCGGCTGATATCATTGCCGCGTGGAGACAGTATACAACGCTGATCGACTGCAAGGTGATCAGCAATGACCGGGGCTTTCCTCTGCGTAGAGTCGAGGAGAACCAGCGGTATGCCATGGCCCGGTTCTCCGCGAGCACAGGGTACATGTGCTGGTTTGCGATGAAGCTTCCGGACGATGACGATAGTGTATACATGATTTCAAACATGGAAATCAAACGGCGAATCAGGGACGGGGAAAAAACCATCAGTGAAGAAGATATCCGAAAAGCGTATACGCTGAAGGATTGGATCTGTGAAGTGCAAGAAAGGTATGATACTTTGGATGAAATCGACGAGTGGAAAGTATGAGATTGACATGGACGATGTCTGCCGGACGGCTATCCAGACCTACGGCGAAGTGGACCGTCTGGTGAAACTGGCCAGGCCCATGAAGCTCCTTGCACAGGCGATTTTAAGCGCTGTTGGGCTGGAGACAGACAGAGAAGAGATCGCCGACAAGATAGCGGAACTGATGATCCTGCTCCGTCAGGCCGAGATGGTCTTTGACATCCAGGACGCGGTGCAGAAAAAGACGGAAGAGAAACTGGAAAACCAGTACTACAGAATGAAAGAGGAATGGCACCAGCGCGAGGTGCGGAGCGTTGGAAGCGGGAGGCTGCAATGAAGACCATCATCGGAAACGTCATCACTGTGCAGAATCCGTCTCCGGAGCTGAAGCAGTATGCCAGGGAGCATCTGGAGCTTCCGAACCCGGACTACGTCAAGAAGCAGCGCATGGGCTTCTGGACAGGCAGAACGCCGAAAACGCTTCGCCTCTACGAATGGAACGGTTCCTCCCTGGTGCTGCCCTTTGGGCTGTGCCGGGAGTTGATGCCCATGCTGAGTGCGGGAACCGTTGAGAACACCTTCACAGGAGGTACGGATGTGGATTTCGGGGATCCGATTCCGCTCTACGACTACCAGCAGAAGGCCGCTGACGCGATGGTAGAGAAGAAGTACGGCATCCTGAAATCCCCTCCGGGTTCAGGAAAAACCCAGTGTGCCCTGGCCATCATCCAGAAGGTTGGGAAGAAGGCGCTCTGGCTGTGCCACACAGCGGACCTGCTGAACCAGAGCAAGGAGCGGGCGGAGCGTTACATGCCCGCCAGCCTGATGGGCACCATCACGGAGGGCAGGGTGAACATCGGTGCCGGGATTACCTTTGCCACCGTACAGACGATGTGCAACGTAGACCTTGACCGGTACCGCCACGAATGGGACACCATCGTCTGCGACGAATGCCACCGGATTTCCTCCTCAGCCACCACCGTCAGCCGATACCAGAAGGTGCTGAACAATCTGTCCGCACGCCACAAGTACGGCATCACGGCTACTCCGGAGCGGTCAGACGGGCTGATTCAGGCCACGTTCTCCATGATCGGGAACGTGGTCTACGAGGTACCGAAGGAGGCCGTCGGGGACAGAATCATGAAGGTGGACATCCGGCCCGTGATGACAGACGCCAGAATTACAGAGGCTTGTCTGAACGTGGACGGCACAGTCAACTACACGAAACTGATTGAACACCTGACCACGGACCCGGAGCGGAACAAACTGATTGCCAGATGCATCATGGACGAAAAGAATCACAGCTGTCTGATTCTGTCAGACCGTCTGGCGCATCTGGAAGCCATCCGGAATCTGCTGCCCTATGAAATGCAGGAGAAGTCCGCTCTGATCAGCGGAAAGATGACCAGCAAGGCCGAAAAGGCAGAGCGTCAGGCGGTGCTGGAAAAGATGCGAACGGGGGAACTGCGGTATCTGTTCGCGACCTACTCGCTGTCGAAGGAAGGACTGGACATTCCAAGACTGGACAGGCTTTTCCTGACAACGCCGGTCAAGTTTTCCTCCGTGGTGCTGCAGTCCGTCGGGCGCATTGCCAGAACCTTTGAAGGCAAGGGTCAGCCCGTCGCGATTGATATCGTGGACGAGCAGATCGGCTTCTGCAAGCGGGCCTACAAGGAGCGCTGCCGCCACTACAGGAAGGAGGATGCAAGAATCTTAACGGAAATGGAATCCTTTTTTTACACATGACAACTACATTTCGTAGTAGAATGAACACACAGACAATTGAGGAGGCTTCCCATATGAACTTTGTTATCATTCGCCATCCCAACGACAACGGAAAATACCTGTTCAAGCTCCCGCACGGGGAGAGCATTGACGCCGGCACCCTGGTGACCTGCGACACGGCCAAAGGAAAGGACCAGCCAGGCGTGTGCATCACGTCCAGCTTCACCGCGGACCCGGAGGTGATCTGCCCTCTGTGGGGCACGTATCCCGGAAAAATGAAGAGAGTGACCAAAATCCTGCGGGAGTTTGCGATCAAGTGGCCTCCGGAAGAGAAGGAAGAACAGAAGGATGAGCATGATGATTGGGATGATTAAGATTATCGGGGCCATTTTCCTGGGCCTGCTTGGACTGGGCTTCCTGCTCGATGTTGGGCTGGTTGTGTACTACATCGCGGAAACCGTTATTGAGGCCAGAAAGGGCATAGAGCAGGAGAATCTCGGGTTCACAATGCTGGCCTGCTGCCTGGTACTGATGGTGCTGGTTTGCGTTGTGCTGCTGGACGCCAGGTGCATCGCGGCGCTGGTGAGTTAGGAGGAAAGAACATGAGCGGAGGAAGCTTGAACTATTTTTATTCCGACGTGGAAGATCACATCGGGGATTTTGACGATCCGGAACTGGACGATCTCGTGCGGGACCTGGCAAAGCTGTTCCACGACCGGGAATGGTACCTGTCCAGCGACACCAACGAGGGCGCATGGCGGGATGCCAGAGATGCCTTCAAGCAAAAGTGGTTCAAAGAGGGCGCAAGGCAGGAACGTGTAGAGAAGTATCTGTCTGACATCCGGCGGGATGTGCTCGACAAGTTCGGTCTGTCGAAGGAGTACTGCCGAAACTGCTCTCGCTGGACGCGGGAGAAGGACGGATCTGAGTATGGGTCGTGTGATTATGAACCGCATTGTTTGATGCATCAGGGCGAGAGGTGTGAACATTTTGCGGAGAATTGACCTCGGCCCGTTCGCGGACATGATCTGCGAGCATGTGTCAGCGCTCGACGTCGGCAGGGATTACGGCCTGAATCCTGGACGGGACGGGCGCTGCGCCTGCATTTTCTGCTCCGGAAACCGGAGGGACACGCTGCGCCTGTACTCCGGGAGCCGGGGCTTCTACTGTTTCCGCTGTCACACAGGGGGAACCGTCATCAGCCTTTACCGGGAGTTGACCGGATGCGGCTTTGCCGAGGCTGTACGGGGTCTGAATGACCAGTACGGCCTTGGACTTCCCCTGGATGGGTCCGACAGGGAAGCCGCCCGGGAGGCTAGGGAACGCGCGGAGCAGAGGAAGAAAGCCCGGGAAGCGGAACAGGCCAGACGGATGCGCGAACTGGAAAACCTCTGGGATGCCTCCGACGCTGTCTGGCAGTGCGAGCAGGCCATCCGGAACAAAGCACCGAAGACGCCGGAGGAGCCGTGGGACGATGCCTTTGTCACGGCGCTCCTGTACCTGGATGAACTGGCGGACTACCGGGACGAGTGCTTCGCGAAGGTCTATCACCCGGATTTCTTTTTGTCTTGCAAATAAGTGCTATATGTAGTACACTAACCACAAACACGACTTACAAAGGGAGGAATACCATGGCTCCTGATCATGACGTGCAGACCGCTCTGCTGGAAACAGACCGGCAACTGGAGCGGATGAATCAATACAACGCGCTGCACAAGGCCGGATTCCGGATCGCCTTTGATTTTCTGAACGCCGGATTCCCGCCGGCGAGCAGCGATGAATACTGGGACATGCTGGCAAAACTGGCACAGAAGCGCGCAGATGACAATCCTGACAACCGCCTGATTCGTCATCTGCTCCCGGCGATTATCGACTACCTCAGCGAGGTCGCGGTCGGCGCGGAATCATCCTCCACAACATCAGGAAAGGAGTAACTCAATGTGTCTGAGATTGCGCAAGCCACTCCGCTGATCCCTGATTTCACGCTGGAGGATTTTCTGTCCGAAGCGCCATACGCCTTTCTCTATCAGCAGAGGGACAACCGGTTCCTGCTGCAGATTATGGTCGAGAAGCTCCGCATCAAGGCGAAGGAACTGGGCTTCGGAAGCTTTATCAAAACATGGAACGAATACCTGAAATCTCAGAAGCAGTCCGGCCAGACTATCCTGGGCCAGAATGACACAATGTTCCCGGGCCAGCCGATCCAGCTTCGGTGCGGCTCCTATGTCTGCGATGAAGACGGCATCCGCCGATACTCTGAAATCATGGGGGACGTTGAGGTGCTGTCCCATCCGCTGATGCCGGTACGGCGGGTTATCAATCTGGATGACGGCTTCGAGCGGATGCAGCTTTCCTTTTCACGTGGGAGCAACAACGCCTGGCGAACCATCACGGCTCCCAAGGAGATGATATCCAGCAGCCAGAAAATCGTCGGCCTGTCCAGATCCGGTATCGGCGTGACATCTGAAAACGCCAAGGATCTTGTGAAGTATCTGTCCGACATCGAGAGCCTGAACTATGACGATCTCCCGCAGCAGAGCAGCATCAGCCATATGGGCTGGCTTCCGGATGGGCGCTTCGCTCCCTATGCGGAGGACATCGTCTACGACGGGGAATCGCCCGAGTTCGCCCGGATGTACAAGGATTTTCAGGCGGTGGGCTCTGAGGAAACATGGATGGATCTGGCGAAGCAGGTTCGCCGGGGAAAATCCATCCCGGCCCGGATGGCCCTCGCGGCCTCCTTTGCGGCTCCGCTGATTCAGTTCTTCCAGGCGCTGCCGTTCTTTGTGCATTTCTGGGGGACGCAGGGCTGCGGCAAAACCGTCGGCCTGATGCTGGCCGCTTCCGTCTGGGGCAATCCGTCCGTCGGCGGGTACATCAAAACCTTCGGTGGGACAAAAGTGTCCCATGAGATCTATGCTTCCTTCTGCTGCAACATGCCCATCCTGCTGGACGAGCTGCAGGTGATCTCCGACCGCCGCATGTTTGACGATATCATCTACATGCTTTGCGAGGGCGTCAGCAAGGGACGCGGTGCCAAGGACGGGGGCCTGCAGCTCCAGCGCCACTGGTCTTCCTGCATCCTGACCACGGGAGAAATGCCCATCGTGCAGAGCAATTCCGGAGGCGGCGCTGCGGTTCGCACCATCGAGGTTAACTATGGCGGGGAACCGTTCTTTGAGGACGCGCGGTCCGTGGCGCAGACGCTCAAGGCCAACTATGGCTGGGCCGGAAGAAAATTCATCCAGGCACTTGGAAAGGAAAAGTACACGACCATACTCCGGCAGATTCAGAAGAAGTTTTATGACGCGCTGTCCGGAGAGGTGCAGGACAAGCAGGTGCTTTCCGCGTCCATCCTGCTGGCCGCTGATTCCCTGGCCACCGCGTGCATCTTCCAGGACAAGCGTGCCCTGACCGTGGATGACGTCCGGCCCTACCTCGTGACACAGGAGGAAGCGGATGTCAACGGCAGATGCTATGACTGGCTCATCGGCTTTATCGGCACCAACCCGCGCCGCTTTGATCCGAAGGACGAGAACATCGGCGAGTTCTGGGGAGAAATCAAGGACGGCACCTGCTACATTATCAAGAATGTTTTCGAGCGCGCGCTGCGTTCCGAGGGATACAGTCCGGGCGCGTTCCTGACCTGGGCCAAGCGCAAGAACCTGCTGAAGACGGAGAACAATTCTTCCAGCAAGAACCACCGCCTGACCTATCGCCGGGGTTTCGGGACGGGATCCCAGCTCTGCTACGCTGTGCTGATGCCCAGCGAGGACGGGTCAGAACCGCTGGTTACCTCTGGCACAGCCAGCGATGCCTACACACCGGTGAACGACCCGGACCTGCCTTTCTGATGGAGGAGACGACACAATGAAAACAATGATTGCGATTCCGTGCATGGACATGGTGCACACAGCCTTTGTGCAGAGCCTGATGCAGATGAATATGAAGCCGCTCGGACAGACGTACATCCAGTTCCATACCGGGAGCCTGATTTACGACAGCCGGAACCTGCTGTCCCTCATGGCGCTCAAGGAAGGATATGACTACATCTTCTGGCTGGATTCGGACATGACCGTCTCTCCGGAGATCGCCAAAAAATTTATGGAAACCATGCAGTGGACCGGGGCCGACCTGGTGTCCGGCGTCTACTTCAAGCGCAGGAAAGGCGGAGAGCCTGTGCTCTATTCGCGCATCGAGCCTCCGGCCATGGACAGCAACGGAGAACCTGCCTCCCAGATTGACACCGCGCCGTACGTGCAAAACGAGGTTTTCCCGATTGCCGGGTGCGGCTTCGGAGCCGTGCTGATGAAGACCTCTCTGTTCAAGAGCATCATGGACATGAATCTCGGGATGCCATTCACGCCTCTGCCCTGGGCCAGCGAGGACATTTCCTTCTGCTATCGTGCCAGGAAGGCGGGCGGGAAAATGGTTGCGGACAGCCGGGTGCGTATCGGACACATCGGGCGGTATGTGTTCACGGCAGACGATTATATAAAGCAGGGTGATTGAGATGACATTTCATGGAATCACATGCCCGCACTGCGGATTCACGGGATGCATGAGTGTATCCAATGTCCGTCACAGCAACGGGCAGATCTGGCGCAGGCGGGTGTGCGGAAACTGCGGGGAGAAAATCACAACCTATGAACGAATCGCGGAGAAGGGGGTGGAAGTGATTGAGCGAGACAAGAGCAGACGGGATGACACGCCGTAAGAACCATCCGTTCTTCACCATCATCATGCCCTCTCACAACGGGGCAGGCAGGATCAGGAAGGCCATCGAGTCTGTCACCTCTCAGGCCTTTGCAGACTATGAGCTGATTGTAGTCTGCGATGCCTGCACGGACAACACAGCGGACATTGCCCGGTTCTACGGTGCCACGGTCCTGACGGTGGATGTGCACCGGGACGGACTCGCCCGGAACGCGGGCCTGGACGCGGCCACGGGAGACTGGATTCTGTTCCTCGATGACGATGACTGGCTCCTGCATGAGTTTGTGCTGCGTCAACTCCGGGAGGCCCTGAACGGGCGAAGCACAGACGTGCTCAACTTCAGCTTCATCTGGAAGGGCGTCGGGTACCATCGCCAGACGCTGGAGGACACCTACACAGGGGCCTGCGGTCACCTCTGGCGGCGGGAATTCATCGGGGACACGCGCTTTCCTGACCTGCCGTACGGCAGTGACAGTCTGTTTCATCAGGCCATGATGTGGAAACGCCCGGCGGTCTGCTACTGGGATATGCCCATGTACTATTACAACTACATGCGGCAGGGAAGCCTGTCATGGAAGAAGCAGCGAGGTGAGGCGATGACATGAGTCCGTTCTTCAGTGTGATTGTGCCGGCGCACAACTCCTCCGGCTACATCCGGAAGGGGCTGGACTCCATCCGGGCACAGTCCTTCCCGGACTACGAACTGATTGTCATCTGCGACGCATGCACGGACAGCACGGAGGAGATCGCCCGGGAGTACACCGATCACGTCATCACCATCACGGCGCACCGGGACGGGCTTGCCAGGAATGCCGGACTCGATGCGGCCAGGGGACAATGGATACTGTTCATGGATGACGATGACTGGTTCCTGCATGAGTACGTCTTCGCCCAACTGGCGGAGAAACTGGCGGGCGCTGACTTCGACGTGCTGTTCTTCGGCTTTGTCTGGCACGGCATGGATGTCATCAGCACCAACCGCAGATGGCCCGCCGTCTGGAGCAAGTGCTGGCGCAGGTCCTTCATCGGCGCATCACGCTTCCCGGCCACGGAAAACTGGAGCGACGTGGAGTTTGACCGGAGCGTGATGGCCCGGAATCCACGGAAAAAATATTGGAACATGCCTCTGTACTACTACAACTACATGCGGGAGGGGAGCATATCCTGGAAGGAAGCACAGAATCCCGTCCCGGAGCAGAAAGAGGGGGAATCAATGGCAAAGTTTGATCTCATCCTGACGCACTACAATGAACCATGGGAGGTCGGAAAGAAGTTTTTCGACATGATCGAGCAGCAGCAGTGTGTCAACCTGAACGACGTGAACATCATGATCGTGCAGGATGGCAAGGACAACGCCCTGCCATGGGAGATGCTTCTCAGCGACTACAGTTTCCGGACGCGCGTCTTCACCATGCCGGAGCACAGAGGCGCGGCGGCTGCCAGGAACTACGGAATTGAGAACGCCACGTCAGACTGGATCATGTTCGTGGATTTTGATGACATGTTCGCGGATGTCTGCACCCTGGCTATGCTGACCGACCTTTTCCCGGTTACCAATCAGGATATCCTCTGGTGTCCCTACGTGCACGTGGTCAAGTCCATGCATTATTCCACGGAACCAATCATCAACAAAGTGAAAGAGCATGACCCGACCGTCAAGATGAAGCTCTACCGGCGGAACTTCCTGAACGAGCAGAAGATCCGCTTCCCGGAGGAGCTTCCTGAGCATTCCGAGTTTATGTTCTCCACTCTGGCCGCGCAGAGCACACAGCCATTCCGCATTGCAAAGATAACGCTGGAGTTCTACCCCTTCATCAAAACATTCCGGGACGCCGGGACCTTCAGCCAGGAACAGACCATGTATGACCTGCTGGCCAACCTCCGGGCGCGGGATATCCAGCTTGCCAGTGATTTCCGGCAGAGAGGGAACGCGCCCATGTACCGTCACTGGCTGGGCCGGGCCATCTGTGATTCCTATTACTACTCGCTGCCATCCACCGTGCCGGAGAACAATCATGGCCTGACGGATACAGTCCGGGAATTTTACCGCAAGTACAAAGCGGACATCGCCGCCATTCCTGAAAGCGACATGGAAATCGTCATGGAGGATTCCTCCAACGAAACCATGGCCTACATCCAGCGCATCTATTCCAACTTCCAGAAGGAATGGTACCTTGCCAACGACATGTACACGCTGCAGGAATGGCTGGAGCTGCTGGAGCAGTCCGGTCAGAAGCGCGCGGAAACCATCGAAAACACCCCGTCCGAGCCTGTCCGGGTGGTGGACTCAGCGCCCGCCAGTGCCATTCCGGCAGAGCCTGCAAGCCACAAAAACGACCGCGTCGTGGTGTACTGCGGAACACGGAACACCTATGTGAACATGATGGCCTCGGCAAAGTCCATCCTGGCCACGACAAAGATCGACCGGATGTACTTCCTGATTGAGGACGATGCCTTCCCATATCCGCTCCCGGATATCATCGAGACCCGCAACGTCAGCAACCTCCACATCTTTGATGAGAACGGTCCAAACTATTCCAATGTCTGGACGTACATGTGCCTGATGCGGGCCGCTTTCCCGAAGCTCTTCCCGCAGTACGACCGGATCCTGTCTCTGGACATCGACGTTGTAGCCACGGAGGACATCGGTGCGCTGTGGGACATTGATCTCACGGACTATTACCTCTCCGGCGTGGGCGAAACCGGACGCACAGCGGAAAACGGCGGGAACCTCTATATCAATTTCGGCGTTGTCATGATGAACCTGAAGAAGCTCCGGGATGACCGGAAGGATGAGGAAATCATTCACGCCCTGGACACGGAGAAGTTCGGATGTCCGGAGCAGGATGCCTTCAACCGTCTCTGCGTCGGGCAGATTCACCAGATGCCAAACGACTACAACGTCACCGTCTATTCCCACATCACCGGGGAGGCGCTGTCTGAAAAGGTTCTTCACTATGCCGGCCTGAAGTACTGGAAGAACTTCACGCCTGTCAAGCGCTTTGCTCTCCTGGACTGGCCCGAGGTGCTCAAGCGGCAGGAGGCACCAGCATGAACCGCGTAGCAGTCTACGGTGCCACCCGCGCAATGTATCCATACCTGGAGACGGCTCTGAAGTCCCTGCTCTATCACAACGGAGCAGACCACGTCCACCTGCTGCTGGAGGATGACGCCTTCCGCGTCCCTCCGCAGCACCTGCTGACGGTGCACAACGTTTCCGGGCAGAGGTTCTTCCCGCCGGACGGCCCGAACATCACAGAACATTGGACCTACATGGCTCTGATGAAGCTCGCCCTCCCGCTGATCCTTCCGGACACTGACCGCGCCCTCTGGCTGGATGCGGATACCATTGTCCGGGATGACATCTCTCCCATCTGGCAAACCGATCTCTCCGGATGCTACGCGGCCATGGTCCGGGACAGAGACTCAGACGGCCAGCCACACTACAACGACGGTGTATGCCTGTTCAATCTTTCCCTGATCCGGCGGGACGGTCTCGCTCCGGAGATGATTCGCGACGCAAACACCACCCACTACGGCCTCATTGAGCAGGAGGTTCTCAACCGGCACATGCGCGGACGGTTACATGAGCTTCCGGCAGAGTATAACGCAATGTATCATTTGCGCAACTACCCGCCCGGACACGCCCGGATCTTCCACACCACAACCATGAAGCCGCCGTCTCGGTCCGGCATCTATCAGCACTACGCACACCTCTACTGGGAGGAGGTGATGAGCCATCGAAGCGGGCTGGAAAATGTTACGAAAGTATGAAGATGAGGCAAAACACCGTACAGAATGGGGGCTACCGTACAGAGCACCGTACAGAGTCAAAGCCTTATGTATCAACGGCTGGCGGGATTTTTGTTCACCTCTGTACGGTAATTTTGATAAGACTATGTATAGAGAAACGCATATAGAGTTGATGGGGAAAATATAGTGTAGGGGCCCGCGCGCGTATAAGGTATATATGAAAACACCGTACACACCGTACAGAGTAGGCCTCTAAGCATTGAAATATAAGCGTTTGAGCTCTGTACGGCCTCTGTACGCAACCATGTACGGTCACGATTTACCGTACAGAGCATGAAAAACGGAGGGTATTATGAGAACTTACACAAAACGGATGCTCACTCAGGAAGAAAAGAAACAGAAACAGGTAAGAAAGTATAATCGCTTCGTGGAAATTATCTCTTCCATGATCGAGAAGAACGAACACGTGCTGAAAGAAATGTGCTACTTCCCGGAGTATTCTCAATGCTACGCCACGACCGTCATCCGCAAGGCTATCATGGAAGCTATGCTCCGTCACTTCAATTTTCCGGAACCTTTCCCATGGCACATCGTTGCGCTGCTACGCCCTTTTCGTATAAAATCAATCAAGACGTCCGGTAAAATTCACTATCACGTGGAATTCTTTCCGGAACAGATGCTCACTCAGGAAGAATTTGACCGGATAGAATATAAATGACAGGATGTGACGTGCCTCATGGATGAAATGGAATTGGAACAGTACATCACAAACAGAATCGACCGGGAAGGAAGGGAACAACATGACGCAGGAACAGAACGAAACGAACGAACAGACACTCCTCACGCAGGAACAGGTGACGGAGGTTGTTAGTCAGAAACTTGGACATGGCGACATCGGGAAGTTTATGAACCCGCCCATGCCGCCCGGCGAAAATTCCAGGTTCCTCCGTTACGCGCTCGCATCATGGGACCTGCCGCCTATCGACATATCAGACCCACAGCAGGTCAAGGACAGACTCCGCATGTACTTCGAGCATTGCGAACAAAACGACCGCAAGCCACAGATAGTCGGCATGTGCAATTGGTTGGGGATAAGCCGTGGAACGTTGAATGAGTGGGTGAATGGGAAGCTGCGGGGTGCTACGCATCACGACATCGTAAAAAAGGCATGCTCCTACATTGAAGAGCAATGGGCGGACAACATGCAAAACGGCAGAATAAATCCAGCGTCAGGTATTTTCCTGGGAAAAAACTGGTTTGGGTACCGTGATCAGACGGACGTTGTTGTCACTCCGCATAACCCATATGACCAGACGAGCGAGCAAGAACGGACACAGAAATATCTAACGGGCATGGTAGATGAAAACGAGAAGTAAACACAAGGCGCATCCGCAACAGGGTGCGCTTTTTTACGTGCGAAATACGTTAAAATATAATACTTTATAAGCAATAGAATATAATAATATCTGTACGGTATTATATAAATATTACCACTTCATCGCGTCAGGTTGCTTTCTTATGTGGAACTGAGCGAGAGTGCACTGCCGGAGCTGGTTTGAATCCGGTATGGTATGGATCAGGGGCGGGTGCCGGCGATCTCGGTATCGGGTGCCTGATGTTTGTCCAATCTGGTAAAGGAAAAGCGGTGAGCTCAGACGAAAACGGGCAAGTGTTCGCAAAACATAAGTTTAGCGAATAGTTGAAAGCTGGAAAAATGTATGATCTGGCCTATAAAACGTACCAGATTATACTTGCAAGGCGGTTTTCGTACCGGAAAACAGGTAAAAATGCCTGTTTGTTACGAAAGTATGAACGGAAAAACAGGGGTCCCGGGCACCGTCGCGAGCCTGGCGAAGGGGCGGAGCATGGGCAAGCATCGTCCGGAAAAAGAAAAAGCCTGCCCGGGATCAGCATGGAAGGAACGGAAAAGCGGCGCATATAGGCCTGGTTCTTACAAAAACGGGCCGTCCTTGCGTTCTACGCTGTCAGATGATAAAGTGTATGGCTGAAAGCTAAAACGCAAGGAAGGGGCATTTTTGTGCGTTTAAAGTGCATACAGTAATTTCACAACCACAAAGCGAGATAGAAGACTGTCATCAGGATGGCTGCCAGCGCGCCGGAAACGGGGCAGGAAGACACGAGACGGGGAGCGGATGAATGAGAGCCCATCCTCCAGGCACAGAGGGCAAAGCGGGCCGAAAACGGGCATAAAAAAAGCGCCCCCTTGCGGAGGCGGTGAGGTTATCCGATGATCAGATCATCGTCGGCCAGTTCCAGATACCGAGTCAAGAATGCAACATTGTCATCATAGCCTTCATATGCGACGGCTTCCCGGGTATCATCGTCCATAAAGTTGACGATGGCGTCCCATAATCCGGACTGGACGGCCTCTTCGGGCGTGATGTAGTTGGCTCCGTTGTCGATGCTGATGCGTTTCATGGTATGATCCTCCTCTTCAATTTCGGTAAGCTGGTCCATGAGTTCTTCGACGGGCTTGCCCCATTCGGCAGCGAGACGTTCGATCTCTTCCGTGGTGATGACTGTGTCTTCAGTGGTATCTTCGCCCCAAATGGTCAGATATTCGGGCATGATGTGATAGGTTTTCATGGTAGGATCCTCCTTCTATTTGTTTTCAATCAGGTTCAGTATGTCATCCTGGCCGCCGATAAAACGACCGGAGGCGTAGACGGAAAGCTCGTCCCAGTAATAGTCGTACTGTGTATTCATTTCATCCGGGGAAACGTCGGGAACTATTTTAGAGTACTCTTCGAACATTGTCAACGCCTCCATAAAGCGGCCTGCGGTGTAGGAATGACGCGCCGGGCAACGTAGCACGCGCAGCCATCAGAGCGGGAAACAAGGTCCAGCGCGTAAAGCGAGCGGATGCGGCGGAGGGCCTGGACGTGGTGCCGGAAACTGGCGGTCTGATGGTAAAGCGGGAGGCCACCGTCGGCGGGAATGATGCGGAAGGCGTATGTTCTCATGGTGATCACTCCGCCTTTTCGAGGTCTGAAAGGACATTCCGCGCCTCTTCCATTGTCATGAAGTAAGCTTCCTTGATATCCTCTGTCCATACGGCTCCGCCCATGAAATCATAGCCAGCGAAAGCGGGCAGGGCGTCCGATGAACTGTCCTTGATTAAATAACGGACAAGGCCCGGATATCTGTTGTAGTACCATTCAGATCTAATGATTTTATAGGTTTTCATGGCTTCATCCTCCTTTCACCCGATCACACATGCCGGGCTTGTCCACCATGCAATGACTCTGTCTTGTTCTTCCTCAGGCACCCGGTACACTTCGAATTGCTGTATGTCCGCGCCGCTCCGGTAAAAGGCAAGCGCTTTTCCTTCTGTCCTGGGATTCGGGAATAATTCAGCGCCGGTCCGGTCACAAATGAAACGGCTTTGCTGTTTGGTGGACGTTCTAAGACATACAACGGCGGGGAAATTGACACGAATCTGTGTCGGTAGAACGGACGCCAGCAGGCATTGCGTTGCGGCAATACAGTGTATACCCGCAGCCCGCCCGAGTTGACAGATCCTTTGCAAAAGCGGAACCACATCCGCCTTCGCGATGGTCAGCAGGTCGGCCAGTTCATCTATGACAACATAGATCTGACTTCCGGAGTAGATCCGCTCCCCTGTTTGGTGCATGTTGTGCAGCCTGTTTTCCATCACTTCGACAGTGTAGCGGAGCGCCTTTATCATGTCGGCGGCTTCGTATGCATATTTCAGGGTCTGGGGCAGCGCCTCATATTGATATAGCTCGGTGGTTTTTGGATCCAACAGAACGAGCCCGATTTTTGCTGGACTGTCCAACAAGGCGGTGGACAAAAGCGAATTAATCAGCACGCTTTTTCCTGAGCCCGTTGCGCCAGCTATTAGCAAATGAGATTGGCGCAGCATGTCAACATAAAGCGGGAAAACAGCTCCGCCTGGCGTCTTATAAATCATTGTTTCCTTCCCCCTTTTCAATTGATTTTCAGCGGCCTGCTCTCGCTCGCTCTCATGTATTGCGCCGCGATGACAGGATTGTCACGACGGAATGCGGTAGAATCAAAGCGGTTTGTGGTCACTGTCTTATAGATAAAGTGAAAAGTATCTGTCCGGTAATCTTCGACGCTTCCCATGGTTTCTTTGATTCGGTCCTTGACGGTCTCCAGGTGGGCCGTCAAGGCGTCAATCTGTGCCTGGATGGATTTGTACTCCATTGCCAGCGCGTCAAGCTCGATTCCGTTCATGTTCATAGTTTTCTCCCCCTTTTCAGTGTTTCGCAAAGTATGTATCTTTTCCGGTGGCTTTGAGGTTCCAACAGAGACCGCACGTCTCACACTTTCCAGGGCACTTGATGGCGTCCGAAGGGATCCTTGTTTCGGTCCCATCGTCAAGCCAGGCGACAGGATAAACCTCCCGCAGGGCCTGAGGAACGTCCATGCCCGGCCAGGCGGAGAGAACAAGGGAAAAGTTTCCAAGCGCGGAAAACTGTTTTTCCATGCTGGCGATGACGTCAAACTGTTTTGTAAAGGCCAGGAAACGCGTCTCCGGATGACGTTCCGCGATTCGGAACCACATGTCCGCATAGGCGCGGCTGAAAAAGTCCCCTGAAGAGTGAATCCGGAAAAGGCGCGGCGGATTGATGCCGCTGAGATAGTGGTCCATGAAGCGCTCGAACAGCTCGAGATTGTTACGCGCCAGTATCGTGTTTTCGGTCCATGCGCGGAGGACGCTGCTTTTGTTCACATCATACCCGCATCTGAAAACGTTTTTCACCGCGTAGCATCCGCCCTTCGCGCATGTCTTGCACGCGCTGGCGGAACATGTCACGACGGGGAGTAAATTCAGGGAAGGGATGCAGCCAAGCTTGCTATTTGTTGTGCTGATGTGGGGCGTTGCCGCGCTAGCGTCGATGGTATTCAGGGCCCGCCTCAGGGCGTCAAGCTTATATCCTGTCTTTTTTGTGGCGGTCTTCTTTGTGGTGTCCATGGTTTCTTCCCCTTTCTTTTCTTCGCTGGCGTTGTCGCTGTCGTTGCTGGCCGTCTTTTTGATGGCGTTCCTATGGTATCCGTTCCAAGTGTAGTCCGTACGCGGGAGGCGCTGCATAATTGCGTCAATGTCTTCGCCTTCCTGCTGCTGACGTTCTTTCGCATGTAGTGCAGGGCGATAGCGTATGCACTCGATGCCATCCAGGTTCGGTCCGATGCAAACCGCAGCCATGTCTTTTTCTACGGTTAGCATTTCGTGAATCCCCTGCCGTCCTTCATGGGTCCAGTCAACGGGGATTTCTACGTATATTGTCCTTTCGTTGACGCCTTTGCGCAGCCCGTTAAAAGTGTTCCTTTCGATGCGCTTCATGCTTTCCTTCCCCTTTCTTCGTCGTTACTGGTTCAACGCTGCTTTGGTTTCATCCGCTAGGGCTTGCCATGCATCCGCCAGCGCGTCATAGTGATCATAGGCATCTGCATCGCCTTCACTTTCCCTGCGCCAGGCTTTGGCCTGCTGTACAGCCATAACCAGCGCCAGGTGTACAAGTTCCTTTTCCGTGTACTCGGTGAGGTTGACCGCCTCCTGCTTTGTCATGGTTCATTCTTCCTTTCTTCTTCGCTGTTCGGTTCCTTCCGTCGGGGTATGCTGTATTATACGCACAATTCCGTACTTTTGTGAAGAGGGGAAAAATCTATAGCTGAATATCTGTGCTATAGACTCCGCCTATGGGATCCCTGTTCCTTCATTATATGGCGCTTTGCACGTCCATCACATAGCGCCAGGTATCGGGCACGGCGTCCGGCACGGCGGCCGTTGACAGCGCGCGGCGCGCCGGCCACGGTCCCGGAGGGTACCCCCAGGGGGTATCCGACGGACCGCCCCGGCCTGGAGCCATCACCCCCATGAGTACCCCCCTCAACAAAAAAGACTCGAAAATTTCCGAACAAAACAAAAAAGCCTATTGACACACGCAAAAACCCGTATTATAATGTCAGCGAAGACACCGAGAAAGGAAGTGTGGATGTGGAATGAATGCGAAGATAGCGGTGCGAGAGGTTATGAAGCGAAAAGGGGTTGGCACGAACGCGCTGGCGGCACGGATTGGAAAGATTCCGAGAGTAGTGAGTGACCGGCTGAGTATGGACAGGGGCCGGAGCATTTCGGTGGAGACACTGGACGAAATGGTTCGTGCGATGGACTACAAGGTCATGCTGGTACCGAGGGAGATGCGGGTACAGGACGGCATGTATGAAATTGAGTAAGCCTGAGAGAGGCCATACCGGAAGAAAAAGAAAGGGGAGTTACGGACGATGAAGGAACTGAAGATTCTGCATGATGACAGCGTGAATGAACTGGAGGCCTGTGAAGCGGTTCTGAAGGCGTGGAAGGAGATTGACACGCAGATCGAGTACGGAGAGGGCCGGAAGGTGATGTGGGACCTGTCGAAGAACGTGCCTGGATACAGTGTAAAACTGGTGCTGGACGGTGCTGACCGCTGGTATGAGGTGCGGAAGCTTTCCGACTGCTAACAGTGAAAAAACAGGCCCCGGGATAGGGCCCGAGCGGAAAAATCCCGGAAAAAACAAAAAGGGGGCGCCCCGAGAAGATCGGAGCGCCTTTGTTATGTTACGGGTCATCCGGAAGGCCGTGGAGGTAGGAGGAGACTTCTACGGAAGAGTCGTACACGGAGGAAAGGAGGGCTGCGATAAAGGAGTAGTCGTGGGCGATAGCGGGGAGGTCAGGGGATTGCCGGTCGAAGTAGGTACGGAGGATAAAGGAGAGGAAGTTTACCTGCCGGGAAGTGAGGGTTTGTGCGGAAGATAGGTTAGTAGACATGGTAGGGATGCTCCTTTCGTTCAAGTTTTTTACCGAGGAAGAAGTCAGTGAAGTAGAGGCGTCCGAGTGCGGTGACGCCTGTTGCGTAGTAGGTATGGGAACTGGTGCGGCGCTCAGTGATGACAAAGAGGCCGCGGTGGATAGCGTCGAGTGTAGGGAGGCAGGAATCAGGGCGGATGAGGCCGATGTGGCGGAGGTAAGCGTAGAGACGGTTGCGGGAGACAGGGAAGCCGTCAGCGGTGATTTGCTCGGCGAGATCGGTGATGGTTGAAGTATTGTGGTCCGGGTCAGAGAGGGATACGATGATAGGACTTGGGCCGTAGTGAGCGAGTTTGTCCTGGGCGGACTGGAGTTCTGAAGTAGTCTCCGCGAGTTGCTGGCGAGTCTGGAGGAGGTTCTGGCGTTCATCGCTGATTTGCTGCAGGAGTTCGATCATAGCCTGAGGGTCAGCGAGGAACTGGGAGACAGTTTCCCTGGTAGCATAGAAGCCGTGCCTGCGAATTGCCGGGAGAACCTCAGAGGTGACCCAGCGCTTAAACTGACGGGCCTCAGGGAGGTGGGAGGAGAGGATGAGGGAGTAGAGGCCGGACTCGTTGATAATTACTTTATTAGGATTGCCACGAATACCGTCACGAATCGTTACTGTAATCTTATCTTCGTTGTCTACATGGTCGAGCAGGGCCTTTCTTGTGTTTGTGAAGCCAAGCATTTCGGCAACATCACATCCAAGGAACCAAGGTTGACCGTCTCGCGTAACTGTTCTTAGCTTTCCGAACTTTTCATTTTGAAAGATGCTGATAGAGTCCATGTTGATACCTCCTTGCAAATATGCTTAATTGCACATATATAATACAAAAATATAAGCATTTGCACAATACCACATTATTGCGAATATACAAAGAAAGTATTGCGACTTTATTAAATGTACAAATGTGCATCTGGTTATTACAAATCGTAATAAGTTACCACAAAACGTGTTGACAAGTTGCACATTTGCATATATAATCAAAAAGCGAAAGGAGAAGAAAAGCCATGACTTTATCAACCAATCAGGAAATTCTCAAGTTGGCTCTCGCCGAGAGCGGAAAACGGCAAGTGGACCTGGCGGAAGAACTGAATGTGAACCAGGCGACGATTTCCACCAATATGCGGCGTGACAGAATGGGCATGGATGTTTTTGTCAGGCTTCTGAACGCGATGGGCTACTCCGTAGTTGTTGGGAAGGAAACAGAAGACGGTTTTGAAGCAAAATGGACAGTGTCTGCAAAAAGTTAAGTGTACCGTTTTGGTCCTTTTGAGGAAAATCAACGTGTTTGAGCACCATTCTCTGAAATGCATTGTAGAATGAATCATTCAAATAACGAAACAGGAGTTGATTACGTTGGCACAGCCGAAGGAAGGAAAATGTCCGTATTGTGGGTTCATGGTCGGAAAGTATCACGACGGATACTGTCCGATATGTAAGTACACGTTTAACGATGAGGATGACCTACCGGAGAGAAAAGAGGAGCCAAAGGAACAGCAGGAGAAGAAGGGAAGCAGTGCCGGCGGCGTGTTTGTGGCTGTTGTACTGGGGATAGTTGTCGGAGTCTGGTTGATATCAAAGTTGTTTCATATAGAGATTACTGGAACGATTGTTCCGCTGAAGTGATATAAGTCTGCTCACGCGCCGCATGGTTGCGTGAGTCTTTTTAATTTGATATGATTACAGAACGAGGTGAACGAACCACAAAAAGGAGTATGGAATGGAGCAGGAGAGGCTGATTGAGGCGATCCGGCGGGCGATTGAGAGAAACCCGCTGGACTCAGGGGCGTATAAGGACATGGTATCGACGTACGAGGATCTGATTCGGGACGGGGAGGAGAGATACCATGCGGAGAACAAGGCGTTCCGGAGCGAGATTGTGAAGGGAACGCGGCTGGCGGCGGAGAAGGGGCAGTATGGCGTTGCGGAGAGGCTGAATACAGAGTACTGGCATAGCATGCTGCTGGACGCTCCGGTGGATTTTGACAGTTACCTGATGTACATGGAAAAGAACAGGCAGGCGGAGAAGCGGTTTTACATGCCGAGGCGGAAGCAGCTTCTGCCGATTGTGAATGATCTTCAGGAACTGATGGACGGGGATCTGGATATTCTTGGAATCAGTTTACCGCCCGGCGTTGGAAAAAGCGGACTGGCGATTTTCTATCTGACGTGGGTAGCTGGGCGGTATCCGGAGGAGCCGAACCTGACGGGGAGCCACAGTAACGCGTTTATCCGGGGCGTGTATGACGAGTGCCTGCGGATCCTGGATAAGAACGGGGAATATCTGTGGCATGATGTGTTTCCGACGTTGAGCGTCTCGAACACGAACGCGAAGGACTGCCGGATTGACATTGGGCGGAGGAAGCGGTTTGAGACGCTGGAGTTTACGTCGATAGGCTCCGGGAATGCGGGCCTGTACCGGGCGGGAAGGCTTCTGTACTGTGATGACCTGGTGTCGGGGCTGGAGATTGCGCTGAGTAAGGAGCGGCTGGATAAGCTTTGGGACACGTATGCGGTGGACCTGCGGCAGAGAAAGATCGGGGACCACTGTAAGGAGCTGCACATTGCGACGCGGTGGAGCGTACATGATGTAATCGGGCGTCTGGAGCAGCAGTACGAGCACTCGGACAAGGCGAAGTTTGTGGTGGTGCCGGCGCTGAACGAGAGCGATGAGAGCAACTTTGACTATAAGTACGGAGTCGGGTTCTCCACAAAGTTCTATCTGGAGCAGCGGGAGGTCATGGATGACGTATCCTGGCGGGCGCTGTACATGAACCAGCCGATTGAGCGGGAGGGGCGGCTGTACTCTCCGGACGAACTGCAGCGGTACTTTGAGCTTCCGGACAGGGAGCCGGATGGAATTCTGTGCGTGTGTGACACGAAGGACCGGGGCAGTGACTACTGCTCGATGCCGATTCTGTACCAGTACGGGGACATGTACTACGTAGAGGACGTCGTGTACGATAACAGCAATCCGGAGATTGTGGAAGCGCGGCTGGCGGAAAAGTGTGTGCGGCATAAGGTGCAGATGGGGCAGTTTGAGAGCAACTCTGCCGGGGGTCGGGTGGCGCAGAGCGTGCAGGAACTGATCCGGAGCCAGGGCGGGATTACGAAGCTGACCACGAAGTTTACGACATCGAATAAGGAAACGAAGATTATCATGGCGTCCCCGTTTGTGAAGGAGCATTTTCTGTTCAAGGATGACACCGTGGTGAAGGATAAGGAGTACAGGCAGTTCCTGAACGCAGTCTGTGAGTATTCCATGTCATCGAAGAACAAGCACGATGACGCGGTGGACTCTCTGGCAATGGCTGCGGAGTACGTTCAGACCTTCCACACGCAGAAAATCACGGTATTTGCGCGTCCTTTCTGACCGATGTACTACATATAGTACTTTCGCAACCGCAGAACGTATTGACTTCGAAAGGGGCCTTTCTTTACAATTCAACGTAGGGAAGGCTCTTTTTGTGTACCTGTTGTGCGGAGGTGAGAAGGAAATGACTGAAGCGGATGTCGTGCGGACTATGACGGATGGCCAGAAGCTTTGTTTGACTTCTCACGATCTGCATGGGCGCAGGCAGATTTTCACGGGAGAGCGGGAGATTACGGACGCGAACGTGGTGCAGGTGCTGCAGAATGCGCTTCCTACGCACGAACGCAACCGGGAAGAGTTTATCTACCTGGACAACTACATGCGCGGTATCCAGCCGATTCTGAACCGGACGAAGAAGTATAACGACGAGATCAACAACAAGATCGTCATCAATCTGGCGAACCAGATTGTGAACTTCAAGGCCAGCGAGTTTGCGGGCGAGCCGATTCAGTACGTATCCAGGAGCTCCGACAAAGCGGTTCCGAAGAAGGTTTCCGAACTGAACAGCATGATGCTGTCCGAAGGAAAGCAGACGAAGGACCTGGAGATGGCCAAGAAGATGTTCATCGGCGGCGTAGGTTACCGGCTGACGATTCATGACCAGGGCCGGAACGAAAGCGAGTATCTGGACGAAGCGCCGTTCGAAATCTACACCCCGGATCCGTGGAACACCTTCGTGGTGCGCCTGAATGACGTGACGAAGCGCGTGGTCATGGGCGTGACGTACGTGTATAAGGACGCTCCGGGCGGCGCGGTGGAGTACACCGTGTACACCCCGAACGTCACGTACACGATTACGGACGGGGACGGAAGCCAGATGCGGATCACTGACCGGGTGCAGCATAACTTCGGGCTGATTCCGCTGGTGGAGTATCCGTGCAACAGCGAGCGGATGGGTGCGTTCGAGGTCGTGATTGACCTGCTGGACGCATATAACCTGGCCGCTTCGAACCGGATGGACGGCATCGAGGCGTTTATTCAGGCGCTGATGGTGTTTGACGGCATCGATGTGGACGTGGATCAGATCGCAGAGATGAAGGATCTGGGCGCGGTGAAGCTTCCCCCGTCCCAGAACAACACGGGCGGAAACGGCAGACGGCTGTACTATCTGAACGAGCAGCTGGATCAGAGTCAGACCCAGACGTTCGTGAACGATATGTATAAAACCATCCTCCAGATTGTGGGCATGCCCGCGCAGGGGGACGGCAGCAACAGCGACTCCAGCAACAACGGCGCGGTCATCATGAAGAACGGATGGTGGCACGCGGAAGCCAGGATGCTGGAGACGCAGAACATGTGGAAGGCGTCCGAGGCGGAATTCCTGAAGATTGCGCTGAAGATCTGCAGCGACATGAACTCGCTGACGGGGCTGAAGGTTTCCGACATGGAGCCGAAGTTCTGGCGGCAGAGCTATGAGGACCTTCAGGTCAAGACGCAGAGCTTCAGCACCCTGCGGAGCGCCGGAATGCCGGCGATTCAGGCCTTTACGTTCTCGCACCTGTCCAAGGATCCGGAGAGCGATGCGCTGATTTACGACGCATACCAGGAGGAGCTTGCGCTGCGCCTGGACGCGGAGAACGGCGTGCTGACCGAGGAAGACGAGGAGGAGAACAGCGAAAGCGAGTATGTGGCATCCACGGACAGTTCCGGCCAGGAAGAAGACGGAGATACGGGCGTGTGCCCGGTCTGCGGCAGGCGGTTTAAGAAAACCTATCCGGGTCAGCAGTACGACTCCATCGCCTGTGCCAACAAGGCCCGAAAAACCACCACGCGGTACGGTCTGTAAGGTGGTGACGCTGGATGGAGAAGTTCTATGACGCGGCGGACGCGGCCATCCGGACGGTGGGCCGCGAAAGCCTGCTGGCCTTTTCCGGACTGAAGCTTGCGTCGTTCGACGAGGTGCGCGTCTTCCGGAAGGTCATGGAGATCTACCGGACGCAGGCCAGGAAGGCGAAGAAGAAGTACCGGGACATCGGGCTCTACGGTTACCTGTTCGCCATGGGCCTGTGCGGACGGCCCAACAAGGGCGCAAAGGCCACGCAGGCCGCGAGACGGGCGATCACTCCGGAATGGGTCGAGAAGCTGCTGGAGGCCCCGGATCCGGTCACGCAGTACGCGTTCAACGCGGAGGTTGAGCGCAAGGCGCAGAGGCTGATTGAGAGTCTGAGCGTGACGAACAGCCCGGACATGGTCGTGGACACTGCCGTGAGGTACTGGGTGAAGCAGTTTGCGCAGTACGCCATCGAGGTGACGGACGCGGCAGTGATGCAGGCCTTTGAGGACGCAGGAGAACCTGGAGCCTTCTGGGTTACGAAGCGGGACGTCAGAGTGTGCTCCGAATGCAGGGAACGGGACGGGCAGTGGTTCAGCCTGAAGAACTTCCCGCCCAAGCCGCACTGGGGATGCCGGTGCGAGAGGAAACCAGGAAGCAAGCCAGGGTTTCAACAGGCGAAGGCCTGATTGAGATAAATGAGGGGCAGAGAAGTCGCTCACCAAACAAAATCCGCGAACCGGTAGAGAAACCGGGATACAAGTTTCGCACTAAAAAACGTGGGAGATCACGTAAAAGCGCAAAGGAGAATGGCGATATGATTCGCAATCAAAACGGGTACTGGATGAGTCCGAAGTGGTTTGCACTGTTCGCTCCTGATGACGGTGCCGGGAACGGTGCCGGCGGAGAAGGCGGATCTGAAGGCGCTGGCGGAGGCGCGGAAGACGAGGCTTCCGGAGCGGACGAGGAAAACAATGACAACGACGAACCGAGAGAAAGCGAGGAACTGGCTAAGCTGAAGTCCGAACTGTCGAAGGTCAAGGCGGCGATGGACAAGGCGGCGAAGGAAGCCAGCGACGCGAAGAAGGCACTGCGGGCCAAGCAGACGGCGGAAGAGATCGCGGCGGAGGAGAAGAAGGAAGCCGATGAAAAGGCTGCCAGGGAAATCGATGAGCTCCGGCGCGAGGTTGCCAGAACCAAGGCCGTCAAGAGCGTGATGAGCAAACTGGGCACGGACGAGGAAACCTCCGGCAAGGTTGCGGAGTACCTCTACGGTGCGGAGGATGTGGACGCGGCTCTGGCGGAGATTCAGCGGGCGTGGACAGCGCGCGAAAAGGCTCTGCGGATTGAGTTCGGGAAGATTCCGCCTCCCGGTGCTGGCGGTGCCAGTGGTGAAGACCCGGAGATTGCGAAGGCCATCAGTCTGGCCAAGCAGCTCGGCCAGAACCGGGCGGAAAACAGCAAGTCTGTCCGGGACGGACTAAGCGGTTACATCCGGTAACGGATGCAAACATACAACGCAACGAAAGGAGCAAGAAACATGAAATATACCGAGAACGTAGTCGGTGCTGGCGTGGAAATCCTCGCCTCCAAAGACTATCAGGCGATTCCCGCGAAGGTAGCGACCCCTGCAAGCGGCACGGTTGTGAAGGCTGGCACGCCCCTGACCGCCGCTGGTGCCTCCACGACCGGCGAGAATGCTGTCGGCGTCCTGCTGTATGACGTGGACACTGCCGAGAATCCAAACGGCGCTATCGTGGTGCAGGGCATCATCGATGCGACCAAGGCCCAGGCCCACAGCGGCGTGACCTATGCGGCAGCGCTGTACGCGGCCCTGCCCGGCGTTGTGTTCCGGACCAACATCGGCGTGAACGTCTGATGATGTCGAAATAAGAGAAGGAGGTAAAGAGAATGAACCTTACTGAGTTTAGAAAACTCATTGGTGCGAAGGCTATCGCCGCCAACTGGACGGAGGCGAGCAGCAACCGGACCCCATATCTGGGCGAAACCCTGTTCCCCGCGAAGAAAAAGGCTGGCCTCGATCTGAGCTGGTACAAGGGAAGCAAGGGTGTGCCGGTGACACTGATGCCCTCCGCGTTTGACGCGAAGGCCACCTTCCGGGATCGTCCAGGCGTGGAGAAGCTGGAGACTGAACTCCCGTTCTTCCGTGAGGGCTTCAAGCTCAAGGAAAAGGACCGTCAGGAAATCCTGCGCGTGCTGGACAGCAACGATCCCTATGCCATGGAAATCATTGCCCGGGTCTTTGATGATTCCACCAACCTGATCGAGGGCGCGCTGGTCGTTCCCGAGCGGGAACGGATGCAGCTCCTGTTTGCTCCGAACGGCAATGTGGGCATCACCATCAAGGCCAACGGTGTGGACTACACCTACAACTATGACCCGAACGGGGCATGGAAGGCCACCAACTACTTCGCGCTGACCGGCAACTCCGCCTGGGACCAGACCGCGACGGCGGATCCCTTCGCGGACATTCAGACCGCCATGGACGCTGTGTCCGACAACGGCGGACAGGGCCGGTATCTGGCGATGAACACCACCACCTTCCGTCTCCTGCGGACGATCAATGCTGTGAAGAGCCGCTTCCTGACCACTCTGGGCAATGCGGTTGGCTACCTGTCCGACGCGGATGTGGCCGCTGTTGTGAAGGATACCATGGGCCTGGCCGGCATCATCGTGTACGACAAGCAGTTCCGCAATGAGAACAAGCAGATTCAGAAGTTTGTTCCGGACAACTACGTGGCTCTGCTGCCGGAAGGCGCGCTTGGCAACACCTGGTTCGGCACCACGCCTGAAGAGGCTGACCTCCAGGGCAGCGGCGAGGCGGATGTGGCCATCGTGAACACCGGTATCGCCGTGACCCAGATCCTGGATCCGCATCCGGTGAACCTGAACACCTTCGCTTCCGAAATCGTGCTGCCCAGTTACGAGGCGATGGACGAGGTCGCTCTGCTGAAGGTGAAGTAATGACGGAGGTGCCGCGATGAAAGTCAAGGCCACGTGCAATCTGAAGCACAACGGGGACTGGTACACCGTGGGTCAGACCTTCGAAATCCCGGACTGCGAACTGGAGGCTCTGAAGGACATGGTCGAGCCGGAAGCTCAGGCTGACGCCCATCAGGAACAGACCGAAGTCCGGACGGAAGAAGAGAAGCCCAGGCGCACGGTTCGGAAAAAGAAGCTTGAAGAATAAGCCTATGGAAGGGAGGCAGGCAGGATGGATGACGGGAAAAAGGCAGAAATGCTGCGCGTGCTGATTGGTGACACGAAGCACAAGGAAACGACTGAAGTCTTGTCTGCCTACCTGGACATGGCTGGGGCCAAGATTCTGGAAAGGCTCTATCCTTTCCGCGAATCGGTCGTTGTAGACGGAGAGGAGACGCTCCCGGACAGATACAGGATCGTCCCGATGAAATACGAGATGCTGCAGCTCAAGATCGCGGCCTACATGATGAATAAGCGGGGCGCGGAGGGACAGATTCAGCACATCGAAAACGGCGTCCACCGTAACTACGGTGATTCCGACGTGCCCGGCACCATGCTGGAGAGCATCGCGCCGTATGTCGGCATTCCGGACAGGCGGTGAGGACGGATGATACTGCTGAAGAGAAACCTCGAAGAGTTTGAGTATCTGCCGTATGAGGGAGAGTCCGACCTGGACGCGGAAACCGGACTGCACACCGGGGAACCGGAAGTGAAGTACGGGGAGCCGGTCACGTACGATGGAAACATGTCCACGGCCAGCCAGTATCTGAATCAGACTGATTATGGGCGCGACACGCGGTACACGCATGTGCTGCTGGTCGATGACCCGGATGCTGATATCGATGAGCATGGACTGGTTCGCTGGCATGGTGAACTGTACGAGATTCGGGCGGTCAGGCGTTCGATGAACGTCCTGTCGCTGGGGCTACGCAGACACACCCGGAACCATGCGGAAGGTGATGACGAATGAGTGTCAAAACCATCGGCAGCATCGAGATGACGCTGGATCCAAGAAGTATCCAGAACGCCATTAAGGAAGTCAGGCACATTCAGGAGCAGCTTGTGCTGGCGATGAATGAACTGATTGACAAACTGGCGCTGGAGGGTGCGCAGATTGCCAGGGCGGAAGTGGTAGCCATGGACGCCGTGGACACGGGCGAACTGGAGAGAAGCATCTACGGATACTTCGATTCAGGCTCCAGAATCGGCTATGTGATTGCAGGTGCTCCTCATGCCTTCTACGTGGAATACGGCACGGGCATCTATGGCGGGCATCCTGAAGCTGAGGCGGCTGGCTGGTCCTACGATGTAAACGGGCACGGCGAGGGCGGCTGGTTTTATCACAGCGACCGGGACGGTCAGGTTCACTGGACGAGGGGCATGGTTTCCAGGCCCTTCATGTACAACACAATGACCTGGCTTGAGGAAGCGGCACAGTCCCTGGGAATGAGTATTCTGTCGTAAGGGAGGCGGGCATCATGATTGACGTTGAGCAGTATATCTTCAACGCGCTGTATGACACCATGGCTCCCCTCTGCGCGGAGAACGCGTTCAAGAGCGTGCCGACGCCGAACCCGACGGTTTTTCCAACGGTAACTCTGTTTGAAATGGACAACCGGACGGACACGACCCGGAACAGCAACAGCGGTCATGAGGATTTTGCCGTTCTGACCTACCAGGCGCACGTCTACGCCACGTCCAGGCAGAAATGCAGGGAAGTGTACAAGGCGCTGGATGAGGCCATGACCGGCATGAACATGACCCGCCTCAGCGGTACCTTTTCCCCGAATCTGGGAAACACGAAGGTTTATGAGTACGTAGCCCGGTACAGGGTTCGCGTCGCGGACGATGGATGCCTGTTCAGGGCTGGGTAATTTTTTGCATATCGCTACCACGAGTAGTGATTAAATAAACACAGAAAGGAATGAAAGACAATGGCGGCAGGCGATCTGCGTGGTATTTCCACCTATCAAACCTACTTCATGTACCGGACTTCCAGTTCCGGCACCTGGGCCAAGGTGATTGACATCACCTCCTTCCCGGATCTGATTCCTCCGAAGGAGCAGATCGACATCACCACGCTGTCCGACTATATGCGCGTGTACATCAACGGTATCGGTGATTCCGGCGGTGACATGAGCTTCGGAGCAAACTACACCGCTGAGAACTACTCCACCGTGAGCGCGCTGGAGGGCAATCAGTACGAGTACGCCGTCTGGTTCGGCGCGTCCGGCACGGAAGGCAACGAGACTCCGGATGGCCACAACGGCAAGTTCTCCTGGACGGGAGACGTCAGTGCGGGTATTTCCGGCGGCGGCGTGAACGAGGCGGTCGGTATGACTGTTGTCGCGACGCCCTCCTCGATTATCACCTTCTCCGCATCCTGATGGAGATCGCCCCGCTCGTACGCGGGCGGGGCTTTTTCTAAATATTAAGCGAAAGCGAGGCCAATCCACATGGCAAAAAGCACCGAAACCAAAGAGTACACCATGCTCAAAGTCCGCGACCGGGACGGAAAGGTTTACACCCTTCAGTTTAATCGTCGCGGCGTCGAAGCGATGGAGCGCGCCGGGTTCAAGTTCGATATGGACAACGCGCCCAACACCAGTATGAGAGACCTGTTCCGTGGAGCGTTCCGGATGAACCACAAGGGCATCACGCCGGAAAAGGTGGATGACATCTGGGACTATCAGACCCAGAAGGAAAAACTGATTCCGATTCTGTACCGTCTGTATCTCCAGCCGCTGGAGGATCTGATGAGCGAACCGGAAGACGCTGACAACGAAAACCCTACGTGGGAGACGGCCTGACGGAGGAAAAGCCGAATGGTCCGACCACGTTTCGAGAGGTGTTCCACGATACTTTTCCCCATTATCTGGCGATGGGCATGAGCGCGGCAGACTTTTGGGACGGCGATTCATGGCTGGCGCGGGATTATCGGGAAGCGTTCCGAATCCGCATCGAGAACGAGGAAAGGCTGAGTGACCGGGCTGCGTGGCGCATGGGAGAGTACATGAGAAGCGCACTTGGCAGTGTTCCGCTGATTGTCAATGGGTTCAAACCCAAAGGCGTCCAGCTCGGAACCTATCCGGACAAGCCTTTCCTGGAAAAGTACGAGGAGCAGAAGAAGGAAGAGGCCAAGAAGCAGAATGCTGAAAAGCAGCAGCAACTGGCCATGGCAGTGTTCCAGGCGTTTACGGAAAAGATGAACAAGGGCATCCGCAAGCGCCTGGAGCGCGAAAAAAAGAACCAGAAAATAGTTTGACACATTCAACCTTGGTAGCGGGAAGGAGAGAGGACAATGGCAGATGTAGGCGTGCTGAATCTACAGATTCACGACGATTCATCCAAAGCTGCTGAAGGTCTTGGCCGACTCGCTACCAAGCTTGAGAGCGTCAAGAAAGCCGCGCAGGGGCTGAACCTCGGTAATCTGGCGAAGCAGATCAGCAACATAGGAAAGGCCGTGGACGAGCAGATTCACGGATCCACCATTGAAAAACTGAGTCAGCTTTCGGAGGCGCTTCAGAAGGTGAAGTCAGCCTGCGAAGGCATCAACATTCCCAGTCTCAGCGGCCTGAAGAATATTACCAGCGCAACAAGTGGAGCCAAAAAGAGCGGAACTGCCATGCTGGACGGCGTGAAGGAAACTGTGCTGGAAACCAAGTCCGGTCTTCAGGAAATCGGGCAGGAGATCCAGCAGACTCCCGGTGCGGATGAAACTGTTAAGAGCATGGAAGCAGTCAGCGAGGCGGCTGACCAGGCGAAGCAGAGTATTGCTGAATTGAATCAGGAGCAGGGGAACGCTCCGAAATATCAGTTGCCTGACTGGGCGAAGGACATGTGGAACAACGCTCAGGAGGCGAAACAAAGCGTTGCGGAAGTCAGCACAGAACAGCAGGGAGCCGGTAAGAACTGGCCACTGGTCGATTGGGCACAGGAACTTCGTAACAACACTCAGCAGGCAAAGCAGGAAATGCAGGAACTTACGGACGAGTCCCGGAAGGCCAGTACTGTCTTGCAGGAAGTAAAGAGTACACTCCAGGGAACCGCTGGAACGGCTGTCTCGGACACAACCGCCGCCGTTCAGAACGAGGCGAAAGCGGCTGCTACTGCGGCACAGGCCGCTCCTGCGCTTGCTGAAATGAAGTCTGAAGCCCAGTCTGCAGCAAGCGGAATCCGGGAGGTTTCCGGAGCAGCCGGGGAAATGACAGACTCGGTTTCAAGAGGTAGCAGCGCGGTTGGAACGATCAAGAGTTCGTTCCGTCAACTGGGCGAAGCAACCAAGTCCCTGCTTTCTCCGCTGACGGGCGTGATTTCCAGTCTGGCCCGGGTAGCAAGATATCGTATGCTCCGTGCCACCATCAAGCAGGTGACCGAGGGCATCAAGGAAGGTACGGAAAACTACTATCGCTACAGCAATGCCATTGGCAGTTCCTTTGCGCCTGCAATGGACTCTGTATCCTCTTCTCTTTCACAGATGAAGAATTCCATCGGCGCGGCAGCAGCTCCGGCCATCTCTGCTGTGATCCCGATCCTGAACAGCATCATCAGTCTGGCTATCACGGCCATCAACTACCTGAACCAGTTGATTGCTTTGCTCCGGGGCCAGTCTACCTGGTCGCGGGCAACGACGCAGAGCGCCAAGGCCTTTGATGATGTGAAGAAATCCGCCGGCGGGGCTGGCTCCGCTATGAAGGACCTGCTGGCTGACTGGGATGAGCTGAACATCATCCAGAGTGAAAGCGGCGGTGGCGGTGGCGGCGGTGCCTCTGCCATGTCCGACTGGCTGAACATGTTTGAGGAAGTCAGCGAGTTCAACAAAACCATTCAGGACATCGTAGATGGCATCAATGATCAGTTTGGCAGCGTGTTGAATCTGATTGAAAGAATTGGCGCGGCAATTCTGGCGTGGAAGCTTTCGACGGCGCTGACGGGTGGCCTTGCTTTGCTGGCTTCTCTGGCTGCTGCTGGCATCATTATTGGTCTTGTATTTAATATTACGACCATGCTGGACAAGAAGTACTTCGAAACAGGGGAAATCGGCTGGCTGGTGGCGGACGTTATTACGACAGCCATCGGGTCCTATCTGGCCGGGAAGGTCATGTCTGGTGTGCTCGGAAAGGGTGCGGGCTATGTTGCCGCTTCCATTACGCTGGGTGTCAGCGCAATTGCGGATATTATCGCTCTGGCTGGAGCGACGGATGTCAGCGCCCTGTCCGAAGAGTCGATTCTGACGTCGATCAAATCCGCACTGAAATTGGGAGCCGGCATGTTCCTGCTTGGAAAAGCGGCTGGCGTTACCGCAACTACTTCGGCTGCACTTGGCGTTTCGGCTGCAGCGCTTGGCTTTGGCGTCACAATCGGAATCAAAGCGGTCGCGTCTACGATTGATACTGGAGAAATCACGCGGGAGAACGTTTTGGCCATGGTAGCTGGTGCTGCTGCGGCTGCTCTTGGCGTGACTGCTGCGGAGCTGATGATGGGGACCGCCGTGCTTCCTGCGGTGGGAGCGGGTCTGGCTGTTGGCGGGGCCATGCTGCTCGGCTTCTCCGTTGTCATCGGCGTTGGAGCACTCATCAACATGGCTAAGGAAGACATCAAGTGGGGCGATGTGGTTCTGACGGACGAGGACGTGCAGAACTTTGTCGGAACAAAACTGGTGACAGTTGATATCAATGTAGCGGCGCAACTGATTGCGAAAAACGTAGAAGTCACAAACACACAGAAATCAGCCATAGCAACAAAAATTACGCAGGCTCTTGGCACGTTCAAGGTCATCCAGCTTGGACTGGCTGACAAGGATGATTATTCCGAACTGGACGAACAGATTAACGGAAAAGATGGGCTGGTCAGCCAGATTCAGGGCTACATCGATGCCGCAAAGGAAGCCGGAAAGCTTACGCTTGAGTTTACGCCGTCTCTTGTCGGGGGCACGGAAGGTGACCAGACGTCATGGTTTAAAAACTATTCCTCTGGATGGGACACGGTCAACCAGTTCGCAGAAACTACAGGCAAAGAGATTGGAAAATATCTGGTTAAGGGCGAGAAAGAGCAACTGTCCCAAGGTGAATCGGAAATTCTGGCTGAACTGATGGGACAGATGAGCAGACTTTCGTCCGCGATCTCCAAGGCTCAGATTAAGAGTGATGCGCTGTCGAATCTGCAATTCTCCATGGGCGATCTGTCGCAGAAATCCGTGGACGATATCAGCAAAGCTTTTTCGGATTACAAAACAGAACTTACAACCCAGTACCAGCAGCTTGAAATGCAGGCTATTTCTGCTCAGGAATCGCTGGCCGCTGCGCTGTTTGTCATCGATCCGAATGGTGAAGAGTACAAGAAGGCTATGGCAACCTTGGCTGAGATGCGCGCCAACATGATTGACAGCGTAAACAGCGAGGTCGAAGCCGCTCTGCTTCCCGGCAAGGAATGGTTTGCTCAGTTGCTGACGGATAAGTACGGGCAGAAGATTGAAGCCGCCAGCGACATGCTCAAGCAGGGCATGCTGGATGATTTCCTGGACTTTGGAAACATGGATCTTGGTTCCACAGAAAAGGAAATGGCAGCAAACATCAACGACATTCTGCTGCAGGCGTTCGGAACGGTCAACAGCGATCTGGAGAGATACATGCGGGCCGCTGGACTGGATGCCTGGTCTCTGATGACGGATGAAATGAAGGCGGCGATCCGGTCGCATCTGGAGCAGGCGTTCGGAGACTCTGAACTGGCACAGCATATCATCGACCTCTGGGAGCACAACAGTCCCGTCGAGGAAATTGTGGAAGAAACCAGGAATGATTTCGAAGGTATGCCGGACGTCCAGGCGGAGAACAACGTGGAACTGACAACGACCGTCACGGAGAACACGGAATTCGTGGAGGGCGAAACGACCGGAGAGCTCACCGACATGACAGGAGCGACCGGCGGTCTGGTGGATTCCTCTCCGGTGCAGCAGGCCACCAGCGACGTCAAGGAACTGGCGCAGACTACGCAGGAAACCGCGACCACCATCAACGCCATCAAACTGGACGCGCTGAACTTCGACACCTCTCAGGCCGAGAGCGCGGCGAACTCTGCGGCGGCTACGTTTGAGAGCATGGCCTCCCGGATCCGGTCGGCAATCCTGAGCCTGAGAGGCCTGGCGTACAGCTTCTCCGGCGGCATGTGGGGCGGTTCCTTCGCGGTGACCATCCCGGCGGCTGCCGAGGGCGGCATCTTCCACTCCGGCGATGTGTTCTCCGCAAACGAGAACGGCAGCGCGGAGCTGATCGGTCGGTACGGAAACAACACGGCGGTCGCGAACAACGAGCAGATTGTCACCGGTATCACGCGAGGTGTTGCCCAGGGTAACGACAGCGTTGTATCCGCGCTGCAGACGCTGGTCACCGTGGCCCAGCAGATCCAGCGGAAGGAGTTCACCGCGAAGGTTGTTCCTTCCTCCGGAGTGGGCCGGAATAACCAGCAGAGCGCGGACGCTTACAGCCTGATTACGGGTTAAGGAGGGACGAAGATGTTACTTACGTACCCCACGAACATGCAGATTACCATCAACGGCACCGTCCTTCCGGACCCCGCTGAATGGAACTATCAGGTGGGTGACCTGGACACGAGCGGAAGCCGGGACGCGACCGGCCTTCTGCATCGTGCCCGGGTGGCCACGAAGATCAACTATGAATTCAACTGGAACGGGCTGGAATGGGAACAGCTTGGCATCGTGCTCTCTGCGATCACGGACGAGAAGTTCACCATGACGGCACCGGACCCCAGGGCTTTCGGGCAGACATACACCGGGGACTACTACGTCGGTGACCGGACGGGCAAGGGCTGGTACTTCCAGCCGGAGCGGAACGAGGTGGCCACGTTCTCCCTGAAGCTCAAGTTTATCGAATACTGAGGAAAGGAGTGAAACGGAATGTATCCTGCAAGCGCGGCCTTTCATGAGGCGGTCAAGCAGAACAAGCATCAGGTTCCGCTGCTGATTTTCAGCGATGCCATCTTCACGGAAGAGGACATCGACGTGGATACCGGCATCGGGTTCGATGACTATTTCAACCTTGAGGATGACATTGCCATCGGCCAGACGCCCAGCAACGAAATCCGTTTCACACTCTTTAATGATAAGCGGACGCTGAACAACTACGCCTTCGGAGAATTCACCGCAACCATTGGCGTACTGGTCGGCGAGGAAAACTACCAGCAGACAGGCCCCGTGGTGCTGATTACCCAGTACGCGCAGTACGTCGGAAGCGATTCCTATCCCTATCTGCGGCGAAACGGGGCGCTGGTGGCCCAGCCAAGCTTCGCGGTCAAGAGCCTTCTGGCCTACGACGGGTATGTCTGGGCCTTCTCCGGAGACGGACGGTATGCGGCCTATGATGACGCGACGGGGGCCAACGCCACGGCCACGGCCCCGTCCAGCGCCTACATTCAGGAAAAGGCGCGGGAGTGGATTGGCAGGAGCTACTACTATAACCGGGACTCCCGCATCCTCTTCGTCTATGAGGCCGGAAAGCGGAAACGGTACGAATGCGTCCCCCTGGGAGTGTTCATCGCGGACAGGCCGAACGTCCCGGACCAGATCCGGATCGACATGACCTGCCATGACCGGATGATGAACTTCGAGAAGGACATGCCGTCGGCGGAGGAACTGGGCATCACATACCCGACCACTGTCGGGAACATCTACGTCAAGATCTGCGAGAACGCCGGCGTGCCGTACGAAACCGCAAGCTTCATCAACAGCGACCTGGTCGTGGAGGAGGAGCCTGAGGCTTTCAAGACGGCCACCATGCGGACGGTGCTTTCCTGGATTGCGGAGGCGGCTGCGTCCAACGCGAAGTTCGACCGGAACGGCGTGCTGAAACTGGACTGGTTCCGGAGCACCAGCCAGAGCTACAGCGAGGGAGACTATACGGACTTCCAGCCGTACTGGTACGAGACGCAGAAGATTGACAAGCTTTATAACCGCTCCACCGCCAGCGGCGTGGATGACATCGTCGGCAGCGGATCGGGCGGCTACCTGATTCAGGACAACCCGTTCCTGCCGGTGTCGGAGGAAGCGGAGGACAGCGAGGGCAACAAGGCGTAAGCGAGGCAGAGAAAGAAGGAGGTGATACGCGGTGGCCAACGAAGCGCTCAATCCCATCTATGACCGTCTGGTTCAGGCACCGACCTATCACCCGCTGAGTGCCAACACCTTTGCGGACTGGTCCATGGAGGCAGGAGACCTGATTACGGTCAGCCGGGACGGCCAGAGCTACCAGGCACCTGTGCACTCCTCGACCATGACCTGGCGCGGAAAGCAGCAGATCGAGGTCAACGCTACGGGCAACAAGGAGCGGGAATCCATTGCCAAGGTCAGCGCGAAAAAATATAACGGGCGCGGCGGTGGAGGCATCCGGAACAACCAAGCGATCTACTGGGAAATGTTCAGCGATGACGGACATCTGGCGCACTCCATCGAGGCCACGGAAAGCGTCCTGCGCTCCACCATCCGGGACACGGAGCAGGGCCTGACCTCCGTGATCGAGCAGACGGCAAGCCACATCCACATGTACGTTGACAACTCCTACGACCAGCTTCGCGCGGGCCTGTTCCTGACAGCCAGCACGGCGCAGCTCTACGTGGATGACCGCTATCACCAGATGCAGACCGGGCTTCTGCTCACCGCCAGCCAGGCCAGGCTGTACGTGGACGATAAATACAACCAGATGCAGACGGGGCTGATGCTGACCTCCAGCAGTGCCAGACTGTACGTGGATGATCGGTACAACCAGATGCAGTCCGGCCTGGCGCTTACGGCGAGCAGCGCATGGCTGTATGTGGATGATCGGTACAACCAGATGCAGTCTGGACTGTCCATGACATCCAGCAGCATCCGGCTCTATGTGGATGATGCGAAGGAAGGCCTGCAATCCAACATCAACCAGACAGCGAGCAGCATCCGGCTGAGTGTATCTCAGGTGAGTGACCGCGTCGGCACCATCGAGGGATCCCAGATCTGGCAGACGCGGGATAACATTACGAATATCGTTGGGTCTTATAAGTGGGAGTACGATACAACGCAGCCACAATACTACAACCCGGACACGGGAAAGTGGGAATATCCAAAGAAGATTACGCTGAAGAACGGTGCATCACTGAACATTACCAAGAACGGCATCACGTCGGAGGTTGTCACCAACGGCACCGTGGTCAGCGCCATCAACCAGAGCTCGGAAGGCGTGTCCATTGCCGGCAACAAGATCAACATAGGCGGCGTCGTGCAGGGCATCAACGCGTCCGAGGTGACCATATCGGCTGACAAGGTCAATCTGGACGGATATGTGACAGCTAAGGAATTACAAACAACGAATGCTTCGATAGATAACCTGAAGAACGGGAACACGATTGCCACATACATCAATGCGCAAAGCCTCGGAGCGTCCAATAGCTTTACATTCAAAGGGAGCACGATTGTCTGGCAAAATACGACAGTTGTCACTGGTATCAGTGTATCCGCTGAAAAACACTATTTTATTGCTGGCGAACTGAGTGAAGGGAAAGTTGTAAATGGCAAGAGGTATCTTGGATATACACTGATCGGATACAGTTCCAAAACAATATATTACCTGGGGGCGAATGAGTAAATGAACGGTGAGAATCAAGAGACAATCAGCAGCATCAACATCAACGACGGCAATGGCATGTACGATAAGTACGGCCTGCTGAGAAGCATTCGGAACGACCTGTGCGGCTTCAAAATCCGCGCGGATGAGCTCTCCACTGCCGGCGTACTGATCGTGGACATCATCAACCGGATCGACGCGCTGGTGGACGGCCTGCGCAAGGAAGACGAGCAGGCGAAACAGGCAGCGGAGCAGCAGGATCAGGAAGTGACTTCCGGGAGGTGCGAAGAATATGGCGGACATTAAAACCGGACGCAGGGTCATCCTGCAAGACGGAACGACCTATGAGAACGCAACCTGCGGGTACGCGGAGGGCTTCCTGTGGGTCACCGTTCCAGGTGACCAGTCTCTGCCAGCCGTCAGCATGGTGTTCTTTGACCCAGAGAAAACCGCGACCATTGTTTTTGAATACGGGGAGATGTCGGACACTTATCATGATATGACCACCGTCCGCCAGGTGGGCAAGGATAACGACGGCATCATCCGGATCTGTCTGACGAAATAAGGAGGTGAACCCATGTTTATCGTAGACGAGGAGAACAACGTCATCTCCCTTTCGAAGGGCGATACGGGTGCGCTGTGGATTGCCATTGACCCGGATGGGTACGTCTTTCAGCCGGAAGACCGGGCCGTGTTCTCCATCAAAGATTCCAGGGGAAATCTGGTGAAGTCCAGGGCCTATGAGATCGAGGACAACGAGTTTCTGGTCACGTTCTTCAACGCGGACACGGACACGTTGACACCCGGTTCCTACAGCTGGGACGTGCGCGTGGTGCTGCATCCGTACTACAGCGAAACCGGAGAAATCATTGATGGCGAACAGGTGATTACGCCGAACCTGCCGATGCAGTGCAGTCTTCTGCAGGTCGTTGGCGATATTTAAGGAGGAGGTGAGAATATGGCAGATCCGAATACCGAGGGAAGTATCCAGAACAATGGGATCCCGAAAATCACGCTGGGCATGAGAGCGTCCACCGTGCTGTATTCCCCGACGGACAAAACGCTGTCCATTTCTGAAATGCCGGCGGATGCCAAAGCAACGGGGAATGCAATCACCAATGTGCGTAGCGATGTGTCAGACGTACAGGCGGATGTAACAGATCTTTATGGTTCGATTGACGACGTCAACGACGAGATGATGTCTGTCAAATCTGTACAAGAGACGCAAGCTGAACAGATGGTACAGATGCAATCCGCAGTCAATGATGCCGTTCAGCGCGTTGATACGCTGACCGGCGTGGATATTCCTGTTGACCCGTCTTTAGATGCGCCATCTGTTGCGGACAAGTTTCAACAAATTGAGAACAATATCTTTATTCAGATGTTTCCGATTGGAAGCATTTACATGACATCCAATGCTATTGCGCCCAGTTTTCCAGGTGTGTACTGGGAGGAAGTTGTTCCGACCGCCACATATGGCGAATTGAAAGCCGACGCATTCCATTTTATTCCAGGAACAGGTACAGGAAGTTCTCACTATTGGCGCAGCACTACAGCGCCTGAACCAGAACCTGAGGATGGTGGTGAAACGCCGTGATTGAGATTAATGGCAGGGCAATAACTGTTACAAGGGGAGACTGTTTGCCGTTTACTATCACGTTGACAGGGTCAGACGTTCCCCCGGATGGGGAGTCTGTGCTTTTCACAGTTAAGGAGGATGCGACCAGCGCGAAACCTGTCATCGAAAAGCGTCTTGAGGTTGAGAACAGCAAAGTACTGGTAACTATAACTAACGCAGACACAAAGCAATTGCCGTTCGGCAACTATGAATGGGACATCCGGTTTCCGGATATGAGCGGTGACGGTGAGCCGTACACACCGATGAAGCCAGAAAAATTCACGATTGCGAGAGTGATTGGAAATGTCTGAGCCGAGGGAACTGGACATTATGCTGCGCTTGGACAGAATGAGTCCTGACGTTGAAATTGGGCTTCAAGATTCCATGCGTGAAATCAACATAGCAATGGAAGGAGGTGGAGGCTATGCCAGGGCAATGGTCAACACTACCGAATACTGGGAACAGAAACCGACGTACGTTCCATACAAAGGGTTGATTATTGTCTATAGCGACTACGCAACGACTGTCCTGGATGGAAAAACTGTCAACGTTCCCGGTATGAAGATCGGAGACGGTTCTGCGTATCTTATAGACTTGCCATTTGTAGGTGATAACGTGCGATCAACCTTGGAAGAACACGTTCATAACGCGATAGTTCACGTCACGCAGGAAGAAAAAGATTTCTGGAACGCAAAACTTAATTGTGACTACCAGGACGAACAACTAATATTAAATAGAAGGTAGGTGCTTAAAATGGCGGATATCAGCAAAATCACATTGCCCAGTGGCACAACTTATAACATCAAGGACGAAGTAGCACGACAGATGGCGTCCGCTGGCGTCACATTTACCATTTCTACCAGTGCAGCGAACACCCCGAAGGACGTTACGTGGGACAATAACGGAACGACGGTTACAGGCACTCTTGTCGCTTCAGCGTCCACGACCGGGGTTTTCTATCTGGTTAAATCGACAACCCAGGGTGGAAAGGATATTTACGCCGAATATGTCACGGTCAAGAATGGGAATGCTTATTCCTGGGAAAAGATCGGCACGACGGACATTGACATCAGCGATCTTGGCGCTCTGGCTTACAAGGATAACGTAAGCACGAACGTTAAGCCTGAGGGAACGGTCAGTCAGCCGACGTTTACTGGAAACGCGATGACGTCTACTGGCGATTTTGTTCCTGATGGAACTGTGAGCAAGCCGACGTTTACCGGCACTGAAGGGACTGTATCAGTGACTGGCACTCCTGCGGGAACCATTTCTGTAGGAACAGGCTCTGCCAACTATACTCCGGCTGGAACGGTGAGCACCCCCACGATTACGGTCACGCCGAGCACTGCAACGAAGTATGTAGCCGGTAGCGCGACAGGCGGTGGTTCTGTTACTGCGGGCTCTGCGGCAAGCTGTACTCTTCCGACTCTGAGCACTTCCGTTGTCGATGAGACACTGACGCTGTCGTGGACTGCCGGCAGCTTTACTGCTAATAAACCGACGGCTGTAACTCTGCCAAGTTTTACGAGCCAGACGATCGTGAGTGGTATCCAGAGTGCGAGTTCTTCTCAGCCGTCTTTCACTGGTACGGGCGCGAACCTGAAGTTCAGCGGAAGCTCGATGAGCTCCAGCGGTAAGTTTACACCGGCAGGAAGTGTCAGTCAGCCGACGTTTACTGGAACGTCCGGCAGCGTGTCCGTCAGCGGAACTCCGACCGGCACCGTATCGAAGCCGACATTTACAGGCACGCAGAAGGCATATACAGGTTCGTAATGTCATTTTGTGAACCTGAGAAAGGAGCAGCAAAATGGCAGATATCAGCAAGATCAAAGCAACGAATGGAACGACGTATAATATTAAGGACGCGTCCGCGATGGTATGGCCTTATCAGCGCGCATTGATATCAAAGACATATACGAACGTTATCGCAACATCCAATGATCAGCGTGGCGGCGGATTCTTCTATATGAAGGTGCGCGCGAATACGTGGAACAGCTGCTGGCGCATCAAAGTTAGAGTCCTTGCAACTGTTCCAGGACAAGACTTATACAGAAACGATAGTATCTTTGAGATCTGGGGTTTTCAAAACACATACAGCGCGTATTCATGCAACAATCATCTTTTATCGACAAGCTATCGTCCCATTTATAATCATAGCCATTTTCGCGTAAGCGCGACAGGCTACAACCATAACTGCGGCGGATGGATCGGGTTTAATCTGTATAAGGCAACGAATAATCTCGACACGTCTTATAAGAGAACGGTTGTTGTTGATTTGCTTGAGTATGAAAATTGTACCGTTGAAATGCAGGACGGGCTCGTTACTCCGGATAACATTCCAGAAAGAGCGGCGCACACAGATTATTACAGCAGTACAAACACAAGTTTTGATAATTTTGATGCCTTCAGTTATGGTTTAAAGCAAAGCGGTGATGCCGATACCAATACCACAAGCATATCAAACTTACTTCATAATTATGGTAATTTTATTGCCGACAGCGCAGTGTATCGATACCAGTTGTTATTTCATGTAGATGAAAATAGACTGACTCCATTAAATAATAACAACAATGTAACCGGAACCACAAAGACAATGTTGGTGAACCGGACGTTTAACCCATTTAATGAAATATTTTTCTATTATTCCACGACAAGTATAGCTGCAAATGCAAATATTGGTGCTGGAGCTTGTTTCTTCGCGTTTGGCAGTTTAGACCTCCGATATGTGTTTAATATCACAACGACCGCATTTACAGCGCATGAAAATATTTACATCAAGGTATCGCCGCAAAGTGATAGAATGGTGAAACTGGCCTCGGCAGATCCATTAACGCAAGACTTGCCAACAACCAACGATGGACTTTGGTATATTCTCCTCGGAAGGACATATAACGGATATTGCATTTCTCTCTATCCTGACCATCCTGTTTATATGCACGACGGGACATCTGTTAAACGGGTACTACCGCCGAGTCAAACCGCCACGACTTCCACAGCCGGCCTTATGAGCGCTGAGGACAAGCAGAAACTGGATGAATGGGACGGCGGTGATATCTTCGGGCTAAGTTACGGACAACTGAAAGCAAGGACGGCGATTAGTATTTACGGGCTATCTTATGGGCAGCTCAAGGCAAAGTGAAATCATGGTTCAATCATAAAACTTTCGCAAAACACCAATAAATGCATTGAAAACTAACATTATAGCTTATATAATTACAAACAGGAATGGCAATACCGCAAATTGTGGTTATTTATCTTCCAGCATCTTGACGTCGGAACACGATTTCAAATAAGAAAACGAGGTGAATGCTAAATGACAACAACCACAAACTATGGACTCAAAAAAATCGATGACAGCGATAACTGGCGCACGATTGGAGACGATCACAATGACAGCATGGACTCCATCGAGAGTGCACTGACTGGCCAGGACGCGGCAGTTGCAAACCTGGCTGATGGACTGGCAATTGTGACAAATGGAAATACGCATGCGGCTATTGCGGAAGGGCAGTATGTATATGTCAGAAAGCACAGCAGCCTGGCGGAGGGACTGTACAAGGCCAAGTCTGCAATCAGCGCGAATGCGACTCTGTCTACGTCCAATCTGACGGCTGACAGTGCTGGCGGACTCAACGATCTGAAGGGGCAGGTTGATTCGTTAAACAGCAAGTTAACAATACGTTCTTCGGAAATTCAAAATGCACCAGCGGGGACATCAATCAATACAATTCAATATAATGATTATTTTGTAGTTATAGCGTATACTTCTGCTAATAAGGTATGGGCTGAAGGTGATTCTTTCGGTACAATACCGGATAATGTTCGTCCTAATGCCACAACAAGAACAACAGGAAATACATATGCTAACAATGTAGGTGTGCAAATACGAATGGACGCCCTTGGTAATGTAACATTTGATTCCAAAAATTCAGTTGAAGGAAGAATATCATTTACAGTTATGTACCTTCTTTCTTAAAATTGCTGTTTTACGACGTAAAGACTTGTTGTTATCTTGCTGCTACCTTGTTTTAGCTTGTTGTTATCAGGGCGAAAGCCTGCCGGGGGAGATGCCCGCATCATTCCCGGTTTCCCATTTTTGAGCGGTGACGGAATAGGTAGACGGGTTACAGGGAGACAGTCACCATCGGAGAGGTAACGTTACTCCGAGAGAATAAGGGCGAAAGCCATCCGACCCTCGATCTGGGTAAAGGCTGTCATGTGAGGTGCGAATCCTCACACGCTCAAGTAATTTGCAAGGTGGCGTGAATGTCCTTAAAAAAATCACCCGGCTGGGCCGGATGACTATAAAAAATGAAAGCGAGGTAGTCCAAAGATGAAATATTTCCTACATAGAATCCAGAGGTCTGGAATGTCTTTCTCCAAGGGTATCGAGGTTCATGACAGTCTGGACTCTGCGATTCTGTCCTTCTGGGGGAGAATGAAGCTTGGATACAACAAAACTGAAAATGACTTTGTGTCTTGCAAAATTACGGATGAAAGCGGAACCATCGTGAAGCCATATGATATGACATGGCTGACTGACGGAGAAACTGGTGAAAACAAGTTCTTCCTGCACCATATCCGCAAGGAGGGGGACAGTTTTTCCAAAGATATTGACGTTCTGGATTCTATTGATGCAGCAAAAGGGAATTTTGCGGCAATGATGGAATATGGCTATAACAATCCTGCACATACAAATGTATCCTTTGTGGCTTGTTATATCACGGATTTGCTTTCCGGTGGAATGATTCTCATGGATGCTGCATGGGTGAAACCAGAGCAAGACCAGGAACCAGAACATGTTGAGTAATCAGGCGGTGGCTCTCATTGTGAACACGTTCATTCTTATCCTGGTATCGGCATGCATCGTCTTTCTGGTGGTTGGACTGATCCGAAACAAAGGTTTGTGATGGAGGTGAGCGAACCATGAATACTGCGGCATATGTTGACAGGCAGATAGCCGAGCTCAAGGCCAGCGGAATTCCGCTTCAGGATGCCGCATGGAAGGCGGCTCTGCTCTGCATCGGATGGCCCTACGTCTTTGGCGGACGCGGGCAGTACTGCACTCCATCCAACCGGAGGAGCATGAACTGGAAGAGCTATCCGAACATCCGGGAGAAGTGCCGGAACTTCGACGGCAATGGAACCTGCGACGGATGCGAATACTATCCGGGAGGGAAGGTTCGGTACTTTGACTGCCGTGGTTTTACGTACTGGATTCTCCTGCAAATCTACGGCTGGAAGCTCATGGGAGCAGGGGCCACGACGCAGTGGAACAATGCGGGAAACTGGCAATCCAAGGGCCTGATTGCGGACGGAATGCCGCGCGATACACTGGTCTGCCTGTTCTATAAGGACAAGAAAGACCCTTCCAAGATGGCCCACACTGGATTTGGATTTAACGAGGAAACCGTGGAATGTTCCGCAGGCGTACAGCATTTCAGAACCCGGAACAGGAAATGGACTCACTGGGCGGTACCTGCCTGCATTGGCAGAGAGACGCAGGACGGAGGGAACGAGATGCCGACCACACCAACTACCAGACCGACACTCCGGAGAGGAGACAGGGGAGACTGGGTGACGCTGCTGCAGGCTGACCTGCATAACAAGGGATATGACCTTGGCCGATACGGTGTGGACGGTGACTTCGGCAGCGCAACGGAGGCCGCAGTGAAAGCCTTCCAGCGGGATGCCGGACTGACTGCTGACGGCATCGTCGGACCCAAAACCTGGGAAGCACTGGACGCACAGGTTCCAGCTCCGGAAAAGTACACTGTCACAGTCCCACACCTTTCAAAGGCCCAGGCAGAAGCCCTGACAGGACAGTATGCCGGCGCGACCATGACAGGTGAAGGGAGGTGAAACCGATGCAGCAGGAAGCAACCCAACTGATTGGATTTTCTCCGTCATCCCTCTGGGTGTTCCTGGGCGTAGGGGTCGGCATTGGGGCGATTGCGCTTCTGGTGGCTGACCTGATTCTGAAGTACAGGGAATTGAGGAAACCGAAGGTGGCAGATGGAAAAACCATTCAGGAGAAACTGAAGAGCGATCACGAGCGGCTGTGCAAACTGGAGGACACGACGCGACGCCAGGATGAAGAGCTGCGCCTGATGCTCAGGTCCCAGATGGCCATGATCCATCACATGATCGATGGCAATGGCGTCGAGGGCTTGCGGGATACACAGAAGGAAATCGAAAACTATCTGATTACCGGCAAAATGGCCAACCAGAAAGGAGACTGAAGCATGGACTGGAAGAAGTGGATTAAGGCTGCACTGATTCGAGCGGTTCGGACGTTTGCTGAGGCGATGCTGGCCTACATTGGCACCGGGGCAGTTGTGCTTGGAGATGTGAACTGGATCGCGGCACTCAGCGCCGGCGGGTTCGGCTTTGTGACGGCGATGCTGCTGGCACTGACGGGTCTGCCGGAGGTTGAGAAGACGGATCCACCCAGTACGGAGGAACCGGAGGCGTAAGCATGATGACGGAAGGAAAGCCTGCGCTCGATGGACTGATCGACGAGCAGAAAACGGCAACCATACCGTACTACGTGCATGAGTATGCCATGTACAGAATGGACAGGCTGAACAGGCGGTGGTTCATTGCCTTTCTGCTGGTTCTGTGCATGCTGTTTGTGACAAACGCCGGCTGGATTATCTATGAGAACCAGTTCGAGGATGTCCGCATCGTTCAGGAAGCGGATACCGATAGCGGCGGAAACAACTACCTGAACGGAACAGGGGAGATGTGGCTGAATGGCGAAGGCGAGACAGACGATAGTGATTCGCCGCAGGAAGACGGGCGGTAACACAGGATACAAAACCTGCGGAACCTGTCACGGAACAGGGCGGGTTAAGAAATGACACCTGAGGATGTCGGCAGAAGCGGGATGGACGCGCTGATTGAGGAATGGGTCATCGGCAATCATGCGGAACGCGACCGGGCCATTCTGAAACGGAGACTGCTGGACGGCGTATGTTTGGAACCGCTCGCGGAGGAATTCCAGATGTCCGTCACACAGATGAAGCGTATCATCCGCAAGCGGAGCGAACAGGTGTTCAGGCATCTTTAACATCACACTTGAGCCATGGGGCCGGGGAAACCCGGTCCTTTTTTTGTGCCCGAAAATGGCCTGAAAGAGGAACGGAAGCGCCCTGTTGGATACAACCACGAAATGAAATAATAAAGCCACGGAACAGGGACAGAAGGAGGATTCGAAGTTGCCTGGAGCACTGAGCGGATACCCACGACAATATCGGAAAAGCATCCGGAGAATCATGAGCGAGATCGGATGGGACGCGGAGTGCGCCATGACGATGATGTATCTCGTCGCGGCACTGATGGACCTGCGTCCGGAGGACAGCAGCGTGGTTGAAATGATTCTTCATGATTACGGAGAGCCTGACTGATGTGGATATACGCGAATCCGAACCCGTGCCGGAACGAGGAACCGGACTGCGTAGTGCGTGCCATTTCTCTGGCTACCGGACTGGACTGGCATACGGTTCACCGGGAACTGTGCGAACTCAGCGGAGAAATGTGCAGCATGCCAAGCGTCAACCGCGTCTGGAAGGCCTATCTGCTTCGGAATGGCTTTGCGTCATTCCGTCTTCCGGATGCCTGTCCGGAGTGCATCACGGTTCGGGCGTTCTGCCGATTCTTTCCGGTCGGAACATACATCATCGGGACAGGAAGCCACGCGGTGGCGATCCGGGACGGGAACTACCTGGACACCTGGGACAGCGGAGACGAATCGCCGACATACTTTTTTGTCAGGAAAAGGAGGACATAGGAAATGGCTTACAACGGAATGTATCAGCCCTACGGAAATCCGTACGGCAACAGCTACGGGCAGGGATATCAGCAGCCCATGGGGCAGTACCAGATGCCAGCGCTGCAGAGCTACGGAAACGCGCCTCAGGCCAGCGGCATTGACTGGGTGGACGGTGAGTCTGCCGCCAGAGCGTCCCAGCTTCCGGCGGGCGTGACGCAGCACGCCATGTGGGATATTAACGAGCCTGTGATCTATGTCAAGAGCGTCAACCAGATGGGCATGCCGAACCCGCTGCGCAAGCTCCGCTATGTCATGGAGGAGCAGCCGCAGATGAACGGCGGGCAGAGCCAGGCAATGCTCTCCAGCGGGGATCAGGAACCGCACACCATGCCGGACATGAGCGCCTACATCCGGAAGGATGAAATGAAGACGGAGGACTTTGTGAAAAAGGATGACCTGGAACGCATGAAGCATGAGCTGATGGAAAGCATTCAGGGAATCAGTGCGTCGAACGGACCGGCATCCGCCGTGAGACGCGGCACGAAGGGGGAATGAGTATGCCGTCTCTGTTTCAAGTCATGAATCAGCCGGGACAGCAGAACGGGAACCAGCAGGTTGACTTTCAGACGGCCATGAGCCAGTTGCAGTCCAACCCTGCGGCCATTCTGCAGCAGGCCGGGTATAAGGTGCCGGCCAATATGATGAACAATCCGCAGTCCATGGTGATGCATCTGATTCAGAGCGGTCAGGTCGGCGGTCCCATGATGCGGATGATTCAGCCGATGCTGGCCAGAATGGGATTGAAATAAGAAATGCATTTTCAGCACAGACGTGTGCTTGAAGTGCAGGATTATTGATTTTAAATGCTTTATTTGCGTTATTTCCGCAAAAATCGCATTTAAAAATGCAAAAACCGGTTTCTTTCGTCGAGTGCGCATAGACGATTGAGATAAATCATCTTAACGAAAGGAATCGAAAAACAATGACTTCTGAAAATAGCAGTATGGTTATGCCGGTCGCGCCGTACTACGGAGGCGGCTATGGCGGAAACAACGGTGGCCTCTTCGGCGGCGATTCCGGATGGTGGGTGATTCTGCTGATCCTGCTGTGCGGAAACGGCATGTGGGGAGGATTCGGTGGCCTCGGCATGGGCGGTATGATGTGGCCCATGATGATGGGCGGCATGGGTGCCGGTGCCGGACTGGACTATCTGTATCCCTGGCTGAACAACAGCGAACACATCTCCGACGGCTTCCGGGACCAGCAGATTCAGAGCACGCTCGGATCCATTCAGAACGGTATCACCACGGGCTTCGGCAACGTGCAGAACGCGCTTTGCTCCGGCTTTGCTGGCGTGAATGCCGGGATTGCGAACGGCTTTGCTCAGGCTGAGATCGGGGCGAACGCCCGTCAGGTTGCCAACATGCAGCAGGATTTTGCCATGCAGACTGCCCTGCAGAACTGCTGCTGCGAAAACCGTGCGGGCCTTGCTGATCTGAAGTACACCGTCGCGACGGAGAACTGTGCGGACCGGACGGCTGCTGCGCAGAACACCCGGGACATCATCGAGAACCAGACCAACGGAACCAGGGCGATTCTGGACAAGCTGTGCGCTCTGGAACTGGATGGCGTCAAGAACCAACTGGCTCAGGCCCAGCGTGAAAACGTCGGTCTCCAGAACCAGCTGAACATGGCTGCCCTGCGTGAGTCTCAGACTGCTCAGAATGCCTTCATTCAGCAGGGATTCTCCAATGAGGTGGATGCTCTGTACAATCGCCTGAACTCTTGCCCCGTGCCCAGTACCCCGGTCTATGGACGCACCCCGATTTTTACCTGCGGCGGGCAGAACGTCGGCTGTGGCTGCGGTTGCGGAAACAACGGCTTTATGAACTGAGGTGTTGAGCCATGGCAAAGTATCTCACAAGCAGCGACAGTCTTGTCGCTTTGAACGGAACCATTCCGTTCGACATTGTGTCTATCCCGTGCAACAAGGGCTGTGTGGTTCCTCTTGCAACCGGGGTTCTTACTTTGAAGGGTGGCAGCGCCAACAGCTTCGCCAGGTACGACGTAGACCTTCAGGCGAACGTATCCGTTCCGACCGGCGGGGCCTTGACAGCCATTGCGCTTGCGATCACGCTGAACGGCGTTGCGGTTCCGGACAGTGTGGCCATTGTGACGCCGGCGGCGGTCGGTGATGAGTGGCACATCCACACATCCACAACCATCACGGTGCCATGCGGATGCTGTGTGTCCGTGTCCGCAGAGTATGTAGACGGAACGGAAGACGATGCGGCTGTTGTTCCCACGCCGTCCATTGGCGTGCGTCGGCTGGCTTCGCTGACCGTGACGCGCGTAGCCTGACGGGAAGGAGGAAACAGCAATGGGTAAGAAATATGAAAATCTGGAAGAAGCCATGTGCCGTGAACTGGAAATGCTCGACAAGAAGTACGGAAGCGAAAGAGCTGAGATGGATCCGAAGGACGTCGAGCTCGCTGACGTGCTCTACCATGCGCTGAAGTCCGCAGCGACCTATCACGCCATGAAGGACGCGGAGGAATGGGAAGAGGAAGATGATGATTCCGGCGAAATGCGCGGGTCCAGAACCGGTCGCGGCTACGGTCGCGGAGGATACGGCCGTTCCTACCGCCGTGGACGTGATGCCATGGGACGGTACACCAGCCGTGACATGGAACATCCGGAGGAAATGTACTCCGGACACTATCCGGAATGGATGCCTCCGTACTATCCTTCCCGGTACTGAGGCAAACATAACAAAGACCTGCTCCTGATGGGGCAGGTCATTTTTTATTCGTAGAGTTTCCACCAGTCTACCTGGAGGATTTCAGCAATCTGTTTTGCCCGGTCAATCGGAAGCTTCCGGGCACCGTGAACATATCTGGACAGCGTTACCGGGGTCACACCGATGCGCTCCGCCAGGGACGCCAGCGTCATATGCCGCTCCCAGCACAACTCCTTTAATTTCAAGCAATCACCTCCCACTGGTTCGATCAGAATATACCATACCGGAAAACAGAAAGCAAGAAAATTATCCGAATTGGTATTGACTTAACCACAAAACGTGGTACAATGCAGAAGAAAGGCAGGTTATTACTTGACGGCATGAACTACGGCCACGCCCATGAGGAACCAGGCATTCCGAACAAATGTTGTGTTCCAGGTAATAACCTGCCTGATTTCGTAACCGCACAGTGTCCCATGGGAACCGCCTTGTTACAATCCGCCTCACCAGCGGCTTCGAGGACAGGGTTGAAGCACGTGACCCACACTTCAGGCGTCTCCGAGGTTACGCATCAAATGATACGGAGTGGTGTCCGGTGCGATGCGGTTAGCAGGAGACATGAGCGATTCGAACGAGGAACAGACTGTGATGGAGGGATGGGGAACATACTGTGATGGAGGAATGGGGAACATACTGTGATGGAGGAGTGATAAAAATGGGGAACCGGAAACGGATCATCCAGGTTCTGAAGGACCAGATTGCACTGTGCGGTTCCGACCCGGAAACGGAACGAACCTGGGTAACATTCACGGCGAATGACGCCAGACGAATTTTAAAAATGCTGAAGAAGCGCAAAAAGCCGGAAGGCACTCTCGGAATCATACAAACAGCGGACAGCCTGACCTTTACTGCTGCAGGTGACGCCAAGAAAGGAGAAGACAGAGGGTTCATGCTTGGGAAGGTGTACATGCGCGACCGCATCGAGAAGACTCTGCTTTATAGCGGCCTGCTCACTCCGGAAATCAGGGAAGCGATTCAGTCGATCCCGGTTGACAGTATCAGTGTGAAAGGGGCGGATTGGAATGCTACAACTTCATGAGTGCAAACGGGGCAATCTATGCGCGGACTGCGATGACCCGAACTGTCTTCATGCTGGGGATGCGGTTGCTGACTGTCCGCTGTACTACTGCAACAGACCTCCGGAACACTATGAAGATTGTGAATCATGCGAACTTATGAGCGAGAGACGTACGAAGAGGAGCGAAGTACAATGACAAAGTTAGAAAAAGCTATCAAAGGCTTTGAAGTATGTTTGTCCGGAGGTTTACCAGGAAGATGTCACGACTGTCCATATCATCGTGATGGATGCGCAGTTCTTCTACAGAAAGACGCGCTGGAACTGTTGAAAACGCAAATGGAATGGTGTAAAAGTGGGCATCGTCATGGAAACGCACAGACATGGGTCTGCGCCGACGGGAAAAGGCGGTGAACGGGATGGACGTTGCTGAATTAATTGCCATGCTTGAAAAAGTAAACACAGAAACGGCCAATGTCTTTGTAAATGACAGTAGATTAATAAAAAATCAGGTAGACTATGTCATGGTTGAACACGATCTAAGAGATGACGAGATTAGTGTCGTGATAAAAACAGTGGAGTAACTGGTACTGTGCTGACGAAAAAAGGAAGGATGAGGATGCCTGACCGGGAAAAGGTTATCAAAGGGCTGCATTGTTGCTCACATACGGACGGAGTTAACTGTATTTATTGCCCATACGACAACGACGGCGAAGATTGCACAGCGTTGATGTCGATGGATGTATTGGAACTACTGAAAGAGCAGGATGCGGTAAAGCCGCTCAGAGAGAGCTCCGGCGGCGGCACAACGTGGTGGAACGTTTGCGGAGCATGCCGGACAGCGATCAATCCAAATGATAAATTCTGTCATGAATGCGGACGGGCGGTGAAGTGGAATGATTAACAAGGAAGTAGTTGTTTTTCAAATAGAAGATATGCTGTCAAACATCAACAAAGAAAACCTTTTATCGTTTGGTGGACATATTGATAACGGCGCATCTTTCCTTGAACTGATGACAAATGTGCTGACTTTGCTGAAAGAGAAGGAAGCGGTTAATAAGAACACTGGCCAGTGGAAGAATGGACATTGTTCATGTTGCGGAGAAGATATATCAAGCATGTTAGACACATGGACAAATATACAGAATTTTCTATTTTGCCCTAAATGTGGTGCAAAAATGGAAGAGTAGGTGAAATGGAATGACTAAAACGTTTTGCGACAGGTGCGGTAAAGAGATAACGAAAGAATACGGATGGATCGCACATAAGACGCTATGCGCAAGTATAAAACTTGTGCCAGGAAAAAGGCATGAAGAATGGTCTGAGCGAGCAGATCAATACATATGCCCGGAATGCGAAGATAGTTTTATTCGGTGGTTTATGAATCCAGAAAAGGAAGACAGCCGGTGAAGTAAATGGACAGGAAGAAGGTTATAGGACATTTATACGATTGCCTGGTAGCATCCAGGCTGGAGAATATGTGGGTTTTTGTCCGAAAGGATATTGTCGGAGATGCTCTTGCCCTGCTGAAAGAGCAGGATGCGAAAAATCCGGTTGTACGTGAAAAGAATGGCTATTGGGATTATGTCTGCCCTACATGCGGAAGTCGTGATGAAGATCTTTTTCGTGAATGGAACTATTGTCCATTCTGCGGACAGGCGGTGAAGTGGGATGACTGACAAGGAAAGAGCTATCGTAATGGCATACACGGGCATTGTGATGCTTTGCGGAGACAAACTGCATGTTTTCTACGAATACGTTTCGGAAAAGCTTGGATATCCAATCTTTACGCATGAGTTTATCAGTAAGGCCGACACGATCAAAGAGCTTTCGAAGGAAGATTTCTTTGGTCTGTGTGCGGGGAAGCCGTATCCAAGGCCGGAACTTGGCGAAGGAGCGAAACAGAATGAATGACCGTGAGAAGGTTATTAAAGGACTTGAAGCAGTCAGAAATGCAATTGTTGATGGTTATATTCATGAACCAGATCGGGCAGTCAATGCAATTACAGATGCCATTGCCCTGCTGAAAGAGCAGGATGACCTTGGAACAGAACTGACTAACGCAATGGAACTGATACACAAGAAGAACGAGAGAATTAAAAAACTTGAGGAACAGATAGAAACACTTACAAAATGGCGAATGAACGCAGGTGCGTTTGATTGAGAAAGGTCGGTGAAGTGGGAATGATGCTTTGTGTTGGGTTGGCATGTTTTCTTGCTGGATGGCTTTTAGGCTTTTTTATGACTTGTTGGGCCGTGAAAGATAAGATCAAGAGGTGAAGCAGGAATGAAACTAAGATATTTTGTTGTGCAATCCCTTGATAATGGCGAATGGATAAACTATTCGTGTAGATATTTTTTAAGAGGGTTAGCTGGTGCATTGAACTGCTATAAATTTGCAAGATTAAAAAAACCAAATCTGAAGCTACGAATAGCAAAAGGAAAGGATGACATAACATGGGATTAGCGAAAGGCGAGAACAGAAATGACCCTGTGTATTATGGATATCTCTGCCTGATGCGTCCACCGATGCCCGGAGCCGTACCGCGCGAGGGGCTGACCCATTGCGAGGAAAAAGATGATTACAGCATAAGCGGGCATCATTATTGGGGCCGTGTGGTTTATAACCGGAAACTGACTGAGGACGAAATCAGGCACTATGATCTGGAGCCGACAGCATTAGCTACGTTGGATTAACGGAAAAGGTGGTGAAGTGGGATGTTTTTGTCAAAAGAAGGCATGGAAACCAGAGTATGGATTTTGCCTTATGAGGTATCGTCCATTGATAAAACAATGTTTGTTCAAAAGGGTGGAGGGCCAATGTTGATCAAATCCGTACCAGATCATGAGGAATCGCTTGTGGAAATAGTATTGCCGGATGGAAGTTGCGTGGTTGCAAAAGCTGATCAAATTATAACGGCAGTGAAAAAATGTGTTTTGTGATTTAAAGGCGGTGAAGTGGAATGACTGACATGGACAGCATCATCAAGACGCTTGAAATACAGGTGGACATGGCAAAAGGCGTCGGAATGAAAAATATCACGCTCTCCGTGCAGGAGGCTGAAATCCTGATCGAGATCCTGAAAGGCGGCGAAGAATGAAAAAGGCAATCATCATCCTGCTACTGGCTGTGCTGCTGCTCACGCTCACGGCCTGCAGCAATACAGGCCGGGTCAGAATCTCGCAGAACAATGTATGGATAGACAACCTGGTTCTGTCAATCAGGCAAGGGTACAAACTGTCCGAAGATGTATACAGCATCGAGGAAACGGAAACTGGATACAATATTATTATTCATGCAGTGAAAGAGGAGGCCAATCAATGAGAGTAGCTCTGGACGAAGGAGCCTTTATCCCGGAACGTGCCCACGAACAGGATGCCGGAATGGACCTGAAATCACCGATTGACATGCAGATTCCCCCTGGAGAATCGTACGTGTTCGACACCGGTGTGCATGTTGAAATCCCGTTTGGGTATGCAGGGATCCTGATGAGTAAGAGCGGACTGAACGTCAAGCATGGGATTACCAGCACAGGATTGATCGACTGCGGATACACCGGGAGCATCCGGGTGAAACTGTACAATCATGGCAAGAATTCCTACCAGGTGAAGCGTGGTGATAAGATCAGTCAACTGGTAGTCGTTCCGTGTGAGTTGCGGACGCTTGAAATTGTCAAGCGACTTGAAAATAATTTCGAAAGAGGAGAAAATGGCTTCGGAAGCTCTGGGAGATGAGCAAAAAAACAGGGCAGAAATGCCCGTTTTTTTGTTGTTAGTAGCGTTGTTAGTAGAACGCAATTTTTCGCGATTTATTACGATACGTAGTTAAAATCCAAAGAAGCAAAAAACTTGGGAGCCTTGATTTTCAAGGCTCCCAACGTCTGGGTGAGAAGATTCGAACTTCCGGCCTCTTGAACCCCATACAAGAGACAATCCTTGATTTTCAAGGCCTCCAGCCGTCGATGTTGTTAGTAAGTTGTTAGTAGGCAAAACGCCTATTCCATGGTTACGGCCACCTCGATCAGGTCATCCAGATCGGTTGACTGATAGTGAGATTGCGTGAAAGCGTAGTCCGTATGACCCATCAAACCGGCCTTTGCCTTGTCGGTTCCGTCAGCCCTCTTCAGTTTGTCCGAATAGGTGTGACGGGCAGAGTACGGCGACTTGCCCTCCGCGATGCCCAGAGAAGCACACAGGGGCTTGAACACGTGCTTGTTGAAATACTCATCACTCATCTGCTTGAAGCCCCGGAAGGTGCCTTTTACGCGCGCAAAACCATACTGCGGAAAGATCAGGTCCGTGCCGGGCACAAAGAGCCTTGACCGCACGATGTCAAGGATGACCGGAGGAATGACAACCACGCGATCTCTGCCAGCTTCGGTTTTGCTGCCGTTGACCAGGACTTCGATTCCATCCATCACCTGATAGTGGTCCTTCCGGAGAGATAAAAACTCTCCGGGCCGGAACCCAAGATAGCAAAGGCAGTATACATATTCAGCATACCGTTCCTTTCCAATGGCCTGACGGATCACCTCCAGTTCTTTTTCTGTGATCGGCTCACGCTGGACGGTTTCATGTTTCCCGATATAGAGGTTCTCCGTGACATCCTTCTCGATGATGTTGGCATCGACCGCATACCCCCACAGGAGACCGGCAACGACCTTCATGTTCTGGTGTGTGCGTTTGCCAGCAGGACAGGCATCCATGCAGGCCTGAAGGTCAGTGGCGGTAATCAGGTCCATGAACCTCGTGTGCAGCTTCTCGAAGTGCTTATAGGCGGACTGATAGCAAACCATGGTGGACTGTCCGACGCGCGGCGTGTAGAAGGGCTCCCATTCCTGATAGACATCCTGAAGGGTGCATCTTGCAGGTCGCTGCTTTGGGCGCAGACCGGACTTCAGGAGAACGGGACAGTAATTGATGGCTTCCTTCTTTGTTGGAAAGCCGCCTTTGGTGCGCCATTCAGGAATTTTATGCGTACCGTCTTTGGATGGCTTCCAGCCGACGATAACACGGGCTTCCCACGACTTCCCGCGCTGGACGGCGGTTCCGGTTCCGTTTGCGCGCGTCCTTCTGCGCTTCTTCTCACTCATACTCAACGTATCCCTCGTCGAACATCTCTCCGCGTGAAATGTGACCGCGCTCATGTTCGTAGGTTTCGATCTGCATTTCCTGAGGCAGACGGGAGTTGATGACGATGCATGGCTCGTAATCAGAACCAAGACAGCAGAAACCACGTACCGTCGTTGGCATATCCCTCAGAATGATGGGCACATCCGGTTCATTCATCCGCCTCACGCTCCCTGGCAATGGCATTGACCACGGAAAGCACCGCCCGGATATCCTTCTTGTCCATCTTCCGGGTTTTGTCAAAAAGCAGACGCAGGTCCGGATTGTTATGCAGACTGTCCGCAATCGCCTGAACGCTGTCCATATCCGTATTGGAATCTGGAAGGAACGCGGACATCGGGACAAAGAAGAACTGTGACAGGCGCTGAATCATCTCCATGGACGGTTCCCGCGTCCCAACCTCGTAGGCTGCAATTGCGCTCTGTGATATATTGAGCATGTCCGCGAGTTTTGCCTGACTGTATCCGCGCGATTTACGCAGCTCTCTCAACGTGTCTCCCAAACCCATGACGATCACCCTCCTTGAGGCCATTTTACCACGTTTCGTGGATAAATCAACACAGAATTGTAATAAAATCTTAATTTTTATCGTATTGACATAACCACGTTCCGTGGTAAAATTCTCCATGAAGGCACCGGAAAGGAGGGAAGAAATGGACGCAAAGAAAATCGGAAAGAAGCTTGTGGACCTGCGAGGGATCCGCACGAGGCGCGGAGTTGCGGAGGAAACAGGGGTCAGTTATTCGGCCCTGTGCAACTACGAATGCGGCTACAGAATACCGCCGGATGAAACAAAAATCATTCTGGCCAAGTATTACAAAGTGCCTGTCGGAGAATTATTTTTTAACGAGAGCAACCACGAAACGTAATGAACAAAGCACGAAGGAGAATACGAACATGGATTTGAACGAGAATGCGCTGAAAAAACTGGTGGACGCCTTCGACATCGCAAAGTGCGAAGGGGACAAAATGGCTCGCGAGAGCAGAGAGTGGAACCACTTTGACGAGATCGCGGGGAAGATTCTGGAGGCCATTCAGGAATCAGCTGAACGTTTCCGGATTGATGAACTGGATGAGACACTGACCTACCGGATCCTGAACAACGGGAAGCACGACGCGACAGAACGGGCACATGCGCTGGAGGAAGTGACGATGCTCCCGCCTCCGTACTTTTTCACGAAGGAAGAAATACAAGCGATGAATTCGGTCTACGGAGGGTATGTGTATGAAGGAAGTTGACGCAATGCTGAAGAGCATCCATCGCCGGTTCAAAAAACTGGAGCAGATGATTGAGCTTCGGAACCGTCAGATTTCTGAATGTGCACAGACTCTGTGCCAGTTATGTCCGGAGCGCGGGAACGAGAACAACTGCAGCGGATGCAAATGGAAAACATTCCGGGAGGGCGATGCGGATTGACGATAGAGGAGCTGAAGCACGAAACCCGCGAGTTCATCTCTGTATACGATGCGGCCAGCATCATGGAATGCGACCCGCAGCGCCTGAGGGACGCGCTGGACCTTGATGATGAGAGGCCGATTGCGGAGCGAAGATTTGTCTTCCCGCACTGCAAGGTCGGCAGCAAGCGCCGCATCGCCCGGATCGGATTCATCGCCTGGGTCGAAGGAAACTGGGTTCCAGTTGTGTATCACTGGAAAGCTCATGGTGCTGAGGATGGGGGTTATGCCCCGTGAGAACAAAAAAGAACCGCTGACTGGCAGGTCAGACGGTTCAAGCCACTACATTCCATAGATACTGGAACGATGAGGATTGTGCCCGCCGCTATCGGCTGATTCAGGCCCGGGACGTGATGCGTTCTCTGATCGTCATCACCCGTCCGGAGGAGAACGAAAGCGTCGAGCCAATGCAGTTCCGGATGCTGGTCAAGAATGAGAATCACGCCGGCAGCGGATACAAGCAGATGCTGGCCGTCGTGCAGAACGAGGACGAATATCAGAAGCTCCTGAAGCAGGCAGAGGCCGAGTTGCAGGTGTTTAAACAGAAGTACTCCTGCCTGACAGAGCTGGCTGAGATTATCGCCCTGATTCCATAACGACAAGCGGTCCGTAAGGACGGGTGCCTTGTGTGGTGCCTGAAAACATAACTGTACATTCAACGTAATGGGATTACAGAACAATACAGAAAACCAGAAACAACCATAACAAAAGAAACGCAAGGTATCCTTCCTTGCGGACCGCAGGAGAAAACGACACGCCATAACAGAACAGAACATTACAACAAAAACAATAACAAGAAAAGAAATGACAGCACCTTCGGCAGTCGCTTCCAGAGCGTAGGTTCTGGACATGGAAGAAGAATACATAACTTGACAGCAGATCGAAGCAAAAGACACACAAATAAATTAAATAAAAGTTAACCAAAGTAAAGTAATAAAAACAAAAGGAAACGAAACTACGCTTTGGAAGTGGCTGCCGGATGAATTGTACGTAGAGAGGAAGAAAATCATGGCGAAGAGTGAAATCGTAGAACTGAAACCGATTGAGGTCAAGACCGCGCAGGTATTCATCGTCGGGGATTCCGACCTGATTCTGAACAAGACCAACGCCAGGTATGAAAGGGAATGCTACGAAATCGACAACGGCAACAAGGTCGTGAAGGAAACGCCCAACATGTGGGAGGATGTGCTGACCAGCGTCAAGTGGACGATTCCGTTCCCTGTCAAGGATACCTACAAGGAACTGGATGAAAGTCATTACCGCTACATGCTGGAGAACGGCAAGCCATGCATCTCCAGCTACGGGCTGTGGAAGAGCATCGGGGACGCGGTGGTGCGGAACGAGATCGATACATATGCCACCAAGATTCGGAACGCCATCATGATTATCGCGAAGGACAACGCCATTCCAGTAGACTTTGCGGAGGCCTCAGTGGATACCGTCGTGATGCCGCTGAAAAAGAGCGGACACACCATCGCGAAGCTGAACCGCTTCAGCGGGTGGAAATGCAACTTCACGCTCAGGTACACGGAGAACGTGTACAGCCTGACACAGCTCATCAACTTCATCAATCTTGCCGGGTTCGGACTGGGAATCGGGAGCAGCCGAAACAGCGGATACGGAAGATATCACGTCGAAAACGTGACGGCGGTCGGACAGTGATGCTATCAGGGGTACGGTGCGGGCGCAGGAGGCCCGGGCATGCTCCCCCTCAACTCCAGGGGAGCGCCTCCCCGGCTCGCGGAGAACCCGGCAGGAAAAGCCATGGGCATGGGGTTCCGAGCGCAAAGCCGGGTCACCGATGCCCCGTTCACGGAGGACAGGAAAGAGGTTTGTGACGGTGGAGGATAAACGACTGACGAGAGGAGAACGCACGGCGCTTGTCATGCTGGCGTGCGCGGAGAACATCGTGCACGAGGCGGAGAAGGACCTGCAGCGCCGCATGGGAGAACAGCCAGAATGGATCCAGACGGCCCACGACGTGCGGAAGAAACTGGACTGGATGGTGGACGCCTCCTTCGGGACGCTGAGTCCGGAACAGCTCCTACATATGAAAGCGACCGCCCGGGACTATGAGCTCAGGCTGAAACCGAAGATGACGCCGGCGGAGAACAATACGGTGCTGGACAAGGAAACGCTCCGCACGCTGATTGACGCGGCACAGGTCAAATGCACGGACTGCTTCAACACGGAACTGGAGAGCCGGAACTGCAAGCTTCAGAAGGTGCTGGCGATGCTCTGCCCGATGCCGAAATACGAAGGCGAGTTCTGCGTGTTCAATCTGGCAGAATGGGAGAACTAAGATGTCGAAGATGAAATACGTACTGATGATAATTCTCGTTCTGATCATGACGGCGCTCTGCGTGCTGGGCCTTGCGTGGGACACGACGGCCAGCGCGGAGGATCTGGAAACGGTCTGGGTGCTGTGCAACCCGGAGAGCTACGTCAACATCCGGAGCCGGGCCAGCAAGCACGCGGAGGTTTCCGGATACGCCTGCTGCGGGGACTCGTTCGAGACGGACGGGAAAACCCGGAACGGCTTCCTGCACGTGATTGCTCCGGTCGAGGCAGGTGATGGCTGGATCAGCGAAGGCTACATTGTCCGCTCTGAGCCGGAACAGGTCGGCGAGGCATGGACGGTTTCCAGCGATGGCCGCGTCGCGGCGCGGGCGAAGGTGAACGGACGCAGAATCCGGTGGATGCACGACGGGGACGTGGTCTGGGTGTACGGAATTGCAGAATGGGCGGTCACCAATCGTGGATTTATCCTGGCAGAATACTTGGAACGGGGTGAGCCATGATGGACATGTACAGCGCGGAGGCGCATATTGACGGAGGCAGCGTGCTTTCCGTGGAAGGAACCATTGCCCAGTGTGCCAACTGGGCGGACAACGTGATCCGGTGCGAGGGTGCCTGCACGATTGATATCAGGAGAAAAGACAGGGAAGGAGAAAGAGAAGCCCATGACAATCAATATGATACGGAACATGTACGGCATGAAGGACATGAAGGTGTCCGGATTCTCGGACAGCCAGATTGAGCACATTCGCAGCCTTGGATTTGAGAAGCGCCGTGACGAGATTGTCCGGATACTGGATGAGGAGAACGGCAACCTTGGAACGTGCTGGGCGTTGGGATACGGCATCTACGGCATTCAGATCGAGCAGGACGGAGCGGGAACTGTGACTGTCAGCATCGGGGAGAGCGCGGACTGAATTCTTTCAGGCTTGCATAACCACGAAACGCGGTTATACTAATACAGGAGGAAATAACATTGAACCTTTTGATTCATTCGAACGAACTGAACCGGGCCATGAAGCTTCTTGGAAACGTGGTGGAACCGAGATTCCCGACACACGCGAACGTCGAGTTTCACGCGGACGGCAAAGGCCTGACACTCCGGGCCACGAACGGCACGATGTTTGCCAGCGTCCTGATACCCATCATCGGCCTGGATGAGGAATCATTCTGCGTGGACGGTGCCATGCTGAAAAGCGTGATTGCGTCCGCAGGAGGGGAAGTCCGCATCACAACTACGGAGCGCGCCTGCATCCTGAAGAGCGCGGGTCAGACCAGGATGCCAATTGTAGCCATGGATATGCCGAAGGAAGAAACCGTCAGCGGCGCATCCTTCCGGGTGAACGGTGAACTGATGGCCAGGGCCATCCGGAAAACCCAGTACGCCATTTCGACAGAGCAGGCGCGGGCCGTGCTGACTGGATCCCTGATGGAAACGGATGGGGACACGCTGAAGGTCGTGTCGCTGGACGGATTCCAGCTTGCGCTGGAAACCTGCGACGTGAGCGGGGAGCCGATGAAAATGATCGTTCCGGGCATCGCGCTGCGCAGGGTGATGGAAAACATGTGTCAGGAGGAGTCGTTGACGGTTACGACGGACGGCGTGCGCGTGGCGTTTGAAACAGAAACCATGCGACTGAGCACCGTTCTGCTGGTTGGGCAGTTTATCGACTACGAAAAACTGATTCAGCCGTCCTTTGAGCATTCCGCCCGGGTGAACGTGGAGGAAATGCTCCGCGTGTGCCGGAGCAGCAAGGTTATCAGCAGCAAGAACCATCTGGTCAAGCTTCATGTCCATGAAGGCGGTATCACCCTGACAAGCAACAGTGAACAGGGGTCCGACTTTCAGGCGGACGTTGTCTGCGACACGCGCGGCGGCGATCTGACCATCGCCTTCCGGGATGAGTACCTGATGAACGCACTGAGCGCCGTGGACGGTGAGTACGCCGTCATGAACATGACAAGCACGACGGGACCCGCCGTCATCGAGGCGGATGGCGAAGGAAAGCATCTGCTGCTGCCTGTGCGCGTGTCATAAACAGCCATGGAGGGATGCAGAATGCCGAAGGAACCGCCTGCGCGGACGCTTTGCTGGACATGCGCCCGGGCACACAGGGGATGCTCGTGGAGCGAAAACCAGATGCCGGTCGAAGGCTGGCAAGCAGAGCCGACCGTGCTCTGCGGAGGCATCGACAGTTTTCTGGTTCTTGAGTGCCCGCTGCATGTGCATGAAACAAGAGCCGCACGACGGGACGCGTCTGGACTGGACCAGACCGGGTGCGAGGAACTGGTGCAGGCCATTGTGATGACAGCTGTCCGGGATTATCTGGCGCTGCGCACAGAGCGGGTGGCGATTGAGCGGTTCTTTCGGTCTGAGGTCTTCCGATCTCTGTCCAATGCGGAGCCGGAGGTTATCATTCGGTATCTCCGGGACGAGGTGAAGCGGAAGGCCAGCATGGAACTGAGAGATTTGAAGTAGGAGTGACGTGAATTGTACGTAATTGTCAGCGGAAACTACGCGCATCCGTACTATCTGTCTGAAATTGAGCACGGCTTCTGCCGGGACTGGGCCTGCGACGGATTCGGACACACCATCCGGAAGGTCGAGCGGGCACGCAAGAAAGAAAAGGGCCGGGAAAAGGGAAAGCAGATCGTCTGCCACTACTGGCCGGATGTGAAAAAGGCCATGCGCTTCAGCAGCAGGAATGAGGCTCTGGCCCTGATGGAGGAGTACCCGACGCTGCGGTACAGCCGGATAAAAGAGGTGAAGACATGAAACTGGGGAGTCTTTTCAGCGGATCCGGCGGGTTCGAACTGGCTGGCGCTCTGTGCGGGATGGAGCCTGTGTGGAACAGCGAGATTGAGCCGTTCTGCCTGCGCGTGGAGGCTCTTCGGTTTCCAAACTGCAAGCAACTCGGTAGCGTGACAGACGTCAACGGTGCGGAGATTGAACCTGTGGACGTGATCACGTTCGGGTCACCCTGCCAAGATTTGTCTACCGCTGGCGCGCAGAAGGGGATCCATGACGGAGAACGAAGCAGCCTCTTTTTCGAGGCAATCCGAATCATAAAGGAGATGCGACATGCAACAGCAGATAAGTTTCCTCGATTTGCTGTCTGGGAGAACGTTCCAGGAGCCTTCAGCAGTAACGGCGGAGCCGATTTCGCCGCAGTCCTTGCGGCGTTTTGCGGAGTCAAAGGGAACCATGTTTCTGTTCCTCAACCTGCAAGGGGGGGTGGAAGCCGGCAGGACTTGTCGTGGGAGATGGGTACAGCGTTGCGTGGCGGGTATATGACGCTCAATACTGGGGAGTCCCCCAGCGACGCAAGAGAATCTACCTTGTCGCAGATTTTGCAAGCGAACGCGCCGGAGAAATACTATTTGAGTCCGAAGGCCTGTCAGGGAATTCTGAACCGGGCGGCGAGGCGCGGGAAGGTGCTTCCGGAAATGCTGCGGGAGGCACTGGAGGAAGTGATTGCGTTAGGTGCTACTCCATCGGTGCCATGAATTCAGAGGGAATGCTGTCCGACAATCCGAAGGCCGGGATTCATCCGACGGACGTAGCCCGGACGGTCAGCACCAACGGCGGAAATCCGGGAAGCTGGCAGGGCGGTGACGTCGTCGTTGTACAGGCAACGGGCACTGAGCATGCCGGTCGTATATATGACTGCCGTGGAAACGGAGACGGTAAAACCGTGTCAACGCTGACAGGTGACCATGGAAACAGGGTGACGGATTATACGGCGATTCTGGTTTGCGAGGGGAACAGCAATGAATGACACTCAATCCGAGTTTGCTCTGTGCATCGGAAACGGGCAGACAAACCAGTTATATGGGAGGGTTGTAGGTGCATTGAACTGTATGCATGATCAGCAGGCAATCATTCAGAAGGCCAAACCACCGAGAAAATTCATCGTCAGACGGCTGACACCAACGGAATGCGGACGCTTGCAGGGGTTTCCGGACGGATGGACGGACGGAGCAAATGGCTCAGACACAGCCATTTATAAAATGTGGGGCAACGGGATTGCGCTCCCCTGCGCGGTGGACGTGATGGGGCGCATTGCGAAGGAATTACAGAGAGGAGAGACAGAATGAATGTACAACTGATCCGGGCAACGGCTGACCCGGCGGGGATATGCGGGGACGCTGCGGAAATCTGCACGGATTCCGGGAATCCGGAAAGCGCACTGCGTCACGCAGTGGAATCCGGGCATACAAGCGTACTGGAACACGCCGTGCTTACGTTCCGAATTGAGGGCATCAGCCGGGCATGCCTGGCGCAACTGACGCGGCACCGACTGGCCAGCTTCGACGTGCAGAGCCAGCGGTACGTGAAACTTGACAACCCGGAACTGGTGATGCCGGAGAGCATCAAAAACTCAGCATGCGAGTATGAGGCTATACGCTGTATGCAGGACTGCATGGAGCTATACAACAGGATGATTGCGGCAGGCATTCCGGCGGAGGACGCGCGATATGTCACGCCGCAGGCCGTGCCAACGAAATTGATTATGACCATGAACATCCGGGAACTGCTGCATTTCTTCGCGCTGAGAACCTGCAACAGGGCACAGTGGGAGATCCGGGAAATGGCCGACCAGATGCTGAAATGCTGCAAGAGGTTGGCTCCAGTGATCTTCGAAAACGCCGGCCCAGGATGCGTGACCGGACAGTGCCCGGAGAAGAGACCGTGCGGGCATCCGAGAAGCGCGGAGGACTGGACGCCATGAAGCAGTACTGCCGGTACTGTGCGCACTGCTTCGAGGCGGATGACTTCCGGTGCAGTGACCATCCGGACGGAGCGGAGCCGCACTGGACGCGGGAGCAGATTAACAGGCCCAACCATTGCCCCAATTTTGCCCTTTCTGAGCTTGGCGATGTTGAAACAGGGAAAATGTACAGGCCCAGACGGGGCGGGGACGGAAGGGCTGATTTTGAACAGATGAGAATGGAGATAGAAAGATGATCATCGAAAACAGGGATAAATACCAGAGGCCACTACACCAGAGCAGTCAGGAAGACGCGGTACATTCCCCGTCGCATTACGTTGGGCAGATTGAATGCATCGACTATCTGCGGGACAAACTGACTCCGGAGGAGTTTACCGGGTTCTGCATGGGCAACGTGCTGAAGTACGTCAGCCGCTGGCGGAAGAAGGACGGCGTGCAGGACCTGAAGAAGGCGGAACAGTACCTGACCTGGGCGATTGAAAGCGAGGAGAAGCGGCATGCATAAGGTTCGCCTGGTGAGCAAGGGAACGAGAACGCACATCTATCTGGATGACAAAGAAGTGGAATGCTGCGTTTCCGCAGACTTCGAGTACAGGGTAGACTGTATTCCAGTGGTGAAACTGGCTATCTGCGTCACGGAGGCCAGCATTGAGATAGACAATGCGGATGTGGAGGTGTCCAAGACCTACAAGACAGAAGTTCTGGACGTCGCAATCGAAAAGCTGGGCCTCTCCAGTCGCGCGTACAATGCGCTGAAATGGGGCTGCGTGAAGGGTGAAACGAAGGACCTGCGCGACAGGAACAAGACGGTTGGGGACATCCTGAAGGTTCTCCTGAACGGACGGCTCCGGAAGTATCAGAACCTCGGAAAGAAATCCTATCAGGAGATTCAGGATAAACTCGTGGACCTGGGGCTGATTTCGGTCAAAGTAATACAGAGAGAGGATGAGGAAACGAATGACGGAGCAGGAGTACAACGCGGCGGAGGGAATCCGGAGGAGCGACCTGTGGCTGATGAATGACAGCCCGGAGAAGTTCCGGTACTTTCTGGAACATCCGGCGGAGCAGACCCCGGCGATGGCTTTCGGGAGCGCGTGCCACAAGTACGTGCTGGAGAAGGATGACTTCGGCAGCGAATATGTGACAGCGCCGAACATCAACCGGCGGACAAACGCCGGGAAAGAAGAATGGGAGCGGTTCTGCGCGGAGAACGCAGGCAAGACCGTGATCAGCCCGGACGACATGCAGGTGATGGCGGAAATGCGGGAGGCGCTGATGCGGTGCCAGCTGGCGAAGAAGCTGCTGTTCGGAAAAGGCGAGACTGAGCAGGCGTTCTTCTGGACGGACAGGGAAACCGGCGAGAAGTGCAAGATCAAGACCGACCGGCTGGTGAAGTACAACAGGCGGTGGTACGTGGTGGACTACAAGACGTGCCAGAGTGCAGAAACGATGCGGTTCAACAGCGAGGTGTGGCGGCTTGGATACTACTTCCAGTCGGGGATGTACACGGAAGGCGTGATGCACGGGAAGAAGCTGAAGAAGAGCCCTGGGTTCCTGTTTGTGGCACAGGAGAAGAAACCGCCGTACAGCGTGAACGTGATCGAAGTGAGCGAGGAAGTCATGAACGCCGGGGTGGCGAAGTTCCATGACCTGCTTGGGAAGTATCATGACTGTAAGGAGCTGGATTATTGGGCCGGATACGTGGGGGATGTGCCAAACGACTGCTTTGTGCCGAACTGGATGCAGGCCGCGATGGAGGATGAGATGTAATGAAGCTTTACGTCTATATCCTGCGGCTGCGCCCGTCGGGACCCGGGTGCCAGCCGATTGACGGTCTGGTGAAAGTCAGCACGGAACCGATTCCATTCCACGGCAGGCACAGTTGGGGGACGGCGTTGTACGACCGCCATCTGACAGAGGAAGAAGAAAAGCACTACGGCATGGAGTACCTTGGGACACTTTAGGAATAAGGAGGAAACGCCATGATTACAAAAGATCTGGAACACATGAAGCCACTTACCGGGAACGAACCGCTGCCGAGGGATTCGGAGTACCTTGGCGCGGATGACCTGGACAGCACGGTGGAACCGGTGCTGACAATCAAGAACCTGTACCGTGGGAAGGTCACGCTCTCCCGTGGCAAGGAAGTCAAGAACGTCATCGTCTTTGCTGAGGAAAAAGCGAACGGCGTCATCGGTGACGTTCGCCCGATGATTGTCAACAGCACGAACCGGCAGATGCTGAAGAAGCTCTATAAGCAGGTGACCGCCAACGCACTGGAAGGCAAGAAGATTCAGCTGTACATTGAGCACGGCGTGCGGAATCCCAGCAACGGAGAGATGACAGACGGCATCCGAATCCGGGACGCGATCCCGAAGGACGGGAAAGCCAAGGCCGCTCCGAAGTGTGCTGTGTGCGGAAAGGACATCACGGGCTTGAGCGGATTTACGCCGGAGCAGATCGCCGCCACAAACCAGCAGCGGTACGGAAAACCGATGTGCGTGGAGTGCGGAAAGAAGCACAAGGAAGAGCTCGAAAAAGCCGCCCAGAAGGCGCAGGAAGAGGCCTCCAAGGCACAGACGGACAACGATGAAGGAAGCGGCGAAGAGGCGGCTCTTGCGGCCCTTCAGGCAGAACTGGAACGATAAGAGGAGGAATGCAGCATGAACAAGGCAACCGTTATTGGAAATCTCAC
>ODAI013723483.1_pt1 | contig 67930 bp, 65 predicted proteins | sample 1539321 | NCBI WGS metagenome assembly ODAI01 (sample SAMN02144231, study PRJEB22623) | gut metagenome | biome: sheep rumen | host: Ovis aries | place: New Zealand
CCTTCTTATCATCAGAGTCGTTGGCAACAATAAAATCATAATCGCCATACTTACTTCTAAGATCTGCAAGATAATCCTGTGCCTTCTTTGAAAGCTTGCCCTCACTTGATTTAACTGTAGGTGCCTCATATTGAGTGCCGGTTCCTATCTGTGATACACCACTTATTCCCATTGACATAAAATCAGCCTCCTTTACTAAATGATTACATATTTCTATTAAAGATTTGCTATAAACATACGTGACTTTCTTAGTATCCTTTCAAGGAAATCATCCCTTGCTTTCTGACTTCCATCTATTTTTTGTCTATAGCGAAAGATCAATATATGCGCCTGTAACGCCTCCAAGGCTCATGGTTTTAAACGATGAGAAGTCAATATCTGAAGAATCTACCTCTACAATATTCTCTTTCATAGCCTCGTTAAACTCATGGCATCCTTTTCCTATTGCTAAAGCGGCTTCGTTAGACTCATCTCCAAGTATTTTCTCTTTTTTCCTCTGTTCCTCTTCCTCGCGTTCATCCCATTCAGACTCTTTTGATTCCGCTCTTTTCTTCGCCATCTGAGCCATAGCCTGTGCAGCCTTTGCAGCTTGATATAACTTAGAGTCATAATCCATTAATCTACGCTCATCTGACGAGGGAACATTATCTCCATTTGCCAGACTACGAAATACAGCCATAGCCTTTGCCTGATCTTTTGCTATTCTTTCAGTAGCAGCTTCCTGAGTCTTTTCAGCAGCCATTTCAGCCTGAGTCTGAAGCATTCCAACATAATCTTTTCGATCCTTTACAAGTTGTCTGCTTGCCTTCTCTGTAAGAACCAAGGTATCCTCTTCATTCGATAAAACGACCTCTTCTCCAGCCTGATTTTGTACCTTTGTCCCTTTAGGAACGCGGTATGCTTCATATGTATGCAGAAAACTACTCATATTATTTGATATTGAATTCATAGGCTTTTCCTCCTTGGCCTGTTTTATTATTCCTCTTTTAGTTCAAATCCTTCATTAACCATACTTTCTGCAATTTCTTTACTGATTTCCTTTTGAAAACCATCACTCATCTGTAACATATACCGTCCATCTTTCAGTCTGACAATATACGCATTCTCCGGACTTACCTCAATTGCACCTTCTTCCATCTCCGGTGCCGCATAATTGGACTGAATGATAAACATATAGGAAACAGCGAAAAGACAGATTGTTATTACAACTGCCGCCATTCTTCCCATATACTGTCTGCTTCTTTGCTCAAAGCTCTCGGAAAGCCGTTCAAAACGCTCCTTCAGCTCTTTGCCTCCCGCTTTGTAGTTCTCGATTACCCCGACAGTATTTATTGAAACATCTAGCTGTCCGGCATTATATATTTTTAGCAGCACATCCAGATATTCTGCCGTTTCCTTTTTGGACATACCTGCTGTAACCGTTTTATCGCATCTTATCTCAAAATACTGTTCTAAATCCTTCCGAAACAGATACACCGCCGGATTCCACCAATATATCGCACATAAAACATTGGTCAGAAGCTGGATCAGTAAATCCCTGTTCTTTATGTGCGTACACTCATGCCTGATGATCAGTTCCAATTCTTTTTCCGTATAATCCCTGTCCGGAATGATGATCACTCCATTCCGTAACCCTACTGCAATAGGCACATCCGCTTCGTTTGTTTTGTAAACTCTTACTCTCTCAGTCGCTTCAAGAATATCCACTGAAACGGGAACACTTTTCGCCTTCATATCCCGTATCTTCACAGCTAAACGATAATATCTCAAGCCAAGTCTTATGAGTGCTATTGCTGCTCCGATCACCCAGATAGCAGCTAACGCCTGTATTATTGTAAATCCACCCGGCAAATTATATCTTACAGCCCTGTAAAGCGGATTATATATGCTTTCATTCGGGATAATAATCACCCAAGGCAACTCAATCGGTATCAGCATCCTGACCGCACAGAAAACATATAGGATCACTATTCCCGTGACACTGCACATATCCGTCAGGTTCTTTTTCTTTCTCAACGCCGCAAATATCAGCATCAGAACACTGCCCCACAGGATGCTCATTATCACCGAAAAAAATGTTATTTTCATCAGTTTCAATTATTCTCGCAGCTTTGCGATAATCCCTTCCAGTTCTTTTATCAGCTTTTCATTTTCCTCCTGATCCAGCCTGCCCCGATCCGATCCTGTCATAGCAACCGCAATATCTCCAAGAGAACTTCTGCTGAATCCCTTATCCAAGAGTACCACTGCAGCATATTCTTCTTTCGTGATAGCAGGCTCAAATTGTCTGGCATAGGTTCTTCCAACCAGCTCTACACCGCTGACATTTATGTATCCGCACTTCGTCAAAGCCTGTACAGCCTTAAAGATAGAAGCCTTGCTCAAACCATCCTCTACCATAATCTCTTCAAGCTCCGTGATCATCATGGGCTTTCCGTTTCTCCACAAATGCTCCATGACCGCTTCTTCACGCTTGCTCATAATATGTTTCGTTTTCATATCCGCTCCAAAACCTTCTCAGTTCATTCTTGTCTAACGATTATACAAAATATCCATTCGTCTGTATACTATATCGTCAGTTATAACATGATACTTTATAGCTGATGAAAAGTTTTCTGAAACACAAATAAGCCCGCAGCCATCTAACAATCCGTCAGACAACCACGGGCAACTTTCGTTTATAGATTAAATCTCATGCGAAATACTAAGAATATACTTGCCCTTACCCTGGCCGGTAACCGCAACGATGACGTTAGCCTTCTTCATCTCTGTAATAATTCGAAGAGCCTTAGTTTCCTTACAATCAAGGATTTTCTGCACGTCCTGTGTGCCAATCACCTGGTTTTCCCGAAGATCCTCCAGTACTGAAATTATGGCGGAGGATGTGATGGCCGTCATCATCCCTTTAGCACGCAAACTCTTGATATGTTCAATCCACGCATTTTTTGCATCAATCCACGGATTCGACGTTTCAATCCTCGCGTTTTCATCTCCAATCCTCGCATTTCCGGCAATTCTCTGATCTCGATTCGCACTCATTATCGTCGTTTTAAGTATGAAGGTATTGTTATTGAATACCGGATCGGGCAGACCGATGGCTTCCAGCTCCCTTATTCATCCAACATTATTTTTCCGGCTTTTGCTTTTTTTTTCAGCCGTTCCATCTGTTCCTTTTCTATCTGCTGTATGCTTTTCTCGGGAGTAGGTAAATCTTCCGGCATAGTCCCGCCTATTTTTTCAATTGCTCTGCGAACTTCGCGTCCTACAGCGTAATGAGTGGAAGTAGCCTTTTCAGCACCTATTATATTATCTTTTCTGAGCTTTTCTTCTGTTTGGGATATCCTGAACAGATTTGCAATAAGCTCTGTACTCCCCATAAAATCCAAAATCTTTTGCTCTGCCGATAGTTTCTTTTTGCTATGGATGTCATCAACATCAAGGCCACCATATAATCCCATATATCCCGCATTTTGGAATATGGCAAATTCTTCGTTTGTTATAACCCCGGCATCATGTGCAGTTTCGGCAAGAAGCTGATTCCACTGTTTAATATCACCCCTGACAACCAGTCGTCTGCGGTCTTCATCCAATTGGTTGTAATGATCAGCAAGCTCCTGACGATAGGTTTGGATCGCAAAATATGTTTGCCCCAAGGCAATGACTTGTTTACGCGGATCTCCGTTTTGAACTATGAGATAGCAGGCATATCTTGAAAGCTCATAGTCCTTTTTGGGTTTTGATGTGGCACCGGCCTCTACGATTTTGCTAACCTCAGCAAAATCGTCAAGAATACTATGTCCACTGTTTTCACAGGCAATCATGGCACGCTTGATAACATTTTCAAAATTTCTCCATTGAGTGTATTCCAAAGCCGGGGCAAGCTCTCTGGCACTCCAAAATTCACTTCCATCTTCGCGAATATGTTTTATATCTTCAAATCTTTTATACTCTTTTCCTTTCAGACTGCTCATAATAAGTACCTCCTCATTCTTTACATTATATCAGAAGTCCTGAGATCATGGAACTCGCCAAAGTTGTAGACCCTGAAGCTAAAAGGAGTTTCATCCCGCCGACATCTGCAATAAACAGAACATCGAGAGGGTATGACGATAAAAGATCGCTTAATCAAAAAGAAGTCTGTCAAAGCTCCTCATAGCGTCCGCGAGGAGGGTGCCGGTGACGCCCGTTTAGCACCGACGGCTTTATGCCGGCGCGGTGTCGAACACTTTCGAGGCCCGATGGGCCTCGAAAAGAGAAAGGATAGGACTGTTCGTCCTATCCTTTCTCTTTTCCCAGCGTCCACGAGGTGATTCGAACACCCGACCTACCGCTTAGGAGGCGGTCGCTCTATCCAGCTGAGCTACGCAGACATATATGATGAACGGTTTTATATCTTAATTACCTGTCCATCACAACTATATTATATTAACAAATAATGCGGATTTTTTCCACTATAAATTATATATCTTCCGGATAATTGATATATCCCTGCAACCATATAAGACCCTTGAAGCGTCTGCCCACAGCCGGCTCGCCGTAGAGATCCCTTTTATTGATACACATATCCAGCAATATCTCGTTGCACTCAAGCTGCATTTTATATAACTCTTCTCCTGTCAGCTCATTGACCAGCTTATCGACTGATTTGATCTCTCCGAGAATTGAATACTGGTCACACTCTACACCATATGGCATGAAGCTTGTGTCCACTATGGTGAAGATATCCTCTTTCTGTATCTTCTTGGATATGGCAGTGTATGTATCCATATCGTCTAACGTCAGATTCTCAAGAGCTTCTTCGTCTCCGTGCCTTGCAGCCTCGATGAGTCTGCTGCGGTTCTTCACAGCCTTGGTCGCCCGTGCCTTGGTATCCTCATTTTTAGCAAGAGGCATAACTATGGTTCCCGATACCGACAGACCCGACAGCATTACCGAGGTCCCGCGTATGGGAAGCTGACCCGCATTCTTCGCTCTGATATAGGGGATTATATTCTGAAGATAGAATATGACAGTCACACCCACCTTAGAATCATCGAAGACACCGGCATAGGACTCCTTCGCCGCATGGCGTTCCACAGTCACATCCTCGTATGAGGATACGGTGCCGCCCTGCAGATATGGATACGAGTATTCATAATAAAACTGATTCTCCTCGTCGAATTCACCGCATACGGCTATTCCCATTCCCGGAGCGAACTCTTTGCAGAAGACAGCAAGCATCGCATCTCCATCCACCGAGGTATATGCTCTTTTATCTGCCTCTATCGCTATCTTCTGTACGAGCAGTTCATAATCGGCTCTGCTTATCTGTTCGGAAAAGCCGACAGCCCGTAAGAATTTATGCATGATCAATTATCCTTCTTAACTATCTTATCCATACCGCCCATGTAAGGTCTTAAGACCTCCGGAATCCTAACCGAGCCATCTGCCTGCAGGTTATTCTCAAGGAATGCGATGAGCATTCTGGGCGGAGCAACAACGGTATTATTAAGAGTATGCGCAAGGTACTTCTTGCCGTCCTCTCCGTTTACCCTGATCTTAAGTCTTCTCGCCTGAGCATCACCCAAGTTCGAACAGCTTCCTACCTCGAAGTACTTCTTCTGTCTCGGACTCCATGCCTCTACATCACAGCTCTTGACCTTAAGGTCAGCCAGATCTCCGGAGCAGCACTCAAGTGTACGAACCGGGATATCCATGGATCTGAACAGGTCCACTGTATTCTGCCACAACTTGTCATACCACATCATGGAATCCTCGGGCTTACAGATGACTACCATCTCCTGCTTCTCGAACTGATGTATCCTGTATACACCCCTCTCCTCAAGTCCGTGTGCACCCTTCTCCTTACGGAAGCAGGGTGAGTAAGAGGTCAGTGTCTGAGGAAGCTCTTCCTCCTTAAGTATCGTATCGATGAATTTACCTATCATTGAGTGCTCACTTGTACCGATAAGATACAGGTCTTCACCCTCTATCTTATACATCATTGCTTCCATCTCAGCGAAGCTCATGACGCCTGTCACTACATTGGATCTGATCATGAAAGGAGGAACACAATATGTAAAGCCCCTGTCTATCATGAAATCCCTCGCATATGCGATTACTGCCGAATGCAATCTTGCAATATCTCCCATCAGATAGTAGAACCCGTTACCGGCTACTCTTCTGGCGGAATCAAGATCTATTCCGTTAAAGCTCTCCATGATATCCGTATGATACGGGATCTCGAAATCAGGTACTACCGGCTCTCCATACTTCTGTATCTCCACATTCTGGCTGTCATCCTTGCCAATGGGTACTGAAGGGTCGATTATCTGAGGTATAACCATCATGATCTTTGTGATCTTCTCCTGCAGCTCGCTCTCGGCTGCCTCAAGCTCTGCAAGTCTTGCGGAATTAGCTGCTACCTCGGCCTTTTTTTCCTCAGCCTCTTCCTTTTTACCCTGTCCCATAAGTGCGCCTATCTCTTTGGCGGCTTTGTTCTTCATGGCACGGAGATTGTCCGCTTCCGCCTGAGTCTCTCTTGCCTTCTTATCAAGCTCTATTACCTCATCTACAAGAGGAAGCTTGTCATCCTGAAATTTCTTTTTGATGTTTTCCTTTACTGCTTCCGGGTTTTCACGTAAAAATCTGATGTCTATCATTGTTCTTCTCCAATCTTTTTATATCCGCATGGCGGATTATTATATTATGTCAACCGATGTTCGGTCTTATGAATAAGCTGTTATACTCCAGAAGATCTATTATTATCTTCTCGGTGACGTTATTGCCGTTCCTGTCTGTCAGAAGTCTCAGTACAGGTCTTTCAGGGAATCCCTTGTTCTGACCGATAACCATGGCCTTCTCACCGTTGCTTGTGAGCACGATAGTTCCTGCCGGATATATGGCTACGAAAGAGAACAGCTCGTCAACCACCTCTTTTTTGAATCTGAGACCTTTATATATCTTAAGATACTCTATTACCTCATATACCTTAAGCCTCTCATATCCTATACCACAAATGACTTCATCGAAGAAGTCACATACCTGTACTATACATTCTTCTATGGATTGCTCCTTTGTATGAAGAGGGTAGCCTGACCCGTCGATACGCTCATGGTGTCCGAGGATTATGTTCTTGCTTTTCTCCGGAAGCCACTGTTCATCCTTTATAGCGGTATATCCGTATATGGGATGCTTCTTATACTCTACCTCATCCTTTTCATGCAGAGTTGATATATCCACATTTTCGAAATCCACCGTGATATATCTGAGTCCGATCTCATGCAGCAGACATCCCATGCCCATCTCTCTGACCGTCTCTATATTAAGCTTCATTCTCAGAGCAACCAGCATTGCAAGGGAACACACGCTTATGGAATGTTCATATATATCCGCACTTCGTTCCCTGACCTCATATATCTGCTGTACCACCTTCTCATCTTCCAGAATATTGCTGATTATATCCTCTGTCGTGCTGTTAAGGGAAGACATATCGGAATTGTCATTGTTATAGGTGTGTCTGGATATTACGGTTCTAACCTTATCCCGACATTTCTCCTTGACTTCTTCCTTAAGTATCTCTGCCTCTTCTTCGGATATATCACCACCCTCGATATATATCTCGGTGATTCCCAGACTGATAAGCTTGTCGATATATTCTTTTTTTAATACAGTCCCCTTCGGCAGAAGTTCATTATACTCATCAGTAACAATGGCTCTGGCCAGTATCTTATTCTCGATCAGACTGTTCGGTTCAACAAGTTTCATACAGAAATGCTACGGACCTACTCCTCTTCCATAGCCTGCATAAGAGCTTCCTTCTCTTCTTTACCGAGCTCTATCTCGCAGACTCCTTCTTTAACTTCCTTGGTGTACATATAGCAGCCTTCCGTGCTGTGTACGGAATTAAGGATGAATCCGTTATAATCCTCATCCAACAGTACCAGTGCGAAGCTTAAGCATCCGCCCATCTGCTGATAAGCGTCATATCTTACCAGTCCGATATTCTGGAAATCCTTCTTTTGTTTCTTATATAAGACCTTTATATCTTTTCTGTTTAATGTGATCTTTTCCTTAATCGCCTTATTGTCATTATACAGATTGATTATGTCTTCCTCAAGGCTGCTTGCTTCCTTGCCTCTCATGAAGATTAAGTATTTTTTCCTCAGCTTCTCTTCCTTATTGATGAATATTATCAGAAGGACTATTGAGGCAATGAGCAGTACGCACATTACTATGAGTACTATTCCTATATCCAGATTACCAAGACCCATACTACTTAACAGATTGCTTGTCATTTTCTTTTCCTACTTTATCTCTTTTAATAGATCCGTTATCCTCTCAAGGTCATCATGACTGTAGAACTCTATCTCCAGCTTTCCCGATCCTTCATCGTTCTTGGACACTATGCTGACCTTTGTTCCGAGCTTCTGCTTAAGATCCTCTTCAAGCTTAACATATATTGCACGAAGAGATTCATTGACCGGCTTGGCAGGCTTGGCAGGCTTGCCGAGATTCTTCACATATCTCTCGACATCTCTTACGCTCATCTTCTCGTTGTATATCTTAAGAGCCGTCTTATACTGCTCATCCGGATTCTCGATAGATAATAATGCTCTTGCATGACCCTCCGTCAATTCATTATCTATAAGCATCTGCTGAACATTCTCACTAAGCTTCAACAGTCTGATAGAATTGGCTACCGTTGCTCTGTTCTTGGACACACGCACTGCAACCTCGTCCTGCTTGAGATTGAACTCAGTCATTAGTCTCTTATAGGCCAGCGCTTCTTCAATCGGATTAAGATCCTTTCTCTGAAGATTCTCAATAAGGGCGATCTCAACTATCTCCTGCTCCGAGAACTCTCTTATTATAACAGGTACTTCCTTAAGACCGGCAAGCTTACTTGCTCTCCATCTTCTTTCACCGGCAACTATCTCATAGAAGGTCTCCCTGTCTACAACAAGTATCGGCTGTATCAGACCATACTGCTTAATCGAGTCCGCCAGCTCCAGCAGAGAATCCTGGTCAAAGTTCTTACGCGGCTGGTTCCTGTTGGGCTCAACCTTATTAATATCAACAAAAGTATCCGGCTTCTGTGCCTTGGCCGGGTCCTGCTTGGGTTCTTTCACATCTACCGAATTAGGTATCAAAGAATCCAGTCCCTTACCCAATCCTCTTTTAACTGCCATTTTTCGCTCTCCTTTTCACATGGAACAATCACTTATTATTATCTATAACCTCTTTTGCTAACCTTCTGTAGCTTTCGGAGCCTGTCGCCTTCGGGTCATATGTAAGGATAGGCATGCCGAAGCTCGGAGCCTCTGCAAGTCTTGTATTACGTGGAATGACCGTATCGAACACATTATATGCGAAATTCGCCTTAACGTTATCCACGACCTGAGCCGAAAGATTAGTCCTCGAATCATACATGGTGAATACTACACCTTCTATGACTATCTTATTATTGAGTCGTTCTTTTATCAGATTGATCGTATGTATAAGCTGGCTGAGTCCCTCCAATGCATAATACTCGCACTGAATGGGTACAAGTACACTGTCTGATGCGGTAAGCGCATTGACCGTAAGTGTGCTGAGTGACGGAGGACAATCTATCAGGATGAAATCATACTGATCCTTGATCCAGTCCAATTCATTCTTAAGAATATACTCCTGCTTCTCTATACCTATAAGTTCAACCTCCGCCGCTGCGAAATTCACATTGGCAGGTATTAGAGATACATTGTCCAGAACATTCTTAAGTACACACTCCTGTATGGAGCATTCTCCAAGTATAAGTTCATAGACTGTATTCTCTACTTCATTCTTCTCTACACCAACGCCGCTGGTAGTATTGCCCTGAGGGTCCATATCGATCACGAGGATCTTCTTCCCGCTCTCACCAAGCGCTGCTGCAAGATTTATTGTGGTCGTGGTCTTACCTACGCCACCCTTCTGATTGGCTACAGAAATAATCTTTCCCATTTTTCTCTCCTTTGTTTCACGTGTACGTTCCATATTATAACACTTACATTACACCTATTCCACACTTTTCATCAGATTATTTCTTTTCCGGCCGCTACTTCTTTTATGTTTTTACTCCCAATGACATCCCTGCCATGAGGCGGAAACCCTGATTACTTATTTACGGCCACAAGATATAGGATCATTTGATTAATGTGTTTCACATGGAACATGGCAAGATTTTGTGGTTGTTTTGTTTCACGTGAAACAATATCTTGTGGTAAAAAAATTATGTAAAACAAAAAGGTCGATGTTTCACGTGAAACACCGACCACAATATTTAGTGTTAAAGGATTATTTGATTGAAATAAGGTCATTCTTAATTGCGAAGACGGCAGCCTGTGTTCTGTCTGATACGTCGATCTTCTTGAAGATATTGAAGATATGATTTTTGACTGTCCTTTCACTTATATCCAGCCTATTGGCAATATCCTTATTGAATTCTCCCATAGCAACTAGCTTAAGGACATCCATCTCTCTCTTGGTAAGCGTCTTGATCTTATCAAGATCCGTATTCTTATGGATCAGATAATTGTTAAGCTCGGCAATAAGCTTATTCTGAATATAATTCTCACCTCTGCTGACAGCCGTTACAGCTTCCTTGAGCTCTTCAGAGCCGGCATCCTTAAGAATATATCCTTCGCATCCTATATCAGTTGCTTTAACAAGATACTCTACTTCATTATGCACAGTGAGCATCAGAACCTTAACCTTATACTTACCGTTCCTGATCTGACTGAGTGTGGATATGCCGTCAAGAACAGGCATATTGATATCAAGCAATATAATATCAGCCTTATTACCGCCGGCAAGATAGTCAAGACACTCCTGTCCGTTCTCAGCTTCACTGGCGACCTTGATATCTCCGTCAAATTCTAGAAGCTGCTTAATTCCTTCTCTTATCATTTTATGATCATCAACAAGCATTATATTTATCATAGAATCAATATTCTCCCAAATGATAACCGTTCAAGCTACAATTAGTATAACATACATATCAATAAAATTTAACCGTTAGTATTAACTATAAATGATTATTTTATACAAAACATCAGATATCAATGGTTATCTTCGTTCCTTTATCTTCTGCGGAATCTATAGACATTACTCCACCGATTGAAGAGAGTCTTTCTTTTACTATTGACAGACCAAAGTGACTGTCATCCGTTCCCGGAATATTATCAGTATCCATTCCGACACCATTATCCTCAATTATCATATGAATATGCTCATCCTGATACAGTCTGATCCTGATCTCATCGGCTGCGGAATGCTTCTCACTGTTACGTAAGAGCTCCTGTAGAACTCTGAAAATCTGAAGCTTAACAAAATCATCATCAATATCTATATCTTCGATATCCGCAACGAACTTAATATCCGAACGACCATTTAGTACAGCTATATTCCTCTGTATAGTCTCTTTAAGACCAAGGTCATCAAAGGACATTGGACGTATATTAAAGATTGTGTCACGTATCTCATCTATTACGGAACGAAGCTCCTTATTGACCTCAGCCAATTCAAGCTTAGCTCTTATCTGATCCTTATCTATATACATGGAAGCAAGCTCGATCTTATGTGTAAGATGTGCCAAGGTCTGCAATGAGGTGTCATGCAGTTCATTGACTATTCTTTTTCTGTCATATTCCTGTGTCTCAAGGATCTTCTTAAATTCATTATTTTCCACAACAAACCTCACATAGCAAATTATACTTGTTTCACGTGACACATTATTACAGATACTATATCAAAGGCTTTTTTGACGGAACACCTGGCCGTCTCGGATATTTAATATCCGTCTGCTTAACCTTTTTGATCCGGATCAGTGTACGACTGTATTCACTGCCACTCAGATCGAAAGTAACAAAATCTTCTATCACACCGCCAAGAATATCTATCGCCCTTCCTGCAAGTGCTTTTTCTTCTTCAGCCTTTTCAGACTTATATGCAACAAAGCTTCCACCAGTTTTAACAAAAGGGATACACAGCTCGCACAATACAGGAAGAGAAGCTACTGCTCTTGATACACAGAGATCGTATTTTGCTCTGTGTTCCTCTTCTCTTGCAATATCCTCGGCTCGACCGTGAATGGTCTTAACATTACACAATCCCAGCTCATCTATGACAGCTTGCAGGAATCTGAGTCTCTTATCCAATGAATCCAAGAGAGTAAGTTCAATATCCGGATACATTATCTTAAGTGGGATTCCCGGAAAACCGGCACCGGTTCCAACATCTATCACAGACTTCACATTACTCATATCAATGATCCTGTCAATACTCAGGCTGTCCTCAAAATGCTTTACCCATACCTCGTTCCTGTCAGTGATCGCGGTCAGGTTGATCTTCTCATTCCATTCTATAAGAAGCTCATAATATCTGTTGAATTGTTCCTGCTGTACATCCGTCAATTTCATCACTAAACTCCGACCTATGATCAATATATACTAAGTATCACTATGAATGCTGTTGAAGATAAACTAGCAAAACAGAAATATCTGCTGGAGATACTCCCGATATCCTTGAAGCCTGACCTACATTTTCAGGTCTTAAGAGCTTAAGCTTCTGTCGGGCTTCTGTACGAAGACTCTTGATATCATCATAATCTGTTTCACGTGGAATAAGTCTTCCTTCCATTTTCTTGAATTGTTCAACCTGCTTATTCTGCCGGCTGATATATCCTTCGTACTTGATCTCAATTTCAACCTGTTGGGCTATATCGAACCCAAGCTTTGGTCTGTCGGGATCTATCTCTGCCATGGAAGCATAATCTATCTCCGGTCTGCACAGAACCTCTGCAAGAGTAGCTCCTGATTTAAGCGGAGTACTTCCCTTAGAGATCAGATAGTCGCTCACCCTTTTTGACGTACCTATATATGTGGAGTGTAATCTCTCAATCTCAGCAGCAATGGATTCCTTCTTATCAATTAATCTTCTGTACTCATCATCAGATACAAGTCCGACTTCATGACCTATACTGCGTAATCTTATATCCGCATTATCCTGCCTTAGTAGCAATCTGTACTCAGCTCTTGCTGTCATCATACGATAGGGCTCTTTGGATTCTTTTGTTACCAGATCATCTATAAGCACTCCGATATAACCCTGTGATCTGTCAAGGATTATCGCATCTTTACCAAGAACCTTCCTCGAAGCATTGATACCTGCCATTATACCCTGTGCAGCCGCTTCTTCATATCCGCTGCTGCCATTGAACTGTCCGGCAGCATACAGACCATCGATATTCTTGAATTCAAGTGAAGCATACAGACAATTCGCATCTATACAATCGTATTCTATTGCATAGGCATTCTTGACTATTCTGCAATTCTCCATTCCGGGAACAGTCCTGTACATGGCAAGCTGAACATCCTCCGGAAGAGAAGAGGACATACCTCCCACATACATCTCATTGGTACTAAGTCCTTCCGGCTCTATAAAAACCTGATGTCTGTCCTTATCAGAGAATTTAACTACCTTATCCTCTATACTGGGACAATATCTTGGACCGGTGCCCTCGATCACTCCCGCATATATAGGACTTCTGTCAAGATTGGATCTTATGATATTATGAGTTTCTTCATTGGTATAGGTCAGATAACACGATACCTGGTCGATCTGAACATCCTCCGGATCGGTGGAATACGAGAACGGGATCACTCTTTCATCACCCTTTTGCTCCTGCATCTTGGAATAATCAAGGCTTCTTCCATCCATTCTTGCAGGAGTACCTGTTTTGAATCTTCTTAATTCAATTCCAAGTCTCTTAAGAGAATCAGACAGATGTGTTGCTGCCTGAAGTCCGTTCGGACCGGTATAAGTGATAGCTTCTCCGCACAGACATCTGGCATTAAGATAAGTACCTGTCGCAAGGATAACAGCCTTACATTCATATATAGCACCTGTATATATCCTCACTCCGCCAATCCTGTGCATATCTGATACGCACTCATATGGCACCACATTATTATCATCATCAAGATGTGCGATATCTTCAAGGGTAAGAATATCCGTAACCTCACCCTGTTTTATGATCAGATTATCCTGATTCTCAAGAGTCTTCCTCATTTCTTTTGAGTACTCGGCCTTATCTGCCTGAGCTCTTAACGAATGAACAGCAGGACCCTTGGAAATATTGAGCATCTTAGACTGAATAAAAGTCTTATCGATATTTTTACCCATCTGACCACCTAAGGCATCAATTTCTCTTACAAGATGTCCCTTAGAGGTTCCTCCGATATTGGGATTACACGGCATAAGAGCAATACTGTCAACACTGACTGTAAATATAACAGTACTAAGACCTGATCTGGCACAAGCCAAGGCAGCCTCACATCCTGCATGCCCGGCACCTACAACACATATATCAACCTTTTCACGTATACGACTACTCATAAGCTTAACTATTTACCAAGACAGAATCTTGAAAAAACTGTATCTATCAAATCTTCATCCACATTTTTGCCGACAACATATCCCAACGAACTATATGCATCCATAAGATCAATGGTCAGACAATCTACAGGCACACCATCGTTAATACCGTCCATAACATTATTAAGACTTCCTATCGCATTAGCTACAGCATCCTTATGTCTGATATTAGTCAACATAACTTCATTAGAAGACTTAATCCTTCCGAGACCGAACATCTCCTCTATCTTATCCGTTATATCCTTTACTCCCTTATTATCCTTAAGAGAAACAGGCAGAATACAGTATTCGCCTTTGGAATTGCCATGCTCCTCTAATAGTTTACATAATGTATCAGGGGATACCCTTGGAGCAAGATCTGTCTTATTATAGACTACTATCATTTTCTTGCCCTTTGTCAGATCCATTATGTCCCTATCCTCTTCACTTATGGGAACAGATGAATCAACCACATATAGGATTAAGTCTGCATCAGCGGATAATCTCTTACTTCTGTCTACTCCAAGGCTTTCTACTCTGTCGGAGGTAATTCTTATTCCTGCGGTATCAATGAGTCGAAGAGTAACATCTCCGATATTAAGACTCTCCTCGATAGAATCTCTTGTGGTTCCTGCTATATCCGTAACGATCGCCCGCTCTGTTCCAAGCAGGTTATTCATCAGAGAGGATTTACCCGCATTAGGCTTACCCAGGATTACCGTATTTAAGCCATTTCTGACTATTCTTCCTTTCTCGAAGCTCTGTATTAAGATTTCAAGTCTCTTAATAAGGGATTCTATAGTCTTATCGAGCTGAAAATCGAATACATCGTAATCTATATGTTCAGGATCGTCGTTAGAGGCTTCAATATGCGCTATTTCGCGGATCAGGAGTTCTCTGACTTCTCCGATCTCTTCAGCTACATCACCTCTTAATTGTGACACGCCGTTCTTAAGTGCAATACTATTCTCGGCTTCTATGATATCCATCACAGCTTCAGCCTGACTCAGATCCATCTTACCATTAAGGAAAGCTCTCTTGGAGAATTCTCCGGGCTCAGCTATGGCTGCTCCGGCCTTAAGAACAATATCGAGAACCTTCTTGGTGACAACTACGCCACCATGAGTATTGATCTCCACAACATCCTCACCTGTATAACTGTGAGGAGCCTTCATCACGGATACAAGTACCTCATCTGTCATATTGTTATCGTTCACAATATATCCGTGATTGATCGTATGCGAAGCACACCCGGATAATCTCTTACCCGAATCAGTGACGAATATCTTATCAACAATATCCACTGCATCATCACCGCTTATCCTTATAATGGATATTCCGGAATTGGACAAGGCAGTAGCAACAGCCGCAATAGTCTTCATGATAATCCTTTATACAGAACTCTTAATACAATAACCTGTTCTGCATATATCATAGATATTATATATAAATGTATTAATAACAAAAGTATAATACATAATTGCCGACATATTAATACAGATTTTATGAATAATCAGCAAGAAGTACTTAGTGAGGAAGCATTACTAAGTACTTCTTAGCGTTCATAAAAAAAGTATTAATATGTCGGCAACCTGATCCATTATTTTTTCAGTGTAACCACTACATGACGGTAAGGCTCTTCACCCTCACTGTGAGTTGTGACATAACTGTCATTTTGTAAAGCAGAATGTATGATCCTTCTCTCATAAGGATTCATGGGTTCAAGTGAAAGAGGTCTTCTTGTCCTCTTAACCTTGAATGCCATATTTTTGGCAAGGTTCTCAAGTGTATCTTTTCTTCTCTGTCTGTAATTCTCCGTATCAACCTTAACTCTGATATAATCATCATTACCCTTATTGACTACTAAGGATACAAGATACTGGAGTGAATCAAGTGTCTGGCCTCTCTTACCGATAAGGACTCCCATATCATCTCCTGAAAGGTCTATGCTTAATTCCTTTTCTTCATTATTGTATGTTGTCTCGATAACAACAGTCATATTCATTGCTGCAAATACATCATTAAGGAATGTCTTGGCTGTATCAGATACCGATGATCTGACCTTGGCTCTGATAGTAGCTTCTTTGGAACCGATTCCTAAAAATCCCGAAGAGCCTTCATCAACTACTTCATATTCAAGCTTATCACTCGTAACAGACAAAGCCTTACAAGCCTCTGTTATTGCATCATCCACTGTTTTAGCACTAAACTCCTGATAATCCATTTTACCCTCCAAAAGATTTAATTCTTTCTTTCATTATACTCTTTTACAAGATTAGCCTTGGCTGCAATACTTCCAGCAGGAGCACCCTTCTTACCGGCAGATGCGGAAGACTTACCGGAATCTGAATCACTACTGTTGACCTCATTATTAGATGAAGTATTGGTATAAGAAGCCTTCTCACTTATACTCTTTTTCTGAGTATAATCAACATTGCGCGTGTTCATATTGGCGTATGAACTCATTTTCTCTATATTCTTCTTCTGCTTCTCTATCTTCTTGGCCGCTTTATCCTTATTCTTCTCTATTATCTGATCAATATCCATCTTATCAATATGCTTATTGATAACAACCTGCTGTATGCATCTGATCACGGCACCCGCTATCCAGTATATACCCATACCGATAGGAAGTGTATAGCAGAAGAAAGCGGACATTATAGGCATCATAATGTTCATTGACTTCATAGTCTGAGCCATCTGATCCTGATTACCGCTCTTATTGCCGTTATCTGCCTGAGGCATCAGCTTGGTATTGACCCATTGTGTGAGAGCCGACAGTAACGGAATAAGTAAGGCACCTATTATCAAAAGATAATTCTTCTCGGCAAAAGCACTTTTAATGGTAAAAGAAGGTGAATTGGCAATATTAAGTCCAAGAAAATTATTGAATCTTTCAAACTGCTCCAAAGCCGTCTTTATCGTATCCGACATTCCGGAAAATTTAGCTATCGCATCATTCCATTCGGTACTTGAAGCTCTGTTAAAGCTGTCAATTATGACATTTTTTACATACTGCGCATCATTATTCAGATACAGCTCATTCTTAAATTGCTTACTGAAATAATTGGCATTACTTAAGCCTTCTATGAATTCCTTGATACCGGACTGGGTGTACAGACCGTCTGCCATAGGAACAAATATATCCTTAACCTTGCTCACATATGCAGGAATTGCATATATAACACGATACAGAGCCATAAGGATAGGCATCTGTATAGCCAGTTGAACACAGCTTCCTGTAGGAGATACACCATACTTGGCATATACAGCCTGTGTCTCCTGATTCATGGCAGCCATTGATTCGTTATCCTTACGATCCTTATACTTGGCCTGAATAGCCTGAATCTCCGGATTCATCTTAGCTGAAAGCTTTGAAAACTTCTGCTGCTTGATAGTAAGAGGAAGCAGAAGCATATATATAACTATGGTAAAGATTATGATAGCAAGACCTATATTCGGAATACCGATAGCATAGAGCGCATTGAATATCCACTCCATGAGATATCCCATGATCTTAGCTATAGGTCCAAGTATTGAACCTTCATATTGGGTCAGTAAGATTCCCATTAATACTTTCCTCCTTCAACTTAAGGTACGGGATCATACCCTCCTTTTGAGAAAGGATTACATCTTAGTATTCTCCACACGGTTAATAATCCACCCTTTATCGCTCCATGCTTTTGTATAGCTTCTATCCCATAGTTGGAGCATGTCGGAAAATAAGGACATTTAGTGGATTTAAGAGGAGACAAATACTTCTGATATAACTTTATTAATCTTATCAAAATATTCTTCATCTTAGGATTCTGATTACTCCACGATCATCATATAACCGTACATACTGTATACTAATGCTTTATGATACCGTGAAGCTTTGCAAGATGTAACAGAGCACTTTCAATTTCCTTATAATTACAATCGGAAGCACTCGTTTTGACAACGACTACTATGTCCAGACCACTACTGAACATATCTTCATGTAGTCTGTAGCTTTCTCTTAACAGTCTGGTCAGATGATGTCTCACCACACTGTTACCCACTTTCTTACTTACAGATATACCATAACGATTTACAGCCTGATTATTTTCAAAAATATACATTACAAGGTATCTGTTACCCTTTGATCTTCCCTTACTGTATACTCGTCTAAAATCTGTATTACTCTTTAAACTTACAGAATATTTCATTAAGGTGAAAAAAAGGCCACATATAGCGGCCTAAGCAGATAATTTTTTTCTTCCCTTTGCTCTTCTGGCAGCCAAAACCTTACGTCCGCCGGCTGTACTCATTCTTGAGCGAAAACCATGAACCTTAGATCTCTGTCTTTTCTTAGGTTGAAATGTCATCTTCATAGGTATACACCTCCTTTTCCGTAATTGAAAATAATCCAGAATAGGAAACAATCTAGGTAATTATAGTAAATTTAATAAAGTGAGTCAAGTATAATAAATAAAGGAAAAATAAATAACTGACGGGATTTGACATAATTGTAAAAGTGAAAAACTATATATAGTTATGAGATTATTTTATCCACCACAAAATGTTGATTTCCACAAAAAAATGTGGATAAATCATTATTTACATAATTTTTTCCACTTTTTGTGGATAAAAAGTGGAAAGATTTCTTTATGTAAATTTAATAATTACCGATAAACCTTGTATTTAAAACAATCTTTATTGTTCATAATATGTCATTAACTTATCCACATTCTTTTAAACATATTCACATAAAAACAAAAATAATTAATTAAGTTTACATAATTTATAAACAAGCATTATTTATTTGAATTTTTCTCTTATATAGAGTAATATAGAATAGATTGATTTTACGTTATAAATAGGGTTAAATTACATTCTTTGAAGTTTTTTATCAAATTTACCCTACGGAGGTTATAATGAGCGAAATAGAGGCACGCTGGGACGAAATTAAGAATAATATAAAAGAAGAATATGATCTTTCTCAGGTCTCTTTTGATACATGGATAGTTCCTCTTAAATTTTATGATGACAGGGACAATGTCGTAAGTATAATAATACCTTCCAATCAATCACATGCTCTTAATTATATCAACAAAAACTATAAGGATTTTTTCAGGATAATAATTACAGAGATGATGAAGCAGAATTATGACGTAAGATTCATTCTTGAAAAGGATACTTCGGATCATAATGAAGGAGAAACTTCCTATAATAATGTATCTATCTCGGATAATATTAATTATCTGTCTGCTAACCTTATTCCTAAATACAAATTCGAGACATTTGTAGTAGGAAGTAATAACAGATTTGCCCAGAATGCTTCTTTAGCTGTTGCCGAATCTCCGGGACAGGTATATAATCCTCTCTTCATATATGGAGGACCCGGTCTTGGCAAGACTCACCTTATGCACTCTATAGGACATTACATATTGGAGCATAATCCCAATATGAAGGTTTTATATGTTACATGCGAGACTTTTACCAATGAAGTCATAGATTCTATCAGAAGCGGTTCGGTTAATGAGATAAGGAACAAATACAGAACCGTAGATGTACTTATGGTAGATGATGTACAGTTTATTATAGGTAAGGATCAGACCCAGATAGAATTCTTTAATACATTTAATGCTCTGCATGATATAGGAAAACAGATAATCCTTTCATCAGATAAGCCTCCTAAGGATCTTAAGGGTCTCGATGAAAGATTAATAAGCAGATTTGAATGGGGTCTTATAGCAGATATACAATCTCCGGATTATGAGACAAGACTTGCTATCCTTAAAAGAAATGCTGACAACATGAATGTCAACTTCAGCAATGAAGTATATGAATATATAGCCAATAATATCAAATACAATATAAGAGAGCTTGAATCTGCTCTTAACAGATTAGTTGCACAATATAAGATCAATAACAGATATAACAATAATAGCGAATTATCAATAGAAGATATAGATAATTATCTGAAAGATATAATAAAGCCTGATATTAACAAGCAGATAACAATAGACAGTATAATAGAGACTGTTGCAAGGGAATATAATGTAACATATGACGATATAGTATCTACAAAAAGAAATGCCGAATTTGCTTTTCCAAGACAGATAGTCATGTATATAAGCAGAAGGCTTCTTGATACATCCCTGGATTCCGTAGCCAAGACTCTTAAGAAAAAGGATCATACAACGATAATGTACGGAGCTAATAAGATAGATGCCGAGATAAAAAAGGATGAAGCCTTTAAAAACAGGATAGAAGAGATAATAAACAAAATAAAAAAATAAAAGTTATTATTTTTATAAACAACATATTATACAGTAATTCACTTACTTATAAAGAGGCGGTCTTAATAAATATTGTATAAATAATAAATATTATAAATATATATTGTATTATTAAGGCTTAAAATTGGTATATCCACTTATTCACAGACATTATTATTACTATTACTAATAAATAATTAATAAAGAAAGGACCATCAAATGAAAATCGTATGTTCAAAATCAGATCTGGTAACAGGACTTAATATCGTATCAAAGGCTGTTCCAAGTAAGACCACAATGTCTATACTTGAATGTATCCTTATTGATTGTACCGGAGGAAATATTAAGCTTATAGCTAATGATATGGATTTTGGTATAGAGACTATAATAAACGGTAAGATACTTGAAAAAGGTGTAGTGGCATATGATGCCAATATCTTATTAAATCTTATAAGAAGTCTTCCCGATAATGATGTAACAATAGAGACAGACGGAGATTATAACACATCTATCGTATGTGAAAAAATCAACTTTAATAAGATATTAAGCAGATCAGGTGATGAATTCTCTTATCTTCCTAAGGTAGAGATGGATAATCCTGTTGTAATATCAAAGCTTACTTTAAAGGATGTTGTAAGACAGACTATCTTCTCAATATCTGATAATGAAGCAAATAAAATGATGGGTGGTGAGCTTTTTGAGATAAACGGCGATAATCTTAGAGTTGTATCTCTTGATGGTCACAGAATATCCATAAGAAATATCAAGATGAAGAATGCTTATAACAGCATTAAGGTAATAATACCCGGTAAGACTCTTAATGAGATAAGCAAGATAATATCCGGCAATGATGAAGATGATATTAATATATACTTTAATGAGAATCATGTTCTTTTTAAATTTGATGATACTACTGTTGTATCACGTCTTATTGAGGGAGAGTACTTTAAGATAGATCAGATGCTCTCTAATGATTATGAGACAAAGATAAAGATTAATAAAAAGGAGCTTCTAAGTTGTATAAGCAGGGCTACTCTTCTTATAAAGGAAGGAGATAAAAAGCCTGTTATACTTAATATTGCTGATAATAAAATAGATCTTAATATTAATTCCGTAGTCGGAAGTATGAATGAGAGTATAGACATCAATAAGGAGGGTAAGGATCTTATGATAGGATTCAATCCTAAATTTCTTATAGATGCATTGCGTGTTATAGATGATGAGGATATAAGTATATATCTTGTTAATGCCAAAGCTCCGTGCTTTATAAGAGATGATGATAATTCATACATATATCTTGTACTTCCTGTTAATTTTACTACGGCTAATTAGTATATGAATTACAATATTAAATTAAGAGAAGAGTATATAAAGCTTGGTCAGGCACTTAAGGCGGCCGGACTTACCGATTCCGGTGTTGAAGCTAAGATAGTCATTAATGACGGTCTTGTTAAAGTAAACGGTGAGGTTGATACAAGACGCGGAAGAAAGCTCTATGGCGGAGATACAGTCGAATTTGAAGGTAATACAATTAATATCGAGGAATAATAATGTTGATCAATTCACTTAAGCTAATAGATTTTCGTAATTATGAAGACCTTGATATAAAATTCGACAGCGGCACCAATATATTATATGGGGATAATGCACAGGGTAAGACCAATATACTTGAAGCAATATATCTGTCTGCAACAACTAAATCCCATAAAGGCAGCAAAGACAGCGATATCATATCCTTCGGAAAAGAAGAAGCACATATAAGAACAATAGTAGAGAAGGATGATGTCGAGACCAAGATAGATATGCACTTAAGAAAGAATAAAACAAAGGGCATAGCTATAGACGGATTAAAGATAAAAAAGGCTGCTGAATTACTTGGTCTTGTCAATGTGGTATTTTTTTCTCCTGAGGACTTAAGTATCATCAAAAACGGTCCGGCAGAGAGAAGAAGATTTATAGATATGGAATTATGCCAGCTTGATAATTTCTATCTATATAATCTCAATCATTATAATAAGATCGTTAATCAGAGGAATCATCTTCTTAAGGATATGTATTTTAATCCGGATTTAAGAGATACTCTCAAAATATGGGATTCTCAGCTTTTATCCTACGGACGTAAGATAATAGAGAGACGGACAGAATTCATAGAGGATCTCAATGATATAATATGCTCGATACATATGGGTATATCAGGCGGTAAAGAAAGAATACATATTAAATACGAACCAAACAGTGATATTGAAAGTCTGGAGGATAATATATCCTCATCATATGATAAGGATATCAAATTAAAGCAGACAACAGTAGGACCTCATAGAGACGATATATCTTTTATCGTAACAGACAGTGATAATAAAGTGATAGATATAAGAAAATACGGTTCTCAGGGACAACAGAGAACGGCTGCTCTGTCACTTAAGCTTTCAGAGATTGAGCTTGTCAAAAAGATGATAAAGGATACACCTATCCTTTTACTTGATGATGTATTATCCGAACTTGACAGGAACAGACAGAATTTTCTGCTTGATAATATAGGTGATATTCAGACGATAATCACCTGTACAGGTCTTGATGATTTTGTCGGTCACAGACTTAAGATCAATAAGGTATATAAAGTTACAAAAGGAACTGTTAGTGATAAAGAATAATACTTTTAATACTGACGCGGAGGAACAATGAGTACGAAGAACAATCAGGAATACGGCGGAGATCAGATCCAGATACTTGAAGGACTTGAAGCGGTAAGAAAAAGACCCGGAATGTATATAGGCTCTACATCTTCAAGAGGACTTCATCATCTTGTATATGAGATAGTTGATAATGCCGTTGATGAGGCGCTTGCAGGCTTCTGCAAAGAGATAGAAGTGACCGTTAATGAGGATAACTCCATAACAGTCATAGATGATGGAAGAGGAATTCCCGTAGATATCAATCATAAATCAGGGAAACCCGCAGTTGAAGTTGTATTTACCATACTTCACGCCGGTGGAAAATTCGGCGGAGGAGGATATAAGGTTTCCGGAGGATTACACGGAGTAGGCGCATCGGTAGTTAATGCTTTATCTAACTGGCTTGAGGTTGAGATATACAGAGACGGTCATATCTATAAGCAGCGTTATGAGAGAGGTAAGGTTGTAACCGAGCTTTCTGTCATAGGTGATTGTCCTGCGGATAAGACAGGTACAAGAGTAGACTTTTTACCTGATGACACTATTTTTGAAGAGACAGTATATGATTATGACATCCTTAAGAGCAGATTAAGAGAGACAGCCTTCCTTACCAAAGGTCTTAAGATAACTCTGATAGATAAAAGAGAAGTCGATGAGGATGGTAATAAGAGTGAAAGAAAAAAGGTATTCCACTATGAAGGCGGAATAAAGGAATTCGTCACATATCTCAATAAGAGTAAAACCGCTCTTTATGATGATATCCTTTACTTTGAGGGTACCAAGAATAACGTATATGTTGAAGTTGCTTTCCAGCATAATGACTCATATACGGAGAATGTGGCTACCTTTGTCAATAATATCACGACTCCCGAAGGCGGAACCCATCTTGTTGGCTTTAGGAATGCCTTAACCAAGACATTCAATGATTATGCAAGAGCCAATAAGATTCTTAAGGATAGCGATCAGAATCTTGCGGGTGAAGATATAAGAGAAGGACTGACTGCTATCATATCGATCAAAGTAGAGGAGCCTCAGTTTGAGGGACAGACCAAGCAAAAGCTCGGCAATAGTGAGGCAAGAGGAGCTGTTGAAGGTATAGTTACCGAGCAGCTTACCTATTATCTTGAACAGAATCCGACAGTTGCCAAGACCATATGTGAAAAATCAATACTCGCGCAGCGCGCAAGAGATGCCGCAAGGAAAGCAAGAGATCTTACAAGAAGAAAATCCGCTCTTGACGGACTTGCTCTGCCCGGAAAGCTTGCTGACTGTTCGGATAAGGACCCTAAGAATTGTGAGATATTCATAGTTGAGGGAGATTCTGCAGGAGGCTCTGCCAAGACTGCAAGAAGCAGAGCAACACAGGCAATACTTCCGCTTCGAGGTAAGATACTTAATGTTGAGAAGGCAAGACTTGACAGGATACTTGGCAATGCCGAGATAAGAGCCATGATCACCGCATTCGGTACGGGAATACATGAGGACTTCGATATAGAGAAGTTAAGATATCATAAGATAATCATCATGACGGATGCCGATGTGGACGGTGCACATATAGCTACTCTTATGCTTACATTCCTCTACAGGTTCATGCCGGAGCTTATCAAGCAGGGATATGTGTATCTGGCACAGCCGCCTCTGTATAAGCTTGAGAAGAATAAGAAGACATGGTATGCATATTCCGATGCAGAGCTTGATAAGATACTGTCTGAGGTTGGAAGAGACCAGAATAACAAGATACAGAGATACAAGGGCTTAGGTGAGATGGATGCGGAGCAATTGTGGGATACCACAATGGACCCTGAGAAGAGGATACTCCTTAAGGTCAATATGGATGATGATTCCGAGTCGGAGCTTGATCTTACATTCACTACCCTCATGGGAGATAAGGTTGAGCCAAGAAGAGAATTCATAGAGGAAAACGCTAAGTACGTAAAGAATCTGGATATCTAGTGTTCGGATTGGAGGATAACGTGGATAACAATAATCAGTTAAACGATCAGATTTTTGATCAGATCAAAACTGTAGATCTTAAGAAAACAATGGAGAACTCTTATATCGATTATGCGATGAGTGTCATCGCATCAAGAGCCTTACCTGATGTAAGAGACGGACTTAAGCCTGTTCAGAGACGAGTGCTCTATTCTATGATAGAGCTTAATAACGGTCCTGATAAGCCGCATCGTAAGTGTGCCCGTATAGTCGGTGATACAATGGGTAAATATCACCCTCACGGTGACAGCTCAATATACGGTGCTTTAGTCAATATGGCACAGGATTGGAACTTCAGATATCCTCTTGTGGACGGACACGGTAATTTCGGTTCCGTAGACGGTGACGGTGCCGCAGCAATGCGATATACCGAGGCAAGATTATCTAAGATATCAATGGAGATGCTCGCCGATATTAATAAGGATACGGTTGATTTTGTACCCAACTTCGACGAGACTGAAAAAGAACCTGTTGTTCTGCCAAGTAAATATCCCAATCTTTTAGTCAATGGTACTACAGGTATTGCAGTTGGTATGGCTACCAATATTCCTCCTCATAATCTTAGGGAAGTGGTATCTGCCGTTGCCAAGATAATAGATAATAAGATAGAAGAAGACAGGGATACGGAGATAGAGGAGATACTGCCTCTTGTTAAGGCTCCTGATTTTCCCACCGGAGGTATCATCCTCGGAACAAGAGCCGTAGAGGAAGCGTACAGGACAGGACGTGCCAAGATCAAGGTCCGTGCGGTATGTAATATAGAGACCATGGAGAACGGTAAGTCCAGGATCATAGTAACCGAGCTTCCTTATATGGTCAATAAGGCAAGACTTATAGAGAAGATAGCCGAGCTCCATAAGGAGAAAAGAATAGACGGTATTACTGACCTTCGTGATGAATCGGACAGAGAGGGTATGCGTATCGTCATAGAGCTTCGTAAGGATGTTAATGCCAATGTGCTTCTTAATAAGCTCTATAAGCACACACAGCTTCAGGACACCTTCGGCGTGATCATGCTCGCACTTGTGGGTAATCAGCCTAAGGTCATGAGTCTTCTTGATATGCTTAAGTATTATATCAAGCATCAGGAGGATGTACTTACAAGACGTACTAAATATGACCTTAACAAAGCAGAGGAAAGAGATCATATTTTACAGGGATTGCTCATTGCCTTAGACAATATAGATGAAGTCATTCATATAATGAGAAGCTCCAAGACTACTCAGGAAGCTAAGGACAGATTGATAGAGAGGTTCGGATTATCGGATGCACAGGCACAGGCTATAGCCGATATGAGACTGAGACAGTTGACGGGTCTTGAATCGGAGAAGATAGAGGCCGAGCATCAGGAGCTTTTACAGAAGATAAAGGAATTGAAGGAGATACTTGCAGATAAGAAGGTCTTACTTGGTGTTATCAGGGATGAGATGAATGAGACTGCCGCAAAATACGGTGATGACAGGCGTACCAAGATAGGCTTTGATGATGATGATATCTCAATAGAGGATATGATCACTGATGAGAATGTAGTCATAGCAATGACTAATCTCGGTTATATCAAGCGTATGACCATGGATAATTTCCATGTACAGAACAGAGGCGGTAAGGGCATTAAGGGTATGTCCACTATACAGGATGACTATATTGAAGATCTGCTTATGACCAATACCCATAATGATGTGATGTTCTATACCAATATGGGCAGAGTATACAGACTGCGCGCATATGAGATACCGGAAGCCGGCAGGACCGCAAGAGGCACTGCTATAATCAATCTCTTACAGCTTAATCCGGATGAGAAGATATCTGCGATGATACCGCTTACAAGTATAGAGAATAATAAGAACCTCTTCTTCTGTACCAAGAAGGGTATAGTTAAGAAGACATCCATACAGGAATTCGCCAATATCCGTAAGAACGGACTTATAGCCATCAATATCGCTGAGGATGATGAGTTAATAGATGTTAAGACCACTGACAGTGAGAATACCATATTCATCGTCACCAAGAATGCCATGTGCATCCAGTTCAAGGAGAAGGAAATCAGAGGCACGGGCCGTAATACTATGGGTGTTAAGGCCATTACACTTAGCAAGGATGATGAAGTAGTCGGTATGCAGATCGATACGCAGGGTGATTCTCTCTTACTTGTTACCGAGAATGGTATAGGCAAGAGAACCTCCCTTGATAAGTTCAGACTGCAGAAGCGCGGAGGTAAGGGATTACGCTGTTACAAGATAACCGACAAGACCGGCTGTATAGTCGGAGTGAAGGCGGTTAATGACGATCACGAGATTATGATGATCACTACGGAGGGTATCATCATACAGATCCGTATGTCTGATATAAGAGAGCTTGGAAGGATCACAACAGGCGTAAAGCTTATGAATCTTGAGGATGATGTCAAGATTGCCAAGATAGCTAAGGTACGTGACAAGGTACAGGATGATGACGGTATGGAAGTCGATCTGCCGGATGAAGGATATGAGGATGGTTATGAATCCGAAGCGGATTCGGAAGAAGGATCGGAGGATTTATAGGATATAGGATATGAACTGGAAAGACCTGCTTTGTGAAGAAAGAATACGACAATTCACCAAAAGTACCACGTCTAATGACCTGCGCACTGAATTTGAAAAGGATTATCACAGAATAATCGGCAGCGCCGCATTCAGAAGGTTACAGGATAAGACACAGGTATTTCCGCTTGATAAGAGTGATTATGTAAGAACCAGACTTACACATTCCCTTGAGGTGAGCTCCTTTGCCAAGTCACTTGGCCAGAGTGTGGGACAGAAGATCATAGATAAGGAACTGGATCGTGACTTCGGATATAAACAGAAGGATCATATATGCAATATACTGCAATGTGCCGGTCTAATACATGACATAGGTAATCCGCCCTTCGGTCATTACGGAGAGGGTGTGATACAGAGCTGGTTTAAGGATAATCTGCCTGTACTTACATATAACGGTTCACCTGTTACGGATATTCTGACTAAACAGCAACAGAATGATTTCTATCATTTCGAGGGTAATACTCAGGCGCTCAGAGTTGTAACCAAGCTGCACTTCCTTGTGGATGAGCACGGAATGAATCTGACCAAGGCGTTGCTTGGAACCATAATTAAGTATCCGGTTGCTTCCACAGAGGTTAAGTCCGTACCCGGAGATATCAGATGTAAGAAGATGGGATATTTCTATGCTGATAAGGATATCTTCGATGACATACAGAGAAGTACAGGTACGAACGGCAGGAGATATCCGCTTACATACCTGCTCGAAGCAGCGGATGATATCGCTTACAAGACAGCGGATATTGAGGATGCTATCAAGAAGGGCAAACTTACGGTCAGACTCCTTGCAGAAGAGCTTGAGCAGAGGCTTGGACCTGCAAGCAGCGGAGCAACAAAAGGCAATAAATATGTCGATGAGCTTTTAAGAAAGTATGACAAAGCAGTCGGAATCAATCATATGCATCCGGATATGTATGCGATACAGAACTGGTCGGTATTCATGCAGGGTAAGGCACTTTTTGCCGTAAGTGACAGCTTCATAGATCATTATGATAAGCTGATGAATGGCGAATATAATAACGACCTGTTCGCCGGAACTGAAGTGGATGATGTGATGAGGGCTCTGGGAGATATAGCATATAAGTATGTATTCTCTTCAAGGTCCATATATAAGCTTGAAGTGGCAGCCGACACAATATTCAATTTCCTGCTTAACAGATTCGTCAGGGCTTCCATATATTATGACACAGATGTCACATTATCCGATCTTGATAAGAGACTTATGGATCTGGTATCGAGAGATTATAAGAAGATATACGAAATATACAGTAAGGACAGATCTGAGAATACCAGACTGTACTTAAGATTATTGCTGATAACGGATTATATATGCGGTATGACTGACAGCTATGCCAAGAATCTGTATCAGGAGCTTAACGGAATACAATAATACATATAGAAAAGAGGTCTTATATAATGGAAGCGTACAGTATACTGAGGGATTTGGCTATCATTGTGATAGCTGCTAAACTCTGCGGTCTGCTTGCGAGAAAATGTAAAGCACCACAAGTAGTAGGTGAGATAATAGCCGGTCTGTTGATTGGGCCGTGTGTCTTAGGTCTGGTATCACAGACGGATTTTATCAGCCAGATGGCTGAGATAGGTGTGATACTTCTGATGTTCGAGGCGGGATTGGAGACGGACCTTAAGGAATTGATGAAGACCGGACCGATAGCCTTTCTGATAGCATGTTCAGGTGTCTTTGTGCCTCTTGTGGGCGGAACGCTTTTGTATATGGGCTTCTACGGAGCTTCTCCATGGGGAAGCGAGAGCTTCTACAGAGCAGTATTCATCGGTGTTATCATGACAGCCACCAGTGTCAGTATCACGGTACAGACACTAAGAGAGTTAGGCAAGCTAAGGGGCAAAGTCGGTACGACGATCTTAAGTGCGGCTATCATAGATGATGTTATAGGAATAGTAGTCTTAACCTTTGTAATTGGCTTTAAGAATCCGGATAATAAGCCGGTATCCGTAATTATAAGCACGGTTTTATTCTTTGTATTCGCTATCATAATCGGATTTATATCGTATAAGGTATTCAAATGGATGGATAATAAATATCCCCACACCAGAAGGATACCTATTGCCGGCCTTGCATACTGTCTGGCACTTAGCTATATAGCCGAGAGATACTTCGGCATAGCCGATATCACCGGAGCATATGTTGCGGGTATAATCCTTTGCTCCATTAAGGATTCGGATTATATCGCAAGGAAGATGGATGTCAATTCGTATATGCTCTTTGGACCTATATTTTTTGCCAGTATAGGACTTAAGACCAATATAGCAGGTCTGTCGGGAGAGATAATGCTTTTTTCGCTGGGGTTTGTCCTTACAGCGCTTATATGCAAGATAATCGGTTGCGGACTTATGGCCAGAGTATGCCGCTTCAATATGTCGGATTCACTTAAGATAGGTATAGGAATGATGACAAGGGGAGAGGTTGCCCTTATCGTATCTCAGAAGGGACTGTCCGTGGGAATGATGGATGATGTGTATTTCACTGCCGTTATACTGCTTATAATAGTATCATCTATAACCACTCCTATATTACTTAAGCTTATATATGCGAAGGAAGATGCCGGAGAAGCTTCAAGAGATCATGAAGCCTTCCTGTATAAGAAAGAAAAGGATGAATAATCTAAGCGAAGAACAAAAGCATATAAGGCGAAAAAGAATACAGAGAGCCAGAAAGATAAGGAGCGTGATCTCAACTCTTCTTGTATTGTGCCTGATAGTATCGATAGGCGTGGCAGTCTGCTATATGTTCCTATACAGGCAGGCTCTTAGGGATTACGATCAAAAGGCAAAAGAGCTTGAAAGCCTGAAAAGTGAGATAGAATCCGGAGCATATATTACTGCCGAGGAAGCCGAATATCTGTCAAGTAATGCCGTGAATAAAGCCATAGAAGAGCAGGATGAAGAATTGGCAGGTAATATCGAGGAGGATTATAAGGCTTTAATAAAGGAATACATGGAAGAGGGCAAGACTCTAAGTATGCTGGAAAATGTATTCCCTGAAAATATAGTTGTTCCGGATACCGGAGGCTACAGGTTCTTCGATATCGACTATGACCTTAATATGAGTGAGGTGGATTATTCTGCCATAGAGTATCCGGTTAAAAATGAGGAAACCGGTAAATACGAGGGCGAAGCATATTATTCCGTAGACGGGACAGAAGCTAAGAAGGGCGTGGATGTATCAAGCTTTCAGGGTGATATAGACTGGAACAAGGTCAAAAATGACGGTGTGGAATATGCCTTTATAAGACTTGGATACAGGGGATACGAGTCGGGTAAGATAGTCAACGACAATAAGTATGAAGACAATATAACAGGCTGCAATGAAGCCGGCCTTGATTGCGGAGTATACTTTTTTACCGAAGCTCTGAATGCAGAAGAGGGAAAAGAGGAAGCTGAATTCGTTCTGGAATGTCTGGAGGAGCATCACATAGAGATGCCGATAGTGATAGATGTGGAGCAATCAGCCAATGTCAGTAAAAGCAGAACCAGGGATCTCACGGCGCAGGACAGGACAGAGGCGGTTATCGCATTCTGTGAAAGGATAAAGCAGGACGGATATACCCCGATGATATACGGCAACCTTAAGAGTATGCTGATAATGCTTGATTTTGAGAGACTGGAGGAGTATGACAAGTGGTTCGCATATTATCATTATCCTTTGAGATTCCCATATAAGCACAAGATATGGCAATATACGGCATCGGGAAAGGTAGACGGAATCAGGGGAGATGCGGATCTTAATCTGATGTTCTACTAACGGGCTGTAAAGATATAGTGTTTCTGATTGATACAGAGAGGCAACACAAGATATGAAAAAGATAGTTCTTACAGGCGGTGGTACCGCGGGGCATGTGACACCCAATATAGCGCTTATTCCGGCTCTTAAGGAAAAGGGCTATGATATTACATATATAGGTTCATATAGCGGTATCGAGAAGCAGCTTATAGAGGACATAGGTATTCCCTACTTCGGTATAGCCACGGGGAAGCTCAGAAGATATTTCGATCTTAAGAATTTTTCCGATATATTCAATGTCCTTAAGGGATATAGGGAGTCCAAGGAGCTTCTTAAGAGGATATCACCCGATGTGGTATTCTCAAAGGGCGGGTTCGTAGCCGTACCTGTTGTCAGAGCAGCAGGTAAGCTTGGTATCCCCTGCGTGATCCATGAATCCGATATGACACCGGGACTGGCCAATAAGCTGTGCATACCTGTAGCCAAAAAGATATGCTGCAACTTTCCCGAAACACTTGAGCATATGCCTAAGGATAAAGCCTTCCTTACCGGTTCTCCCATAAGAAGCGAGCTTACAAAAGGAAGCAAAGAAGAGGGACTTAAATTCACCGGACTAGACGGTAAGAAGCCCATCCTTATGATCATAGGGGGCTCGCAGGGAGCACAAAGCGTCAATGAGACAGTAAGGGAATCCCTGCCGAAGCTTCAGTCCGTCTTCGATGTGGTACATATCTGCGGCAAGGATAAGGTAGATAATATGATGCTTGGTATAGATGGATATAAGCAGTACGAGTATATCAAGGAAGAGCTTAAGGATATATTCGCAATGGCGGATATAGTGATATCGAGGGCAGGAGCAAACGCGATATGTGAGATATTAGAGCTTAAGAAGCCCAATGTGTTGATCCCGTTGCAGTCAGGCAGCCGGGGGGATCAGGTGCTTAATGCGGAATCCTTTGCCACAAGCGGGTTTTCGGAGGTAATAAGAGAGGATGCCTTAGATCCGTCCATGCTCGTAGAGACGGTTATGAAGGTATATAATGACAGAGATAAGTATATTGCCAATATGAGTAAGCGTATGGAGCTTAAGCCGATTGACAGGATCATCGGGCTCATAGAGGAGACAGTCGGTTGATAATAAGATAAAGGAGGAGGAAGTAATGAATAATGTTTATGTACCAAGACCCGGTATGGTTCCGGTCAGAGACGGGCAGGATGGCAATGTGACACAACCGTCATACAGTGTGCAGAACCCACAGGCATCTGCTGGAGCAACTGCCGGTGGAACAACCGGAACATACGGTATGGGAACAACTGCTAAGAGAAAAAAGGAAAAGACGGAGAAGCTTTCGACATATGGATTATATACCCTTGTATATGCCATATTCACTGCATTTTGCCTGTATAAAAATGCCAGAGGGATCACATTCCCGTTTTTTGCTCTTTCAACGATAGTATATGCCGATCTCTGTCTGCGCAGAATGGAAGGTAAATGGCAGAAGAGGGATATGTGGTATCCGATAGCTATCGTACTTTTGGGTGTGAGTGTATTCCTGACGGAAGATAAGCAGATGACAGGGCTGGCCAAGTGGACCATATTCATCCTGATAGGAGTATACAGTCTGCATATCCTGTATGATGAGACGGAATGGAAGTTCATGAGATATATACAGGCGATGGTACAGCTTATCGGCGGAAGTATAGAGAATATACCGTCTGCATATACCGACAGTATGATATTCTTCAAAAAGCGCAAGGAAGAGAGAGCTCATGATAATGCAGAGGCAGAAGCTCCTCTTAGCGAAGAAACTAACGGTAATATAACGGATGGGGAGGTTCAGGCACCTGTCCGTAAAAAAAAGGAAAGCAAGCTTATATATGTAGGTATAGGAATACTGGTATCCATACCGCTTGTTATAGTCATAGTATCTCTGTTATGTAAGGCAGATGCAGTCTTCAAGGAAGCGGTGGACAGGATCATTGAACTGATAGATCTTGAGAATATAGTCGGAGTCCTGCTTACTATTATCGCAGCCTTTACCATTGCTTACGCATACATCAGATACCTTGATGAGAGAAGTATCAGGATAGATGATAAGGAGCACCATGTGTATGAGCCTGTGCTTGCCATTACAGTAACATCCATTATCACAGTAATATATCTGTTCTTCTGCGGTATTCAGGTTGTGTACTTAACCTTCGGTAATAACCTTAAGCTTCCGGAGGGATATACCTATGCCAAGTACGCACACGAGGGCTTTTATGAGCTCCTGGTGGTATGTATACTTAATCTGATAATAGTACTTGTGGCATCGTATTTCTTCGGAGAGAGTACTGCGCTTAAGGTGATACTGACTGTAATATGTGCATGTACATACATAATGATGGCATCAAGTGCATACAGGATGTGTATGTATGTCGGTGAATATGACCTTACAAGGCTCAGGGTATATGTCCTGTATGGTCTGCTGGTGCTCGCCATATTGATGATAGGTGTGATAGCTTATATATACAGGGAGAGCTTCCCTCTTTTCAGATACGGCATAGCAGTGATGACAGTGGCCGTCATAATCCTTGTATATTCGCATCCGACAGCACTTATCGCAAGCTATAATATCCGACAGATGACCGATAAGCACGGATTGGTGGATATCAGACACTTAAGAGAGCTTGGCGCTGATGCGATACCCGTAATACTTAAGAACTTCGATGAGCTCTATGAATATGAGCTGGCTCATGATACGGATGGCAGGATCAACGACTATGATTACGACGAGGATGACTACTATTACAGCAAAAGATCCCAGATGGGCCGTTTCTATGATGATTACTTCGGTAAGAATGCGGATGAAGAGGACTATGATTGTCCTCTGTATGATATGAGCTTCAGATCCTTTAATCTTTCCAAGTTCTTAGCCCGCAGAGCTTATGAAGCAACGGAGGATAAGTATAGTACGGAGGGCAGCTATTGGAAGGACATGAAGGATAATTATATAAAAGAGAATAAATACAAGGGCGAATCAGTATAGACTATTGGATTAAAGACGGTTCTTATGATATTATGATTACTTATAGAGGCATATATCTCTTATATGTACAGGAGGATGATGTATGGAAGGAACATTCTTGATACTTGCAGGCGGACTGCTTGTTATAATCGCGGCAGTAGTTGTAGTATCTGCGGTCACATCAGTTATATCGGCTGTTGCAGGCGCAGAGGAGGATGACGAGGATTAACAGACTCGGGTGTTGATAGGACAGACGACCAACACTTTAATAAAAATTCGGCTGGGGTAATGTAGTTTGAGATTCACGGAAAGGAAAAAAAAATGAGCGAGATCAAAGACATTAATTTAGCCGAATCGGGTGAGCGTAAGATCGAATGGGTGAAGCGTAACTGCGACCTTCTTCGTACCTTGGAGGAGGAATTCGCTAGGACCAAGCCCTTTACCGGCAAAAAGGTAGCGCTTTCAGTACACTTGGAGGCCAAGACAGCATATCTTTGCAAGGTGCTGGCAGCAGGCGGTGCCAAGATGTATGTGACAGGCTCCAATCCCTTATCCACACAGGATGATGTGGCAGCGGCACTTGTCAAGGCAGGACTTAATGTATATGCATGGCATGGTGTGACAGAGGAAGAATATAACAGACATATTCGAAGCGTACTCAGCATCGGTCCCAATATCATCATTGATGACGGCGGAGATCTGGTACATATGATGCATACGGAATATAAGGATCTGATCCCTCAGGTAATAGGCGGATGTGAAGAGACCACAACGGGTATCATCAGACTTGAAGCCATGAACCGCAAGGGCGAGCTGCAGTTTCCTATGGTAAGAGTCAATAATGCGGATTGTAAGCATCTCTTTGATAACAGGTACGGAACAGGCCAGTCCGTATGGGACGGTATCAATCGGACAACGAACCTTATAGTGGCAGGTAAGTATGTGGTTGTAGCAGGTTATGGCTGGTGCGGCAAGGGTGTTGCCATGAGAGCCAAGGGTCTCGGTGCAAGAGTTATCGTGACGGAGATCAATCCTGTTAAGGCTATAGAGGCCGTAATGGATGGTTTTGATGTGATGCCCATGAGAGAAGCGGCTAAGCTTGGTGACTTCTTCGTGACGGTGACAGGCTGTGATAAGGTCATAAGCACAGAGGACTTCAAGGTGATGAAGGACGGAGCCATCCTTACCAATGCCGGACATTTCGACTGTGAGGTGGATATGGCAGGACTTAAAGCCATGGCTGTAGAGTCCAAGGAGATGCGTAATAATATCATGGGATATAAGCTTCCCACAGGCCAGTGGATATGCGTGATAGCAGAGGGAAGACTTGTCAATCTCGCAGCAGGAGACGGACATCCCGCAGAGATCATGGATATGAGCTTCGCTATACAGGCGCTCTCTGCCAAGTATCTTGTAGAGCATGGCAGTGAGCTTACAGAGAAGCTTATAGACGTTCCCGAAGATGTGGATATGGATGTTGCAAGACGTAAGCTTGCCTTCCTCGGTAAAGAGATAGATACTCTTACCCCCGAACAGGAGGCATACCTTAACGCATCACTGTGATCTGTGGGGGTGGATGTAATATAGACTGAAAATGATGTTTCCAAACATTGAATCTGTGCATATAATAATGTTTGGAAACATTTTTTATGGGAAAGGATACGATGAAAAAGACAGAAGACTATATACTCAGTAATATGAAAAATCCCTTCATGGAATATAACGGGATTAAGATCGTGTCTGTATCTCCTGAACACAGTGTATTAAAGGCAACGATCACGGAGAATTCGTTAAATCCTTACGGGATGCTCCACGGAGGACTGTTATATACCCTGATGGATTGCGCGGCAGGGATTACCGCAAGAGCCACAGAACAGGACTTTGTCACACAAAATGCATATGTGAATTATCTGAGCAATTCCAAGGATATTAATGAAGTATATGCCGAAGGAACAGTTGTCAGGAGAGGGAACAGGCTCACTGTAGTCCATGTGATCGTAAGGACTGAGGATGGTAAGCTTCTTGCCGACGGTACCATAGATATGTACAGGGTCGGTGAGAAATGATGGTCAGATTTTAGACGGTATTATCACCAATGAAAAAAGCTTTGCTTTCAAATCTTAAAAAAGACAGACAGGCATTTCTTTTTGTGATATTAGGCATTTTTCTTGTCCTTTTCTCAGAGAGAATATCAGCGTATGTTCCCGATATGGTCGGTGCAGCGCTTATAGCCTATGCTATAATCAATATGTATTTGGAGCTGCGCTATCCTGAGTCGGTGATAAGTCTTGGAGATGCAATTGTAAGAGCAATAGTCGGTATAGTCCTGATTTTAGAAAAAGAACAGGCAATTGCTATCCTTGGAATATCATGGGCAGTACTTTCCTTAAATGATGTGGCGGAGGAGATCGATGAGTATCATAAAACCGGCGAATTCAGGATCATAGGCGCAGTAAGTATCATTGTTACCATAATATCCTCGGCCCTTTTAATGATAGATCCGTTTGAGCACTTTGAGTTTCACATAAGACTGGTCGGACTTGAAATGATAGCCGAGACATTCATTAAACGTAGGGATATAAGCATTCATGGAAGGACAGAAAGAAAGAGGTAGCAATCAATGAAAAAGAATCCGTTCAGCGAGAAAAAATGGTATCCTATGGCTGTAGCCATATGTATAGGAATACTCTTTTACTATATCCTTGATCATCTTGGTACAATATGGACGATTATAGGCAGCATCGGATACTTTATATATCCGATAGCCGCGGGTGCAATCATTGCTTACCTGATCAACCCTCTTATGCGGCTTCTTGAGAGCAGGGTATTTCGTAAGATTAAGAAGCAGAATATAAGAGGCATAGTGTCTCTTGTGCTGGCGTTACTTATTGTAATTGGCTTCCTGACCTTTATAATAGGGACTCTTGTACCGCAGTTGTATGACAGTATCATCACACTCTATGGCAATAAGGACGAATATATAGATGCACTTTCGGATTGGATAGGCAGGATGGGCGGAGACAAGGTGCTTAAGAATTTCGAGGGATTCTTCTCGGCATCCAGAAATCTCATAGAATATGCGTCAAAATACATAAGTGAGAACATTGAAAAGCTGGCTGCGGGAGCGGCAGCACTGGGCGGACACATAGGCTCATGGCTCATAGGCTTCATATTCTCGATATACTTCTTAGCGGAGAAGGAGAAGATAGCCCAGTGGAGTGTCAGACTTCTTAAGAGTATACAGAAAAATCCGGAGAAGACCGAGCATACACTGGTGCACATAAGGAAGATAGATTCCATCATAACCAAGTACTTGATGTTCAGTATCATAGACGGAATAATCATCGGTATTATCAATGCGATATTCATGTCGGTCTTCGGGATGGAATATACGGGTCTTGTATCGGTGATAGTAGGTGTGACCAATCTGATACCGACCTTCGGACCGATAATAGGAGCAGTGATAGGAGCCGTGATACTGCTACTGACCAACCCGATGCATGCGCTTTATTTCCTGATCTTCACACTTGTACTGCAGACCTTTGACGGATATATACTTAAGCCTAAGATGTTCGGTGAGACCTTCGGTATCTCAGGTCTGTGGATATTAATTGCGATCATAGTGGGCGGAAGGATATTCGGTATCCTCGGTATCGTACTTGCGATACCCTGTGTTGCCATAGGGGACTATCTTATACGCAATGTATATCTGGCTGCACATAATCATAAGGCAACAGGCAATACTCAGAAGGATGAAAAAGATGAGACCATGCCGTGATCAGATATACTGATGAGAAGTAAAAGGACATAACAAAGGAAATAATGTATAATTAAAAAAATCGAAGATTAGAAGGAGATAATGAATGAACATTGTATGTCTTGACTTAGAGGGAGTACTTGTACCCGAAATATGGATCGCTTTCTCGGAAGCTACGGGAATACCGGAGCTTAAGAGGACCACAAGAGACGAGCCGGATTATGATAAGCTTATGAAATTCCGTATAGGGATACTTAAGGAGCGGGGCTTGGGACTTAAGGAGATACAGGATACTATTGCAACCATAGACCCTCTTCCGGGAGCAAAGGAATTCTTGGATGAACTGAGAGAGCTCACACAGGTTGTTATCATAAGTGATACCTTTGAACAATTTGCCAAGCCTCTTATGAAGAAGCTCGGATGGCCCTCACTTTTCTGCAATACTCTTGAGGTGGCTGATAACGGAGAGATAACAGGCTTTAAGATGAGATGTGAGAAGTCTAAGCTCACGACTGTGAAGGCACTGCAGTCCTGCGGTTTTGATACGATCGCAGCCGGTGACAGCTTCAATGACCTTGGTATGATTAAGGCAAGTAAGGCCGGCTTTCTCTTCAGGACGACGGATGCCATTAAGAAGGATTATCCGCAGTACCCTGCCTTTGAGACCTATGAGGAGTTCCTTGAAGGGATTAAGAAGGCACTGTAGTATATATCAGATGTAAGTATATAGATAATTCAAAACCATTTACTCTAAAACAGGAGAAAGAAATGAAGATCGTAGAACTTGACCGCAACACCTTGGGATATGACATAGATACGAATATTTTCGCGGATTTCGGTGAGTTTGAACAGCATGATTCGGATACACCGGAGAATAACAGGGAGTATATAAAGGATGCCGATATAGTCATATTTAATAAGGCTGTGATGAATGAGGAGATGCTTAAAGATGCGAAGAATGTTAAGCTTCTGTGTGTGACGGCTACGGGCTATGACAATATCGACTTGGATTATGCAAGAAGTCGTGGAATAGCCGTAACCAATGTCAAGGCGTATTCAACACCGGCAGTAGCACAGCATACCTTTGCGCTTGCTCTGTATGTATTGGAAAAGATAAGCTACTATGACGATTATGTTAAGTCAGGTAAGTACAGCTCCCAGACCGGCTTCTGTAATTTCGACGAGAAGTATACGGAGCTGGAAGGCAAGACATGGGGTATAGTCGGTATGGGCAATATAGGCCGCAAGGTGGCTGAGATCGCCACTGCCTTCGGCTGCAAGGTCATCTACTATTCGACTACGGGTAAGAATAAGGTGGAGGGCTATGAGCAGGTAGGCTTTGATGAGCTTTTATCTAGATCGGACTTCTTATCTCTGCACTGTCCTCTTAATGATGCAACAAGAGGTCTCATAGATATGGCTGCACTTAAGAAGATGAAGTCCTCAGCTATACTTATCAATGTAGCCAGAGGACCGGTTATAGTGGATGAGGATCTGACACAGGCACTTGAGCAGGGCATAATAGCCGGAGCGGGACTTGATGTGCTCACTAAAGAGCCCATGCCTGCGGACAATCCCCTTCACAGGATAAAAGACAGCAAAAAACTCATCATCACACCTCATATGGCTTGGGCAAGTGTCGAAGCCAGACAGAGATGTGCTGATGAGATATATCTTAATATCAAAGCATTTCTTAATGATGAAAGGCGCAACAGGGTGGACTAAACCACCTTTTCGAAATCAGAAGCGGGATGCTTACATATAGGGCATATGAAGTCATCGGGTAATTCCTCACCAACATACTCATATCCGCAAATCTTGCAGCGCCATATGGTCTGTCCGTCCTTCGTGGTGCCCACTGCTTCGGGCTTAGGCTTGATATTCTCGAAGTAGTAAGCATATGTGGCAGAAGCCGTATCGGACAGGACTTCCATGTCTGTTATGGTGCCGACGAACATCGTATGAGAACCAAGATCCATAGTCTTATCGACCTTTACCGATATGTATGCATTGGTGCCTGCGGTTATATATCTTATACCGTTGCTTCCCGTCTTGTAGTCTGAGAATCCGTCGAATTTATCGGTATCTCTGCCGGATGCGAATCCAAAGCGCTTAAAAAGCGAGAAGTCTGCGCTCTCACTTATGATCGACACATTGAATGCCATGGTCTTAAGTATCATATCGTGAGTGTAATTAGCCTTATTGACACAGATACTTATCTGATTGGGCTCGGAAGCAGCCTGAATAGCTGTATTGATGATGCAGCCGTTATCCTTATCCCCGTCCTTTGCTGTCAGGACGAACAGTCCGTAAGACAGCTTATACATAGCCTTATTGTCCATAATAACCCTCCTTTTCTAATCGGATCAATTGCGGAATTTATAGCAATACAATATAATAAAAATCAATCTTATGCAACAAACAGCGTGTATATATTATTGAACATTTTGTAAAAAAAAGAGCAAAGAATATGAGAATAAAAAAAAATAAGAGAGAAAGATATGTCAAAGAAAGCCATTTACAAAACAATGATCATAGGAGTGTCATTAGCAATATTATCTGCCTGCACTGCCAAGACTCAAAGCGTCTATAAGCCGGAACTTCCCACAGGTGAAGAGAAGTCATCCATATATATACAGAGGATAGACGAGCTGCCGCAGGATTTCATAATGGGTATGGATGTATCAAGTATGCTCGTTGAAGAAGAAAGCGGTGTAAAATACTATGATGAAAAAGGTAACGAAGAGGATCTCCTTAAGCTGCTTGCCGATGCGGGGATAAACTGTGTCAGGGTAAGAGTATGGATTGATCCTTTTGACAGTGAAGGTCACGGCTATGGAGGCGGTAACTGCACTGCCGAGACTGCGGCCGAAATAGGTAAGAGAGCCGCTGCCTATGGTATGAGCACCTGTGTTGACTTCCATTACTCCGACTTCTGGGCAGACCCCGCTAAGCAGATGGCACCCAAGGCATGGGACGGTATGAGCACGGATGAGAAGGCAGGTGCATTGGCAGAATATACGGAGGAGAGCCTGCACAGGATCATGGACTCTGGTGCCAATGTCACTATGGTACAGGTGGGTAATGAGATCAATAACGGCATGTCAGGTGAAAAAGGACTTAATAATAAGCTTAAGCTTGTGAAGGCCGGATGTGATGCAGTAAGGAAGGTATCTGCGGATATGGGGAAGGACATAATCGTGGTGCTTCACTACACGCAGATAGATGATTACAAGAATACGATGGAGATCGCAAGACAGCTTCAAAGTGCAAAGGTAGACTATGATGTATTCGGCGTATCATATTATCCGTATTGGCATGGAACCATGGAGAATATGACTCAGGTCTTAAGAGATCTGTCATCTGAATACGGGGTAAAGACCTGTATAATGGAGACCTCTTACCCATATACGGATGAGGATGGTGACGGCACTGCCAACAGCGTATCCGGAACCTCCCTTAAGCTATCTTATCCCGTATCTGTACAGGGTCAGGCTAATTGCATAAGGGATATAATGGCAGCAGGTATAGATGGGGGAGCCATAGGTCTGTTCTATTGGGAAGGCGCATGGGTTCCCGTAGGAAGCGACCTTTCATCCAATAAGCAGCTTTGGGAACAATACGGTTCCGGCTGGGCCAGCAGCTATGCCACAGAATATGATCCGGATGATGCCGGAAGATACTATGGCGGAAGCTCATGGGATAATCAGGCGATGTTTGATTTTAACGGAAGAAAGCTGCCCTCTCTGGATGTATTCAAGTATGTAAGATACGGTGCTGTCGGGGATAAGCTTGAGATTACCACTGTGCTTAGCGATCCGGATATCATGAAGATAGATGTGAGCATAGGCGGTACAGTGGAGATGCCCGATACCCTTGATGTGCTATATAATGACACATCTGTCATATCCCCGCTTAAGATCACTTGGGATGAAGATGCTGTTGCAGCCATAGATACATCTGTCGCCGGTTCATATACGATACTTGGAAGAGCCGTAAGCGATGCTTTGCCGGGTGAAGAGATAGAGATCGGAGCCGTAGTCAATGTGGCTAATATCAATTATGTTGTAAATCCAAGCTTTGAGGACAATGAAGACGGTACACCATGGACATCCGTTGCATCCGGTGGGGGCAGTGCGCCTACCGATATACAGGATAAGGAATCGGATGCATATGAAGGCACGAAAGCGCTGCATTACTATAAAGTCACTGATTTTGATTTTAATCTGCAGCAGGAGATAACCGGTATCCCTGCCGGTAAGTATGAGCTTACATCATATATACAGGGTGGAGATATGGGAGAGAATGCACTCATATATATGTATGCGATCACAGGAGACGGTACGACGTACGAATCTGACCACATCACCGTGGACGGCTGGCAGCAGTGGAAGAAGGCAGAGATCAAGGACATAGATGTAACCGATGGAGATACGGTCTTAATTGGCTATCGTGTAGAAAGCGCCGGTGGCGGCTGGGGTACCATAGATGACTTCAACTTCTCGCTTATGAATTGAGAGTATAATTTTTCATAATATACAAATGCAAGCTCTATTATGAGCTGTCAACTTCGTCATCAATATTCCGTCCTTATATCCCCCGTAATACCGTAGAGTGAACGGAAAGTATCCATATCTGAGGGTTGTCTGATGAGCATGGCCTCGGTAAAATGACCGCCCAGCCTGTTCTTAAAGCCTGCGACCTTCTCTCCCGTACAGATGGATGCCCTGATCACGGGATATTGTATTTCGGGGTCGTATTCGATTTTAGGTGGTTTTTGCTTGTGCTTGAACATGATTACCTCTAATCAATATCAGGATTGGATGACATTCCCTATACCGGCTCTTTTCCGATAAGCCTGATGATGTCTTTATCCGCAGCTTCAGGATATATCTTCTTCACATGATCGAATATCCTTTGCCATGACCTTACAGGTCGCTCATTATATGCCGCAGTCACCCTGTCATATCCCCATATTTTCTCCGGAGGAAGCATTATTGATACGGACATACCGTATTCTTCTCCCTTCTTATTGGTTCGTCTTCGAAAATCCGCTGTAACAAGATACATCTGCATCTGAAGTCCTGCGATGATACCCGGATAATTCTTCTCGCCTCCCTTACCGAAGCCGGCGGCTTTCTTAAGCTCCGTGGACAGTATATCGATATCCTTATATACGGTATCTCCCTCATCATCTTCTTCAATGAAGAAGTCCATGATCTTTTTCTCTCTTCGATTGGCAAGACCATCCTGCCATCTGGCATCAAAATCGTACCCGTTCCTGCGGTAATTGACAAAGTAAGGCAGCCACTCAAGGCCTATGAAACCTGCCTTATTACCGAAGAACTTGCCATAGGCAACCTTCCTGCTCGCAGCTATGATCTCGCGCCATTCCCAAGGGTCCTCACGCCTGTCTCCGGACCACCAGTAATCAGGTGCGGTATGCTCTTCCGCAGAGAAGCCTTCCACCCCGTTACCAAAAAGCGGAAGGAATCCTATCTCATCTATCCAATTAACAAGCTCCTGCCATGTGCGAATCCTGTACGGGTCATTCCAGTCAAGACCCTTCATGATCCATTCACCGTTTTCAACCGACATATTTTTCACACTCTCCATATGGTAATACTTCGGATAAACTCAATTATTCTTCACCGGCACACCGATACAGCCATGCATTGCCCTTTTTCTCAGGCAGTCTCTTAAGTACACCTGTAAGACGAAGGAGCCCCGTCACATAACTTAGATAACGCTTAGGGATATGAGCCGCTTTTGACAGCTCTGCCGCTGTGAAGGGAGCATCTGCACCAAGCGCCTCCGGCAGAAAGAGCATATAATCTTCTGGTTCGTTAAGTATGATCTCTCCCGTCAGCTCCTCAGGTATCCTGTCATAGCGCATGGCCCCGAATCGCTTTCTGTCCCTGCTCCTTCCGCTTAGAAGCTTATACTCTGTCATGTTCATAAGAAGTAATCTCACATGCATATGAGGATGAGACAGATAATCCCTTATCGAATAAAGCTCTCGAAAAGCGGGCCACGGAGCAAGGGTGCTTCTGTATGTACCCACACTTGCTTCCTCTCCCGTATCAGGGTCTATCCATATGATCCGTTTACGGTCGGGAACAGGCATCACGACTGTCACATCATAGAGAGGCAGGAATACATCAAGCTTCTCCTTAAGCCTGCCAAATGACCTTGTCTGTATCTCGATTATCCTCTCATCGGCGGTATAGATATCCGCACATTTTCCTTCTATGGGTATCTCCTGATGGTCCTCGTCGGGCTCATAATAATTCTTCACCACAGCATGTACGGTCTTCTCGGAAAGTGTACCGATCTGCAGTCTCTGCCTGTCGACACCTATCACGCGCTCCTTGGCTTTATCCCATACATCATGATTCAGGGTTCCGGTATTATATGGATTAAGTGAGGAGACAGCCGCTTTTCTTAAACTCATAATTTCTACCATGCCGAGCCATAGCATTGTCGATGCCTGTACGAGGCGGCGAGCCGAATATCAGATTCGGCGATGCCATAATCCGGTTTGGGCTCGGCACAAACCGGTGAGTGAAAATAGTTTATCAAATTTTTTTCCACTCTTAACTCCAATCGGATATACTTGATATAATAATACCACAATTATCCAAAGAGGGAGTACATATGGGCATATCAAAAGAACACATTGACACGATGTATAAGCAGATCGAACTGGACTGTAACCTTAAGGAATCGCATAGGATCAAGGATGATATGGTGATCGCCCCAACAAGGGTGCTTCCCGGAAGCCGTGTCATAGATAAGCTCGATCCCTTTTTCCGTGTCATAGTATTCATGGGGAAGGCATATATCATGGCGGATAAGGATACCATTCCCGGATGGGAAGAGATCCTTAAGAACTATCCCGCGGAGTGGTTCTTCAATTACAGCAGACTTCGTAAGATAGACAGGATACTGAATGAATATGACAGAGAGATCGTAGATACACACATATACTTCCTGCCAGATAAGGATGCGGTGAAGGTTAGAGAGCCTGAGAATCTGCGATGGTTTACTAAAGAAGATATAGAGGCAAGCAGGGAAATCAATCCTTTTCATAATGCATGGCCGTATTCGCCCACACAGCCTGATGTAACAGGAGTGGGAATGCCGAAGGGTGATGACCGTGATAAGGTTACGGATATGGCGGCACTTGCAGGGGCAAGCCTAGACGGTAAGTATGTACATCAGATAGGGATAGATGTTCTGCCACAGTACAGAGGACGGGGACTGGCACCTATGCTTGTATCGATTCTTAAGCAGAGGATACTTGAAGACGGAAGCCTGCCCTTCTACGGCACGGCAGAATCTCATGCGATATCGCGCATGACGGCGATCCGTTCCGGCTTCCTGCCGGCCTTTGCGGAGTTGTTCGTCGGTAAGAAGGATTCATACGACCCTGATAAACAGAATTAAGCCTTAATAATGAATTATTCTTTATTATTTTATCGTTTATTCAAATGCGGCGCAATAACTGATAAATAACATAACAGCCTGATAATCTTGAAAAACCTTATTTTTTATAATATAGTATTTTACAGAAAAAAAGGATGATCTAAGACAATATGAGAAGTATTTGACACGGAGGTTATGATGGACATTCAATATTTATTATGGTTACAGGAGTTAAGGAATGCAACGGGAGGGATGTTTGACGAATTTTTCAATGCATTATCAAAATTCGCAGTGGATATTATGCCATTCCTGCCCTTTGTCATATTCTGGGGTGTTGATAAAAAATGGGGATACAGATTTATTACCACATGGAGTATAGGTGAAGTGTTAAACGGACTGATCAAGCTTACCGTATGCGCCTATCGTCCATGGATACGTTCCGATCTGATAGAACCTGCCGGAGATTCCAAGGTGGCGGCAACAGGCTATTCCTTCCCCAGCGGACATACTATGGTTGCAACCGCCACCTACGGAACAGTCTTTGTCTGGCAAAGGGATAAAAGAAGATGGCTTGCGGTGCTTTGCGTGATCCTGACTGCTCTGACCGCTTTTTCCAGAAATTTCTTAGGTGTGCATACACCGCAGGATGTGGTCGTAGGATTATGCGAAGCTGTCCTTATTATACTGATCGTTGGCATTGTCCAGAAGAAGACGGAAGGCAATGAAAAGCTTTTGGATATTCTCACCCTGATCGGCTTTGTTGCCGTAATAGGTGCTCTTGCTTACATTATGCTTAAGCCTTACCCTATGGATTATGTGGACGGAGTGCTTTTAGTCGATCCGCAGAAGATGATGAATGATTCCTTTAAGGCCTGTGGTGCTTTCAGTGCCTTTCTGATCGGAAGCTACATTGAGAGACATTACCAGCACTATGAGATCCCTGTCGGTGCTTCACAACTGCCGATGTTAACGGTAGCGGGAGCAGCAATTCTTTTTGCATGGAAGGAATTTTTTGCTCCGGCCACTATCGTTGCCGCATTCGGTGGTCATTGGGGCAATCTGATCGCCCGTTTTATAATGGTGATCTTTGCCGTGAACATATGGCCCATAGTTATAAGTAAGGAATGCAGACAATAAGATTCATTCCGGAAAGAAGAGAGAAGAAATGGACGAAACAAAACAACTTAAATTCTGGAGGATCGCAGCTATCATAGCGATCTGTGTACTAATTGCAGTAGTGATATCCTATGTGATGCTTGTATCCGTTAAGAAGGATACGAATGATCATAAGGTGACTAACGGTAATGAGACCCTGTCATCATGGAGTGATGAGGCTAAGGCCAAGAAGGAGCTTATAGCATATGTGGAGGCTGTCACGGATGAGGGCAGTGCGGATTATATCCCGGTTGAAGACAGGATAGCGGTCTTCGATATGGACGGAACCCTTACCTGTGAGACTTTTTATACCTACTATGATACGATGATGTTTATTGATTTTTGTCTTAAGGATCACCCGGAGAGGGTGTCCGAGGAGCTTAAGGATGCGGCGCGTGAGATAGAGCCGGGATATACAGCGGGAGAGGAGCTTGCGAGGAATTTTGCGAAGGCTTATGCGGGGATGACAGTCAGTGAACTGTATGACTATGCTGTGGAATTCGGACAGAAGCAGACAGAGAGCTTTAACAATATGCGCTACATAGACGGCTTCTATCTCCCAATGACAGAGGTTGTTAAGTATCTGTATGACAATGACTTCACGATCTATGTGGTAAGCGGAACTGAGAGAACAACTACGAGAGCCATAGTGGATAATTCACCTATAAGTGAATATGTCTCTCCTGAGCATGTGATAGGAACTGAATTCGAGGTAAAGGTGAAGGGTCATGAGGGTGAAGCCTCCAACATGGATTTTAAGTATGTCGATGGAGATGAGCTTGTATTCACCGGCGGATTCATCCAGAAGAACTTAAATGCCAATAAGTCCATCTGGATAGAAAGAGAGATCGGAAGACGGCCGGTGCTTGCCTTTGGCAACAGCGGCAGTGATACGAGTATGATGAACTATGTATTGGATATGAGGAATCCATACAGGACAGCGGCATTTATGGTAGTCGCCGATGATGATGTGAGGGAATGGGGAACCCAGAACTGGGAAGAGAAGTCGTCAGGCTATGAAGAGCAGGGATATGTACCGATCTCGATGAAGAATGATTTTATTAAGATATATCCTGATTCCATATCAAGATCCGATACGCAGTATACGGCACCGGAAGCTGATGAGGATGAGGCTTCGACGCTTAACAGTGCAGCATAAGTTAAAGCAGGATAACAGAGTAGGATAAAGTATGAAGGGATTATAAGATTACATAGATATGAGCATGAGAACAGAGACAGATGGCGATAAGAGTATCATCTACCTTGTAGACAGGATAGATTCGGTCAATGCGGAGGAGGTCAAGAAGGAGCTTTCCGATTTTGTTGATGAGCACATGGGAAGCGAGATAATACTGGATGCCGATGAGCTTAAGTATATATCAAGTGCTGGATTAAGAGTTCTTATGTTCATCAATAAGAAGGCAGGTTCTTCTCTGACTGTTCGCAATGTATCCATGGAAGTATATGAGATACTTGATATGACCAAATTCACAAGCTTTTTAAATATCAAGAAGAAGATGCGCAGCATAAGCATCGATGGTTGTGAGGTCATAGGAAAGGGTGCTGTGGGAACGGTATATCGTATAGATGATGACACCATCGTGAAGGTATACAATAACCATTGCAACTTAGAGCTTATCGAGAATGAGCAGAATATGGCTAAGCAGGCATTTCTGATGGGTATACCTACAGCCATTTCCTTCGACATAGTGAAGGTGGGAGACAGGTATGGTTCGGTGTTCGAATTATTAAGAGCCAAGACTTATAATGACCTGATCATCGAGCATCCTGAGCAAATAGAAGAAAATGTCCGTAAATATGCCGAATTCATCCGTCAGGTTCACTCCATAGAGGTTGAGAAGGGGCAGCTTCCTGAGGCTAAGGACAGGTTCATAAGATATCTGGATGATATGAAGCAGTTTATCCCCGATGATATATCAATAAAGCTTAAGGAATTCTTCGATACGATGCCGGAGGATCTTCATGTGGTGCATGGTGATATCCAGATGAAGAATGTGATGCTAAGCGGTGATGAGCCTCTGCTTATCGATATGGACACATTGGCTGTCGGTGATCCCATATTCGACCTGATGGGTCTGTATGTGACATATGTACTTTTTAATGAAGATGAGCCGGACAATACCGAGAAATTCCTTGGTATCTCAAGTGATACCTCCGATTATATCTGGGAGAATACCTTTAAGTTCTATTACGAAGGTGCGGATAAGGCGGAGACTGAAGAAGCCATGAGGAAGATCATCATAACCGGCAGTGTGAGATTTTTGCATATCATATGCGGTATGAATGTCGGAAGAGGGGATCTTAAGCAGATAAGGATTGAGCATACCATCTCACATCTGAGAGAACAGTTCGCACAGTAGAGTGCATTTAATCTGATTCTTATTGCAATAGCTACACCTTTTTGCTAGACTAACTGTGTTGGTCATACAACATATGTGTATATAGTGATATACAGAAAGAAGAGGACAAAAAAATGAGTACTAAGGTAACATTCGATTATTCCAAAGCAGCTCCCTTCGTGGCAGATCATGAAGTGGAGAATATGAAGAAGCTTGTGATGGATGCCAAGGAGCTTCTTGTATCCAAGAAGGGTCCGGGTAATGACTTCTTAGGCTGGATCGATCAGCCCATAGCTTATGACAAGGAGGAATTTAACCGCATCAAGGCAGCAGCCGAGAAGATCAAGAGCGATTCGGAGGTTCTGCTTGTCATCGGTATCGGCGGTTCATATCTCGGAGCAAGGGCGGCTATTGAGTTCCTTCGCCATGGCTTTTATAACATGATATCCAAGGATAAGCGTAAGACTCCCGAGATATATTTCGTGGGTAATTCCATCAGCTCGACTTACCTTAAGAACCTTATAGATGTAATAGGAGACAGAGACTTCTCTATCAATATGATAAGCAAGTCCGGAACTACCACAGAGCCTGCCATTGCCTTCAGAGTACTTAAAGAGATGATGGAGAAGAAGTATGGTAAGGCAGAAGCAGCCAAGAGGATATATGCCACGACGGACAGAGCCAAGGGTTCTCTTAAGGGACTTGCCACAGAGGAAGGCTATGAGACCTTCGTGGTACCCGATGATATAGGCGGAAGATTTTCTGTGCTTACTGCAGTAGGCCTCCTTCCCATTGCTGTAAGCGGTGCAGATATAGACAAGCTTATGGAGGGTGCGGCCAAGGGCAGAGAGTATGCTCTTAATAATGCTTATGAGGAGAATGATGCTCTCCTGTATGCTGCACTTCGTAATATAATGCTGCGTAAGGGCAAAGCAATAGAGATCTTAGCCAATTATGAGCCGGCGGTTCATTATGTATCCGAATGGTGGAAGCAGCTCTATGGTGAGTCAGAGGGTAAGGATCAGAGAGGTATCTTCCCTGCAAGCGTGGATCTTACCACGGATCTTCACTCGATGGGTCAGTTCATTCAGGATGGCAGCAGGAATCTCTTCGAGACGGTCATCAATGTGGAGACTTCAAGAGAAGAGATCATAATCGGTGAAGAGCCTGTAGACTTAGACGGACTTAATTATCTTGCGGGCAAAACAGTGGATTTCGTGAATAAATCGGCCATGAACGGTACTATACTTGCCCACACGGACGGTCAGGTTCCCAACTTCATGATAAAGGTACCTGAGATGAACGAGTTCTATCTCGGAGAGCTTTTCTACTTCTTCGAGTTCGCATGCGGAATAAGCGGGTATATACTTGGTGTGAATCCCTTCAACCAGCCCGGTGTTGAGAGTTATAAGAAGAATATGTTCGCACTGCTTGGTAAGCCGGGTTATGAAGCACAGAGAGAAGAACTGCTTAAGAGGCTTGAGTGATCATAGACAGGTCATCATTGCATCACAGAAAGTAATAATTTTTAAGAATAAACCGTAACATTTTACACATTTGTTACGGTTTATCTGATATAATAAACACAATACACTTTATTCAAGGAAGAAGTTTTGTTTATAGTCGAAGCTGTTCATTCACTATAAACAACTAACCAAACGGAGGGAAATCAATGAAGAAAATTTTCGGAAAAGCCAACCTGTCTTTTATGATAGCGTTGCAGATGTTAGTGTTCCCTGTTGTCATCTGTCTTATAGTCACCCTAGTGATCATGGGCGTAGAGATGAACAGCACCTATGATGATGCAGAGAAGCTCTATTATGACACTCTGTATCAGGTCAACACGAATCTGGTCAATGCCGACAGAGACTTCTATCAGGCAATGAATGCGGCACAGCAGTACTTAAGTGTAGCACAATCCAACGGCAGTCTTCCGGCAGATGTGGTAGAGACGCTTCAGTCACAGAAGTATGCTGACTATGAAGAGAATCTGACACAGACTCTGGACAGGGTAGCTGCAGCGGTAGAGATAGCGAAGACTAATGAGGAATTGTACTCAGGTACAGTGATCGATGGCAAGAACTTTCAGGATTATGATAATGAATTCCTGGCAGATTATAATGAATGGCTCGGAGTATTCGACCTTAAGAGTAATACCGGAGACCAGACAGCATTCAATGAGCAGTTTGAGGCCACAAGAGATGCCTTGTCCGGTATGACTGATATAGTTGAACAGTGGGCAGAGATGGAGGATATACAGGCTAAGAGACTTATTACGAATAAGATTATACAGATAAGCATCGTATTCGCTATAATCGTGATCCTTCTGTATCTGCTTGTTATAGCTACTGCCAAGTCGCTTTCGGATGGTGTTAAGAGGATCGCAGGCGCTCTTGACAATATGGCACAGGGTGACTTCATCACTCATCTGGATGTTGAATCTCCCATCAAAGAATTTAAGGGCATCGCCCAATCTTCGGAGAATATGAGACATAATCTCCATGAAGCATTGAAGAAGATCATTAACAGCGCACACAATGTAGATGACAGTGCAACAGAGGCTAAGGACAGGATATCAGACAGCCAGAGAGCCACGGCAGATATCAATCAGGCAGTTTCGGATCTTGCTAACGGTGCTACGGCTATGGCCAATGATGTACAGTCTACATCCGATATCACCATAGATATAGGTAATGCAGTAGAGAATGTCCTTGAAGCGGCTAACTCCAACCTTGAGAACGGTCGTGCCGTAATAGATGAATCTACCAGAGTACAGGGTCAGTTGACAGAGCTTATGGCATCAGGCCAGAATACAAGAGCTAAGGCCAATCAGGTAGCTGAATCTGTCAATGAGACAGCAACAGTAGTATCTCAGATCAGTCAGGCTGCAGAGCTTATCATCTCAATCGCCAACCAGACCAACCTCTTAGCACTTAATGCTTCCATTGAGGCAGCAAGAGCAGGTGAAGCAGGTAAGGGCTTCGCAGTAGTTGCGGATAACATCAAGGATCTTGCGGAAGAGTCCAACAGTGCAGCTAATGAGATCACGGGTATGCTTAAGCAGATCACCGACCTCTCGGATCAGAATAAGTCTCTTACAGAGGATATCAGGTCTGCCACAGAGGAGGAGGCAGATGCCCTTACAGGTATGAGCGCCTCATTCGAAGAGATGCTTGCGATGCTTCGTGAGACAGAGACAGGCAATAAGCAGATAGTAAGTCTTGTACAGACACTTGACGGAGATAAGAATTCAATACTTGATTCGGTTGAGTCTCTTTCTTCAGTATCAGAGGAGAATGCGGCTTCTACTCAGGAGACATCAGCTTCCCTTTCAATGCTCGATTCCAATATGGAGAATGTGGTAGAGCAGGCTGAGAACCTTAAGGTAGTAGCTGAGGAGCTCAGATCAAATGTAGCGATGTTCAAGATCTGATAAGAATATCGGAAAACAGGGATAATCAAGACAGCCCGTTCGGATCAGTTCCGGACGGGCTTTTTTATGTAATAAGCACTACTTTCTGTGAAGAGTCTCTCTTAGTGATACATATTTATCTGCCAGACATACGACCCAGGCTTCGCGTCTCTTAGGTATTCTGGTGATATTAAGAGGCCACATATGTGAGTGAATGATATCCTGCTCCTTTTTACCAATATTAAAGTGTTTAACGGCATTCTTCAGCGCAGAATCAGCATGGCGGTATCCGTGCAGGCCTTCATGGGTAGTAGGATCATGCCAGTCATATAAGAACAGATCGTGAAGCAGGGCACCTCTTAGCAGAGCTTTCTTATCACAACGGGAATGCAGCAGCCGGTCAAGCTTATAGCTTACTCTTGCTACACTTACACAGTGATCGTATGTTGAAGTCAAGCCGTGCTGCTTATATTCCTTCATCCTGAGTACCGTTGGATGATCCTTCAGATCTTCAAGTATGGTATTGAAGATCTGTCTGTCTTCATTATCCCATCTGCGCCATTTCTTAAGACCGGTATGCTTTTGATGACTTGATTTACTGTGCCTTCTTGACTTTATTTTCATTAGTGTGATTATCTCCGCATAACAGACTGTTGCATTAATATTAGCATAAAAGTACTAAAGAACCAATATAGAAAGAAAAACAATTGTACCTTAAAAAATACGAAATCTTAATTGACGGAGATAAGACCTTTCTGTAAGATAAATATATGAAATACAGTAACCAGCCGCTTATGACAAGGGTTCACAGCGGTATGACGGCAGATTCTACAATGTGAAAAGGAGATTACGTATGAAGTATGTATGTTCGGTATGCGGTTATGTTCATGAGGGAGACAATCCTCCGGCAGAGTGTCCGGTATGTCATGCACCTGCAGAGAAGTTCATCAAGCAGGAGGGTGAGAAGGTATGGGCTTGTGAGCATGTTCTCGGTGTAGCAAGTGACGCTCCCGAAGAGATCAAGAACGGCTTAAGAGAGATGTTCAATGGTGAGTGCTCCGAAGTAGGTATGTATCTTGCCATGGCCAGAGTGGCTATCCGCGAGGGATATCCGGAGATAGGAGCCTTCTACGAGAAGGCAGCATGGGAAGAGGCAGAGCATGCCGCTCATTTTGCAGAGCTTTTGGGTGAGGTTCTCACAGATTCCACCAAGAAGAATCTTGAGCTCAGAGCAGATGCCGAGTATGGCGCTACACAGGGCAGAGCTGATCTTGCCAAGAAGGCTAAGGAGCTTAATCTTGATGCGATTCATGATATAGTTCATGAGATAGGACGTGATGAAGCAAGACACGGCAAAGCATTCGCCGGACTTCTTAAGAGATATTTCGGATAAAAGCTTAGTATTTACCAAGATAATCAGTGCCGGTGGTCGCGCGCATCTTAGCTGTATAGGTGCCGGGATCATCGGCCATTTTCATCATGGTATCAAATCCGTACAAAGTCATCTTATACGGATTGTGCTTATTCTGTGCTTCGGCATTGTCAAGCAGAGCCTTAAAATTATCTGTCTGCCATATGATTATATCGGCTATGGAGTAGCCCTCTATCGTATAAGTGCACGCATATGAACCATGGTTAAGATACCATATATATTCTTCTCTGATATCAGGGTGCTTATCCAGAGCTCTTAAGAACCTTTCACTATAGCCGGGATCGGTAATCTCAGCTCTTCTAACCATCTCTTCCGTATATCTGTATAATTCTTCGTTATTCATATACTCTCCGTATCCGGGAATCTGACTATGGGTCAATGATAGCACAGAGTCCGCTTTTTTCAAATCATAAAAAAATGAAAAAAGGTGTTGACATATGGTAAAATGAGTAGTAATATTTATTCATAACATTCCTAGAGAGATAGTAGGAAATATGAATAGAGAGCATCCGTAAAATATAGGATTTACATGGATAGAAAATCTGCTAAAATTAGAAAGGTGTGAAAAACGGGAACGCCACAAGACTAACAGGAAGAAAGGAGGTTGCTTATGGAAGAAGCAATCATCCGGATACAGAATGTCTCCAAGACCTTTGTTACAGCAGACAATGAAGTAGAGGCACTCAAGGGTATCAATCTTACTATTAACAAAGGAGATATCTACGGAATCATAGGAATGAGCGGAGCAGGTAAATCGACTCTGGTGCGGACGCTTAATTTCCTTGAGAAGCCTACAGAGGGAACGGTCATTATTGAGGATAAGGACCTGTCGAAGCTTTCTGAGAAGGAGATAAGGAAGGTTCGAACAGAGATAGCTATGATCTTCCAGGGATTCAATCTCCTGATGCAGCGAAGTGTCATAGACAATATCTGCTTCCCCCTTGAGATAATAGGTACGCCTAAGGCAAAAGCAAGGGAGAGAGCAAGAGATCTGCTTAAAGTAGTAGGGCTGGAGAGTAAGGAGAAGGCTTACCCTTCGCAGTTATCGGGAGGTCAGAAGCAGAGAGTGGCCATAGCAAGAGCCCTTGCCACCAATCCCAAGATCCTTCTGTGTGATGAGGCAACAAGCGCTCTTGATCCGACCACTACCAAGGCCATCTTAGAGCTGCTTAAGGAGATCAATGAAAAATACGGTATCACGATAGTCATCATCACACACGAGATGACGGTAGTGCAGGAGGTCTGCTCACACGTGGCCATCATAGATGAAGGTAATCTTGCGGAGCAGGGTACGGTAGAGGAGGTATTCTCACATCCTAAGAGCAAGGCGGCCAAGAAGCTGGTATTCATGGTTAATCATTCGACACCTATCATGGACGGAAGAAGATGTGTCAGGATCACCTTCACTGAGAATTCGTCTTTCGAACCTGTCATAGCCAATATGGTGCTTGAATGCAATGCACCGGTCAACATCCTCTTAGCGGATACGCAGGATATAGGCGGCATCGCTCACGGACAGATGATACTTCAGCTTCCGGAGGATGAAGCCCTGCAGGAGAAGATGATAAGCTACCTTAAGGACAGGAAGCTTAATGTGGAGGATGAGGATTGGCCGTGCGATTGACAATTTTCGTACGAAGTGACTGAGGAGATACGATCATGTGGAGCAAAGAAGTAACCAATATGATAATAGTGGGTGTGGGTCAGACGCTTACGATGACTCTGGTATCCACGATAATAGCTTATATAATAGGTCTGCCGCTTGGCATCGCACTTGTGGTAACGGCAGATGACGGGCTTAAGCCCAATAAGATAGTATACAAGATCCTTGATGTTGTAGTTAACATAACAAGGAGTATACCGTTCCTTATATTACTTATACTTATAATACCGGTCACAAGGTTTTTGGTGGGAAAATCCTACGGAACTGCAGGAACGATCCCTCCCCTTACTCTGGCAGCGGCACCGTTCATAGCGAGGATGGTTGAATCTTCATTAAGAGAAGTGGATTCGGGAGTGATAGAGGCCGCACAGAGCATGGGCGCCGATATATGGACCATAATATTCAAGGTGCTCATAGTGGAAGCAAGGACATCACTTATAGTCAATGCCACGATAGTACTGGGTACGGTGCTTGGTTATTCGGCCATGGCCGGAGCCGTGGGTGGCGGAGGCTTAGGCGATATAGCCATCAGATACGGATATCACAGATATCAGACGGATATCATGATAGTCACAGTGGTCTTACTGGTATTACTTGTGCAGATCATGCAGGTCATCGGTACAAGGATAGCCAAGAAGATAGATAAGAGAAATGTGTAGGAAAGATGAAACGGAGGAGATTATTATGAAAAAAAGATTATTAGCATTACTCAGTGTAACAGTGATCACCGCAGGACTCCTGACAGGCTGCGGCAGTAACGGAAGTGCGGATGATAAGACTATTAAGGTTGCTGCATCAGAGACACCTCATTCGGAGCTTTTGGAGCAGGTTAAGCCTATCCTTGAAAAGCAGGGCTATACTCTTGAGGTTACCGTATTCGATGATTATGTACAGCCCAACCTTGTAGTAGAGAGTGGAGAATTCGATGCCAACTACTTCCAGCATATACCTTATCTCGAAAGCTTCAACGCAGAGAAGGGTACACATCTTGTCAATGCCGGCGGTATCCATTACGAGCCCTTCGGCATATATCCCGGCAAAGAGACGGATCTTGCCAATATAGACGGTGCGACATTTGCCATACCTAACGATACGACCAACGAGGCAAGAGCACTTCTTCTTCTGCAGGATAACGGATACATCACACTTAAGGATGGTGTGGGGCTTGAGGCTACAGTCAATGATATCACTGATAACCCTCATAACCTTGAGTTCGTAGAAGTTGCAGCAGAACAGGTAACAAGGACACTTCCGGATGTATCATTCGGTATCGTCAATGGTAACTATGCTATAGAAGCAGGTCTTTCAGTTGCTAATGACTCACTTGCATATGAGAGTGCGGATTCAGAGGCTGCCAAGACTTATGTGAATGTCATCGCTGTCAAGGAGGGCAACGAGAATTCAGACAAGATCAAGGCGCTTGTAGCAGCACTTAAGTCAGATGATATCAAGAAGTACATCGAAGATAATTATGATGGTGGTGTTATTCCTTTTAACTAAGGGTTGAACATCTGACAGGATTTTGTCAGGGATTGGAATATAAAGCAGCCGGTTTGTATAAACCGGTTGCTTTTTTGTGCAAATTACACAAAACAAGAAAAAAATTTTTAATGGTTATTAACAATTTACACTGACATGCTAGCATGTTATTATCATATTACAACTAGCATGTTAGATAATTATTTACAGCGCAGTTTAATTAACGAGTTTTCCAGAAAAAGGGAGGAAAGAAAAAAATGAAGGCAAAGAAAATCATGTCAGTTATACTGGCAGGGGCAATGACATTATCACTTGCAGCCTGTGGACTGAGCAGTGCACCTGTAGCAGAAGCACCCGTAGCAGAGGCACCGGCGGCAGAGGCACCTGCAGCAGAAGCACCCGCAGCAGAGGCGCCTGCAGCAGACGCAGCAGCAGCTAACGATCCCGCAGTTACACTTGTTATGGCAGAGGTCAACCCTCTTGATACCATTGTAGGACAGATGGATTCAAAGTTTAAGGAAGAGGTTGAGAAGCTTTCAGGTGGCTCTATAACAATAGATCTTCAGGCATCAGGTGTTCTCGGATCAGAGAATGATGTTCTTGATTCTATTCTGGGCGGAGCAGGAACTATCCAGATGTCAAGAATCTCGGCTTTCGCACTTACGAGCTATGGCGGAGAGAAGAGTAAGCTGCTCTCTATCCCTTATACATTCAAGGACAGAGATCATTTCTGGGCATTTGCCACATCTGATCTTGCACAGGAATTCCTTAACGAGCCCTCAGAGAAAGGTTCGGGAATCAGAGGTCTCTTCTACGGTGAGGAAGGTTTCCGTCACTTCTTCGGTGTTAAGCCCTTGGAGAGCATAGACGATCTTGCAGGTTTGAAGATCAGAGTGTCTAATGATCCTGTTATGAACGGTATGGTAGAGGGACTTGGAAGTTCTCCTACAGTTGTAGACTTCGGTGAGCTTTATTCAGCACTTTCAAGCGGTGTTGTAGACGCAGCAGAGCAGCCTATAGCTAACTATAAGTCCAATGCATTCAACGAGGTAGCTAACAACCTTATACTTGACGGTCATACTCTTGGAGCAGTACAGGTTATCATTACCGATGAAGCATGGAATTCTCTTACACCCGCACAGCAGGATGCAATGATGGAAGCATCTAAGATCGCTTCAGCATACTGCCGTGAGATATCTGAGGAAGCAGAGAATAAGGTACTTGATGAGCTTAAGGCAAGCGGATGTAACGTAGTAGAGGTTACAGACAAGACTCCCTGGCAGGAAGCCTGCAAGAAGGTCATAGAGGAGAATACAAGCGATCAGGCTGAGCTTTATCAGCAGATACTTGATTTTGCCAAGTAATCATCATAAGTAAATCACTATAGTAAAAATCACATTACGGGCACAGTGCCAAAGAGGACTCTGTGCCCGTTATGTATACACAATACAAAGGGGGCGCTTATGCCGATCGTATTCGAAAAAATAGACAAGTTAAAGCCGATGTACGACGCAGTATATAAAGTCGTATCCGTCATATGTAAGATATTGCTGATAGCGGACATACTTGTTGTGGCTTTTCAGGTGGCAGGACGATATATCCCGTTCATACCCGATCCTTCATGGACCGAGCAGGTGGTTCTGACATTGATGTCATATATGGCCGTTCTGTCAGCGGCACTGGCTATCAGGCGGGGTGCGCACATCAGGATGACAGCATTCGACAGATATCTTCCGAAGGGACTTTTGAAGGTGTTGGATCTGCTGTCGGATGTGGCAGTATTCGCCCTTGCTCTGATCATGATAGTCCAGGGATGGAAGTATGCGGTTCAGATTGGAGGAAAAGGCGTATACGAGAGTATGCCATGGCTTTCGAGATTCTGGATGTATTTTCCGGTAGCACTTGCCGGAGTTGCAATGCTGGTATTCGAGCTTGAAGCTATATATAATCATATCAAATCGTTATTTGTAAAAACTGAGGATAAAGAACAGGATAAGAAAGGAGATGAAAGCAAATGACAGTAAATACACTTGCGATAACTGTTTTACTTGTCAGCTTTTTTGTCATGATATTGCTTAGATTCCCGATAGCATATGCGGTTGCTTTGTCATCTGTATTCTGTCTGCTTGTTGAGGGGAATCCCCTTACATCTCTGTGTCAGTTCATGGTAAAAGGAATCAGCTCCTTCTCTCTGATGGCAGTCCCATTCTTCATTACCATGGGTGTGCTGATGGGTAAAGGAGGAATATCCGAGAAGCTGATAGCACTGGCTGATGCCTGTGTCGGATGGATGACGGGCGGTATGGCGATGGTTAATATCGTGGCATCATATTTCTTCGGCGGAATAAGCGGATCTGCGGCGGCCGATACGGCATCACTCGGCTCGATCCTGATCCCGATGATGGAGGAGCAGGGATATGACAGAGATTTCTCGACGGCCGTAACCATTACTTCATCCTGTGAGGGACTCTTGGTTCCGCCATCACATAATATGGTCATATATGCCATGTCGGCAGGGGGAGTATCAGTCGGAGCGCTTTTCCTTGCAGGATATATACCGGGAGCGATCCTTGCAATATCTCTTATGATCGGATCATACATCATATCTAGGAGAAGGAAGTATCCCAAGGGATCTAAATTCTCCGTGAAGGCGCTTTTTAAGCAGATTGGTATATCCATATGGGCGCTCGCGGCGATCATCATCGTTGTAGTAGGAGTTGTGGGCGGTGTGTTCACGGCAACGGAATCGGCAGCCATAGCAGTTATATACAGCCTTATTGTATCGGTATTCATATATAAGGGACTTGACTGGAAGGGCGTATGGAAGGCACTTGACGAATGTGTCAATACTCTTTCAATAGTACTTATCCTGATCGCAACATCAGCGGTATTCGGTAACTGTCTTACCAGACTTCATGTGCCGGATCTTGCATCCAAGGCTATCATCGGAATAAGCAATAATCCTTATGTAATAGCATTACTGCTTGATCTGATACTGCTTATACTCGGTTGTATCATGGATATGGCACCCATAATACTTATTGCCACACCCATACTTCTTCCCATAGCAACATCAGTAGGAATCACACCCATACAGTTTGGCATAATCATGATACTTAACTGTGGTATCGGATTACTGACACCTCCTGTCGGAGCTGTGTTATTCATTGGATCTGCTGTTTCCAAGCTGTCCATGGAGAAGGTTGTCAAGGCTACGCTGCCATTCTATCTGTGTATGATAGTCGCACTGTTAGTCATAACATTTATACCGGAAGTCAGCATGTTCTTGCCGAACATGTTCAAATAGTACGCACATAGGGAGTGTTCATCTATGGAATTCAGATACAGATATCGTACAAAACCATCGGACATCTGGCAGGTAAGGATGTACTATGCTTATGCCTCATATACGGGCATCGTTAATATAATATGCATAGTGGCATCGATCATACTTATCGTAGCCATGTGGGAGACATCAGCCGGATGGTTCAGGGTATTAATGCTGTTGTTTTTATCGCTATTTACGATCATACAGCCATTGGTGATATACTCCGGGTCGAAAGCACAGGCAAGGGACAACACTGATGAGATTGAATTGTTTTTTCATGATGCCGGAATGGAGATCAGTACCGCCGGCAAGCATGAGAACTGTCCATGGAAGGATGTCATCAGTGTTATTACCAAGCCGACGCTCGTGATCATATATACGGGAGCAAACAGGGGATATATCCTGACAAACAGTGTTCTTAAGGAGACACGAAAAGATTTTCTTGAATTTGTAAATAAGCACAGAGCAAAATAAAGGACACAGGATAGGAGATTAAAGTAATGGAAATGACATTCAGATGGTTCGGAAAAGAGTACGATACCGTCACACTAAAGCAGATAAGGCAGATACCGGGTGTAAAAGGGGTCATAACGACACTTTATGATACAATGCCCGGAGATGTATGGAGCCGTGAAAGGATACACAGTATGAAGGAGGAGGTAGAAGCCTCCGGATTGCATGTATCAGGAATAGAGAGTGTTAATGTGCACGACTCTATCAAGATCGGTGACAGTGACAGGGATATGTATATTGATAACTACATTGAGACCCTTAAGAATCTGGGTGAAGAGAATATACATATGGTCTGCTATAATTTCATGCCGGTCTTTGACTGGACCAGAACGGAGCTTGCAAGGTTAAGACCTGACGGCTCTACGGTAATGGCCTACACTCAGGAAGCGGTTGATGCCCTTGATCCGGAGAAGATGTTCGACTCAATAGCAGGAGATATGAACGGATCTGTCATGCCGGGATGGGAACCCGAACGCATGGAGAAGGTTAAGGAGCTTTTCGAAATGTACAAGGATGTGGATGAGGATAAGCTTTTTGAGAATCTTAAGTACTTCCTTGAGCGCATAATGCCTGTATGTAATGAGTACGACATTAAGATGGCGATACACCCGGATGATCCTGCGTGGAGCGTATTCGGACTCCCAAGGATAATAATCAATAAAGAGAATATACTTAAGATGATGAAGATGGTAGATGATCCTCATAACGGAGTGACATTCTGCTCAGGCTCTTATGGAACCAACATCAATAATGACCTGCCGGATATGATCAGGTCATTAAAGGGAAGGATTCATTTTGCACATGTTCGTAATCTTAAATTCAATACGCCGACGGATTTTGAGGAATCGGCACATCTGTCAGAGGATGGTTCCTTTGATATGTTTGAGATAATGCAGGCTTTATATGATATAGGCTTTGACGGTCCCATACGTCCGGATCACGGAAGAATGATATGGGATGAGAAGGCAATGCCGGGATACGGATTGTATGACAGAGCACTTGGCGCAACCTATCTTAACGGATTGTGGGAGGCTATCGTCAAGGCAAAAGAGAGGTGGTCGTGATGCGATTAAGTCAGGAAGGAATTAAGAATAGAGAGGAATGGCTGGAAAAAGGCTATATTCTGCCTGAATTTGACAGACAGAGGATGATAGAGAGCACAAGAAAGAACCCGGAGTGGGTTCACTTCGGTGCAGGCAATATCTTCCGTGCTTTTCAGGCGGCAGTGGCACAGAAGCTTCTTGATAAAGGGATAACGGATAAGGGAATAATCGTCGTTGAGGGCTTTGACTATGAGATAATTGAGAAGATGTACAGACCCCATGACGATCTGTCGATTCTGGTCACACTTAAAAATGACGGAAATATCGAAAAGACAGTGATCGGAAGTATAGCCGAATCATGTATACTTGATTCGGATAATGATGCGGAATACAGCAGATTAAAGGAGATATTCAGGAGTGAGTCTCTTAGAATGGCCACTTTTACCATAACGGAGAAGGGCTACAGTCTCCATGACGGCAAGGGAGAGTTACTTCCTTCAGTTGTGCTTGATTATGAGAAAGGGCCGGACAAGCCCTCAAGTTATATAGGCAAGGTCACATCACTTTTATATGAGAGATTCATATCAGGTGCCAAGCCGATAGCAATGGTAAGTACTGATAATTGTTCTCATAACGGGGATAAATTATATGCCGCCGTAGCCGCTTTTTCTAAGGAATGGGTCAAGAGAGGGCTTGCGGATAAGGGATTCGAGGCTTATATCAATGATCCGTCCAAGGTGTCATTCCCTTGGAGCATGATAGATAAGATCACACCAAGACCCGATCCGTCCGTAGAGGAGCTGCTTAAGAAGGATGAGATAGAGGAGCTTGAGAATGTCATAACATCCAAGAAAACCTACGTTGCACCCTTTGTCAATGCCGAAGAATCGGAATATCTGGTTATCGAGGATAAATTTCCGGCAGGAAGAGCTCAGCTTGAGAAGGGCGGTCTGATCTTCACAGACAGAGAGACGGTAGATAAGGTTGAGAAGATGAAGGTATGTACCTGTCTTAATCCTCTTCACACATCACTGGCCGTATTCGGATGTCTGCTTGGCTTTACCAAGATATCGGATGAGATGAAGGATGCAGATCTTAAGGGTCTGGTAGAGGAGATAGGCTATAAAGAGGGACTTCCGGTAGTTACAGACCCCGGAGTACTTGATCCGAAGGAGTTCATTGATACGGTACTTAATGTGCGAATTCCCAATCCTTTCATGCCGGATACACCTCAGCGTATAGCTACGGATACCTCGCAGAAGCTTGCAATAAGGTTCGGCGAGACCATTAAGAATTATATGATAACCGGTAAGGATATGGCCGGTCTTAAGCTTATACCGCTTGTATTCGCAGGCTGGATAAGATATCTTATGGCTGTGGATGATGAGGGTAACAGCTTCGAATTAAGTCCCGATCCGCTGCTTGCAACCGTCACACCTTATGTCGAAGGAATAGATAAGTTAAGCACAGATAAGCTTAAGGAAAAGCTCATGCCCCTTCTTAAGAATGATACTATATTCGGAGTAGACCTTGAGAAAGCAGGGTTAAGCGGGGCTGTCATTGATTATCTTGAGGAATTGCTACAGGGTAACGGATCGGTAAGGAGAACTCTTCACAAGTATGTATCGGCTGTATGACAGAACGTACAGAACTAAATTGCAGAGGATGATCAGGTAATTGTATAAAGGATCTGAGGGGCTTTAGTGTGAAAAAATATGAGTTTATTAAAAAAAATAATTCCTCTTTTTATGATGATACTGTTTCTTGAGAGTATTGCAGGTTGTGCAATTAGCCCCTCAGATGATAATAAGGCAGTAAGCGAGTAGGAGAGAGTATGCGATTTTTACCTTGCAACAAAAGAAGCAGAAGGAAGCAGGTAAGGGTAAGCTTTATTTTGTATAGGAGAAGCATCAATATGGACAGATCTCTGAATCAGATCACTTATGACAGATTTAAAAAGGACATCATGACATTCGCCTTAAAGCCGGGGGAGCCTGTATCGGCAAGTAAGATCGCGGAGCGCTACGGTGTCAGCCGGACACCTGCCAGAGAAGCACTTGTGAGACTTCAGGATGAAGGTATGATAGATATCTTCCCCCAGTCAAAGTCCATGATCTCGAAGATCAATGAAGAGAGGATATGGCAGGAATGGTTCGTCAGGAAATCTCTTGAGATAGGAATGGTGGAAGCCTTCTTTAAGGGCGTCAGAGCCGAAGATATCGTGAAGATGAAGGAATGTGTGGAAAGGATCAAGAATCTTACTTTAAAGCCTGTAAGTCATGAGACCTCTTTTGAATACATCCGTTGTGATGACGAATTCCATTATCTGTTCCATATTGCGGCGGGAGAGAAGCTTGCGGCCGATATAATCAGGAATTCCCTCCCTAATTATAAGAGGGTAAGGCTTCTGATTGATATGGAGAATACCAATAAGGACAGAACGATAAGCGACCATGAAACCCTCATAAGACTGACGGAGGAGAGAAAGGTTAAGGAATATGGGGAATTCCTTGAAGAGCATCTGAGCCATATCGTTAAGGACATACCGGCGATGAGGGAGAAGTATCCGAGTATGTTCGAGAATTAGGGCATTTTTATAAAAATTTAACAGACATATCTTATTTATATTCTTTTTTTCAAAAAATCGGGGTGGTATACTGTATCTATGAATTTAAGCAAAAGACTTACTTTTACATTCGTATCGCTTATGACCATTCCGGTGGTTCTTGCGATAGCATCGTGTATATTCTTAGTGGTATACGATGACCCTCAGATATCAAGACAGCTCGTAGTGGAAGCCATATGGGTACTTATCATAGTGCTTGTGGCTTTTGATATTATGTTGACCACATGGGTCAATAAGGGCGTTTTTCTCCATATCAGAGAGCTTAATAAGGCCATGGGAGATATCGCTGAGGGAGATTTTGATAATGTACTTGACTCAACATCCGTGGATGGTGAGATATCGGAGCTTTTCGCAAGCTATGAGGATATGAGGCTCAAGCTTAAGGAATCTACTGAGGACCGGTTAAAGGACGAAGCCACAAGCAAAGAGCTCATAAGCAATATCACTCATGATCTTAAGACTCCCATCACATCCATTAAGGGTTATGCGGAAGGAATACTTGACGGTGTGGCGGATACGGATGAGAAGAAAGAGCGTTATATACGAACCATATATGACAAGACCAAGGATCTTGACAGGCTGCTTAACGAACTGACATATTATTCCGGTATCGACAGTAATAAGATACCATATACCTTCCATCGTATCAATGTGGGAGATTTCTTCGTTGATTGTGTCGAAGAGGTCGGTATGGATCTTGGCAACAGGAATATCAAGCTGAATTTTGAGAACCTACTTGAGCCGGGAACGCGCATTATAGCCGATCCGATACAGCTTCGCAAGGTCATAGACAATATCATAGGCAACAGTGTTAAATATATGGATAAGCCGGACGGTCAGATAGATATAAGACTTCTTGATGCGGTTGACAGCGTCCGTATAGAGATAGAGGATAACGGCAAAGGAATAGCGTCTAAGGATCTGGGCAAGATATTCGAGAGATTCTATCGCACGGATGCTTCTCGTAACTCCGCACAGGGTGGAAGCGGCATAGGATTGTCCATTGTGAAGAAGATAGTGGAGGATCATGGCGGATACATATGGGCGACTAGTAAAGAGGGCGAAGGAACGTGTATGCACTTTGTAATCCGCAAGTATTCTGAGGATAATGAGGCCAGGAAGGATGACACACATATAGAGCAATGATATACGATCATAACAGGAGGCGATCATGAGTAAGGTACTGATAATAGAAGATGAAGAGACGATAGCCGAGCTTGAGAAGGACTATCTTGAACTGTCTGATTTTACCGTTGATATAGAGAATAGCGGTGACAAAGGACTTACAAGGGCACTTAATGAAGACTATGACATAATAGTCTTAGATCTTATGCTTCCCGGAATAGACGGCTTCGAGGTATGCAGGAAGATCCGTGAAAAGAAGCAGATACCGATCCTTATGGTATCCGCCAAGAAGGATGATGTGGATAAGATACGCGGTCTTGGCTTAGGGGCTGATGATTATATGACTAAGCCCTTCTCACCGAGCGAGCTTGTGGCAAGAGTCAAGGCGCATTTGTCACGCTATGAGAGACTTATGTCAACCAACCAGAAGCAGAATGATGTTATTGAGATACGGGGCATTAAGATAGACAAGACCGCCAGACGGGTGTTCGTCGATGGCGAGGAGAAGCCCTTTACTACCAAGGAATTCGATCTGCTCACTTTTCTGGCAGAGAATCCCAATCATGTCTATTCCAAGGAGGAGCTGTTCCGTGAGATATGGGATATGGATTCCATCGGAGATATCGCAACCGTCACCGTGCATATCAAGAAGATACGAGAGAAGATAGAGATAGATACATCGAATCCTCAGTATATAGAGACTATATGGGGCGTGGGATACCGCTTCAAGGTGTGAGCAGACAAGCCCTGTACAAGAGTACAGGGCTTGTTATAAATTATATAGATGCGTACAGATCGCCACCATTTGCAGTAAAGGTTATTCCTGAGAAATTATATATATTAGCATTCATAATATTCGGAGCAATGTATTTTACACATGTGAAATTACACGAAACGGTTCTTTTATCCGAGGAAATCGAAGAGGTAAAGCTTGTAGCACCATAGCAAGGATAAGAACCCATGTGATCACCGTAACCATCGACTGATACATACATATCATGGCCATTGGCATAGTACACTGTTGATCTTATATAAAGGTAGTTGTTAGGAGCATAAGAATAGTACCATTTTTGGGTGCTGGAATATGAACGATATTCCCCATCATGTCCTCTTCTCTGAAGGTTGCTTTTTTCTACTGGGTATAAATGGTCAGGGTTGTAATAATAATGCTCTGCAGTGGAGTAATTGTATTCTAAACCTGTTGTATTATCATTTGTATAAGCAATATCTGCCTGAATTGCACTGTATACATAATCTTTAAATTCATTTAATGTCATCTGCTGAAAATATTTTTCAACTTCCTCAATAGATCTTCCTTCTTTTTTTAGTATTTCATCTGTAGGAAAACAATAATTAGTTCCAAACTCGCTATTAATCGCATCGAGTTCTTTTTGATAATCAGACAGCAGCATAAGAGATTTTGCTTTTGCATTATTACCGATACAGAACACGGTGAAAGATAATAATAATAAGGACAGAATAGTTATAAAGAATACATTTTTTTTCATTAATAACAATCTCCTTGTCCATGTTTGCAACCAAAATATGTGCTTACACTAATTATACTAACATACGAATTAAAAACTAAGCAAGTAGATAACGGGGGGATTAGTCAGAAGTCTGTAGGGAAGAACCCTAAGCAATGCGAGCTTTTTGTTGTTTTTCACAAATTTGAGTGATAAAATAAAGATTAATTAAAAAAATTCTTATAACTCTATAAACTTTTTTAGTAGGAATGACAATATAACTGTGTTAAGGGCATCTATCACAGATGATAGAGTTAAGGAGGAGAAATATATGTCACTTAGAAATAAACTTATTCTGATGGCGATCGTATCTGTGATTGCCGGGGCGATCGCTCTATCATGTATCAGCTATTTCAGTGCATCTGTCATCCTGAAAAATGAAATGAATGAAGAATACAGTGCTTCAGCTGGA